>Ga0116151_10000886_pt1 | contig 27787 bp, 24 predicted proteins | sample AD_UKC117_MetaG_FD_89893 | JGI IMG/M metagenome (GOLD analysis project Ga0116151, IMG submission 89893) | Active sludge microbial communities of municipal wastewater-treating anaerobic digesters from Hong Kong - AD_UKC117_MetaG | ecosystem: Engineered > Bioreactor > Anaerobic > Digestate... | reverse complement strand
CCCGTCGGTAAGAAAGCCCCATTGATGGGGCGTTGCTACGTAGCCCAGCGGTTTTAACCCTGGGCGGCCATCGATACCCTACGACTTCTGGGTAACGGTTAGCCCTTTTGGGGGGGAGCCAACTTCTTCCCGCAGCTTATTGCGTAGGTGGCGTTAACACTGCGCTGATGGCATGAATGACGCCGTTGGAAGCTTCGATATCGGCCATGTACACTGTGGCCGCGCCGTCGTTGAGCATAATCACGCCGTCATTGTCGATGGTGGCCGTCACCGGATCCCCCGTGGCGGTGATCACAATGCCCAACTGCGCCAGGTCAGCCGAGGTAACACCGTCGAGGATCAGGTGATATTGCAAGAGGTTGAGCAGTTCTTCGGGCTGCGCATTGAGGAGTGCTTCCAACTCCAGATCGGGGATTTCGGCAAAGGCGCCATTGGTTGGCGCCAATAGCGTAATTGGGCCACCGGTACTCAGCGCATCGTTGAGACCAGCCGCGTCAATCGCCGCGGCCAATGTTGTAAAGCCATCGATGGAACTGATGATCTCGAGAACGGTCAGGCCCGAGGTATCGGCCCCAGCCAACTGTTCTAAGGTGAGATCACGGGTCCCCATGTCGGTCTCTGCCTCGGGATTGACCGTGCGCGAACTGAGCAGACTCTGGGCCGACGGCGGTACCAGTAGTCCATTAATGACGTGAATCACACCGTTCGACGCTTGGATATCCGTTTGCACAATGACCGCGTCGTTGACAAACATTTCGCCATCGGCAGCAACGGCAATGTCCACCGGTTCCCCCAGATAGGTGACAGCGCCGCCCAACTCAGCCAGTTGCGCAACGGGAGAATCGTCAACAATCAGGTGATATTGCAACAGGTCGACGAGCATCGTCGGATTGGCCAACAGTTCGTTGATTGTGCTGTCAGGGTAGTTGAGAAACGCATTATCGGTTGGGGCGAAGAGCGTCAAGGGACCGGGACCATTGAGCAGGGTCAACAGATTGGCCTGTTCCAGCGCCGTGGTCAACGTGCTAAACCCTTCTGCACTGCTGATGATCTCCCCAATCGTCATATCCGTCATATCGGTATCGAGAGCGGGGATGTCGACAAAGCGCCCGCTGATCGCCGCTACCGGCGTCGTCGTGGCCGATGGGGCAACGGTGGTCACCTGTGTGTCGCTGACCGCTTCTGTTGCGGTGGCAACGGGTGTTGCCGTCAGCACGGCGGTCGTGGTAACAACATTGGTCTCTGTGAGAACAGAGGTCGTGGGTATCGTCACGGTTGCGGTTGCCGCGCTGGTGAGGGATATCTCCGGTGTTGTGGTGCTGGCTGGTGTCTCAGTGGTGATTGCCCCCACATCGGGCGTTTCCGTTCCGGGAATTGTGCCTTGCGGGGTATTGATGATGATCTCGCAGGCGCTCAATAGCATCATGAGTGCCACGGTAGTAAGTATCAAGATTTTTCGCATTCAAATGTTTTCCTTTCTAATCAGGCTTAACTTGTTTTTCCCATCGACGTAACTGTGTACGATCATCAACCAAAAAACGTGAGTTGAGCGCCAAAGCAATACATCATGGCCTCTGACAACTCACACCTTTCACAAATGAGCCACTGTTCAACGGGGGTTCTCGACTCCCACCTGCTGACACATCGCCAACAGCGGACAGGTCGAGCAGTGGGGGCGCGTGCCGGTACAGATATGTTTGCCGAAAGGCACCAAGAGGCGATTGATGGCTATCCAGTAGCGCTGCGGCAACTTTGCTTCCAACTGCACCATCGTCTTCTCCGGGCTCGTCGTGGCAACATAGCCCCAGCGATTCGTCACGCGGTGAACGTGAACATCCACACTGATTCTGGATTGACCACAGGCGATCCCCAGCACCAGATTGGCACACTTTGGCCCCACCCCGTTGAAGGCAGTTAACGCCGCGAAATCGCAGGGCACTTCGCCGTTGTATTCGCGCAAAAGCGTCGCGGCGATGGCCAGAAGCTGCGTCGTCTTGCCGGCGTGAAAGGTGCTGGCGCGGATCAGTTCATGCAGTTGATCAAAGGGGAGTGCCTGCAATGCGGCCGGCGTCCGGGCGACGGCAAAGAGTTTGCGCGCACAGGGCAGCGTTACTTCATCTTTGGTGCGAATCGAGAGGATGCAGGCCACCAACTGTTCAAAAGGGCTGTGAAACCCCTCCTCGGCCAGCGCAAAGAGCGCGGCTTTGGGAAACGGGTCCACAGCCTCTTCCAGCCTGGCAAAGGCCTCGTCGACGTCAAACACCGCGCTTACTGCAGTTGCCATGTGACCTGCAACTCGACATTGACATCCTGGGTGCCGGGTTGCACAGGCACGGCGCTGGTATCCCGCACAGCCATGCTTGTTTCCGCAACGGGGATCGGTCCTCGGCTGAATTCACTAATGGTTAAGACATCGCCTAGTTCAGCACCGGCCAATGTCGCCAACTGCTCAGCTTTCTGCTGCGCATCTTCCCAGGCGGTTTCGCGTGCTTGTTGCAACGCCGCGTTGGCCTCGCTAATTTCAAAGCGGATGCTATTGATCTGGTTCCCCCCGGCCGCGACGACCGAATCGAGCAAGCTGCCGAGATTATCGATCTCGTTGACCTGTACCTCTACGGTATTGGTTGCGATATAGCCGGTGATTTCCGGGCTTGTATTTGTGGACTGCGCGCTCCCGGCTTCCGGTTGCGGTGGTGTGGCACCTGGTCCCGCGGGATATTGGGGTTGCAGTTGAATCGTCTGTGTTTGAATATTGTCTTGCGCCACCCCCGCTTTGGTGAGCGCATCGATCAGGGCTTGCATCTGCTCATTATTGGCATTCAGCGCGGCGGTTGCTTCCTCGGCACTGGTCTGTACACCGACCTGGACCACGGCGATGTCGGGCCGCACATGGATCTGCCCACTCCCCGAGACCGACACGGTCCGCGTCGACACGGCTGCATTCGTGCTATCCTGGGCATAGGCTGTTGCACTGCCCAGGGTTGTCGCTCCTCGCGGCGTGAAGCCGAAGGCCAGCAACAGTAGAGCGCTGATCATGGTGAGAATTGTTTTGCGATTCATGGCTTTCTCCTTTTCCTTTTCATTTTACTTGCGATGATTGATGCGGGCGGTTGGTCACGGCCGCCAACTCTTCGTTCTCGTCGGGCCGGTGTTGGGGATCCGGTTCGCACAGATAGATTTCGTGGCCGGGCTGTGCTGTCACGTGCAGACCGCTGGAACGCAACAAGGCAAGCACCCCGGCGTGGTTGGCGACCCACCAATTGGTTGGATCATTGGCGATTTGGTTTTCCACAAAAGCCATCTTCGGCCAGCCCGGCGTCAACATGGCCTGGCGGTCGTTGAGCTTCATGTTGTTGGGGGTTGCATCGACCTCTTCACCGGGTAAGGAAAGGGTTTGAAAAACGAGCAACCGTTTCACTTTCGTGGCAACGATATCGAGCGCCAACAGTGGGTAACGTAGGTGGTAAAAGACCCCCATAAACAGAATCAGATCAAAGTTTTCATCAAGCTGGGCAAGTTCATAGACCTGCATCTGCCGAAATGTCACCTGTTCGGTCAAGCCAAGCTGCCGCACAGCCCATTCGGCCTGGCGCAGATAATGGGGACTCATATCGATCCCAAGAACTGTGGCACCGCGGCGGGCCAGTTCAAAGGAATAGAAGCCGGCGTTGCAGCCAATGTCCAGCGCGCGCCAGCCGGTGAGATCTGCGGGCAGCGCCGGCGCCAACTGTTGCCACTTAAAGGCAGGAAAGTCACCCAACTCATGATCAGGGGCGGTCTCCAGACCATGCGCCAGATGGAGGTTGTGAAACCACGGCCCCAGCGCTGCGATTTCAGCGGCAATGGAGTGGGCGGCACGGGTGCGCGCCTGTACTCCATCGGGACGCTCCAACACCTGATCCGGACTATTTGTCATCTGTTCCTCTCCTTCGCATATCCAACGGCCAGTGAAAGCAACTGCCGCACAGCTACAACTGGGTGCGTCCCATTCTTTTGGAATTGTAAAGAAGGACCAGATAGACCGTCCGGCGCAATTCCAAAAATGTGGTACGCACCCGCTACAACTCGGCCACGTAACACTCAAGCTGGTGGGCACGATGGGCTGCGGTATGTTCCTGCAAAACCCGGGTACGCGCCCGCACCGCAATGGCTCGCCGTTCCGCCTCCGGGATCTCGGTGAGGTACCGGTGCACATCGCCGGCGGAGTGAGCAACCAAAATCTCTGTATCCAGCGTAAAAAAGGTCTCCAATCCTGCCCACGCATCGCTGATAATGGGGGTACCACAGGCAGCTGCTTCAAAAAGACGTACGCTGGGAGAGTAGCCTGCGGCGCGCATATCGGCGCGGGTCAGGTTGAGGGTATAGCGCTGACTGTTGTAAAAGGCACGATGTTCACTCGGTGGCAAGTGCTCAATGCGCTGCACATTCTGTGGCCAATCGATCTCAGCCGGAAACGAGGGGCCTGCAACCACAAAATCTTGCGCAGGCGCTCTCTTTGCCACCGTGAGCAACAGCGCTTCCAACCCCGGCTGGCGGTCGGGGCTATAGGTTCCCATGTAGCCAAGCACCCAGCGCAGGCGTTGCTCTTCCGGATAATAGAGATCCGGGTCGACGGCACAGTGCAAGGGTCGGGCTCGAGGGCTGCCATAGCGCTCCATCAGGGTGTGCAGCACCGGGCCACTGCTAAAGGAAAGATAGAGATCATAACGGGGAATGAGCGCCGGTGAGAGATACTCGGTATCCCCACGTGCCAGCTTGGCCATGGTCACCGGTGTGTCGATATCATAAAAGGCTGTCTTCCCCTGCGCCGTGGCAACCACCCACTCACCGACCGCCACCCCATCCGGCACATAAGAGCCAACGACCACCAGGTCAGCGCGCCGAATGGCCTCGCGATAGCATCGCTGCAAACTCTCTAGGTCATGATAGAGTCTCGTTTCACCGTAGGGGGGATGGGGAAGATCGCGGTGGCTGGCATACCAGGGCACATCGCGCTCCAGAAAGAGCACCTCATGATGACGCCGGTCCAAGGCGCGGACGAGCGCGCGATAGGTGGTGGCATGGCCGTTGCCCCAGGATGAGGTGATCGAAAGGCCCAGAATTACAATGCGCAGCTTCCGTTCTGCGGGTGGGGGCGCTGGCCGTGCAGGTTCTGGCTGCGGTCTTGTCAACGGTGTGTTCGTCATAGTACGGGTTGCCGTAGCGCTCCTTCTAAAATTTGGGTAAATTGCGCCGCACGCTGGCGATAGGTGTGTTCGCTCAGCACCCGGCGCCGTGCCGCCTCACCGATCGTGTGAGCGCGCTCCTCATCCAGATCCGCAAGGTGGGCGATCACCTCATCGCCGTCCGCCGCGACCAGCACCTCGCGCCCCGGTTCCAAGAAAAGTTCAATGCCATCCCAGGCGTCGGTGATCAGGCAAGCACCAGCGCCGGCGGCTTCAAAGACCCGTGTGGGCGGTGAGAAGCCGGTGGACGCCATACTGCTGCGGTTGATGTTCAGCACGCTGCAGAGCGTGCAGTTAAAGGCATTGTGCGCCGCTGGTGAAACATAGCGCACGTAATCGATGTTTGGTGTCATGGGTTTATCGTCCCACCCATTGCCGCCCAACAGAAACCGTTTCTCGGCGAGGGCAGCCGCCGGTTTGAAGAAGAACTCCTCAACACGCTCCTCTCGGTCAGGCAGCCGGTGGCCGAGAAACCCACAGTCCCCCAGAAAGCGCCGATCCGGTTCCACCGGATGGTGAGTATGCGGATCGACGGCATTGTAGATTGGGTAACAGCCCTGGGCTTCCAGGCGCATGTACTCGCGTACAATGGGAGGACCCCCACCATAGGTGAAGATCGCATCGTACTGCGGAATGAGCCGGCGAAAGGGATCCGTGGGATTGTGGCGCAGCCGGTCCAGCGTCGCCGGGGCATCGACATCCCAGAAAAAGACCAGATTGTGGCTATTTTTTTTGTCGAGTACCGCCGCCTCAAGCAGTTCATCAAAGACACCAACACCGCTGGTCTTGACCAGAATATCAGCGTGACTAGCATCCTCGACCATCTGCAAGGCATCGTCTTCGCGGTGGGCGTTGTACACCACCACATCGGCATAGTCGGGATCAGTCAGATCGCGGTAGGCCTGGCGGTCATAGGCATCGGGTTCATAGAAGGTGATTTTATGGCCCAGTGCATGTAAGGCGCGGATGATACCCCGATAGTAGGTGGCAGCACCATTCCAATAGGCGGAAACCAAGCTGGAGCCAAAAAAAGCGATCGTCAGGCCGGCATTCATTTATCTCTCCTCATAGCAAACTGGACGTCTAGATCTTTCTATCCTCTTGAAAATTCATGCTCCCTGAGCACGAGCGCCTGGTCACTTACGGCTGCTCTCTGGGGCAGCCAATCAGTCTCCAGTTGCGTAATCCACAGTGGGTTGTGTCGGGGGGATGACACAGTGGATCATGCCACAGTAGAAGCAGCAACGGAGGGCGTGCACAATCCCAGTTCGCCACAGATCGCCAACAACTCATCAACCCGGTGGGCACAGGTGTGACGGCGCTGAATGGTGCGCCACCCTCGAACAGCCTGGGCTTTGGCCACATCCGGTTCTCGGAGCAACAGGCGGAGGTGTGCGCGCATCTCTGCCGTATCGTGGGCAACCAGATAATCTTCCCCCGGGGTAAAGAGTCCCTCGCAATCCTCCCAAGGCGCGGAGATGAGGGGGATACCACAGGCCAGCGCTTCAAAGACCCGAATGGTGGGAATGCCCGGCAGTGCGCGAACATAAGGCTGCCGGGGAATGTGAACCGTTACTTGGTGACGATGAAAAATCGCCGGGACCCGGTAGTTGGGCAACCAGCCCTCATAGGTGATGCCGGCGGCGGCCAAACGAGCCAATGCCGTAGCGGGATAGCGGACACCATACGCCCTCGCCCGTAATTTGAGCTGTGCGACCGGCTCAATGAGAAATTCATTGAGCCGTGCCGTGCGCTCCTCATCACCCCAGTTGCCAATCCAGACGAGGTCGCCCAATACCTGCTCGGTGAGGCCGGTCATCGGGGGGTGAAAGATCCGGGTATCGGCGGCCTCGTGCCAGGTCCAAGCCCGCGCGGCCCAGCCCTGCCGTAAATAGAGATCCCGCACCACCTGCCCGAAGGCCAACACGCCATCATAGTGTGCCAGATCGTAGGTCGCCATATTGGTACTGTCCGATAGCGCGCGGTGGTGGGTGTCGTGAAAGAGCAGCCGGTAGCCGCCGTGGCGCCGGCGATGGTTCCCAATGCGCGCGACCAGTTCATGGCTATTCCACTCGTGAACGATCACCAAATCAACCCCATGCAACACCTGCTCGAGATCGAGTGTGGCACTGTCGTAGCGTACGCTGTGCAATGTGGGATAGGCCAACTTGACTTCGGCCAGTGGCTTCTGGCCGTGATCGTGCACTAAATTTTGCACGCTCCACGCATCACGTGGTTCATAGATCACTACGTCATGGCCGCGAGCGACCAGCTCGGCGGCGATTCCCCGTAGAAAATGCGCATTGCCATGGTTCCAATCAGAGAGCAACGAATGGTAAAAGAGTATAATTTTCAACGTACTTTATTGACCTTCCTTGCCAATTGTAGAAACCCCAGCGCATCGCAAAAAAGCGACTTGCCTGCACCAAAACGCAGGCTACTGCAAGGTCGCGGATTCCCCACCAACCGCTGCTGGAAGTGCAATCGATGGGACAGCAGGCACCGGCGCCCGCACAGGCGTGTTGGGATAAGAGCGGCTACGTCTGAGCAGCTGATAGAGCATCAGATAACGTTTCGCCATCCGTTCCGAGGTGAAGGTTAATGCCCGTCGACGTGCAGCCTTGCCCAAGGTTTTCTGCAACTGCTCATCAGCGATCAGCGTTGACAGCGCATCCCGCAACGCCGCGGGTTCATCCGGCGGCACAAAGATCGCATGATCCTCCCAGAGTTCACACAAGGTGGGAATCTCACTCAGCACCAATGCGCAACCGGATAGAGCTGCCTCTAAAGCCGATAGCCCAAACGGTTCGTAGCGGGCCGGCAGGGCATAAATCGCGGTTTTGCTCAGCCACGCAATCACATCGTTGCGTTCAAGCACGCCCAAGGGCTGAATGCTACTGAATTGTCGTTCACCGCCATCGGGATGGCGGCTGGCGCCGGCAACATAGATTGGCCAGGCGAGTTGCGGTGCCACGCTTTCCAGCGCGGCAATGTTCTTGGCATCATCCCACAGTCGCCCAATGCTAAAGATCACCTCCTCTTTCGGCGCCGAACGAAACTTTTGGGCCTGACATCCATTGTAGACAGCAATGCTGTTGCGAAAGTGTCCGTAGTGCTGCTGCAAGGCATGTAACATTGCCTGGGTCGGTGCCACCACCACATCGGCGCTCTGTAACCCGGCATGGACCTGCCGTCGGTATGTCTCCCACTCGGCTGGGGCATCGACGCCGTGGACAGCACGCCACCACGACAGCACACAGGAATGCCCCACCATTAACACAGGCGCGGGCCAGGGCAATGGACCGTGGGCATAGTTGTTGAGGTGGATGATGTCCGGTTTCACCGTCTGAGCAATCGTCAGCAACCAGGCACCGGCCTCCTCGACATCCGCCCAAGGGTTCTCCATCCATTCGAGCTTATAATTGCTGGCATAGAGTTGTAACCGGGGAATCTGGGCAGCAGCAGCCTGTTGTTCCGCAGTGGGCATTTGCCCCATAGTCGCCAACACAACCTCATGGCCGTGGCCGCTGAGCTGGTGGGCCAATTCGATGGCATAGGTCCATACTCCTCCGACTGTATCTGCTGTCATCAAAATTTTCATTGTTGGCATTCCATTTAGGTTTATCCAAAGAAATAACTATCCCAGGATCGTCTTGCGGATAGCCGTGAATAGCACAGCGCAGCACTTGTTGCTGGATAGTTATTTCTTTGAGATGGTCTTAGCGCGTTATGAATTTCCCGTAACCACCAGGGCTTTTAAGAAGGTGGGGGGACGTTCTTGGAGTAGCGAAAACGCCTCGGCCAACGCTGTCAGCGGTAGTGTGTGGGTGTAGAGCATTGTGGGCTTGAGACGCCCCGCCAGCACGGCCTCGACCGCGGCACACATACCGGCCCGATAGACCGCCGGTTCGCGCTCGTGGGCGTTGATCACATCGAGACCCCGCCAATTCCAGAGTTGCATGTTGACCTGGCGCAGACCGTCCTGATGGTAACCGGCGATGATCAGCCGTCCACGAATCCGCGTGAGTTCCGCCGCCAAATCGAGGGGCCACTGTTGCCCCACCGCCTCAATCACGCAGTCGCAACCTTCCCCATCGGTGAGGGTCTGAACCTGTTCTATGATTTCCCAATGGTCGAGCATGGGAATCATGACAGCGGCGCCACATTGCTCGGCAATTTCTAGAGAAAAATCTCGCCGGGAAATGGCAATAACACGGGCGCCGGCATCAACGGCCAGTTGGGTGAGCAACGCTCCCAAAAAACCGATGCCAATAATGGCCACCGTTTCACCCGGCGCAATCTTGCTGCGCGCAAAGACATTCATGGCACAGGCCAACGGCTCACCGGGAAACGGTTGGCCGTCGAGGGCGGCGGGCAACTTGACCACCGCGCTTTCGTCAGCAACGTCGTAGTCGGCAAAGGCATGTTCGGACAGCAGCGCAACCCGGTCGCCTTTGGCCACTGCGGTCACCGCGGCGCCTGTCGCAATCACTTGTCCCCAGCCTTCATGGCCAGGGCTACCCGGCGCTCGTGGGTAATCAAACCATTCACGCCCCTCCCACACCGGCAAATTGGAGCCACAAAGCCCACAGCCTTCGAGCTGCACCAGGATATCGGTCGCTTGGAATTGGGGCATTGGCACCTGTTGTAGGACCACTTGTTGTGGCGCCACAATCACGGCAGCCCGCATGGAAGGGGAGGACGGAGGAGCTTGTGCTGTCATTGAGAATTGGGCGTGTGGCAATGTCATACCGGTTTTGTGTCTCTTCTCTCTTGTCTGGTCTTGTTGCCTTCTATACAATGAGCCCGCGACTGACCAATTCCGCTTCAGCATCGGCCACAGGATCAACCGCCTTCTGTTCCTTTAACCAGCTGGTAAGTTCCCTCAATCCCTCCGCCAAAGTGACGGTGGGCTGGTAGCCCAGCACCTGTTGTGCCCGGCTGATATCGGCAAAGCAATGACGGATGTCGCCAACGCGATACTTGCCGGTAATTTCGGGTACAAGCTCTTCTTTATTTAGTACCGTGGAGAGGCGCGCGGCCAACTCACGAATTGTGAAGACTTGACCACTGCCGATGTTGAAAACTTGATGGGCTGCTTCCGGTGTCTCCGCGGCCAGACGACAGGCACGGGCAATATCATGGACGTGCACAAAGTCGCGGCGCTGGTAGCCATCCTCATAGATGAGAGGGGGCGTGTTATTCAGCAGCCGAGAAGCAAAGATGGCGAGAACCCCTGTATAGGGATTGGAGAGGGCCTGCAGTGAGCCATAGATATTGAAAAAGCGCAGCGCTACCGTAGGAATCTGGTACGCGTTGCCGATAATCATGCACATGCGCTCCTGATCATATTTGGAAAGCGCATAAACTGAGGCCAACTCTGGACGTTTATCTTCTGTGGTGGGAATCGGTTGAAGCGGTTCACCCGCCTCGTCCATGAGATCCCACTGACCCGCCTGCAATTGCGCCAATGAGCGGGTTTGCCCAGACACCGTTTCCCCGTTGCGGCGCCGATAGAGCCCTTCGCCGTAGATACTCATGCTGGAAGCAACCACCAAACAACCGACCGGTCGCTGGATCAGTTCTTCCATCAGCACGGCGGTTCCACCGTTGTTGGTCTCGGTATAACGGCTCACCTCATACATGCTTTGGCCAACGCCAACCCGGGCGGCCAGGTGATAGACAATATCCATATGGCGGCAGGCACGCCGTACAGCACCGGGGTCACAGATATTCCCATAGATTAATTCAATCGAGGGATCCAGATAGGCAGGCCACTTATTGTGCGCCCCATGGACCTGTGACAGCAGTGCATCAAACAGATGCACCTTATACCCATGCTCGATTAGCTCGTTGGCTAGATGTGCTCCAACAAAACCAGCACCGCCCGTAATCAAGACATTCTTACTCACGAACGTTCTCCTTCATACTTGTGTCTAGAAATTTTCTGTTCCCGTGAGGATTATCCCGTTGGGATGTGTCATTTGCACCATTTAATCATCGGTACCTACTCCAAGACACTGATAAGCTACATATAATGGATATAGAATCAGGTACAACAGCATCTACCCATCCAGCTACATCGGCCTATTCTCATCCCATTTCCATACAGACAAATTGAACATAGGCAGATTGAAGGGGCGAGTGATGATCTGGACTTTATACCTGGCCATGTACCCACAATCTGTAACCTTGGGCGTTACCGGGCGTGCGCCTTATGGTACAGTGTTTTTAGGTATGCAACGCATACACGGATCTTTGTCTGGTGTCTGGTTGACCGCGCAGCATTCCATATACTGTGTGCATGCTGTTGGAAACTGGGGCTCAGCACAAAGGCTTTTACGAAGAGAGCTCTACAAATTTTGTAAACAACTTTAGTTTATAGAGCGAATTTGTAAGAGAGTTAGCAGAGAGATATGAAGGAGAAAGATATGCAACTCAATACAATGAAGGACCTATATGTTGATCAACTTAGAGATCTGTACAGCGCTGAAGATCAGCTGACCAAGGCTCTGCCCAAGATGGCGCAGGCCGCCAGCTCTTCCGATTTGCAAAAAGCATTCCGCGATCATCTCAACGAAACGCAACAGCAGAAACAACGCCTGGAACAGATCTTCTCGGCCCTGGGTATGAGCCCGCAAGGGGAGACCTGTGAAGCTATGAAAGGTCTGATCAAAGAGGGTGAAGAGATTATCAACACCCATGCCGATTCCCAGGTCAAAGATGCCGCTTTGATTGCCGCAGCACAGCGCGTCGAGCACTATGAGATGGCCGGCTATGGCACAGTACGCACCTTTGCCGATGAACTTGGCTACAACGATGCCAAGGATCTGCTGCAGACCACATTGGACGAAGAAGGTTCGGCCAATAAAAAGTTGACTTCGCTGGCGGAAGGCGGACTCTTCAGCAGTGGTATTAATCAGAAAGCTATGGCCCACTAATTTTGCCGGCGTGCAACCTCCGCTTTGTCCCCTACAATCGTAAGACTTTATGGTCTGTACGGTACAAATGGGAGACGTAAACGCCGCTAACGGCACCCGCGTTTCCCATTTATAGGAGGAAATTAGTAGCAAAATACCAGTTTATTGCCCTGCGCTGTCTCAATGGGGAGACAGTGTAGGGTATTGTTTTATCCATGACCCACGCGCTGGAACGATGAATTTAGTGCAGAACTCTGTTTACATAGTATTAGGTGCAACGGTTAAGAAATAAACAGATGTAGGACCAAGAAGCCCAAAAAGCCCAATGAGGTGATTTGATTCATCCGCATGACGCGGCGGAAGTTGGCGATAACTTGGGTCGATTCATAGTGGAGTGCCCAATGAATCGTGGCCGCCAATAAAGCGCTGTAAAAGAGACCCACGACAACCGCTTGCCACAGACCCAACAGAGAATCGATCACCGCAACCAGCAAAAACGCCGCGAGTGCCTGCATGGTCACGGCAAAGATAAAGGTCCGCGTGGGACCCGCCCAAGCGGCAAAGGTCAGATCACCTCGTGCGAGATCTTCCTCGATCTGGTAGATTTGGGTAATGGGATAGAAGCCCACCGTTACCAGCGTGACCGCCACAATCCCCAGCCACGCGCGCAATTCCAGTGCACTGAATGTGGGCTCGGCAACGGCCCAACCGCCCAATGCCGCCAAAATTCCCTGCCCCAACCCAACCACCAGCAGCCCCCAGAGCGGCCGTCCCTTTAGGCGAAGCGCAGGATGGGAGTAGGCAGTGGCCAAGCCAAAGATGACCAAATAAATGAGTAGAAAGGGGCGGTTGACCAAGGCTGCCACCGCCGCGCCGATGAGCTGCATGGTAAGCGAGAAGGGCAATAGGATGGCCGTGGCCGGCGGTGGTTTTTCTAACCCCCCGACAGGCCCTTCATCCCGATCGTAATAGGAATTGTAGGCGGTCAACCCACCATAGAGGAAGAGGTGAAAGGCCACAAAGGCCAGCCAAAAACGGCTATCGGGATAGCCGCCGGCAAGGAAGTAGCCCCACAAAAAGATGGGCGCCAACAGAAGTTGGTAGTGCAGTCGCAGATGGATCAGACAGTTGGTCACGGTTTGGGTGTTCATGGCAGCAGCATAACAGAGCGTATCGATGGATAAAAGTAGCAACGATCCGAATTGTAAGCGGAGGCTGAGCTTGTCGAAGCCGATTTCACCCGCAGCCTATAGGATCCTAAAAGAAAGGGTAAGATATGTCTTCATCGCCAGAGCGACCAAATCCATTTCGAACGGCGCGTGTCCTGATCATAGCACTCACTGCCACGGTGGTAGTAATGGTCTTAGCCCTGATTGTTATGACGATCGGGCGCGGTGGTGCTCCCGCAACAACAGCTGAGACTGAGCGAGTCAATGTGCTGGCAACGAGTGACAATGCGTGTGTCACCTGCCACCGCCGCACAACACCGGGCATTGTGGAGCAGTATGGCCACAGTTCAATGGCGGCCGCCGATGTCAGCTGTGAAGACTGCCATGTCGTTGACGCGGCTTATCCCGGCGCCATTGCCCACGAAGGAACCTATGTCTTGCGTGCCCCCACCGCAGCCATGTGCCGGGACTGTCATACCAACGAAGTGGCCCAGTTCTATCAGAGCCGCCACGCCTTGCCCGCCTACGTCGCCTATGCCGGTGAGAGTGAGCTCTCCGAGGAGCATCGTGCGATGTTTGCCAACATTCCCGAGGGCGGCTTCACGTCGGAAAAGCTGAAGATGCGCAATGTTCTCTTTGCGCTCGAGGGCGAAGAAGTGACGGAATTTGCCTGCAAGAGTTGTCATGACATCGGCAAACCCGCACTGGACGGCTCCGTGGGTGATTGCAGCAAATGTCACCTACGCCATGAATTTAGTCTGGAGCAGGTACGCAAACCGGAAACTTGCAACGCCTGCCACATCGGCCCCGATCATCCTCAATGGGAGATCTATCAAGAGTCACCCCATGGCATCGCCTATGCAACGGGTGGTGACAACTGGCACTGGGAAGCAGAACCGGGCACACTGACCGTAAACGATTTCCCCGCGCCAACCTGCGCAACCTGCCACATGAGTGGCTTTGGCGCCACGGCTTCCTCCCACGATGTGGGTGACCGCCTCACCTGGTACCTCTTTGCGCCGATTAGCGAACGACGACCGGCCTGGCAAGACAATAAGGTACGCATGCAGAATGTCTGCCACGAGTGTCACAACGCCAACTTTATCGACGAATTTTACACAGCGGCCGACGCGGCTACAGCGCAGGTCAATGAGTGGATTGCCGAGAGCGATAAAATTGTCGCACCGCTCCAACAAGCCGAACTGCTCACAGCTGATCCGTTTGACGAACCCATTGATTTTACCTACTTTGAGGTGTGGCATCACTGGGGCCGCACGACAAAGTTTGGGGTGTGGATGCAAGGGCCGGATTACACCCAGTGGCACGGCGCCTACGAGGTGCTCTCTGATCTGGCCGAACTCCGGGAAATGGTCAGTGCCCGGCAACAAGAGGCCGAGGATGCAACCGTAGCCGAAGGGACAGACTAACATGGCCCACTTTGCTACCCGTCTGCAGGAGCTCAGTGCGCGGACGCGGCGTTTGCCTTTCTCCCGCGACCAAATGATGATGTTGATGATCGCTATCAACGAACTCTTTCTGGGCATCGACACCTATTTGGCCCACAGTGAGAGTGGCACCATTGTTCCCCGTGAGTGGATCGCGATTCTCTTTGGCTTTACTGCCGGCACGCTACTGCTCTTTGCCGGGCTGATCGCCCTGCGCAACCGACCACTGGCATCATTGATCGCAACGCTAACATTGGTCGCCAGCATTGGCGTTGGCCTTTTGGGCGGCTACTTTCACCTCATGCGTGCCGCGCAACCCTTTGCACCCGCAGGAGAGCGCCTGACGCTTGAGCTGTTGGTCTGGGCGCCGCCGATCTTAGGACCAGCGGCCTTTGCCATGGTTGGTGTGCTGGGGATCAGCGCCGCCTGGATCGAAGAACCACCCGACAGCGGTACGTTGACAATCTGGCGCGATTGGCATCTCCATCTACCCTACAGCAAGACGCGCGCTTACTTCTTTATCGTGGGTATGGGCATGGTGGCGGCGTTGGTCAGCAGTGTGCTGGATCACGCGCGTACGGGGTTTGCCTACCCGAGTGTCTGGTTTGCAACCGCCGTCGGTATCTTCGGTATGGTGGCGGCAGTCACCATGGGCGCCATCGATCACCCCAGTCGCATCGACTACTATACCTACGTAGGTGCGATGGTGCTGCTCTTGATTGCCGGCCCGATTGGCACCTGGCGGCATGTGCAAGCCGATCTCACGGCCGCCAATGTTTTTGTACTCGAACGCTTTCTGCGCGGTGCGCCGTTTCTGGCGCCTTTGCTCTATGCCAACATGGGCCTGCTTGGGCTCATTGTGTTGCTGGGGAATGACGAAGCGTACTAACAGCCCTGCCGCAAAGCTTTTTTGTATTGTCCCAAAGGATGGTTTATGAACAACTCGTACGCGTTGCCGACCGGCGATGAACGGTCGGCAACGCAGAATTCAACGCCCAATCGTGCAGCGATTTTATCACTCGGTACAGCGGTGCCGGAACATGGTCTCTGTCAAGCCGACATTGGCCGCTGGATGGCCGAGGGCTTTGCCGACGCGCCGGCGATCCGGCGTGCCGTGCGCAGCCTGCACGCGCAATCCGCCATTGAGCGACGCTACACCTGTTGCCCTGAATATCTCCAGCCCGTCCAGAACTCACGCTTTGCCCCCGGTGCTTCGCCGGCAGCGGTGCCCACCACAGCAGAACGCATGGCGATCTATGCCAACGAAGCACCCAAACTGGGCCTCACCGCAGCTCACCGTGCCATTGTCTCCTACGCGGCAACGGCAGCAACCGCGCCGGACAGGGTGCTTGCCTCTATCACGCACCTGGTGGTGGTGAGTTGTACCGGCTTCTTTGCGCCCGGTCTCGACTTCGTGATTGCGCAGCAGTTGGGATTGGCGAGCACGGTCAGCCGCACTGTAATTGGTTTCATGGGTTGTTCCGCTGCGTTCAACGGCTTGCGAACGGCCCAACAGATTGTCGGCAGCCAACCGGAGGCACGTGTACTCGTTGTCTGTGTGGAGCTCTGTTCCCTACATATTCAACAAAATTGTAGCCCCGCCCATTTGATTGCCATGTCGCTCTTTGCCGATGGCGCGGCGGCCTGTCTTGTCGGCAAAGCGGTCGCACAGGGGGAGGGACTCTTCCACCTCGAAGGCTTTCACACCGAGACCCAGCCGGATACAGAACGTGCCATGATCTGGGAAATTGGCGATCATGGCTTTGTCCTCCACCTTTCGCCCCAAATTCCCCGCCACATCGCCGCCGCCGCGCCCGCCACGTTGCGTCACCTCTTTCCAACAGAAGAACCTGCCTTCTGGGCCATTCACCCCGGCGGTCGCGTGATTGTCGATCAGTTGCAGGCAACCTTCGCTTTGTCACCGCATCAGGTCGCGGCGAGCCGGGCAATTTTGCGTCGCTACGGCAACCTCTCTTCGGCGACGATCCTCTTTGTCCTCCAAGAGTTGTATCAAAGGCTCAGCCGACCAAAGTCGATGTTCGGCAAGCGCTCATCGTCACCACCCACACCCTCTTCTGCTGCGTTCTCCGGCCCTTCAACGAACGGCACAGACCCCGCCTCGCTGACCGGCGTGGCGATGGCCTTTGGTCCTGGCCTTGTCATCGAGATGGTGCGCCTCACTTTGATTCCAGCCCAGTGTGAACCGGCCGCATTGCCCTCCCATTCTACAACGTTGCATAGAATAGCGAGTGGAGACGATGAACCGAGATAAAGCAGAACAATACGACGTCACCATCATCGGCGCGGGACCGGCAGGCAGCACGGCGGCCGCAGCCCTTGCCCAACGGGGCTGGGATGTCCTGCTGTTGGAGCAACTCCAATTCCCGCAGCACAAAGTCTGTGGCGAATTTTTGTCACCAGAAGCACAACATTCCTTACATAACCTGCACCTGGATGAGTGGGTAGCCGGCCATTTACCGGTGGCGCTCGACCATGTCCAACTCCACGCGCCAGGGGGACGCCAGTTGCGTGTGCCCCTGCCCGGTCGGGCCTGGGGAATTAGCCGCTATACATTGGATGCCGCGCTGGCCGCTGCAGCACAAGCCTATGGTGCAACCCTGTGGACCGGCGTTACGGTGACGGGAGTCTCATCGCCGGCGACCACCGCGGCACCACCGGCTCCTGGTTACCAACTTACTCTTCGTACCAAACAAAATGAAGAAGAACCGTCACGCCCCTCGACCATTGCGACACGAGCCCTGCTCTACGCCTGCGGGCGACACAATCGGTTGACGAACATTGGCGCATCCACCGCCGGCAATCTCCCTCAGATACAGCGTGTGGGCATCAAGTGTCACTATGAAGGCAACTTGGCGCCATCGCAAGTGGAACTCTACTTCTTCCCGGGGGGCTATGGCGGCATCAACCCCGTGGAAAATGGACGCACTAACCTCTGTTTGTTGGTCACCTACGAGGCCTTCCAACAGGCGGGCAGCTCGCCGCTGGCTATGGTGCGCAAAGCCGCCGAATGGCACCCCACGCTTGCTGCGCGCTTAGCGGGCGCACAACCTGTACCCACCACGCTAAAGACCGTGGCCGCCATCGATACCAACCGGCCCGCAACGCCCTGGCGTGGGGCGCCCTGTCTCGGCGATGCCGCCGCCATGATTGCGCCGCTCTGTGGCGATGGCATGGCCATGGCACTGCGCAGTGCTGACCTCTGCGTACCCCTAACGGATGCTTTTTTGCGTCGGCAACTTACGCTAACGGAGTGGGCCGAACGCTACACGCGTACCTGGTATCGTGAGTTCAACCGTCGCCTGGCGGTGGGGCGGCTGCTGCAAACGGTGCTCTCCGCCCCTCGCCTGGCAGCCATACTGCTCCGAGTTGGCCATTGGTCGCCCACACTCGCCACCTACTTGGTGGGAGCAACACGCGGTGTGCAACCGGGTCGCACATCGGCGGGGTAACCCATTACATAGTGCACCCCAATCGGCGAGAGCGGGCTGCGCACATGACCAATTTGCCAGCGGTAGCGGACCGCATTGGGCGCGGGCTCTAGCGCGGCGATCAGCGCCTGTAGTTCCGGCATCGAATAGGTACGTAAGCAGGAGACCACGCCATCAACGCAGAGGACCAAGGGAATCACGGGAACCACGAGGGTCCAGAAGAGACGGGACCAACGCCAGGGGCGGACAAAGGGCGCAGCCACGATGGTGAGCCATGGCAGAAAGAGCATGACCAATAGTGCCAAGGGTGTCCGGGCTGTCTGTTCAAAGATGGCGATGCCCTGGCCGGCGTTCATGGCATCTTGCAGGATGGCGCGTGCGGCCGGTGGTGAAAAGTGATGAAAAGCGGTAAAGAGCGTGCGTAGGCCGCTCAGTTCCACAGGGATTGCCGTGGCATCGACAGCCATTGGTGCAAAGTGTACATGGGCGGGCAACAGCTCCGCGGGCGGGGCTTGATCCGGGTAGAGATCGGTCAGCGTCACGGCAACGGGTGTTGCGCGCAACGCGTTCAATTGCGGTTCAAGCTGCCTCCAAGGACCGCCACTGCCCGAGCAGAGATCGATAATACGTCGACTGCCGCAATTCGTCAGGGCCTCATCCAAGAGCGGAACCACATGGCGATATTGGCGGGCCACCGTGGCAATAAAACGCAAATAATCTGTGGCGCCGGTGCGAATACCGGCCGGACACCAGGGTTGTTCATGGATTTCCATCAGCTGTTGTCGTGCCATCTTCCCTTTTCCTTTTCCTGTTTTCTTTCGTCCATTCAGGGCTTCGGCTCACGCACAGGCGCCAAGCTCGCCAAAACGCCCAAAACAAACGATATCCCTGCCGTCATTGCCCTGCTCGTTTCACAACATCAGTACACAACATGATTGCAGACGCGTTATGTATCATTCTGTACCTCATCATATGACGAGGGCTATAGACATTTTGGGTGGTTTGCTTACACTAAAAATCTGTGTTGCCAAGGAGATGGTTGCCAAAGAGATGAGCGAGTGCATGGATTATATCTACCGAGCGTTTTTAAACTAGCATAATTTAGAACACGCTCTACGAGTACAGTGTCAGGGAAGTTCTGCTAGATTAGAAGCTCGCCAGGGATTGTCAAATCCCTGGCAAAAATCGGGGATTTGGCAATCCCCTCAGAGCGACTCTAAACCATCAGAACTTCGGTGACACTGCACGAGTTTGTGCTGTACGAGTTTGTGACTGTATTCACGCAATAGAGAAGCAATGGAGAAGTAGTAGAGAAGACGCGATAAACTTTATGTCATCTGACAATCATCTATCACCAGACAATCATCAGAAGGGTTATACCCAACAGCGTTCCCGACAACAAAGCCCGGTAGACCGCAACCGGATCTATCGCAATGGGGGGTTGATCGTGGCCGCGGGCCTGGGACTTGGTTGGTTGGCGCGCAAGCAGTGGCAACGCCACCGGCATCCAACCGACGCGCTTGCGGGGCAAGTGGTGCTCATCACCGGTGCCTCGCGTGGACTGGGCTTACAGTTGGCCCTGGAATTTGCCGCGATCGGCTGTTACTTGGTGATCTGTGCGCGGGATGAGCGGGAATTGGAGCGGGCCCAACGGATACTGGCGCAGCAAGGGGCCGATGTGTTGGCCGTGCCTTGTGATGTGACCAAGCCGGAGCAAGTCGAAGCACTGATCGCAACGGCGACCCATCACTACGGCAAGATTGATATCCTGGTCAACAATGCCGGTATCATTGAAGTAGGGCCGTTGCAGACCATGCAACTGGCTGACTTTGCCAATGCAATGCAAGTGATGTACTGGGGCATGCTCCACACGATCTGGGCGGTGTTGCCGCAAATGCGGGCGCGCGGCCGGGGCCAGATTGTCAACATCACATCGATCGGCGGCAAGGTGAGTATTCCGCATCTACTGCCGTACAGTGGCGCCAAATTCGCGGCGGTGGGCTTGTCTGAGGGATTGCGGGCCGAGTTGGCGCAAGCGGGGATTGTTGTCACGACGATCATTCCCGGCCTCATGCGCACCGGATCGCACCTGAACGCAACTTTTCAAGGCCGTCAAGGGGCAGAGTATACGTGGTTCTCTTTGGCTGCCAGCTTGCCCTTGCTCTCGATGAGTGCGCCGCATGCCGCCCGACAAATCGTTGAAGCGACGGCGCGCGGCGATGCGCTGCGCATTCTCTCGTTGCCGGCCCAACTGTTGGCTACAGTTCACGATCTCTTCCCTCAGATAACGGCCGAAATTCTCGCCTTCATCGATCGTATGGTTCTGCCCAACGCTCCGTCAACCAAGAGTGGTGCACGGCGGGGCCAGGCCGTGCAAGCCGCATTTTCCCCACGCCGCGCCCGTCTCCACAAGGCACTCACGCTCCTGGGACAGAAGGCTGCCCTTCGTCTCAACCAATATGCACCTTCCCGTGAAGTTGTTTCCAAGCAGCAAGATTAATAGAGGGGTGAAGGTGATTTTTTGTGCGCGCAGACCATTCCCCATTGCAAGTTGAAGATGAATCAAATAGATGAATGAAAAGGAAATTCCCATGACACAATCTTATCCGCAGCAGCGTTATCGATCGAGAGACTATGAGGTCCCAACGCAGGTGAGGACGCCGGCGCGCTCCATTCCCCGGCGGCAAACCACACCCAGCAACGATACCAATGTCGCCACCCTTGAGCGACAACTCTCCGTCGCCTTGGGTGGTGGGTTGGTGCTCTATGCGTTGCTAAATCGTAGCAGCAGCAGCCTGTTGCTGGGCGCAGTTGGTGCCGCCCTGGTGCTCCATGGCCAAAGCCAGCGCTCACCGATTTATGACGCCTTGCAGATCGATACCGCCCGTCATCAGAATGGCCGCCAAGGGTCCAACGGCTGGCAAGGCAACGGTCGTTCCGAACAGCGCCGCCCAATCGTGCAAGAAGGGCGCCCCATGCCCAGCAATACTATTGAGATCGAACGAGCGGTAACCGTCGATAAACCAGCAGGTGAGCTCTACAACTACTGGCGCAAGTTGGAAAATCTGCCCAATTTCATGGCGCATCTGCAAGAGGTCAAGCAGACGGAAGGCAATCAATCCCACTGGGTGGCCAAACTGGCCGGTGGTCTACCCGTTTCGTGGGACGCCGAAATCGTGGAAGATGTGCCCGGCGAACGCATCGTCTGGCGCACTGTGCCCGGCTCCACTGTGGAACAACAAGGCCGCGTGGCGTTCAAGCCGGCTACCGGTGAACGCGGGACGGTGGTCCATGTCGATATAAAATATAGCCCTCCCGGCGGTATTATCGGTGAGACCTTTGCCCAGCTGCTCAATGGCGTCACTGCCCAGCAGGTAAAGGATGATATTCGCCGCTTCAAGAGCTTGATGGAGACCGGCGAGATTCCCACGGTGGACGGACAGCCGTCGGGGCGCAGGTAGAATCCAGAGAAAAAGTTGAATAGATATAGCTAATTCACAGACCATATAAAAGTCGCACATTCATACACAGAAAAATACCCATCTATTTGTGCGACTTTTATGGGTTTTATCTATAAGGAGTAAACCATGAAAGCAGTTTGTTGGTATGGCACACAAGATGTGCGGGTCGAGAATGTGCCCGACCCGCAGATTCTGAATCCCCATGACGCCATTGTCAAGGTGACGTTGACGGCCATTTGTGGTTCCGATCTGCATTTGTACGATGGGTATATTCCCACCATGCAAAAGGGGGACATCCTCGGCCACGAGTTTATGGGCGAGGTCGTTGAAGTGGGCGCGGAGGTGAACAATTTACAGGTGGGCGATCGGGTGGTGGTGCCCTTCCCCATTGCGTGCGGCCACTGTTACTTTTGCGAACAGGAAGAGTATGCGCTCTGTGACAACTCCAATCCCAAGCCGTGGATTACGGAGAAAGGTTACGGCTATGCCACGGCCGGTATCTTTGGCTACTCCCACATGATGGGCGGCTATGCCGGGGGACAGGCCGAATATGTGCGGGTGCCCTTTGCCGATGTGGGACCGATCAAAGTGCCGGAACACTTGAGCGATGAACAGGTGCTCTTCCTCACCGACATCTTGCCCACCGGCTATCAGGCCGCCGAATATTGCAACATCAAAGGCGGCGACACAGTTGTCGTCTTTGGCTGTGGCCCGGTGGGACAATTTGCTGTCAAGAGTGCCTATCTGCTGGGCGCCGAACGGGTGATCGCGATTGACAGTGTGCCGGAACGGCTGGCGATGGCGCGCACCCAAGGTGGCGCGGAGACCCTCAATTTTGAAGAGGATGATCACTTCATTGAACAGATTAAAGAGATGACCGGCGGTCGCGGGCCCGACGCCTGTATCGACGCCGTGGGCATGGAAGCACATGGCATGGGGCTCGATGGCTTCTACGACAAAGTCCGCCAGAATCTCTACATGCAGACCGACCGGCCCACGGCGCTGCGCTACGCCATTCAGGCCTGTCGCAAGGGTGGCACCGTTTCCATCCCTGGCGTCTACGGTGGCATCGTCGACAATATGCCCATGGGCGTTGCGTTTGGCAAGGGGCTAACCATGAAGATGGGGCAGACCCATGTGCAGCGCTACCTGCGTCCCTTGCTGGACAAGATTGATGGCGGCGAGATCGATCCCTCGTACATCATTACTCATCGCATTTCGCTGGCCGACGCCGCCAATGGCTACCGGACCTTCCTGGAGAAAAACGATAACTGCATCAAAGTCGTGATGACCCCATAAAAAATCCTGCCAATGCTGAACCATTGGCAGGACCCGTCACTCCCAAGCGGATCCAGCCGAGGTGGCCAAAACCGGTTTTGAGGCCATGATGAAGGGCGAAGGTGATGTCGTGCCCGGTCTACAAAACAAAATGTAAGTGGCCGCGTCAGGCGTGTTGCCCCAGGATCGACTGGCGCAGCAAAACCGCAAGATGACCGAGCCGGGGTCGGGTGAAGCGTAGCGCACAAATCGCATCCAGAGCCAGACATGGTCAGCAGGTACCTGTAGAAATGCTGGAAGGCGAGAACAGAGCATCGGAGGAAATAGGAGTTATCAAATGATTCAACTTGGCTATGCACTATCGAGCGAAGAACATCCACCCAATGACCTGGTCCACTTCGCACAACGGGCGGAGGAGATCGGCTTTGACTTTGCCATGATCTCGGATCACTACCACCCCTGGATCAGTGCGCAGGGACAGAGTCCCTTTGTCTGGAGTGTAATCGGCGCCATTGCGCAGACCACCACACGTCTGCGGCTGGGGACGGGCGTCACTTGCCCGATTATCCGGATTCATCCGGCGATTCTGGCGCAAGCGACAGCCACGGTTGCGACGATGATGCCCGGCCGTTTTTTCTTTGGCGTGGGCGCCGGTGAGAATCTGAACGAACATATTCTTGGTGATCGGTGGCCACCCTATGATCTGCGTATCGAGATGTTGGAGGAAGCAGTAGAAGTGATCCGACTGTTGTGGGAAGGTAAAACGCAGAGCCATTGGGGAACTTACTACACAGTGGAAGATGCCCATCTCTTCACCCATCCGGATGAGCCGCCGGCCATTATGGTGGCAGCCGGCGGCAGCAACTCTGCCGAAGCCGCCGGTCAATTTGGCGACGGCATGATTACCGTGGGGCCCCATCAACAACTGATTGATAAGTTCCATCGTACCGGCGGCGAAGAGATGCCCTGTTACGGCCAGCTCACCGTCTGCTGGGCAAATGACGCCAAAACAGCACGGCGCACGGTCCATGAGCAGTGGCCCAACAGTGGCTTGACGGGGGAAATGACCCAAGAACTACGCACGGTTACCCATTTTGAGCAGGCTGTGAAGATGGTGACTGAAGAGAGGGCGGTGGAACACGTTGTCTGTGGTCCTGATGTGCAGGAGTATCTGGAAAACCTGCGGAAATTTGTCGATGCCGGCTACGACTATGTTTATCTGCATCAGATCGGCGACGACCAAGAAGGATTTTTCCACTTCTGCCAGAAAGAGCTTTTGCCACAAGTAGAGAGGAGATTACAATGAAATCCATTCCCCATGAGCAGCTTTCCCAGACGCAGAGTCAGATGCCCCAAACGGGAGGTTTTGACAGCACGCTTGCACTGTTGCGCGAAGGCTATCTCTTTATCACCAACCGCTGCCAGCGCTATCATACGGACCTTTTTGAAACGCGGCTGCTCTTCCAAAAGACGATCTGCATGCGGGGTCCAGAGACGGCCCGGCTCTTTTACGATCAAGAGCGCTTTGTACGGCAGGGAGCCATGCCCAATCGGATCAAACAGACCCTCTTTGGCTACGGCGGAGTCCAGGGGCTGGATGAGGCAGCACACCGCCATCGCAAAGCCATGCTTATGTCTATCATGAATCCGGAGCGGATTGCCGAGCTTGCCGACCTAATGGCGCATCGGTGGTACGTGGCGCTGGAAGAGTGGCAAGAGCAGGAAGAGATCGTGCTTTTTGACGAACTGCGCCCGCTCCTCTGTCGCACGGTTTGCGAGTGGAGTGGTGTCCCGTTGCCGGCCGACGAGGTTGAAAAACGTGCGAAGCAAATTGGCGCACGGATCGACGGCGCCGGCGCCGTCGGCCCCAAGCAGTGGCGGGGGCAGTGGGCGCGGCGGCGCACCGAGGCCTGGATCACCGATGTAATCAGGGATGTTCGTGATGGTCAATTGGATCCACCGCCAGAGAGTGCGCTTTCGATCATCAGCCACCACCGGGATCGCGATGGAGAGTTGCTTGATCCTAACGTGGCAGCGGTGGAACTGTTGAACGTTCTGCGCCCCACGATGGCGGTGGGTCGCTTTATCACCTTTGCGGCGTTGGCCCTCTATGAGTATCCGGCCTGCCGGGCGCAACTACAACCGGACAACGAAGACTCTGTCGAGTGGTTTGCGCAAGAAGTGCGACGCTTCTATCCTTTCTTTCCCTTCGTCGTCGCCTGTGTGCGCCAGGATTTTACGTGGAACGGTTATTCTTTTCCCGAAGGGCGGCGCGTGCTGTTGGATCTCTACGGTACCAATCATGATCCACAGCGGTGGAGCAGACCCAATATCTTTTGGCCCGAACGTTTTCGCGACCATAAGGTCACCCCTTTTGATTTAATCCCCCAAGGGGGCGGTGATTACGATATCAACCACCGCTGTGCCGGCGAATGGATTACCCTGGCGCTGATGAAGCGAGCGATTTCCCTTCTGACCGAGGAGATGACCTATACCGTTCCGGAGCAGGATTTGCAGGTCGATCTTACCCACTTCCCCGGCCACCCCAAGAGTGGCTTTCTCATGAGCAACGTACGGAAACGCACAGCGGAGAGCCAACCCAAGCAGAGTCGCACAACAGAAGGCCAGGCCACTGAGGCGGTGGCATAAAAACTCGCCAATCTGTGGTTGTGGCCCACCGGGACCAGAGAAGGTTCGGTCAGCCGCAAACAGTTCTGGAGTTTATGTACATGAGTTATCGTTTGCAGAGCGGTGAATCACCTGCAATAGGCTTGAAACGTATCGCCGATGAACAGGTGCAAAAAGCACTAAAGCAGTTACACAAGAAACCAGATGGGGAAAACGAAGCGATCCACGATGCGCGCAAACGCTTCAAAAAGATTCGCGCCGTTCTCCGCGTTGTTCGGGATGAGATCGGGGAAGAGGTCTATCAACGCGAGAATCATTGCTATCGCGATGCCGGACGCCGTCTGGCCCCGGTGCGGGATCGCTTTGTCCTCATCGAAACAGTCGATGCGCTCCACAAGGATTTTGCCAAGCAGTTGGAAGACGAGCCATTTGGCCACGTGCGGTCGATTTTGGTAGAGGAGCATGTGACAACACTCGATGAAGCCCTTGCCGATGATCTGCTGGCAGAGGTCGCTGTCACCATTGAGGCGGCACAACAACGCATCGCCGGCTGGCCCATTGCGCAAAACAATTACGATCCGGTGCACGACAGCCTCAAACGAATTTACAAGCGCGGCTACAAAGCAATGGCAGCAGCCGATGATGATCCCAGCCCGGCAACCTTCCATGAATGGCGCAAACGAGTGAAATATTTCTGGTACAGCATGCGGATCCTCAAACCGCTCTGGCCCAATTTGCTGGATGAGTGGGCGGATGAGATCCATGCGTTGGCCAATGTGCTCGGTGACAGCCATGACCTGGCGGTCTTGCAGCAGACGCTCCACACAGAGCAGTGGCGCCAAAGAAAGCAGAAGAAAGCAGAACTTGCCAGGGAGATCGATCTCTTGTGCGCGCTGGCCGAACAGCGACGACAGGCGTACCATTCCCTGGCGCGCCCCATGGGACAACGCAACTATGCGGAAAAACCCAAACGGTTAGTCAAACGAATCGGCGCCTACTGGGCCGCCTGGTCGACATTGCCTTCCGTAAAGGCTGAGTAACAGAATGGCAAGGAAAGGGGTTTTTACAAAGGTGCAAGATGCGCAAAGGGAACGGGTATTTCCATTCTGAGTGCGATTTACTTTGCAACTTACTTTGCAACGAAAACGAGAGAGGATGGCATAAGATCTTATGCCATCCTCTCTCGTTTTCGTCGTGGATGTATGCCCGAGAAAAAGTTGTCAGAGAAATGAGGAGTACGCAAGTGGCCACATTACTCGTTCACGAGGCGTGATGGATTGGTGTTTAGATAAACTCCCTCATCGCTAACCGAGGCGATCTGATTGGGCAGTACATAGCGATCGGAGCCAAACCAACCACTGTCGATTTTGATGTAGCCATGGTGGCGCAAGCGCTCGGCCAACTCATCCGGCACCCGGTCGCGTGGGTCAAACGCTTCGGCCAGCAGATCGACGAACGACTCCCGACGCGCACGTTGCGGTCCTGTCGCGGTAGCCGGCTCCGTGCCATCGACAACTTCCTCTTCACCAACCGCACCAAAATAGATTTCCTCTACCGTACCAATGTCGTTGCGGTTGCTATCGTAAACGGTCATTCCCTCTCGAACGTGATCCAGCATTTCACGCTTCTCTTTTTGCATCACAGGATGGTTTGTCATGAATGGTTCCTTTCTTGCTAGGGTACATGTGTAGCATCTTACATGTGCCGAAACGAAATAGAGTTGCCATGGCAACTCTATTGCCTTCAACGGCGCAGTTTCTACCGGTTTACCCATGTTTATTACACACGTAAGCACATGCCATGATGTACATGTGATGAAATCAGTATAAGGCAGATCTTTCCCGTGTTCATGTGTACTGTTACGGCGCAACGATACAGAAAAAGATACAGCACTGGCGCAACTGCCATTGTCGAAAGAGAGAGGATGCGCAGAGAGGACCCAGCGAACTTTAGCACCCAGGAAATGCCAGGTGGCCAATTCGCGTTTTCCTGTTGCGTTTTCCTGTTGCATTGTGTTTGGTGATGGTTGTGTTTGGTACTACTATCGATGTACAGAAAAAGATCCGTGCCAAGAAACCGGGTTTCTGCCAGAAGAATAAGTAAATAATCGGGTAAACCCCATCCCCCGGCCCCTTCCCCGACATCGGGGAAGGGGAGAGTTAACTCCTCCCCCGATGTCGGGGGAGGCTGGGAGGGGGTTTTACACCCGCTT
>Ga0116151_10000885_pt1 | contig 27789 bp, 25 predicted proteins | sample AD_UKC117_MetaG_FD_89893 | JGI IMG/M metagenome (GOLD analysis project Ga0116151, IMG submission 89893) | Active sludge microbial communities of municipal wastewater-treating anaerobic digesters from Hong Kong - AD_UKC117_MetaG | ecosystem: Engineered > Bioreactor > Anaerobic > Digestate... | reverse complement strand
CGCATCGCGCTCGACGACTTCGGCACCGGCTACGCCTCGCTGCGCCACTTCCGCCAGCTCCCCTTCGACCGCCTCAAGATCGACCGCAGCTTCGTGCTCGACATGCTCGAGGACGGCGAAGCGCGCGCGATCGTCGGCGCCGTGGTGCAGCTCGCGCGCACCTTCGGTCGCGAGGTGATCGCCGAGGGCGTGGAGACGCCCGCCCACGCCGAGGCCCTGCTCGATCTCGGCTGCAGGCTCGGCCAGGGCTTCGGCATCGCCCGCCCGATGCCGGTCGAGCACATCCCGGGCTGGTTTTCGTGGCAGACTCACGCACCTTTCGCCGACGACGCGGCATGCGCGAGCCCCGGCCGCTGCCCGCCAATCCGATCGGCCCGATAACCCGAAACCCGCCACCGCCACTGCTGCGCGCGTGGTTGATGCCGAATCATGAAGCTGCAAAGCTGGACTCACCACACCACCGCCGGCTTCACGCTGCGCGGCCACCACAGCCCGCCGAGCGGCCGCCCGGTGCTGCATTTCCTGCATGGGAACGGGCTGAGCTCGCTGACCTATGCGCCGATGCTCCGCCACCTGAGCGAGCATTTCGACCTCTTCCTGTCGGACGTGCAAGGCCACGGCGACAGCGACCACGGCAGTCGCTTCCGCGGCTGGAACCATGCCGCCGAGATGGCCGCCGAAGCCTGGCTCGCGCACGCGGCGCGCTTCGGCGCGGTGCCGGTGCATGCCGCAGGCCACAGCTTCGGCAGCGTGCTCACCTGCCTGATGCTGGCGCATCATCCACAGGCCTTCAGCCGTGGCGTGCTGCTCGACCCGGTGCTGTTCACCCCGGCGATGATCGGCATGATGGCACTCTCGGATCTCGTCGGCCTGGCCTCGCGCAACAAGCTCGCCGCCAAGGCGCGCACGCGCCGCCACCACTGGCCGGACCGCGCCACCGCGCACGCGGGCCTGCACGGGCGCGGCGTGTTCCGCGGCTGGAGCGAGGACTCCTTCCAGGCCTACATCGACCATGCGCTGCGCGATGTCCCCGGCGGCGGCGTGGAGCTCAAGTGCCGGCCCACGCGCGAAGCCGAGATCTTCGCCTCCTACCCGCGCCGGCTGTGGTCCTCGCTCGAGCGCATCGAGCACCCGGTGCTCGCGCTGCACGGACGCGACACCTTCGCCTTCGCGCGGCGCTCGGTCACGCGCTGGGCGGCGGGCAAGGCCAACGTGAAATGCGTGCAGGTGGAGGGCGGGCACTGCTTCATGCTGGAGCATCCGCAGGCGACCGCGGAGAGGGTGGCGGCCTTCCTTCTCGACCGCCCGCGCTGACGCGCGCGGGCGCAGCGCGCGGGGCGCGCGGGGCGCGCGCCATGTCCGCCGAGCGCTTCAGCCGGCGAGCTTGCGCGGCTCGAGCGACACGGTGTCGCGGCCGTTGGTCACCAGCACGTGGCCGTCCTGGATGGTGAACTGCAGGCGCATGGTGCGTTCGGCGAGGCGGCCGAGCTCGGCGCTGGCCTCGCGCTCGAGTTCGAGGACGCGCAGGTTGCCGTGGCGCTCGAGGCGGCCGCGCACCCCGCTCCACCACACCTCGAGCGCCCGCCCGTAGGCCAGCAGCACCACCTCGCGCGCGCGCCCGCAGGCCTTGCGCACCCACTTGTCGTCGGGCTGGCCGACGTCGATCCAGCGCTCGATCGCGCCGGTCAGGTCCCGCTGCCACAGGTCGGGCTCGTCGTCGGCGCACAGGCCCTTGCCGAAGGCGAGCGCCGGATCGGCGAAGAGCGCGAAGGCGAGCAGGCGCACCATCATGCGCTCGTCGGTCTCGGAGGGGTGCCGCGCGAGGGTGAGCGAGTAGTCGGCATAGTGATGCCGATCCATGTCGGCGACCTGGATGTCGGCCTTGAAGACCGTGGCCTTGAGCGCCATCAGTGCACCTGCTGCGAGGCGCGGCCGGCCTGCTGCCAAGCCATCACCGCACGCGCGGAGTGCGCCATCACGAGGTCGCGCTGCGGCGCCGGCAGCTCGCGGGCGAGCGCACCGAACAAGGCCTGCGTCGCCTCCTGCGCCACGCCCTCGGCGGCGAGGCCTTCGGCCAGGCAGCGGATCTGGATGAAGGCGAGCGCGTCGGCCACCAGCCGCCAGCCCGCCACCGGCATGCTGCGGGTGAGCGCGAGCAGCTGGCTGCCCAGCTCGGCGGCGAGACGCAGGGCCTCGTCACGGTGTCCGGTGGCGATCGAGGCGTGCCACAGCGCCAGGTGCAGGCCGCGGCGCAGCTCGACCTTGAAGTCGATGGCGTTCTCCTCGGCCGCGGCGATGCCCTCGAAGTGGCGCAGGAAGCGCGCCTCGGCGGCCTCGTCGAGGCCGGTGCGCAGCGCACCGATGAGCTCGGTGAGCGCGGGGATCGCCACCAGGCCGAAGGCGCGGCTCCACGCCAGCCCCCACTGGTCCAAGCCGGCGAGGACCAAGGCCAGGCGCAAGGCCTGCGCCTCGGCGTCGGCCGCGGCGGCCACCCAGTCGGCGAGGTCGACGCGCAGCTGCTCCACACCCTTCAGCCGCGCAGCGTCGCCCTCGGCGACGCTGAGCCGGAACAGGCGCGCGAAGCTCTCTTCGGCCAGGCGCGCCGCCTGGCGCTGGGTCGCGAGGTCGACATGGCGCGCGAGCGGGTCGGGCGGCAGGGTCTGCTCGGCCGGATTCATGGTGTCTCCCCGGATCAGGCGCTGTCGCGCGCCCATAGCGAATGCACGACCTGCCCGACCTGGTTGCGCACGCCGTCGCGGAAGCCCTGCAGCATGCGGCGCAGCGCGACCGCATCCTCGGCGGTGAAGCCGCGCTTGAAGTCGGTCAGCACGAGGCGCGAGCGCGACAGCCAGTTGCCCGGCGCATCGTCGATCGCGCACCACGCCGCCTCGGCCGGGTCGGCGCCGTGCTGGCGCAGCCAGGCCATGGCCTCGCGCTCGCGCAGGCCGTGCAGCTCGGCACCGGTCTTGGGCAGCAGGTGCGGCGTGGCGCCGGCGATCTGCGGGCGGATGTCCTCGGAGAAGCGGGCGACCAGCTTGGGCAGCGAGAACAGCATGCGCCAGTCGGAGGCGATCACGATGCGCGCCTCGGGGAACTCCCGCACCACCGCCTCGATATGCGGAAGGCAACGGAAATCCTCGACCTCGCCCCAGGGATGGGTGACGCCGTCGAAGTCCATGAAGATGTATGCGTTTCGTGTCATGTTTCCTGCTCCGGCGAACAAGGCCGCTGCCGGCGGTTTGTGGATGCTGCAATGCGCAATATACTGTACCGGCACCGATACCGCTGCGTATCCGATTTCACGAACCATCACATTTCCGTCGCAAAGCGCGGCTTATGCTTGCCGCTGTTGCGCCGCAACAACATCAACCCGCGAACAGGAATCCGTCATGACCCCCATCATCAACCTCGAGGGCAAGGTCGGCCTCATCACCGGCATCGCCAACGAGAAGTCGATCTCCACCGGCGTCGCCGAGGCCTGCGCCCAGGCCGGCGCGAAGCTGATCATCACCTACCAGAACGAGAAGACGCGCGCCTTCATCGAGCCGGTGATCCACCGCCTCGGCGTGGAGGACGTGTTCCTGCTCGACGTCACCCGCCCCGAGACCATGGACGCCACCTTCGCCGCGATCGAGGCGCGCCACGGCAAGCTCGACTTCGCCATCCACAGCATGGCCTTCGCCAAGCGCGACGACCTGCACGGCCGCGTGGTCGATACCTCGGCCGACGGCTTCGCGCTCGCCATGGACGTGTCCACCCACTCCTTCGTGCGCCTGGCCAAGAAGGCCGAACCCCTGCTCGAGAAGGCCGGTGGCGGCGCCCTGGTGACGATGACCTACCTCGGCTCGGAGAAGGTCATCCCCAACTACGGCGTGATGGGCCTGTGCAAGGCGGCGCTGGAGGCCGCCACGCGCTACATGGCGGCCGAGCTCGGCGCCAAGGGCATCCGCGTCAATGCGGTCTCTCCCGGCCCGCTGATGACGCGCGCCGCATCGGGCATCGCCGGCTTCGACGGCCTCATGGCGGCCGCGGTCGAGCGCTCGCCGATGCACGCCCTGGTCACGCCCGAGGACATCGGCGCGCTGACCGCCTTCCTGGTCTCGGACGCCGGCCGCCTGGTCAGCGGCGGTGTGCATTTCGTGGACGCCGGCTACAACATCATGGCGTAAGGCCCGGGGGCATCATGATCGACATGGACGCGGCACGTGCGATGCTCGGCCGGCAGGCCATCCTGCTGCCCGACCCCGTGCCCTCGCATGCGCTGCTCGACGGCAAGAAGGAGATCGGCCGCGGCGAGTACTCGATCGTGATCGACAAGGGCGACGGGGAGCGGGTCTACAAGGTCGTCAGCTCCCCGGCCGACTATTTCCTCTACACTGCAGAAGACCGCCCGCGCGGGCCGCACTTCCCGATCGTTTACGCGGACCATGGCGTGATCGGCCGCGCGCAGTCGGGCTACCCCTTCCATCTCATCGAGATGGAGCGCCTCTATCCGCTCGTCGAGGGCTCGCCTGCGGCCGAACTCTCCCGCCGCCTGATCGAGTGCTACTGGTCGGCGTGCGCGCAGTGGAGCCGGCTCGGCGCCGACATGGGGCGGATCGCGCTCTATCACCTCACGGTCGACCCGCTCAAGATCGGCGACAGCCTGCAGGAAGCCCTGCGCGCCCTGTCCGACTTCGTCGAGGAATACCAGGTCCTGCCCGACATCCTCAACGCCAACAATCTGATGATGCGCGCCGACGGCACGCTGGTGTTCTCGGACCCGGTGTTCATCGCCTGAGCGGGCTTGCGGGTATCATGCCGGTTCGGGTGCCGCAGCGCACCGCACCGGACGCCGCCATGAGCCCTCCCGCGCACGACCCCTGCGGTCACGACCACCCCCACGCTCCCCGCCCCGACGGCGTCGGCATTCCGCGCCGCGGCGCCTTCGACGCGCCCGCCTTCGAGAAGGCCGTCGGCGACCTGCTGCGTGCCTGCGGCATCGCCAGCGACAACGCCCACACCGGCCGCACCGCGCAGCGCGTGCGCGAGCTCTGGCAGCGCCGGCTGCTCGGCGGCTACGAACTCGACCCCGCCGAGGTGCTCGGCGACGGCTTCGAGGACGCGCGCCGCGACATGGTGGTGATCCGCGGCATCGCGGTGCATGGGGTGTGCCCGCACCACCTCGTGCCCTTCCGCGGAGTCGCCCATGTCGCCTACCTGCCCGGCGGGCGCCTGCACGGCTTCGGGCGCATCGCGCGCCTGGTGGACGCGATCGGCCACCGCTTCACCTACCAGGAATGGATGACGCGCGACATCGCCGACGCGCTGATGCACCACGGCCACGCTGCCGGCGCGGCCTGCGTGATCGAGGCCGAGCAGCTCTGCCTGCTGCTCGGCGAGGACCGCCGCGGCGACGAGCGCGTCATCACGCAGGCCTTCGCTGGCGAGTTCGAACGCTCGGAGCAGGCGCGCAGCGAGTTCCTGCGCGCGATCGAGGAGCGCCGGCGCTAGGCCGACGGATCGCGCGGGTGCAGCTCGATGACCACCGCGCGGCGCGCGAGCCGGTGCGCGGAGACATCCACCAGCACCACCTCGCGGCCTTCCAGCACGACGCTGCCGGCGTTGCGGTCGTCGCCGCCCACCGAGTACTCGAAGGCGTAGCCGCGCCGCAGCACCACGCGGCCGTCGTCGTCGCGCGCCAGGCGCAGCCCCTGCCCCACCACGGTCTCGTCGAGGAACTGCACGCCCTCGCGCGCGCAGGCGCGGCGCGCGGCGTCGACGCCGATCTCGCGCGCCTTGAGGCTGTCGAACCAGTACCACACGATCGCGCCGAGCGCGAGGAAGCCGAGCAGCTCGACGAAGCTCACGCCACGGCCTCCGGGATCGCGCACACGCCGCTCAGGGCAGCATCATCCCGCGGATCATGAAGAACAGCACCGCGGCCATCAGCGCCGAAGCCGGCACGGTGATGACCCAGGCGGCGGCGATGCGCATCAGCTGCGAGCGCTTGACCAGCTCGCGACGATAGACCTTCTTGAGGCCCTTACGCTCGCCCTTGGAGAAGTGCGCCGGGTCGTCCGCGTTCTTCGAGCGCTCCTTGAGGTCGGCGAGCATCTGCCCCTTCTCCTCGATGGAGGCCTTCTCGAAGCGCGCGATGAAGGCCTCGATCGCGGCGAGGTCGCCTTCGGGGTGATGGGCCTTGATCTCGGCCACCATGCGGTCGTAGTTGCTCTTGAGGTACTCGCGCAGGAAGCCCACCCCGAACACCCCGCCCACCGCAATGTGGGTGGAGCTCACCGGCAGGCCGAGCTGGCTGGCGACGATCACGGTCAGGGTCGCGGCCATCGCGATGCAGTAGGCGCGCATCTGGTCGAGCTCGGTGATCTCGGAGCCGACCGTGCGGATCACCTTGGGCCCGAACAGCGCCAGCCCGAGCGAGATGCCGATCGCGCCCACCATCATGACCCAGGTGGGGATGGTCGCGTCCTTGTGCACCACGCCACCGGAGCTGACCACATCGACGATCGCGGCGAGCGGACCGACGGCGTTGGCGACGTCGTTGGAGCCGTGGGCGAAGCTGAGCAGCGCCGCGGCGAAGATCAGCGGAACGGTGAAGAGCCGATTCACGCTCGCCTTGGTGTTGGCGACGATACCGCCGTTGCCGTGCAGGACCTTGCGCACCACGACGAACACCAGCGCGCCGACCACGGCGCCGTACACCATGGCCGACAGGAAATCCACCTTCCAGACACGGTTGAGCCCCTTCAGGATCAGGTAGCTGGCGAAGGTCCACGCCATCAGCCCGACCAGCAGCGGGACGGTGCGGCGTGCGGCCGCGGCCATGTCCACCTGGTAGGTGATGCTGCGCTTGACCAGATACAGGAAGGCGGCGGCGAAGATGCCGCCGAGCACCGGCGAGATCACCCAGCTCGCCGCGATGTTGCCCATGGTGGACCAGTCGACGATGGCCGGGCCGGCGGCAGCCATACCGGCACCCAGCACCGCGCCGACGATCGAGTGCGTGGTCGACACCGGCGCGCCGACCGCGGTCGCCAGGTTCAGCCACAGCGCGCCGGCGAGCAGCGCCGCCAGCATGATCCACACGAAGGTGTCGGAGTCCTTGATGAGGTCGGGGTCGATGATGCCGCTGCGGATGGTGCCGATGACCTCGCCACCGGCGATGAGCGCGCCGGCAGCCTCGAAGATTGCCGCGATGACGAGCGCACCCGCGAGTGTCAGCGCCTTGGAGCCCACCGCCGGACCCACGTTGTTGGCGACGTCGTTGGCGCCGATGTTCATCGCCATGTAGCCGCCGATCATCGCCGCCATGACCAGGGTCAGGTTGCCCTCCCCGGAGCCGCTGAGCGCCGAGTAGAACATGACCCCGACGATGAAGAGCACGCCCATGCCGAGGCGGAAGACCTCGCCCCGGCCCTGGTGCGCCGCCCTCTCGATGTCGCTGATGTGCTGCAGATCCACGATGAAAGTCCGTGTTACAGGAAAGCCCGTATTGTTTCAGAAATCTTGCCGCGGCCCAACGTGAATGAAGTCCCGAAGAGGCGGCGTGGCACTCGCCTACAGGCGGTCGTGCTTGTCAGCGCGGCCGCGGGCGCGCTCGACCGGATAGCGCTGCGCGTTGAGCACCATCTTGCGCCGCGCCGCATCGGCGAGGTCGATCCCGAGCACGTCGCCCAGCCGCACCAGGTAAAGCAGCACGTCGGCGAGCTCGAAGGCGACCTCCTCGCGGCTCGCGGGCGGCAGCGCCATCGACTGCTCGGCGGTGAGCCACTGGAAGTGCTCGATGACCTCGCCCGCCTCCCCGGCGAGCGCCATCGCGAGGTTCTTGGGGGTGTGAAAGGGCTCCCACGCGCGCTCGGCGGCGAACTGCCGCATCGCGTCGCGCAGCTCGTGGAGCGCGTCGGACGGCGCGCCGGTCGCGCCCGGGGCGGCCTCCTGCGCGGCCGCTGCGCCCTCGCCTGCGATGTCGCCGGACGGGTTCATTCGATGTGATGCTCGAGGTCGAAGCCGGCGCCGCCATCGACACCGAGGCGCTCGACCAGCCAGGGCAGCGCCGCCTCGAGACGCTGTGGCAGCACCCAGGGCGGATTGATCACGTAGAGCCCGCTGCCGAACATGCCGATGCCGTCGCGCGGCGCGTCGCGAACCGCCAGGCGCACGTCCAGCCAGCTCTCGGCGCCGAGCTCGGCGAGGCGCTCGGGAAGCTGGCGCGCCTCCGTGCGGGCAAGCATCGGGTACCACACCACGTAGGTGCCGGTGGGGAAGCGCCGCATCGCGTCGCGCATGGTATCCACCACGCGGCGGTAGTCGTCCTTGACCTCGTAGGGCGGGTCGATCAGCACCACCGCGCGCCGGGAGGGCGGAGGCAGCAGGCTCTTGAGCGCGGCGAAGCCGTCGGCGCGGCGCACCTGCACGCGCTCCTGCTCGCTCGCGAAGGTGCGCTGCAGGGATTCGAAGTCGGCCGGGTGCAGCTCGAACAGGCGCAGGCGGTCCTGGACGCGCGCCCGCGTCATCGCGAGCGCCGGCGAGCCCGGGTAGAACAGCAGCCGACCCTGCGGGTTGAACTGCCTCACCGCCTCGACATAGCTCGCGACCGCCGGCGGCAGGTCCTCGCGCCCCCACAGCCGTCCGATGCCGTCCGCCGCCTCGGCCGTCTTCCCCGCCTGCTCGCTGTCGAGCGCGTAGCAGCCGCCCCCCGCATGGGTGTCGATGTAGTACCACGGCTTGTCCTTGCGGCCGTAGTAGTCGAGCAGTTCGATCAGGACGAGGTGCTTGAGGACGTCGGCGTGGTTGCCGGCGTGAAAGGCGTGACGATAACTGAGCATAGAGGCTTCCTGAGGGGCGGGCGCATCGTATCACTCGCCGGCAGACCGCTCAAAATCGGCAAAAGCGCGCCGGATCGGCGACATTCACGGCACGGGCGCTGTTTGCAGTGCGCGAGGTGCTTGCTATGATGCCTCCCCCCTGGCGCTGCACGGCATCGGCGCGAGACATCGACAGCGAGAACGAAAATGAGCATCTATGCCCTGGGCGACCGTCGGCCGAGCTTCGGCGAAGGTAGCTGGATCGCCCACAACGCAACGGTCATCGGGTCCGTCACTGCGGGCCGCAACGTCAGCATCTGGTACAACGTCGTGGTCCGTGGCGACAACGACCCGATCACGATTGGCGACGACACCAACATCCAGGACGGCTCGGTGCTGCACAACGATGACGGCATCCCGCTGACCATCGGTCGCCACGTCACCGTGGGCCACATGGCGATGTTGCACGGCTGCACGATCGGCGACGGCAGCCTGATCGGCATCAACGCGGTGATCCTCAACAACGCGGTGATCGGCAAGCAGTGCATCATCGGCGCCAACACCCTGATCCCCGAAGGCAAGGTCATCCCCGACCGCGCGCTGGTGGTCGGCTCGCCCGGCCGGGTGATCCGCACCCTGAGCGATACCGAGGTCGAGAACCTGGTGGTCAATGCCCACAACTACGTGGACAACGCCCGCCTCTACGCCGACCGCCTCTGTGCGCTGGAACCGTCCAGCGTGATCGCGCAGCCGGAGCAGTGATGCGCGCCGCGCTCGCCACCCTCGCCACGCTCACGGCGCTGCAGTCGGCCGCGGCCGTTGCCGCCGACACCCCCGCCCCGCCCACCGTGGAACTCTCGGCCGAGGCCGGCGGCGCGGCGGCGAACGACCTCGCGGTCGCGGTGCTCTACGCCGAACGCAGCGGCACCAGCGCGGCTGCGGTGGCACGCGAGGTCAATCGCGACATCGCCGCCGCGCTCGAGCTCGCGCGCGCACAGGGTGCCGTCAAGGTGCAGAGCGGCAACGTCTCCACCTGGCCGGTTTACGGCAAGGATGGCCAGGGCCGCATCACGGCCTGGCGGATGCGCTCCGAGTTGCGCCTCGAGAGCACCGACACGGCGGCGATGTCGGAGCTCGTCGGCAAGCTGCAGCAGAGCCTGGCGCTCGCGCACCTCACCATGGAACCGGCCCCCGAGACGCGCAGGAAGGCGGTGGCCGACGTCACCGTCGACGCGCTGCGCGCGTTCGAGACCCGCGCGCAGCTGATCGCCGACACCCTCGGCCGACGCTACCGCATCGCCCACCTGGCGGTCGGCGACCACGGCCTGCAGCCGCCGCCGATGCCGCGCATGCGCGCCGCGGTGATGGCTGCGGAAGCCGCCCCCGCGCCGCTCGAAGGTGGCGAGAGCCGCGTGTCGGTGCACGTGAGCGGTCGCATCGAGCTGCTCGATTGAAGACGGCGGGTCCGCGAGCGGGCCCGACTTCAGCCGCCTTCGAGAAAACCCCTCCAAGCTCCTGATCCGCAAGCGAACCTTGCCCGTTGCGGCAGCTCCTGACATACTCCGGAGCGAATCCTTTCCGCATCGGATCGCGCCATGAGTCCCGAGTCGCTGCCTCGCGCCTTCCCTTCCTCCGGGCAACATTCGCATCACGGCGCCCGGCGTCGGATGCTGCTGGCCGCCGCTGCAGGGGTGGCCGCGCTGCTGGCAGGCTGCAGCACCACCCCCACACCGGTCGCCAGCCCCGCCCCGCCGCCGCGCACCACCGCACCGAGCGGCCACTACTTCTCGCTCGAGGGCGAGCACCAGACGCAGGAGATGGTGCTGTTCGCGCTCGGCCTGCTCGACACCGGCTACCGCTTCGGCGGGCGCAACCCGGACGCGGGGCTCGATTGCAGCGGCATGGTGGCCTACATCGTGGAGCACATCAGCGGCCGCAGGCTGCCGCACAACGCCGCGCAGATCGCCGAGCGCACCCGCCCGATCGAGGTCGACGAGCTGCGCCCGGGCGACCTGGTGTTCTTCAACACGCTCAAGCGCCGGCATTCGCACATGGGGATCTACATCGGCGACGGCCGCTTCGTGCATGCGCCCAACAGCCGCGGGCGGGTGCGGGTGGAGCGCCTCGCCAACCGCTACTTCGCGCAGCGCATCGACGGCGCGCGCACACTGCTGGCGAGCAACTGAGCGCGCGCCGGGCGGCGCGGACTGCGCCCTCAGCGCTGCGGGATCTGCACGTAGATCTCGCCCGGCCGGGTGAGCCCGAGCTCGAAGCGCGCGCGCTCCTCGATCGCCTCGTTGCCCGACTTGAGATCGTTCACCTCCGCCGCGAGCGCGGCGTTGCGCTGCTCGAGGCGCAGGTTCTCCTCGCGCTGCGCGTGCAGCTGGCGGTCCACCTCCCAGACGCGCAGCCAGCCGCCTTTCCCCAGCCAGAGCGGGTACTGCAGCAGCACGACGAGTGCGATCAGGATCAGGATCGGCCAGCGCATGGAGACGGGTATCGGAGAGGTTCAGGCGCATTCACGACGAAGGCCGGCGGGTCGCCCGCCGGCCTTCCGGAAGCTGCGGATCAGCGCAGCGGGGTGTTCAGCGCAGATTGTAGAACGCGCGCTTGCCCGGATAGTTGGCGGTGTCGCCGAGGTCTTCCTCGATGCGCAGCAGCTGGTTGTACTTCGAGATGCGGTCCGAGCGGCTCAGCGAGCCGGTCTTGATCTGCATCGCGCGCAGGCCCACGGCGATGTCGGCGATGGTCGAGTCGTCGGTCTCGCCCGAGCGGTGCGAGATCACCGCCGTGTAACCGGCGAGCTTGGCCATCTCGACCGCGGCGAAGGTCTCGGTCAGCGTGCCGATCTGGTTGATCTTGATCAGGATCGAGTTGGCCACGCCCTGCTCGATGCCCTGCGCGAGGATGCGGGTGTTGGTGACGAAGAGGTCGTCGCCCACCAGCTGCACGCGCTTGCCCAGACGCTCGGTGAGGATCTTCCAGCCGTCCCAGTCGCCCTCGGCCATGGCGTCCTCGATCGAGACGATCGGGAACTTGTCGCACAGGGTCTCGAGGTAGTCGGTGAAGCCCTCGGCAGTCAGTGACAGGCCCTCGCCCTTGAGCTCGTACTTGCCGTCCTTGTAGAACTCGGAGGCGGCGCAGTCGAGCGCCAGCAGCACGTCCTGGCCGGGCACGTAGCCGGCGGCGACGATGGCTTCCTGGATCAGGTTGAGCGCTTCCTCGGTACCCGAGACGTTGGGGGCAAAGCCGCCCTCGTCGCCGACCGTGGTGGGGTAGCCCTTGGCGTCCACGATCTTCTTGAGGTGGTGGAAGATCTCGGCGCCGCAGCGCAGGGCCTCGCGGAAGCTGGTCATGCTCACCGGCATGATCATGCACTCCTGGATGTCGAGGCTGTTGTTGGCGTGCTCGCCGCCGTTGATGACGTTCATCATCGGCACCGGCATCACCATCGGGCTGGAGCCGCCGAAGTAGCGGTACAGCGGCAGGCCGGCCTCTTCCGCGGCGGCCTTGGCCACGGCCATCGACACCGCCAGCATGGCGTTGGCGCCCAGGCGCGACTTGTTCTCGGTGCCGTCGAGCTCGATCAGGGTACGGTCGATGAAGGCCTGCTCCTCGGCGTCGAGGCCGATGATCGCCTCGGCGATCTCGGTGTTCACGTTCTCGACCGCGCGCAGCACGCCCTTGCCGAGGAAGCGCGACTTGTCGCCATCACGCAGTTCGATCGCCTCGCGCGAGCCGGTGGAGGCGCCCGACGGCACCGCGGCGCGGCCCATCACGCCCGATTCGAGCAGCACGTCGGCTTCGACGGTGGGGTTGCCGCGGGAGTCGAGAATCTCGCGGGCGATCACATCAACGATTGCACTCATGTCCAGTCCTGTAGCAGTTACGGAGTTTCGGATCGATCACGCGGGAACGCGATCCGGCGGGGAGCATGCTCGCACCGGATGACCGCCTCGTGAGCGGCGGCAAGCTGATGGCGCACATCAGCCCGCCGGCAGCCGCGTTCCCGAAAAACGGGTTCTCAGAGCGTGGTCTCGAGGAAGCCCTGGCGTTTGACCAGGCTGTCGATGTCCTTGAGCACGCTCAGCAGCGCCTTCATCTTCGGCAGCGGCCAGGCGTTGGGGCCGTCGGACAGCGCCTTGGCCGGGTCGGGGTGGGTCTCCATGAAGAGGCCCGCCACGCCCACCGCGACCGCGGCACGCGCCAGCACCGGCACGAACTCGCGCTGGCCGCCCGAGGCGGTGCCCTGCCCGCCCGGCAGCTGCACCGAGTGGGTGGCGTCGAACACCACCGGGCAGCCGGTGTCGCGCATGATCGCGAGCGAGCGCATGTCGGAGACGAGGTTGTTGTAGCCGAAGGAGGCGCCGCGCTCGCACACCATGATGGTGTCGGCGCCGCCGTTGGCCTCGCGCGCCTTGTCGGCGACGTTCTTCATGTCGCCGGGGGCGAGGAACTGGCCCTTCTTGATGTTCACCGGCTTGCCGCTGGCCGCCACCGCGTGGATGAAGTCGGTCTGGCGGCACAGGAAGGCCGGGGTCTGCAGCACGTCGACCACCGAGGCCACGAGCGGGATCTCCTCGATCGTGTGCACATCGGTCAGCACCGGCAGGCCGAGCTGCTTCTTGACCGCCTCGAGCATCTTCAGCCCGGCGTCCATGCCGTGGCCGCGGAAGCTCTTGCCCGAGCTGCGGTTGGCCTTGTCGTAGGAGGCCTTGAAGATGTAGGGGATGCCCAGCTCGGCGCAGATTTCCTTCATCTGGCCGGCGATGTCCAGGCACATCTGCTCGGACTCGGCCACGCAGGGGCCGGAGATCAGGAAGATGGGCTTGTCGAGGCCGACTTCGAAACCGCAGAGATTCATGCTTCGCTCCTCGAGGACTCAGCCTGCTTGCGTTCGATCGCCGCCTTCACGTAGGCGGTGAACAGCGGATGACCCTTGCGCGGGTTGGAGGTGAATTCGGGGTGGAACTGGCAGCCGACGAACCACGGGTGCACGTCGGCGGGCAGCTCGACCATCTCGCACAGGTCGGTGACGGGCGCACGGCCCGACACTACCAGGCCCTTGTCCTCGAGCCTGGCAAGCAGCGTGTTGTTCACCTCGTAGCGGTGGCGGTGGCGCTCCATGACCTCGGCCGCGCCGTAGATCGAACGCGCCAGGGTGCCTTCCTTGAGCAGGCAGAGCTGGCCGCCGAGGCGCATGGTGCCGCCGAGGTCGGACTCCTCGGTGCGCTTCTCGATCTTGCCGCTGCGGTCCTTCCACTCGGTGATGAGGCCGATGACGGGGTACTTGGTGTCGCGCTCGAACTCGGTCGAGTGCGCGCCGTCCATGCCGGCGACGTCGCGGGCGAACTCGACCACCGCGAGCTGCATGCCGAGGCAGATGCCCAGGTAGGGCACCTTGTTCTCGCGGGCGTAGCGGATGGCGGCGATCTTGCCCTCGGTGCCGCGCTTGCCGAAGCCGCCCGGCACCAGGATGGCGTCCATCGACGCCAGCACGCCGCAGCCGTCGCGCTCGATGTCCTCGGAGTCGATGTAGTGGATCTTGACCTTCGACTCGGTGTGCATGCCGGCGTGGTTGAGCGACTCGATCAGCGACTTGTACGACTCGGTGAGATCGACGTACTTGCCGACGAAGCCGATGTCCACCGTCTGCCTGGGGTTCTCGAGCGCGTGGATGAGCTTCTCCCACACCGACAGGTCGGCCGCGCGCGCGAGGATGTCGAGCTTGTGGCAGACGATCTGGTCGAGCATCTGGTCGTGCAGCATGCCGGGGATCTTGTAGATCGAGTCCGCGTCCAGGCACTCGATGACGGCCTCGGGCATGACGTTGCAGAACAGGGCGATCTTGCGGCGCTCGTCGGCCGGGATGGAGCGGTCGGCACGGCACAGCAGGATGTCGGGCTGGATGCCGATCTCGCGCAATTCCTTGACCGAGTGCTGGGTCGGCTTGGTCTTGAGCTCGCCGGCGGTAGGGATGTAGGGCAGCAGCGTGAGGTGGATGAAGCAGGTGCCGTGGCGGCCCTCCTCGAAACCCATCTGGCGGATCGCCTCCAGGAAGGGCAGCGACTCGATGTCGCCCACCGTGCCGCCGACCTCGACGATCGCGACGTCGGCGCCTTCCGCGCCGCGCTTGACGTAGGCCTTGATCTCGTCGGTGATGTGCGGGATGACCTGCACGGTCTTGCCGAGGTACTCGCCGCGGCGCTCCTTCTTCAGCACCGACTCGTAGATCTGGCCGGTGGTGAAGTTGTTGCGCTTGCTCATCTTGGCGCTGGTGAAGCGCTCGTAATGGCCGAGGTCGAGGTCGGTCTCGGCGCCGTCTTCGGTGACGAAGACCTCGCCGTGCTGGAACGGGCTCATGGTGCCCGGATCGACGTTGATGTAGGGGTCCAGCTTGAGGTGCGTGACCTTGATGCCGCGGGACTCGAGGATCGCCCCGAGGGACGCTGCGGCGATGCCCTTGCCCAGGGAGGACACGACACCACCGGTGACGAAGACGTATTTGGTCATGGGAGCAGTACTGCGGGAAAGCGCGATGATAACCGAAGCGCCCGAACCGCGTCAGCAGTCCGGGCGCATCGGGGCGTCGCGCGCGCGATCGCTCAGGCCATGCCACGCAGCTCGCGCAGCAGCACCGACAGCATCGCCATGTCGATCGCCGGCGCGCCGCGGATCTCGGCGAGCAGCTGCTGGTAGCGCTCGAGCGGGACCGCGGCGCGTTCCCGTCCTGCACGCAGCACGTCCTGGGTGTCGGCCCCCGCGGGCGCGTTGCGCAGCGCCGCGCTGGTGAGCTCGCGGGCGAGCGAGGACAGGTCGCTGCGCAGCGCGCCGCGCGCCAGGCTCTGCCAGCGCGTGTCCGCCGGCAGGCCGGACACCTGGCCACCCAGCCAGTGCAGGTCGAGCTCGCCGCCGAGGGCGAAATACACCCGCGCCACCGTGGCCTCGTCGCGCCCCTGCTCCACTGCCACCTCGACCAGGTCGAGCGCGGAATACAGCTCCTCGAGCGCCGCCACCCGCTTCGCCAGCGCCTCGGGCACGCCCTGCTCCACCCGGCGCGCCACCGCGGCGTCGAGCTCGGCGCGATAGGCGGGGGCGACGTAGTCGGCGAGGCCCTCGGCCAGGGCCGCCACGCCGGGCGAGAAGTGCGCGATCGTCGCCTGCAGGTCGGCCAGCCAGCGGCGGTGACGCAGGAACCACAAGGTGCCGCGCTGCACCAGGCGACCGGACTCCTGGATCAGCTCGGTCTGCACCGCGTCGGCGATGCGGTTGTCGAGCGCCTCGATCTCGCGCCACAGCGCCACCAGCCCGAAGACCTCGCGGGTCGCCATGTAGGCGCGCACCACGTCGGCCGGCGAGGCGCCGAGCTCGGCCTTGAGCCGGCTGACGAAGGTGGGCCCGACGCGGTTGATCATGCTGTTGACCACGTGCGTCGAGATGATCTCGCGGCGCAGCGGATGAGCCTGGATCTGCGCCGGGAAGCGCTCGCGCAGCGGCGCCGGGAAGTAGCGCTCGAGCGCGGTGCGGATGTAGGGGTCCTCCGGCACGTCGGAGGCGAGCACCTCGTCGTAGAGCTCGATCTTGCTGTAGGCGAGCAGCACCGCGAGCTCGGGGCTGGTGAGCCCGCCCCCCGCCGCCTTGCGCTCGGCGATCTCCTCGTCGTCGGGCAGGTATTCGAGCTTGCGGTTGAGCCGCCCGGCCTGCACCAGGCGGCGGATGAACTCGGCCTGCTCGTCGAGCAGCGCCACGCCGCGCGCCCGGGTGACCGACAGCACCTGGGTCTGGGCGTAGTTGTCGCGCAGCACCAGGATGCCGACCTCGTCGGTCATGTCGGCGAGGAGCTCGTTGCGCTGCTTCAGGGTGAGCTCGCCCTCGGCGATCACGCCGCCGAGCAGGATCTTGATGTTGACCTCGTGGTCGGAGCAGTCCACCCCGCCCGAGTTGTCGATCGCGTCGGTGTTGATGCGCCCGCCCGCGAGCGCGAACTCGATGCGGCCGAGCTGGGTGGCGCCGAGGTTGCCGCCCTCGCCGAAGACCTTGCAGCGCAGCTCGCCGCCGTTGACGCGCACCGCGTCGTTGGCGCGGTCGCCCACCGCGGCGTCCGTCTGGCTGGCGGCCTTGATGTAGGTGCCGATGCCGCCGTTGTAGACCAGCTCGACCGGCGCGGTGAGGATGGCGCGGATGAGCTCGGTCGGGGTCAGGCTCCCGGCCTGGATGTCGAGCGCCGCACGCGCCTCGGGTGACAGCGCGATCGACTTGGCGCTGCGCGGCCACACCCCGCCGCCCTGGGAGATCAGCGTGCGGTCGTAGTCGTCCCAGCTCGAGCGCGGCAGCGCGAACATGCGCGCGCGCTCCTCCCACGAGCGTGCCGGGTCGGGATCGGGGTCGATGAAGATGTGGCGGTGATCGAAGGCCGCCACCAGGCGGATCTGCTTCGACAGCAGCATGCCGTTGCCGAACACGTCGCCCGACATGTCGCCGATGCCGGCGACGCTGAAGGGTTGCTGCTGGATGTCCTTGCCCATCTCGCGGAAGTGGCGCTTGACCGCCTCCCAGGCACCACGCGCGGTGATGCCCATCTTCTTGTGGTCGTAGCCCACCGAGCCGCCCGAGGCGAAGGCGTCGCCCAGCCAGAAGCCGTACTCGGCCGAGACCTGGTTGGCGTAGTCGGAGAAGCTCGCCGTGCCCTTGTCGGCCGCCACCACCAGGTAGGGGTCGTCCTCGTCGTGGCGCACCACGTCCGCAGGCGGCGCCACCGCGCCCTGCACCAGGTTGTCGGTGAGGTCGAGCAGCCCACGCAGGAAGTTGCGGTAGCAGGCCACGCCCTCGGCGAGCAGCGCCTCGCGCCCGCCCTCCGCGGGCGGGCACTTGACCACGAAGCCGCCCTTCGAGCCCACCGGCACGATCACCGCGTTCTTGACGATCTGCGCCTTCACCAGGCCGAGGATCTCGGTGCGGAAGTCCTCCATGCGGTCCGACCAGCGCAGGCCGCCGCGTGCGACCTTGCCGCCGCGCAGGTGCACACCCTCGAAGCGCGGCGAGTACACGAAGATCTCGAACATCGGCAGCGGCTGCGGCAGGTTGGGGATCTTCGCCGGCAGGAACTTGAACGAGAGGTAGGCCTTGGGCGCGCCGTCCGCACCACGCTGGAACCAGTTGGTGCGCAGGGTCGCCTGGATGAGGGCGAGGAACTGGCGCAGGATGCGGTCCTCGTCGAGATTGGCGACCTGGTCGAGCGCGGCCTCGATCGCCGCCACCTGCGCCGCGCACGCGGCCTCGCGATCGCCCGCGAGCGCCGGGTCGAAGCGCGCGCGGAAGAGCTGCAGCAGCGCACGCGCGAGCTGGGGATAGGCCGCCAGCGTCTGCTCCATGTAGGCGAGACTGAAGGTGAACGCCGCCTGGCGCATGTAGCGGGCGTAGGCGCGTAGCACCGCCACCTCGCGCCACGACAGCCCGGCGAGCAGCACCAGGCGGTTGAAGTCGTCGTTCTCGGCGGCACCGCGCCAGGCGGCGAGGAAGGCCTCCTGGAAGAGCGGACGGACCTCGTGGATGTTCAGGTTCTCGGCGCCGGCGAACTGCAGGCCGAAGTCGTGCAGCCACACCGTGCTGCCGTCCTGGCGCTCGATCTCGGAGGGGCGCTCGTCCATCACCTTCACGCCCATCTTCTCGAGCATCGGCAGGCTCTGCGACAGCGGCACCGGGCTGCCCAGATGATAGAGGCGCAGGGCGAGCCGGCCCTCGCGCACCTCGAGCGGCACGTAGAGGTTGAGCCCGAGCGCCGCATCGTCGGCGAGCGCCTCCATCTGCTCGATGTCGAACACCGCCATGCGCGCGGAGTAGTCCTCGCGGTAACCCGCCGGGAAGCCCTCGCCGTAGCGCCGCATCAGCGCGAGGCCACGCTCCTCGCCGCACTGCTCGACGAGCGCCTGCTGCAGCTCGTCCTCCCAGCGCCGCGCCGCGCGGATCAGGCGCTGCTCGATCTCGCGCACGTCGAAGGCCGGGATCCGGCCCTCGGGGGTGCGCACCGTGATCAGGATGCGCGCGAGCGCCGAATCGGAGAACTGCACGTCGAACTCGGCGGCGCTGCCCTTGAAGGCGTCGATCAGCACCGCCTGCATGCGCTCGCGCTGGTCGGTGTTGTAGTGCTCCCGGGGCACGTAGATCAGGCAGGAGACGAAACGCTCGAAGGGATCGACGCGCACGAAGAGGCGCGTGCGCAGGCGCTCGCCGAGGCGCAGGATGCCCATGGCGTGGGCGTGGAGTTCGTCGGTGTCGATCTGGAACAGCTCGTCGCGCGGATAGCGCTCGAGCAGGGTCTGCAGCGCCTTGGCGGCGTGGCCGCCAGGCAGCAGGCCGGCGCGCTCGAAGACCGCCTCGACCTTGCGTCGCAGCAGCGGGATCTGGCGCGGGCTGGTGCTGTAGGCGGTGGACGCGAGCAGGCCGATCACCCTGCGCTCGCCATTCACCCGGCCATCGGCGCCGAAGGTCTTGACACCGACGAAGTCGAGGTAACCGGGTCGATGCACCGTCGAGCGCGAATTCGACTTGGTGACCGTGAGCAGGTGCGGCAGGTGGGCCTGCGCGCGCAGCTGTGGCGGCAGCGCGGCGAAGGAGCGCGACTGCCCCTCCTCGCCGTCGCCGCGCAGCAGGCCCAGCCCGGAGCCGGCGACGATGCGCAGCTCGTTGCCCTCGCCGCTCTCGACCAGGGCATAGTCGCGGCAGCCCAGCAGCACGAAGTTGTCGGCGGCAAGCCAGTCGAGGAAGGCGCGCACCTCCTGCGCCTCATCGGCATCGATGCCGCCCGGCAGCTCGTCGAGCCCGGAGGTGATGCCGGCCAGGCGCTCGCGCATCGCATTCCAGTCGCCGACCGCGGCGCGCACGTCGGCGAGCACGCGCTCGATGCCTTGCTGCAATGCAGCGAGGTCGCCGGGGTCGGTACGGCGGTCGACCTCCAGGTGCATGATCGACTCGAAGCCGATGCCCTCGCCCTGCTCGGCGCGCTCGGCCACGCGCACGAAGCCGCCCTCGGCGTCGCGGGCGACGTTCATCACCGGATGGATGATCAGGTGCAGCGTGAGCCCCTGGCGGGCCACCTCCATGGTGATCGAGTCGACGAGGAAGGGCATGTCCTCCCCGGCGATCTCCACAACGGTGTGCGGACATTCCCAGCCATGCTCGTCGAGCCGCGGGTTGAACGCGCGCACCTTGCTGCCGGCCTTGCGGCGGGCGACGAAATGCCACTGGCTGAGCACGGCGCCGTAGAGATCGGCGACCGGGAGGTCCTCGAGGTCCTCGGGCGCCACCTGGGCGAAGAAGCGGCTCGCGAACGCGCACACCCCTTCGGCCTGCTCCGCGGGCAGCCGGGCGCGGATCTGCTCGATCACCGCGTCGACCTGCGTGGCCAGCCTGCCTGTTTCCCTTGTCTCCATCTCCAACCTCCCGCTTGCGTTTTTGGATACGGCGGGACGGTCTGCAGGCTCGTGAGGACAGCGTCGAGAGAGCCCGGATCGCGTCGCCGTGGAACGAAGCGATCAGGCTAGGACAACGCGTCCGGCATGGCTACGCACGTTTTCCCTAGTGCGGGAGACGCGCTCGCCAGGGGCCGGACGAATCGATGGCAGGGGGCCGGCGAGGCCGGCCGTCCTCAGCGGATGAAGTCGCGATTGACCTCGCGGAAGAGCTCGGTGCCACCGCGCTGCAGCCACTCGAAGGCGACCATCTCGCGCGACACGATCTCGATGCCGTGGCCGCGCATGCGCGCGAAGGCGAGGTCGCGGTTGGCCGGATCGCGCGAGCCCGAGGCCTCGGCGACGATGAAGACCTGCTTGCCGGCACGGCGCAGGTCGAGCGCGGTCTGCTGCACGCAGACGTGGGCCTCGGTGCCGCACACGATCACCTGCTCGCAGCCCGCCACCGCGGTGTGCTCCAGGCAGCCATCGGCCTGGGCGGAGAAATACTGCTTGCCCACGTAGTGCGCGCCGGCGGTCGCCGCGCGCACGGCCTCGACGGTACCGCCGATCTTCTCGGGGAAGTGCTCGGTCACCACCACCGGCACGCCAATGCGATCGGCGACGCGGGCGAGCCACACGCAGGCGTCGACCACGGCGGCGTTGTCGTGGATGAAGGGGGCGAGCTTCGCCTGCACGTCGATCACCAGCAGCACCGACTTCTTCGGGTTCATCAGCATGTCTTCGGTCCTCCTCAGCCCTGCAGCTCGGCACGGTCGCGGAAGTGCGCCAGCGCCTCGGGGTTGGCGAGCGCCTCCTGGTTCTTCACCGCGCGCCCGTGCACCACGTTCCGCACCGCCAGTTCGACGATCTTGCCGCTCTTGGTGCGCGGGATGTCCGCCACCTGCAGCACCTTGGCCGGCACGTGGCGCGGCGTGGTGTTGTCGCGGATGGTCTGGCGGATGCGTTTCGTGAGCTCGTCGTCCAGCGTCACCCCTTCGCGCAGCTTCACGAACAGCACCACGCGCACGTCGTTGGGGTTCTGCGGCGGCCAGTCCTGGCCGATCACCAGCGACTCGACGACCTCGTGCAGCTTCTCGACCTGGCGGTAGATCTCGGCGGTGCCGATGCGCACCCCGCCCGGGTTGAGGGTGGCGTCCGACCTGCCGTAGATGACCAGCCCACCGTGCGCGGTGATCTCGCAGAAGTCGCCGTGGCACCAGACGTTGTCGAAGCGATCGAAGTAGGCGGCGTGGTACTTGCTGCCGTCGGCGTCGTTCCAGAAGCCGATCGGCATCACCGGGAAGGGCTTGCTGCACACCAGCTCGCCCTTCTCGCCGCGCACCGGGCGGCCGTCGTCGTCCCACACGTCCACCGCCATGCCGAGGCCGCGGCACTGGATCTCGCCGCGCCACACCGGCAGCACCGGGGAGCCGAGCACGAAGCAGGAGATGATGTCGGTGCCGCCCGAGATCGAGGACAGCTGCAGGTCGGCCTTGATGTCGCGATAGACGTAGTCGAAGCCCTCGGGCACCAGCGGGCTGCCGGTGCTCATCATGGCGCGCACCGTCTCGAGCCTGTGGGTCTCGCGCGGCTTGAGCCCGAACTTGGCGGCGGCGTCGAGGAACTTGGCCGAGGTGCCGAAGTGCGTCATGTGCTCGGCGTCGGCATAGTCGAACAGGATCTGGTTGTCGCCGGCGAAGGGCGAGCCGTCGTAGAGCAGCAGCGTGGCCTCGGCGGCGAGCGCGGAGACCAGCCAGTTCCACATCATCCAGCCGCAGGTGGTGAAGTAGAACACGCGGTCGCCCGGCTTCACGTCGCCGTGCAGCTTGTGCTCCTTCAGGTGCTGCAGCAGCGCGCCGCCGGCGCAGTGCACGATGCACTTCGGGACGCCGGTGGTGCCCGAGGAGTACATGATGTACAGCGGGTGGTCGAAGGGCAGCTGCGCGAACTCGATGTCGTCGACGAAGTGGAAGGGGGCGATGAAATCCGCGTACATGCGCGCATGCGGCACATGCGAGAGGTCATGCTCGGCATGCACGTAGGGCACGACCACGACGCGCTTGACCGAGGGCAGCTGGGACACGATCTCGCCGAGCTTGCCGAGCACGTCCACCGTCTTGCCGCCGTAGTAGTAGCCGTCGCAGGCCACCAGCACCTTGGGCTCGGTCTGGCCGAAGCGGTCGAGCACGCCCTGCACGCCGAAGTCGGGCGAGGCCGAGGTGAAGATGGCGCCGATGCTCGCCGCGGCGAGCATCGCGATCACGGTCTCGGGCAGGTTGGGCATGTAGGCCGCGACGCGGTCGCCGGCGACCACGCCCTGCTCCTTGAGCGCCGCAGCGAAGTGCGCCACCGCGCGGTAGAGCTCGCCGTGGCTGAGGCGGTTCTTCACCCGCTCCTCGCCCCAGAACACGATCGCGTCGTGCGCGTCGCGCGAGCGCAGCAGGTTCTGCGCGAAGTTCAGGCGGGCGTCGGGGAACCACTTCGCGCCCGGCATCCTGTGGCCATCGACCAGCACGCGCTCGCCGCGCGTGCCGATGACGCCGCCGCCGACGCCGTCGCCTTCCCACACGCTCGTCCAGAACTGCTCGGGCTGCGCCACCGACCAGGCGTGCAGCGCCTCGTAGTCGGGCAGCGCCACGCCCCAGCGCTGCGCGGCCGCGAGCCGGAAGGCGGTCACGCGGGCGGCGGCGATGCGCTCGGGGGACGGGGTCCACAGGGGTTTCTGCTCAGTCGGATACATCGGGTCTCCTCTCCATCCTCTTGTGTCGTTGATCGGGGTGGTCAAGCTCGCTGGCCGGTCGCTCGCCGGCCAGTGCGGGTTCAGGCGGCGGGCGGCGCGAACAGCGCACGCACGACATCGGGAATCGGCGCCGACTTCCCGGTGCCCATGTCCATCCACACCGTCTTGGCCGCGCCTTCGGCGTACACGCGCTCGTCGCCTTCGACGAAGAGCTCGTACCAGGTCATCACGCTGCTGCGCCCCGGCTCGCCGGCATACATCTTGATGACGACCGTCGCAGGATAATTCACCGGCGCGAGGAAGGTGCAGCTGGCATTGATGATCACCGGCCCCACCGGCTCCTCGACGCTCACGCGCGAGCCCATCAGCTCGAGCCACTCGACCCGGGTCTGCTCGAAGTAGCGGAAGTAGACGGTGTTGTTCACATGCCCGTAGGCGTCCGTCCCCCCAGCGCACCGGCATGCGGGTGGTGTAGATCAGCTTCGCGTTCGGACTCATCCGACGATCTCCTCTTGTATATGGGGCGGGCTAATGTAACATACGCACCCGTATGTTTGTTCGCCCCCGCGGTCGCACGCTGCGCCTGCGCGAGCCCTCCGGCGGCGGCGATCGGCACGAAGGTTTAAACTGCACGCATGCGCGTCTCGCGGCGCGACCCAAGGCAAGAAGATACGAGGAGAACGGTATGGAACGCGAATCGATGGAATTCGACGTGCTGATCGTCGGTGGCGGCCCGGCGGGCCTGGCCGCGGCGATCCGCATGAAGCAGCTCGCCGAGGCGAAGGGCAGCGAACTCTCGGTGTGCCTGATCGAGAAGGGCGCGGAGATCGGCGCCCACATCCTGTCGGGCGCAGTCATCGATCCGCGCTCGCTGAACGAGCTGATCCCCGACTGGAAGGAAAAGGGCGCCCCGCTCACCACCGCGGTCACCGAGGACCAGGTGCTGTTCCTCTCCGAGACCGGCGTGCGCCGCGTCCCGCCCGCGCTGACCCCCGACTGCTTCGAGAACCACGGCAACTACATCGTGCGCCTGGGCAACCTCGTCAAGTGGCTGGGCGAGCAGGCCGAGGCCGCCGGCATCGAGGTCTATCCCGGCTTCGCCGCCGCCGAGATCCTCTACGACGAATCCGGCGCGGTGAAGGGCGTCGCCACCGGCGACATGGGCCTCAACCGCGACGGCACCCCCGGCCCGCACCACCAGCCGGGCATGGAGCTGCACGCCAAGTACACCCTGTTCGCCGAAGGCTGTCGCGGCCACCTCGGCAAGCAGCTCGAGGCCAGGTTCAACCTGCGCGAGGGCGTCGACCCGCAGACCTACGGCATCGGCATCAAGGAGCTGTGGGAGGTCAAGCCCGAGATGCACCGTCCGGGCCTGGTCGTGCACACCGCCGGCTGGCCGATGGACAACCGCACCTACGGCGGCGGCTTCATCTACCACCTCGAGGACAACCTGGTCGCGCTCGGCTTCGTGGTCGGCCTCAACTACGAGAACCCGCACCTGTCGCCCTTCGACGAGATGCAGCGCTGGAAGACCCACGGCGAGGTGCGCAAGCACATCGAGGGCGGCAAGCGCCTGGCCTACGGCGCGCGCGCCATCGCCACCGGCAACCTGCAGAGCCTGCCGCGGCTGATCTTCCCGGGCGGCGGCCTCATCGGCGACGACGCCGGCTTCCTCAACGCCGCACGCATCAAGGGTGTCCACGCCGCGATCAAGTCGGGCATGCTCGCCGCCGAGGCCGCCTTCGACGCGCTCGCCGCCAACCGCCAGCGCGACGCGCTCACCGCCTACCCGGCCGCCTTCCGCGAGTCCTGGCTGTACACCGAGTTGCACAAGTACCGCAACTTCAAGCCGCTGATGAAGAAGGGACTGTGGATGGGCTCCTTCCTGTTCGGCATGGACCAGATGCTGTTCCGCGGCAAGGCGCCGTGGACGCTCCACAACTCGTCCGACCACGACAAGCTCAAGCCGGCCTCCGAGTGCCCGAAGATCGACTACCCGAAGCCCGACGGCGTGCTCACCTTCGACCGCCTGTCCTCGGTCTTCCTGTCGAACACCAACCACGAGGAAGAGCAGCCCTGCCACCTGCAGCTGAAGGACCCGTCGGTGGCGATCTCGGTCAACCTCGCCCGCTACGACGCCCCCGAACAGCGCTACTGCCCGGCCGGCGTGTACGAGATCGTCCACGAAGAGGCCGGCCCGCGCCTGCAGATCAACGCGCAGAACTGCATCCACTGCAAGACCTGCGACATCAAGGACCCGACCCAGAACATCAACTGGGTCGTGCCGCAGGGCGGCGAAGGGCCGATCTACCAGGGCATGTAAGCCGGGCTCGCCCGCAGCCCGGCCCCGGGCTGCGGCGCCCGACTCACGAGCATCGGCATGCATTCCGATCCGGTTCCTGCAGCGCGTCCCGCCCCCGGCATCACGCCGGGCCGGGACGGCGTACTGCGCTGGGTACATGAGATCAGCCTGTGGAAGAACCCGACCGTGCTCATCACCACGGCGAAGGTCCTGCTGCTGGCGGCCTCGGTGCCCGCGCTGCTGGTCGGCGTCCTCGCCCTCGTTGAGGGGGACGGGATCGGCGCCGCCCTCGGCAGCGTCGCGCAGGTGGGCGGCATCGTCGTCGGCATCGTCGCCGTCCTGCTGCTGATCGCCTACCCGCTCACCGCGATCCTGCAGGGCGGACGCTACTGCGTGGTGTTCGAGATGGACGAACGCGGCGTCCGGCACACACAACTCCGCAAGCAGTTCGAGCGTAACCAGGCCGTCGCCTTCGTCACCGTACTCGCCGGCATCGCCGCCGGCAGCCCGCAGGCCGCGGGAGCGGGCCTGCTCGCCGCCTCGCGCCAGAGTCTCCACACCGCCTTCGCCAAGGTCCGGAAGGTCCGCATCGACGAGCGCCGCGGCGTCATCCACCTCGCCGAAAGGCTCACCCGCAACCAGGTCTACGCCGCGCCGGAGGACTTCGCCTTCGTGCGCGACTTCATCCTGGCGCGCTGCCCGCGGGCGGCGGTGAGCGGACACACCGGAGGCCGCGACACATGAGGCCGCCCCTGCCTGCAGGCGCGCGGCGGCGGGGGCTGATCGCCGCACTGCTCGCGTGCGTGTCGATTGCGTCGGCGACGCAGGCCGCGGACGCGGTCGATCCCGCGCAACTCGCCGAGGCGCGCGCCGCCTATCAGGCCGCCTTCGAGCACTACACCCGCCTCGTCACCACCCCAGGAGCCAAGGGCGACCGGGCGGCTGCGCTCGCCGCCTACCGCGAGGCCTCGACGCGTTATCGCGCCCTCCAGGCCCGCCTCGAGGGCGCGGGCCGGAGCGCCCCGGGAACCCCCGCGCCCGCGGCGCCGACCCCGAGCAGCCGCCCCCCCCTCCGGACCGAAGGCATCGCCGGCATCGTCTCGATCGACACCGATCCGACCGACCCGCGCGCACGCCTCGAGCAGGACGCCTCCGCCGGCGCCCCGCGCGCGCAGGCCCTGCTCGGCCTGCTCGCGCTCCGGGGCCTCGGCGCGCAGGCCGACCCCGAGGCCGGCATCGCCTGGCTGCGGCGCGCCGCAGCGGCGGGCGATGCGGACGCGATGGCGATGCTCGCCGACGAGCTCGACTCCGGCCTGTGGGTGGAGCCCGATCCGGCGCGCGCGCGTTCGCTACGCGAGCGGGCCGCGCGCCTGGGTTCGCCGCTGGCCACCTGGGGAAGATGACGCGCATGGCCCACCCAAACCGCCCTGCGCAATCGCGCCGTCCGCGCCTCGCCCTTCCGGCGCGCGGCCTGCGCGCCAGGGCCTGGACGCTCGCGGGCCTCGCCGCCGCCCTCGTGTTCTCGCCCCTCGCTTGCTCCCCCCTCGCCCTCGCCCGCCCCGCGCCCGACGACCTGCAATGGGCCGACGACGCAGCCGGCAACGAGGCGATCAAGAGCTGGCACAACACCGCCGTCGAAGGGATAAACCTCACCCTTCGCCAGTTCAGCGAGGACGAGGCCGTCCGCAAGCTCGTCACCGACGAGCTGCGCGCGGCCGGAGAGGTCCTGCAGCACAACGCCGATGCCGCCCGCCAGTTCTGGGCCGACCTGCGCAGGATCGGAAGCCGCGACGAGCTGCATGCCCTGATCGAACGCAAGGGCCTGCGCGCCCACGCCGCCAACCTGGTGCAGGACTACGCCGACGGGCTCGCCGGCCAGGGCGACGCCGTGCTGCGCCGCATCGTCGCGCACTCCGACGCGGGGGTCGACCTGGCCGGGCGCGAGGCGCTCGACCTGCTGCAGCAAGCCAAGGCCCAGCTCGCGAAGAACGGCAGCCTCTCGAAGGAGTTGAACCGCAAGCTGGCCGATGCGCTCGCCAAGCTGCCCTCCGAGCGCGCGCTCGCCGGCCACCGGCTGCTGCGCAACCAGTTCGCGGTACACGGCGTCAGCGGATTCGACATGTTCACGCGCGGCGGCATGGACACGGCCTTCGCGCTCCTGGACATCAACCGGATCCGCAAGCTCGAGACGGCAGAGGAAAGGGCGGCCGCGGCCAGCGGCACGATCGCGAGCTACGGGCTGGAGACCGCCGCCAACGTGGGCGTGCGCGTGCTCGGCGGCGGGCTCTTCCTGCACGGGCTGGTGGTCAGCCTGTCCGCCGCCGCGGTCGGCGAGATGTTGAACGAGATGATCCTGCTGCACTACGACCTCGAGAACACCGCGCTGGCCGAGCAGCAGGTCGCGATCGCCGCCCGCGCGAACGTGCTGCAGGGCCTGCTGCGCACCGACGAGCTGATCAAGGCCGGCAAGCTCGCCGAGGCGCGCAGCTACCT
>Ga0116151_10000881_pt1 | contig 27886 bp, 28 predicted proteins | sample AD_UKC117_MetaG_FD_89893 | JGI IMG/M metagenome (GOLD analysis project Ga0116151, IMG submission 89893) | Active sludge microbial communities of municipal wastewater-treating anaerobic digesters from Hong Kong - AD_UKC117_MetaG | ecosystem: Engineered > Bioreactor > Anaerobic > Digestate... | reverse complement strand
CCGGGCGCTGCAACTGGCCGGCGATGGCCTCGGCGTCGAGGCCGTCACCCGTCAGCCGGACCAGGGTCGCGTAGTCCTCGTCCGTCCACGGCTGACCGCTGCGTGCTGGACGCGGCGCCCGGGCGACGGCATACAGATCGTGAATCGTCATGTCCCACACCATGACACGCCTGGATGACCCTGCTGCGGTTGTCCACAGGTGCCGCGAGCAGTTTGTCCACAGGCGGGCGGCCAGCGCGCGGCTGCGCACGGCCCGGCGGATCGTGCCCACAAGGTCGGCGAAGGTGACGCTCTCGGGGCCGACCGCGTCGAGCGTGACCTGCTCGTTGGTCTCGGCGAGGTCGGCACACAGTCGGGCGAGGTCGTCGATGTGGATGCCTCTCACCCGTTAGCCACCGCCGCCACCGACCGCGACGACCGGCAGGTGGCGCAGCAGCCAGGCGATGTTGTTGACGAGCACGCCGTCGCCGCCGAAGAGGATCGCCGGGCGGGCCACGGCATACGAGACACCGCACTCCGCGAGCGCCTGCTCGACGAGCGCCTTGGCCCGGAAGTAGGGGTAGGGCGAGTCGAGGGAGGGATGGGTGATCGACACGTGCACGATCCGCCGTACCCCGGCGTCGGCGGCGGCAGCGAAGAGCTTGCGCGAGTTGGCGATCGCCGTCTCGAAGGTCGTCGCGCCGTGCACGAAGCGCACCCAGTAGGTGATGACGAGCGTGTCGACCCCCGCGAGCGAATCTCGCAGCCCCCCGGCGTCGGAGAAGTCGAGCGGGCGAACCTCGATCGACGTCCCAGCTCGACCCATCAGCGGATCGCGCGCTCTCGCATCGGATCACCCTACGTCGGAGGTCCGCTCACGCCGGGCCGGCGACGGCCCGCCGAGGGGGAGTTCGACGACGTCCAGCCGGCGGCCTGCCGGGCCGCGATGGCGTCGAGGAGCAGGTCGAGGGCGAAGTCGAACTCGAAGTCCTCGTCGCACCCCCTCGCCCCCGGTCGGCGGGCGGCTGCGTCGGCGGCGACGGCATGGATGGCGGGGAAATCGGCGGGGTCGGGAGCCGGCCCGGTGCGCGCTCGCGATGCGGCGGCGCCCGCGTCGGCCCGGTCGGGGTCGTTGAACAGCTCCGGGCTGAAGCCCCAGATCCGGTTGCCGAGCGCGTGCATCGCGTGGTGGGCCAGGTCGGGGGAGAGGCCGCCGTCGAGCAGGATGCTGGTGAGTCGCTCCATGTGGCCGAGGACCGCCGCCGAGCGCCGGGTCCGCGTCTCGATCGCCCGTCGTGCCCAGGTATGCCGCGTGACCACCGCTCGCGCACCGGCCACCGCCGCGCGGAAGTCAGGTCGCCAATCACGTTGTGCCGCAAGGGTGTCAAGCGAGCGGTTGGCCGCTCGTCGAGGTGCCGGCGGGAGCGCCGGCGCGGGTGTTGCGAACTCTGCGATGAGCTCGTCGACCATGCCGTCGAGCAGGTCGTCCTTGTCGGCGACGTGCTTGTAGAGCGCCATCGGCACGACTCCGAGCCGGTCGGCGACGCGGCGCATGCTCACCGCGTCGATGCCCTCGGCGTCGGCGAGCTCGACGGCCGCGCGGAGCACGGACCCGCGGCTCAGCGGCGGGCGGGGCGGCATACCGACTCCTCCTGGACGACTTGACTCGGTGTACATCGTACACCTACCCTGCTCGCACCTGGTGTACGCCGTACACCCCCTCTCGACCGGAGCCTCGCATGACCCCGTCCGACCGCCGCACCGCACGCCTCGCCGGCGCCCTCTACCTGCTCACCCATGTCACCTCGATCGGCGCCGTCGCGCTCTACGGCGGATCCGCCTTCGACCCGACCGCGCCGCTCAACAGCCGCGGCTCGGTGCTGCTCGGCGGCGTCCTCGAGGTCGTCCTCGCCTGCGCCGTCGTCGGGACGTCGGTCGCGCTCTACCCGCTCGTCCGGCGCCACGGCCGCGGTTTGGCCGCGGCCTACGTCGCCCTGCGCACCCTCGAGGCCTCGGTCATCCTCGTCGGGGTCGTCGCCCTGCTGCCGGTCGTCGCCGGGCCCGGGACGGCCGCGGCACCTGGGCTCGAGCCCGCCGTCGCAACGGGATTGCGGCTCGTGCACGACTGGATCTTCCTTGTCGGGCCGGGGCTGATCTGCCCCGTCAACACCGTCGTGCTCGCCTGGCTGCTCTGGCGTGAGCGGCTCGTGCCGCGCGCCATCCCGGCGCTCGGCCTGGTCGGCGGTCCGCTCATCGGCCTGGTCAACCTGCTCGTGCTCGCCGGTCTCACGCGGACCCAGCCGCTGGCCGCCCTGCCGATCTTCGCTTGGGAGGTCTCGCTCGCGGTCTTCCTCATCGCCCGCGGGCTGCGACCCTCGCCCCGCCCCGCCGCCGCCCCCACCCCTGCGCCAGCGGCCGCGTCGCGAAACGACGCCATGGCCTCGATCTGACCGGATGGCGTCGATATAGCGACGCCACCCACCAGGAACGACGCCATGGCGTCGTTACGGGAAGGGGGGCGCCGTCGCCGGGGTCTCCCCTCCCGGCTCCCCAGCAGGCGGCAGGATGGAGCGGTGAGCGAGCGCGACAGCGGTGAGCCGGGCGGCATACCGACCGATCGAGCGGGTGGCGGTCATCGGAGCCGGCGCCATGGGGGCGATGTATGCCGCACACCTCGTGGCTGCCGACGTGCCGGTAACGCTCGTGGCCGCCGGCGACCGGGCCCGGCGACTGCGCGACCCCGGCATCACCGTCAACGGGGTCCGCCTGCAGGCAGGGGTGCTCGACCTCGACGACCCCGCCGCGGTGGCGGCCGCGCGCGCAACCCCGACGGACCTCGTCCTCGTCGCCGTCAAGAGCGCCGAGCTCCCCGCCGCGATCGATGCGGCGACCGTCGTCGTCGGTCCGGACACGACGATCCTGTCGATCCTCAACGGACTCGACAGCGAGCCGGCACTGGCCGAGCGCTTCGGCGAGGAGGCGGTCCTGCTGTCGATGTCGCTGGGCATGGACGCCCGGCGCGACGGTGCGTCCGTCGTCCACCGGCAAGTGGGCCGGATCGTCCTCGGCGAGGCCGTGCCCGGCCGGCAGACCCAGCGTCTGACCGCGGTGCAGGCAGTCCTCGACCGAGCCGGCCTGGCGTGGGAGACACCGGCAGACATCCGGCACGCGATGTGGTGGAAGTTCATGGTCAACGTCGGCGTCAACCAGGCGTCGGCGGTGCTCCGCGCGGGCTACGGCGCCTTCGTCGCTGCCGGCCCGGCGCGGGAGCTCATGCTCGCTCTCATGCGCGAGGTGATCGCCGTCGCCGCAGCCGAGGGGGTCGAGCTCGGCCCCGACGACCTGCGCCGATGGGACGACGTGCTGGCCGGCCAGCCCGCCGACGGCTGGACCTCGATGCTGCAGGACGTGATGGCCGGTCGGCCCACCGAGGCCGCGATCTTCGCCGGTCGGGTCGTCGCGCTCGGCCGGGAGCACGGCATACCGACGCCGCACAACGAGACGGTCGGCTGGATCCTGCAGGCCCTGCCGGCGACCCCGGACGGCGGCTCAGCCAGGCCCTGACCCGGACGACTCCCGGGTCCCGAGCGCCGGGTGACCGCCAGCTCACACATCGGCACGGCGCAGCCGGCGCACGGCGACGGCGAACAGACCGACCGCCCAGGCGGCAAGGGCCAGGGCCGCGAGGTGCGGCTCCGAGGTGCCACTCGACTGATCGACGAGGCTGCTGGCTGCGGCAACTGGGAAGACCGGTGCGAGCCGACCGACGAGCGGTACCACGGCGCCCACCTGGGCCAGCACGACCGGACCGAGCAGCAGGCCGGCGACGAGCACCATCGCCGCAGGCTGAGGGCGGCGGGCCAGCGAGCCGACGGCTACCCCGACGATGGCCAGTGCGCCTGCGCCCAGGCATCCACCCGCGGCCACTCCGGTGAGCTCGGTGACGCCGAGACCCCAGAGGGCGTCTCCCCGGCCGGCCAGCACCACTCCGACGATGCCGGCAAGCAGCGTCAGCAGCGCCATCACCGTCGCGACCAGTGCGGCGGTGAGCGCCTTGGCGGTGAGCGCCGGCCAGCGGGTCGGCGTCATGGCGTACAGCACGCGGCTGATGCCGGAAGCTGCCTCGCCGGTGACCGACGCGCTGGCGAGCAGCGCGGCGGCATACGGGAGCAGCGACAGCGACGAGGCCACGGCGGCTCGGACGATCGACCCGTCGCCTCCTCCGAGCTGATCGGCGCCGGGCCCGCCGACGAGCCAGGCTGCCCCCATGCCGGCCAGAGCCAGCGCTGCGGCCACCCAGCGCTGGCCGCTCGCCGGCCCGAGCTTGCGTGCCTCGGCCTGCAGTGCTCGGCGCAGCAGGGTTCGTCCCATCGTCACGTCGGCGTTCATCGGACCCCCTGTAGCTCGCGGCGGGCATCGTCGAGCGAGTCCCGGCTCTCGCAGTCCGCAACGAAGCTGAGGTAGATCTCCTCCAGAGGGGGGACGATGGAGCGAAGCTCGCTGAGCTCGCACCGCGCCTCGAAGGCGATCCTCCCTACCAATGCGCGAGAGATGCCGGTGACGCGCAGCTCGGCGTCGTCGACGACCTGAACCGATGCCCTCGGCGGCAGCAGGTCGACCAACCGGGCCAGCTGAGGGCCTGACACGGCCGTCGTCGGCGTTGCATGAGCCTCGATGAACTCGGTGAGACTCGACCGCCACGCCACGCGGCCGCGGACGATGACGACGAGATCGTCGGCCAGGCTCTCGACCTCGTGCATGAGATGCGAGGAGAACAGGACGGTGCCGCCGTTTGCGGCGTGCCGGTGCAGCGTCGACCGCAACCACTGCATCGCCGCCGGGTCGAGTCCGTTGGCCGGCTCGTCGAGCACCAACGCGGTGGGCTGGCCCAGCAACGCCATGGCGATGCCGAGACGCTGGCGCATGCCGAGGGACAGCTCTCGTCCGCGCCTGTCCCGATAGCCGTGCAGGTCAGCCTCGGCCATGACCTGCTCCACCCGGGCCGGGCGCACGCCGGCTGCGCAGCCCACGATGTGCAGTTGCTCGTCAACCCGCCACGTCGGGTGCGCTGCCGGGCCGTCGACGAGCGCACCGAGGACGGCTGCCGGTCGCCCCCAAGCCGACAGCGGCCGACCGGCGATGAGCACCGACCCGGAGTCAGGCCGATCGAGCCCTGCGATGATCCGGAAGGCGCTGGTCTTCCCGCTCCCGTTCGGGCCGAGCAGAGCGGTGACTCGACCGGGAGTGGTCGTCAGGTCGACGCCGTCGAGAGCTGTGGTCGTCCCGTGCCGCTTGACGAGCGAGGTGGCCTCGATCATCGCTCAGCGTCCGGGGGACAGCAGCATGAGGGCGGCATTGGCGGCGCTCATGAGCACGAGGTATGCCGCGAGCCGGCCGCGCGTGGTCGGCGCAGCCCGGTGGGCGAGCAGACCGTAGATCGCCACCGAGACCAGCCCGAGCGCGTGCCGGGGCAAGGGGCTCTGCAGGGCCGTCGGACCGGTGACTCCACCATGCAGATAGGTCCAGCCGACGAGGAGCATGAACGGGACCTGACCCACGAGCACGTATGTCCACCCACGCCCGAGCTGAGGCCGGGGCACCCGAGTGACGGCACCCCAGACCAGGCCATAGATCCAAGCTTGGAGCAGCGCGAAGAGGACAGCCCACACCGCCGTCGAGACCCTGAGGGCGACGAGCATGGTCGTCGGCGAGGAGAAGGGCGAATCGGTCGCCGTCGCGACGGCGTCCCGCAGCAGCGGCTCGGCGGCCACCATGACTGCACTCCCATAGAAGAGCGCGAGGATGATGCGGGCGATCCGCTCCGAGACGGGCAGGGTCGGACGCTGCACGGAGGCGAGGTCGGTCAGGTGGGTCTGGTTGGGCATGATCATCCCTTTCTCAGCTGAAGCCAGAGCTCCAGCCATTCGACGGCGGCGGCAGCGGCATAGCAGGTGAGCACAAGGGCGGCCGATCGGGCCAGCGGGGGCCAGGCGTCCCTGGACGGTCCGCGTCGGCGGCGCAGCCGGTCCTGGACGAGTGCGGTGGTCATCCACGAGAGCCGCACGGTGAGCAGCCACGCGAGCATCTCGAGGGGCACGTGGCCCGCAGTGAACGAGATCGTTCGCGCCCACCCCTCGACGATCACGCTGGCGTGCAGCCCGACCCCGAGGTACCAGCAGTTCACGAGGATCATCGGGTAGGCGACGTAGGCGGAGGCGGCGACGGCCAGGGCCGCGACGACGAGGTTGTGCCCGAGGATCGCCCACGCGCTGAGGTCGGTCACGTGGCTGGGATCGCCCCACCTGAACAGGCCGCCGCTGGCCATGCCGAGGGCCAACGCGCCGAGCATCGCCAGCGATACCCGCACCGGCCGGAAGTGCCCCGAACGGGGTGGCGACAGCAGCAGCGCTGGCTCGGTCGTCGTCATCATGCGCGCACCCCCCGACCGTGCAGCGTGAGGTCGTGGGCCGAGCCGAGCGCCAGCTCGAAGTGAGCGGAGGCGATCTCCGCTCGATCGTGGGTGGCGAACACGATCGTCGTGCTGAGCGAGGCGCTGGCCAGCGCCTCGCGGGCGGCGTCGGCGGCTGACTCGTCGAGGCCGTTGAAGGGCTCGTCGAGCAGCAGGATGTCGACCTCGCGCAGCGCCGTGGCAACGGCGAGGACCACGCGTTGCCGTCCACCGAGGGAGAGCTCGCCGACCCGAGTTCGCAGGATCGACTCGGTGAGGAGCGGGCCTGCGGTGAGGGCGCTCCTGTCGATTCGGCACATCGTCGCGCCGAGGAGTCTGACGAGCTCGGCGACGGTGAGGGTGTCGAGGCTCAGGCACTCGGCATCGAGGTAGACGACCCTCTTGGCCTTGAGCAGCTCGGCCACCGCGGCGTCCTGGCTTGGGTAGATCCCGCCGAGCACCCGAAGCAAGGTCGTCTTGCCGATGCCGTTGGGACCGGTGAGTGCCACGAGCCCGCGTTCGGGCAACGGCACGTGCAGCCGATCGAGGACGAGGTGCTGGCCGAAGGCGAAGGTCAGCCCGGCGATGGTGGTCATGATGCCCCTTCATGGGATGCGTGCAGGTCGGTGAGCCACGGCTGGGCGTCGGCGTCGGCGAGCCAGGCGAGGACGCCCGCGCACGCTGTCAACAGCCCGGCGGCAGCCAGGGTCTGGGCCTCGTGACCGTCGAAGGCGAGGGTCGGGAAGAGACCGGCGGCACCCGCTGCGGCGAAGATGATCGCGAGACACAGGGCGGCGCCAGCGCCGGACTTCGAGGCGGTGGACAGCTGGCCGGTCCGACTGGCCGGCAGCACTGCGGTCTGGCGCTGAACGATGACCTCGTCCACGGTCACCTCGAGGACGAACAGGCCGAACGCGAGGACGGCGACGGTCCCTCGCCCGGCGGCGAGCAGCAGGATCACGGTCGCGGCCCAGGTGGGCGCGCTGAGGGCCAGCGCGTTGACCCGGTAGTGCCGGGCGATGCACTGTCCGCTCAATCCGGTATGCCGCGCGAGCAACAGGCCGTAGCCGAGGGCCTCCGGAGAGGTGCTGTGCACGTGGGTTGCGCGAAGCAGCAGCACCGCGACGAGACCGGCAGCGATCTGGAGGTGATCGGCCACGCCGGCCAGGGAGTCACTCGAGCGGGCGAACGATGCGCCGAGCGCACCCATCCCGAGGACGGCGGCGACCGCGATGCCCGCGCTGCGGTGGGCGCTCGGGCGTCGGGGCGCGAGCCGGCGGCGTGCCAGGTGTGCGGTCGTCGCCGACGTGACCAGCGCGCTGGCCAGCACCACGCCGGAGGTGAGGCCGAGCGAGAGCAGCAGAGCCGACGACGACCCCGTCGACCCACGTCCGTCGACCATGCTCGCCGACCCGACAACGAGGCCGGTCACCACGGTCGAGATGGCGGCGCGGCGGGCGACGCGCGCGGACAGGTGCCCAGCGCCGCGGGCGCCGATCGCCCAGCACCCCATCGCCAGCACACTGACCAACGGCAGCGCGCCGCACTCGCCGGTTCGGACCAGCTGGGAGCTCGTCGTGACGACGAGAGGGAGAGTGGTGGCCAGTCCCGTGAGACGCACCGCCAGCCCTGGCCCACGGTCGAGCAGTCGCAGCAGGGGACCGTGTCGCTCCTGAGTCTTGGCGTCGGCGGCACCTATGGCGAGGACGGTGGCGCCGGTGAGGACGGTCAACAACGCCCAGCCGTTGACCCACGGGAGGTGTCGCTGCACGATCGGCAGGATCGACGGGGCCGCGGCGCCAATGAGGAGGCTGACGACGGAGGAGAGCCAGGCGATCGCCACGACGGTGCCGGCCCATCGTGCGCTGCCTTCGCCGAGGAGGGCGAGGCGTCGAGCGGCGGCGCGGCGAAGTCTGCGGTGCTCGTCGCACAGCGCGTAGCGGGCGGCGACGACGACGGGACGGACGCGCTGTCCGATGGTGGTGGGCATCTTGTTCGTCCCGTCGTCGTCGTGGCGTGGCCGTCAGGTGGGGCCCGGGGTCACCAGGCGACGAACTGCTTGAGCGCCCACCGCTTGACCAGCCCGAAGATGAGGCCGGCGAGCGTGGTCGCGATGCCGAAGGACGCGACGATGCTCACGGCGATCGAGGCCCACGACACCCACTGGAGCGCGAAGTAGAGGTTGGTGGCGAGGCCGCTGCTGATCCCCAGCGTGGCCACGGCAGCGAAGGTCATCGCGAGCGCGAGGACGGCGCCGACGGCGAAGCCGACGGGACGGGCGGTGATGCTACGGTTATCGTTCATCTTCCATCCATTTCTGTGAGAGGGAATGACCCGGGCCGAGGCTCGGGCTTGGGAGATCCGACCCTGAGGTCGGGCCGGGGTCGCTGCACCGCAACGTGCCTCGACCCCGGCACCCCCGTCCCGGCCCGCGCTGACGGACCGGTCTCGGTTATGGCCGAGGCGACGGATCACGACAGCCATTCCGTGCCGGGCACCCGCCAGCTGCTGCCGGTGAGGAGCTCCGTCCGTCGCTGCTGTCATGGGCTCGAGCCTCCACCGACGGCGGCGCGTGGCGCTATGAGTTGCGCTGTCCGGGAAGGGACATGGCAGGTATCGGCCAGCAGCGCCAGGTTCAGGGACTCGAGGCCCTCCCGCGCGCGCCGGGATGTGCTCGCATGGGGGCATGGCCACCCTGTACTACTCCGTCGTCGCCTCGTCCCTGCACGACCGGGACGCCGTCGACCGGATCGTCGCCCCTGTCGAGGCCCTGCTGCGCGCCGTGGGCGCCGAGCGCACGACTGACCCCGCGGCATACCCGCAGAGTCCGTATGCCGTGCTCGTCGCCACCGGAGGCACCGAGGCGCGCGTCCTCGACGCGGTCGCGCAGCGGGCCGCCGTCGCGCCCTGGGAGCCGGTCGTCCTGCTCGCCCACCCGTGGCACAACAGCCTGCCGGCCTCGCTGGAGTCGCTGGCCCGGCTGCGCCTCGACGGACGGCGTGGGCGGATCGTCCAGCTCGGGGGCAGTGGTGGCGAGAACAGCTCTGCCACAGGGCAGCTCGACACGATGGTCGCCGATCTCGCTGCGGCACACGAGCTCCGGCGGTCACGGCTCGGCCTCGTCGGCAAGCCGTCGGAGTGGCTCGTCGCGAGCGTGCCGGACCACGCAGGGGTCCGCGAGCGGTGGGGGGTCGAGCTCGTCGAGGTCGACATCACCGACACGATCACCGGCCACCAGCGTCTCGAGCCGGGGCGCAGCGGGCCGGTCGCCGTCCGCTTCGGCCGGCCGGAGGATCCCGAGCTGGTCGCCGCCGCGGCCGTCCACCCGGCTCTCGTCGACACCATCGAGCTGGCCCAGGTCGACGCGGTGACGGTGCGCTGCTTCGACTTCCTCACTGATCTCCAGACCTCCGGCTGCGTGGCGCTGGCCCAGCTCAACGACACCGGCACGGTCGCAGGCTGCGAGGGCGACGTCGCGGGAGCGCTCGCGATGATGCTCGTCCGTCAGCTGCTCGGCTGCGCGTCGTGGATCGCCAACCCGGCCAGCGTCGACGTCGAGGCCGGCCGCTTGCTGCTCGCGCACTGCACGGTCGCGCCGTCGTTGGTGAGCGACCTCGAGCTGCACTCGCACTTCGAGAGCGGCATGGGCATCGGGCTGCGCGGCAGCTTCGCGCCCGGTCCGGTGACCTTGCTGCGGCTCGGCGGCCACGAGCTCGAGCAGCACTGGTTCGTCGACGCGACGATCGTCGCGGGCGGCGACTCACCCGACCTGTGCCGGACCCAAGTCACCCTCGAGGTCGACCCGGCCCGGCTCGCCGAGCTGCTCGAGCGGCCCCTCGGCAACCATCTCGTCCTCGTCCCCGGCAACCACGCCGCGCGGCTCGAGCGCTGGTGGTCGCTCGTGCACGGCTGAGGTGCGAGAACCGGTCGCTGCCAGACGTCACGGTAGCCTCGCTCGGGGGCCGAGTCGGCATGCGCGGTCCCGGGGCACGACACGACAGGAGCGCACGATGGCCGAGCCGACCACCCGGGACGAGGGGCGCACCGACCCGCCCAAGCCGTGGCGCACCGAGGGACTGCCGCCGCGGCATACCGGATCCGGAGGCGACCAGCCGCCCAAGCCTGGCTTCAACTGGAAGCGCTTCCTGCTGATCAGCCTGCTCTTCTACGGCCTGACCTTCATGGTGATGTCCTTCTTCGACACCTCGGGCACGACGACGATCCCCTACACCGAGTTCAGCAAGCAGGTCGACGCCAAGAACATCGCCGAGGTCTACGCCAAGGGCGACACCATCCAGGGCAAGCTGCGCAACCCGGCGACGACCGGCCCGCAGAGCACCCAGTACACCGTCTTCGTCACCGAGCGCCCCACCTTCGCCAAGGACGACCTGTATGCCGCGCTCGCCGCGCAGGACACGACCGTGCGGGCGACCCCGGTCATCGAGCAGCGTGGCCTGCTCGGCAACCTCATCGGCTCGCTGCTGCCGATCGCCCTGCTCGTCGCCTTCTACGTGTGGATGATGCGCAAGCAAGCGTCGATGATGGGCGGCGGGGTATTCGGGCGAGGCAAGACCAAGCCGATCGACCCCGAGACGGTGCGGGTCACCTTCGACGACGTCGCCGGCATCGACGAGGTCGAGGACGAGGTCAACGAGATCGTCGACTTCCTCAAGAACCCGGGCAAGTATGCCGCCCTCGGCGCCCGAGCACCCAAGGGCGTGCTCCTCTCCGGCGCGCCGGGCACCGGAAAGACGTTGCTGGCCAGGGCAACTGCCGGCGAGGCCGGGGTGCCGTTCTTCTCGGCGAGCGCGAGCGAGTTCATCGAGATGATCGTCGGCGTGGGCGCCCAGCGGGTGCGTGAGCTGTTCAGCGAGGCCCGCAAGGTGGCACCCGCGATCATCTTCATCGACGAGATCGACACCATCGGTCGGGCCCGGGGCGGCTCGCAGTCGATGGGTGGTCACGACGAGCGCGAGCAGACGCTCAACCAGATCCTCACCGAGATGGACGGCTTCTCCGGCTCGGAGGGCGTCGTGGTCCTCGCGGCGACCAACCGGCCGGACGTCCTCGACCCGGCGCTGCTGCGGCCGGGCCGCTTCGACCGGACGATCATGGTGCACGCGCCGGATGCCAAGGGTCGCGAGGCGATCCTCAGGGTGCACTCGCGCAAGGTGCCGCTCGCGTCCGACGTCGACCTGTCGGCGGTCGCCAAGTCGACACCCGGGATGACCGGTGCCGAGCTGGCCAACCTCGTCAACGAGGCGGCCCTGCTCGCCGCGCGGCGCGGTCAGTCGGCGGTGACCCAGGCGCTGCTCTTCGAGGCGCTCGAGAAGGTGCAGCTCGGCGCGGCCCGCAACGTTGTCATGCCCGAGGACGAGCGGCGGCGCACGGCATACCACGAGGCGGGACACGCCCTGCTCGGCATGCTGCAACCGGGCGCCGACCCGGTGCGCAAGATCTCGATCATCCCGCGTGGGCGCGCGCTCGGCGTCACCCTCTCCAGCCCGGACACCGACCGCTACGGCTACGACGAGGAGTACCTGCGGGGCCGGATCATCGGTGCGCTCGGTGGGATGGCGGCCGAGGAGGTCGTCTTCGGGGTCGTGACCACCGGGGCCGAGTCCGACCTGCAGAGCTCGACCTCGATCGCCCGGCAGATGGTCGGCCGGTGGGGCATGTCGGACAAGGTCGGCCCGGTGCAGATCTACCCGAGCGAGGGTGACGCGCGCGCGGCCGGCTTCTCCGACGACATGCTCGCGGTCGCGGACGCCGAGGTGCGCCGGATCGTCGAGGAGTGCTACGGCCAGGCCAAGACCCAGCTCGCCGAGCACCGGCCCCAGCTCGAGCGGATCGTCGCCGCACTGCTAGAGAAGGAGACCCTCGACGAGGCCGACGCCTACGCCGCCGCGGGCATCACCCGCGCGGCCGCCCCCGACGCCGACCGCACGATGCCCGGCGCGACGGCCCCGCCGGCCTGAGCTCCCCGCGAAGAAGCGCTTCCCCCTTGAAACGTGTGCGGGCTCGGGCATCCGCCCCGTGCGTCGGGTGCGGGTTAGCCTTCGGTATGCCGCGCCGCCTGCTCCGCGCGCTCGTCGCCGTGGGCGCGGGTGCGCTTCTCGGGGCCGGGTGCACGGCCGGCCCGGTCAGCGCGGGCGGCTCTGGCACGGTGCAGCCCGGGTCTACCGGCGCAGTGTCTGATCCCGCCGGGGCCGCCGCGAGCGGTATACCCTTCCGGGCGACGGCCAAAGCGACCTTCGACGAGCCGTGGGCGATGACCTTTCTGCCGGACGGCCGCGCTCTGGTCACCCAGCGCGGGGGTCAGCTGCTTCTCGTGGACCCGGAGCGCGGCGCATCGCGGCCGGTCGTCGGCACGCCGCAGGTGGTCGTCGCCGGCCAGGGTGGCCTCGGCGACGTCATCCTCGCGCCGACGCACGCGAGCGATGGCGGCATCTACCTCAGCTGGGTCGAGCGCGGCGACGGGGGCACCGGCGCCGCGGTCGGTCGGGCTCGGCTGCGCACCGACGGTGAGCCGCGCCTTGAGGGGCTGGAGGTGATCTGGCGGCAGACCCCGAAGACGTCCGGCGACGGCCATTTCGGGCACCGGCTGCTCGCCAGCCCGGATGGTCGGCAGCTCTTCGTCACCTCCGGCGACCGGCAGAAGTTCGACCCGGCCCAGGACCCCGGGGCCACGCTCGGCAAGGTGTTGCGGCTCGACCTCGACGGCCGGCCGGCAGCCGGCAACCCCCTCGCGGATCGTGGCGGCGTCACCGCGGAGATCTGGACCATGGGGCACCGGAACCCGCTGGGCATCGCCGCCGATGCCTCGGGTGAGATCTGGGTTGCTGAGATGGGCCCACAGGGCGGTGACGAGGTCAATCTCCTGGTGCCAGGCCGCAACTACGGCTGGCCGAAGGCCTCCAACGGCTCGCACTACGGCGGCGGTGAGATCCCCGACCACACGCCCGGCGACGGCTTCGAGCCGCCGAAGATGTGGTGGAATCCGTCGATCTCGCCGGGGAGCCTGATGATCTATCAGGGCACCCTCTTCCCGCAGTGGCGCGGTGACGCCTTCGTCGGCGCTCTCTCGGGCCAGGCCCTCATCCGCATCGACCTCGACGGGCGCGAGGCGGTGCGCGGCGAGCAGTGGCCGATGGGCGCCCGGATCCGCGAGGTCGAGCAGGGGCCGGACGGCGCGATCTGGCTGCTCGAGGACGGCCCGGGCGGGCGTCTGGTCAAACTCACGCCGGCCTGAGCCGACCTGGCAGGCTGGGCGCGGCATACCCGATCGGCAAGGAGCGCCCTGTGAAGCTGCACGACTTCCCCCGCCACTCGCTCACCTTCGGGCCGAGCCCGGTGCACCGCCTCGACCGGCTCACCGCCCACCTCGGCGGCGCCGACCTGTGGGCCAAGCGCGAGGACTGCAGCTCGCCACTTGCCTTCGGGGGCAACAAGATTCGCAAGCTCGAGTACATCGTGCCGGACATCCTTGCCAGCGGCGCTGACACCCTCGTCTCGATCGGCGGCTTCCAGTCCAACCACACCCGGCAGGTCGCCGCGGTCGCCGCCAAGCTCGGCCTCACGTGCCGGCTGGTGCAGGAGAAGTGGGTCGACTGGGACGACCCGGTCAACGACAAGGTCGGCAACATCCTGCTGTCGCGGATCATGGGCGCCGACAGTCGGCTCGACCCGCACGGCTTCGACATCGGCATCCGCGACTCGTGGAAGGACGCTCTCGCCGAGGTCGAGGCGGCCGGCGGCACGCCCTACCCGATCCCGGCCGGTGCCAGCGAGCACCCGCTCGGCGGGCTGGGCTTCGCCAACTGGGCCTTCGAGGTGGCCGAGCAGGAGAAGGCGCTCGGCATCGTCTTCGACACGATCGTCGTGTGCACGGTGACCGGGTCGACGCACGCCGGGATGATCGCCGGCTTCGCCGCCCTCGAGGACCTCACCGGTATGCCGCGTCGCGTCCTCGGCATCGACGCCTCGGCCACGCTGGAGCAGACGCGCGACCAGGTGGCGCGGATCGCGCGGCATACCGCAGGGTTGATCGAGCTCGGACGGGACCTGCGCGACGACGAGATCACCGTGCTCGACGGGTGGGCGGGCGACAAGTACGGCATCCCGGTCGAGTCGACCATCGAGGCGATCCGGCTCGCCGCGCGAATGGACGCGATGATCCTCGACCCGGTCTACGAGGGGAAGTCGATGGCCGGGCTGATCGACCTGGTGACCAGCGGTGAGATCGGCCGGGACTCGACGGTGCTCTACGCCCACCTCGGTGGTCAGCTGGCACTCAACGCCTACTCGTCGGTCTTCGACTGACCTCCCGGCCGACGGGCCGCGCCCGACCTACGTGTGCAGCACCTCGACGGCGCGGCCGGTCGGCTCCGGCAGCTCCGCACCCAGCTCCGCCGCCCCACCCGCGGTCTTCGGATCGCTTGAGTCGTATGCCGCTCGCGCGGCCTCGAGCTTGGTGCCCTCGACATCGAGGTCGGGCAGGATCCGGTCCAGCCAGCGGGGCAGGTACCACGCCTTCTCGCCGAAGAGATGCATGATCGCCGGCATCGCGGTCATCCGGACGACGAAGGCGTCGATGAGCACTCCGATGGCCAACGCGAAGCCGATCGGCCGGACCATCGTCATCTCGGCGTGCACGAAGCTCGCGAACACCGACGTCATGATGAGCGCTGCCGCGGTCACGACCCGGGCCCCGTGGCTGAAGCCCGTGCGCACCGCCGCGCGCGCCGTGTGACCGTGCGCCCACGCCTCGCGCATCCCGGACACGAGGAACATCTGGTAGTCCATCGCGAGCCCGAAGAGGATCCCGACGACCAGGGTCGGCAGGAAGGACAGCACCGGCCCGGGATGCTCCACCCCGAAGATCGTTGCCAGCCAACCCCATTGATAGACCGCGACGACCGAGCCGAAGGCAGCGGCGACGGACAGCACGAAGCCGGCCGTCGCGAGCACCGGCACCGCGAGCGACCGGAAGACGAGCAGCAGCAAGAGCAGCGAGATGCCGACGACGACGCCGAGATAGACCGGCAGCGCGTCGGCGAGCCGCTTCGAGATGTCGATGTTGGCGACCGTCTGGCCGGCGAAGCCGAGCGAGTCGAGGGCCGTCGCGTCGACGACGCCCACCCGCTCGGTGCGCAACCGGTCGACGAGGCCCGTCGTCGCGTCGTCGGAGGGGCCACTGGCCGGCACGAGCTGCCAGACGAGCGTGCGCCGGTCCTCGCTCGCCGTCACCGGCACGACGTAGCTGACCCCGCTCACCTTCGTGAGTCGCTCGGCGATGTCGAGCTGCAGGTCGGCGCTCGTCGCCTCGGTCAGCGTCGACGCTACCGCCGGGTCGACCTTGGCGACGACGAGGATGGGGCCGTTCTGGCCCGGCCCGAAGCCGCGGCCGATGAGCGAGTAGGCCTGATAGGCCGAGGATGCCCGCGGCTCCGAGCCGCCGTCGGGCAGGCCGAGCTTGAGCCCCGCCGCCGGGATCGCGAGCGTGCCGAGCAGCAGGGTCCCGGCGATGATGGTGATCCACGGGTGCCGGGTCACCAGACCACCCCAGCCGTGCCCGTGCCCGAGGTGCGCGTCCTCGGCCGACGCCTCGGACTCCTCCGCAGCGAGCTTCTCGGCCATCGCCCGCCGTGCCTTGGGTGACAGCACCCGCGCGCCGATGATCGTGAGCAGCGCCGGGGTGAGCGTCACCGCGACGAGCACGGCCGCGACGACCGTGCCGGCGGCGACGTTGCCCATCACCCCGAGGAAGGGGATGCCGGTGAGGTTGAGGGCGGCGAGTGCGACGACGACGGTGAGCCCGGCGAAGACGACCGCACCGCCGGCGGTGCCGGTCGCCCGTGCGATCGACTCGCGCAGCTCGATGCCGCGGGCCAGCGACTCGCGGTGCCGGTTGACGAGGAAGAGCGAGTAGTCGATCCCGACCGCGAGCCCGAGCATCAGCGCGAGGGCCGGGGTGACGTCGGTCATCTCGATCCAGTGGGTGAGCGTCACCGCGCCGAGCAGGCCGACCGCGACGCCGACGAGGGCGGTGAGCAGCGGCATACCGGCGGCGAGCAAGGACCCGAGCATGACGACGAGGACGAGGAAGGCGACGACGACGCCGATGACCTCACCGGGACCGGCGAGATTGATCGAGGTGGAGATCTCCTTCGAGTACTCCACCCGGATGCCCTTGTCGCGCAACGTGTCCCCGATCTCGGGGATGGCCGCCTTGGTCGCCTTGGCCACCTCGTTGCCCGGCTTGTCGAAGCTGATCCGGGACATCGCGATGGTGCCGTCGGCGCTGACCAGGCGCATGCCGTCCATGACCGCGAGCCGCCGCTGCGCGCGCACGAGCTCCGGCTCGTTGGCGGCGAGCTTGGCCTTGCCATCGGCGAGCTGCCGCTCCCCGTCGGCGAGCGTGGCCTTGGCCGCCTCGAGGTCGGCGCGGCCTTGGGCCAGCTGTTGCTCACCGGCGGTGACCCGGTCGAGATTGCTCTGGTATGCCGCGCGCCCGGCGGCCAGCGTGCTCCGTGCTGCGGCCAGCTGCTGCTCGCCACTGGTGAGCTGAGCGCGTGAGGCGGCGAGCCGTCGCTCGCCGGCGGCGATCTCGGCCGCCTTCGCGGTGAGAGTCTGGCGGGCTGCGGCGAGCTGGGCGGCCTTCGCGGTGAGCGTCTGCTCGGTGGCGGCGAGGGTGGCCTGGGTGGTCGCGATCTGCTGGCGCATGGCGACGACCTGCGGGTCGCTCTCGCCGCGCACCGCGGCGAGGGCATCGGTCTGGGCGATCAGCCCGGCGAGCTGGGTCTGGCCGGCGGCGAGCTGGGCGCGACCGGCAGCCAGCTGCTGCTCACCCGCGGTGACCTGGGCCAGCCCATCGGCATACTGCTGCTTGCCGGTCGCGAGCTGTGCCTCGCCGGCCCGCAGCTGCTGCCGTCCGGCGGCGAGCTTGGCGGCGTTGGCGTCGATCTGACGCTGACCCTCGGCGAGCTGGGCGGCTGCGGCGGTCAGCTGGGTGCGGCCCTCGGCCAACCGAGCGGCATTCGCGTCGATGGTGGCCTGACCGGCGGCGATCCTCGCCCGCCCGTCGACGAGCGCTGCCTCGTTGGTCGTGATGGCCGCCTTGCCGTCGGCCAGCTCCTGCACGCCGGTGGTGACCTTGGCCCGACCGTCGTCGAGCTGCCGCTGCGCGGCGAACGGATCCAGGGCCGAGGCGACCCCGTTGACCGCGTCCCACCGGCTCACGGCCTCGGCCACGGCCTGCTGCTGGGAGTCGGTGAAGGGGCGACCGTCGGTCGTCGCGAAGACCACCGTGCCCGAGCCGCCGGCCGCGCTCGGCAGGGCTCGCTCGAGGTCGTCGATGACGGTCTGGAACTCGGTGCCAGGGATGGTCATCTTGCTTGTGAAGGGCTTGCCGAGCCCGACCGCCCCTGCTGCGAGGCCCGCGACGAGCAGCGCCCAGATGATGATGACGGCCCACGGGCGACGGGTGACGCCGCGACCGAGGCGGTAGAGCAGGACAGACATGGGGGGCCTTCGAGCAGCGTGGCAGTGAATGCCAGTATGGCACAGACTGCCATCATGGCAGTGACTGACATGGGCCCTGCTAGGATGACCGGCGTGACCGAGGCCCCCACCCTGCGCGAGCAGCGGGCCACCCAGACCCGCGAGCACATCCGCGACGTCGCGATCGGCCTCTTCGAGCAGCAGGGCCTGCGGGCGACGACGGTCGAGGAGATCGCCCGCGCCGCCGGCATCGCGCCGCGCACGTTCTTCCGCTACTTCCCGACCAAGGAGGACGTCGTCCTCGACTGGTTCGGCAGTGTCCGCGCCTTCGTCGAGCACGCGCCCCTCGTCGGTGACACGCCGCGAGCGACCCTGCGGGCCATCGAGCAGATCGTCGAGAGCGGCCTGGGCCTGCTCTTCTCCGATCTCGGCAAGGGCGTCGACGTCCGGCCCTACCAGCAGTTCCGCCGGCTCGTCGAGGCCGAGCCCGACCTGCTCTCGGTGATGACGAGTCGCGAGTGGGAGCTGCGGCAGCTGGCCGTCGCCCGCTTGGTCGACCACTTCGCCGGCCGGGCCGACCCGCTGGAGGTCGGCATGATCTTCGAGGTCGCCACGGCGACGGTCCGCACCGCCCTCGACGCCTGGTCGACCGATCCGAGCATCGATCTCGTCACCCACTACCGCCAGGCCCGGGCCGCGCTCGCCGCTCTCGTCACGCCGTGACCGATCGCTTCGGTATGCCGCTCGCCGGCCGTCCGTCGCCGCCTGACCTGCTCGTCCTGCATGGGGTGCGCGTGCTCGGCTTCGCCGTGTCATCGCCCGAGAGGCCGAACCGGCTCGCTGATGACGCGGGCACGAGGACCTCGTCGCCACCCTCGGCGTGCAGCGCACCTGACCGCCGAGCCCCTGCGCCCGAGCAGCCTCACTCGCCGCCGGCTCAGGTCGGCGGCGGAGTCGAGCAGCGGTGACACAGGCCCCAATAGACGACCTCGGCTTCGTCGATGACGAAGCCGTGGTCGTCGGAGGCGACGAGGCAGGGCGCCTCACCGAGGGCGCAGTCCACGTCGGCGATGAGTCCGCAGGCGCGGCATACGGCGTGGTGATGGTTGTCGGCGACCCGCGACTCATAGCGCGCCACCGAGCCGGTGGGCTGGATGCGGCGCAGCACGCCGGCGTCGGTGAGCGCGCGCAGGCAGTCGTAGACGGTCTGGTGGGAGACCGCGCCGAGCCGGTGCCGGACGAGCTCGATGATCGTGTCGGTGTCGCTGTGCGGCGCCGCGTCGACGACCTCCAGCACGGCGAGCCGGGGTCGGGTCACCCGGAGCCGGTGCCGGCGCAGGCGTTGCTGCTGCTCCTGCGCCGTGTGCACGGCGCCAGCCTGACCCACCGAGTGGACCCGGTCAAGTCACCCGGTGCCGTCGCGGTCCCACAGCGCGGTCAGCCGCCGGGCCTCGTCGACTGGCACCTCCTGGGCCTCGCTCGCGTCCCGCTCCGGGAGCACGTCGGTGACCCGGTAGCGACCGTCGGCCCGGACGAGGTAGCGGTAGTCGACAAGCTCGCGGCGTAGGTAGGCCACGTCGTCGTGCGCGGTGCGCAACACGTCGTTGACCTCGGGCTCGGAGTAGTCGCGGCCGGCCTCGAAGCGGGTGAGCAGCTCCATGAGGACCGCCGCGCGCGGCCGGCGGCGCGTCGGGATGCTGCGAAGCAGCTCGCCGTCGAAGAAGGAGCGAATCGTCTTGTCGTAGAACGACATCGGCTGGTATGCCGCGTCGGTAGCCAGGTCGGCTGCGCCGCCCGTGCCGGTGTCCCGGGCGGCCCGGCTCGGGGGCTGCTCGGCGAGCAGCGCCGCCCGGGCGCGGGTGTAGGACTCGCCGGTGCGCGCCATCCGGGCGCGCACGAGTCGCTTGAGGTCTGCGTCGGAGGTCATGCCGTCCACTTCCACGGGGCCGTCCCAGCCACCGGCGCCCAGGTGGTGGGTGGCCGATCTCGACGCCCGGAGGATCCGCTCCCCTTCGCCGTGCTGTGCCGCGGGCTGGCGCGGTCACCGGCTGGGCGTCGGTCGACGCCACTGCGGCCAGGATGTCCCGAAGGCCCGGGACTCGTCAACTCGGTTCAGGGGCTCTGCGCGCGTCGGGGCGAGCGGTCTCTCGCTAGCCTGGGCGCGTGACCGACGACCGCCTGCGGATCGCCCCCGCGAACGCCCTGCTCATCGACGCCTTCGGCCGGGTCGCCGAGTCCGTGCCGGAGGTCCTCGCCGGGCTGACCCTCGACGAGCTCGCGTGGCGCCCCGGTCCGGACGCGAACCCGATCGGTTGGCTCGTCTGGCATCTCACCCGAGTCCTCGACGACCATCTCGCCGACGTCTCCGGGCTCGAGCAGGTGTGGACCAGCCAGGGGTATGCCGCGCGCGCGTCACTTCCGTTGGCGGACAGCGAGATCGGCTACGGGCACAGCTCCGAGCAGGTGGGGTTGGTGCATGTCCCAGGCGAGCTGCTCGCGGCATACTTCACCGCGGTTCTCTCGCACTTCACGCCCTATCTGCGCGACGCCGCGGACTGGGAGCGGATTGTCGACCGCCGCTGGGACCCGCCGGTGACCCTGGCGGTCCGACTGGTCAGCCTCGTCGACGAGTGCGCTCGGCACATCGGCCAGGCCCAGTACGTGAAGGGCCTGCTGCCGACTCGGACGTGACCGGCGTAGCGTGCGGCGGGTGAGCGACGTGCGACCCGCCCCGCTGGACCGCCCGGACTGGCACGCCTGGGGCGTCGGCATCGCCCGCGCCGTGGCGGCCCGAGCCGACTGCACCCGACGACAGGTCGGCGCCGTGGTCTTCGACGAGGCCAACCGGATCCTCTCGACCGGCTACAACGGTGCCCCGGCCGGCGTCGTCGGCTGTCTCGCCGGCGGCTGCCCGCGCGGTCGGCTCGGCCACGACGAGCTGCCCCTGGACGCGCCCTACGAGGACCCGGGTTCGCCGGGGTTCTGCATCTCGATCCATGCCGAGTCCAATGCGCTGCTCTTCGCCAACCCGGTGCGCCGGCGCGGCGGCTGGATCGCGATCACCCATCCGCCGTGCCCCGGCTGCCAGAAGCTGCTCGCCAACTCGGGTCTGGCGTGGGCGGTTTGGCCGGGTGGCGGCGAGGGGGACGACCGGGCCGTCGAGTGGCGGATCGGCACGCCCGTGCCGGGCCCGGCGACTGGAGGCTGAGCGGGCCCGCGGTGGCGCCGCGCGGCGGCATACCGTGGGGCCATGACCGACATCGTCATCGGCGCGCACGTCGCCCAGGAGGACCCGATCGCCGAGGCACGGGCCCGCGACACGAGCCTCGTGCAGCTCTTCCTCGGTGACCCGCAGTCCTACAAGGGACCGGTGATCCGGTATGCCGCTGGGCCGGCCGCGCTGAAGGCGGACGCCGCGGCGGCCGGCGTCGCGATCTACGTCCACGCGCCGTATCCGATCAACGTCGCATCGACGAACAATCGGCTGCGCATCCCGGGCCGCAAGCTGCTCCAGCAGCACCTGCATGCCGCCGCCGAGATCGGTGCCGCAGCCGTGGTCGTCCATGGCGGTCACCTCGGCAAGGACGAGGATGCCGGGCTCGGCTTCGACAACTGGCGCAAGTGCGTCGACGGGCTGGAGCTGCCGGTGCCGCTGCTCATCGAGAACACCGCCGGCGGCGACAACGCGATGGCCCGGCGGCTCGAGGCGATCGACAAGCTGTGGGAGGCGATCGGTCGTGCCGAGGGCGGCGACACGATCGGCTTCTGCCTCGACACCTGCCATGCGCATGCCGGTGGCATCGAGCTCGCCGACGTCGTCGAGCGGGTGCGGGCGATCACCGGGCGGATCGACCTCGTGCACGCCAACGACTCCCGCGACCAGTTCGACTCCGGTGCCGACCGGCATGCGAACTTCGGCGCAGGCCACATCGCCGCGGCCGACCTCGTCGAGACGGTGCGGGCCGCCGGGGCTCCGGTCGTGTGCGAGACGCCGGGCGACCGCGAGGGGCAGGCTGCCGACATCGCCTGGCTGCGGGAGCGGCTGGCCTGACGCGGTGGTCCACTCGGCGTGGGATGGTCCACTCGGCGTGGGATGGTCCACTCGGCGAGAGGCACGGGTGGGTCAGGGGCGAATGACCCGCTGCTCGATCGCGGCGGCGACCGCGCCGGAGCGGGTCTCGACGCCGAGCTTGGCGTAGATGTGCGAGAGGTGCGACTTCACCGTCGCCTCCGACACGAGCAGAACGCGGGCCATCTCCTTGTTGCCCAGCCCGCGGGCCAGCAGCTGCAGCACCTCGACCTCGCGCTCGGTGACGACCGGCAGCGGGGCGGCCGTGCGGCGCACCAGGGTGGCCGCCACCGAGGGGGCCAGGGCCGGCTCGCCGCGGGCCACCGCGCGGATCCCGGCGAAGAGCTGCTCGGCCGGCGCATCCTTGAGCAGATAGCCGCGCGCGCCGGCCTCGAGGCAGCGCAGGATGTCGGCCTCGGTGTCGTAGGTCGTGAGGACGAGCACCTCCGGCGGATCCGGTATGCCGCGCAGCCGCGCCGTGACGTCGGCGCCGCCGGGACCGTCGCCGAGGTTGAGGTCCATGAGCACGACGTCCGGGTGCTGCGCCGAGACGGTCGTCTCGGCCGACGCGATGTCGTGCGCCTCCCCGACGACCTCGAGGTCGGGCTGACCGGCGAGCAGGGCCCGCAGCCCGGCCCGGACCACCGGGTGGTCGTCGACGATGACGACCCGGATCGAGCGGCCGGTGCTCATCGACTCGGCTCGCTCTCCACAGCCGGGGTCAGCGGCAGCGCGAGGGTCACCGTCGTACCCTCGCCGACGACGCTCTCGACCACCGCGCTGCCGCCGAGCGAGGCAGCTCGCTCCCGGATGCCGGCGAGGCCGTGCCCGCGAGTGGTGCCGCGCGCACCGGCGGGTGCGAGCGGCATACCGGAGCCGTCGTCGCGCACGTCGAGCCGCAGCTCGTCGGGCAGATAGGTAAGAGTCACCGCGGCCCTGGTCGCGCCGGCGTGGTCGACGACATTGGCCAGGGCGCCACGAGCGGTCCGGACGACCGCGCTCGCGATGGCGGTCGGCACCGGCCGGACGACTCCGTGCACGAACACCTCGACGCTCGGTCCACCGTGCGCCGCAACCTGAGAAACGCTGTGCCGCAACGCTGCCGGCAACGAGTCGGCCGACTCGTCGACACCGACCGGGGCGAGGTCGCGCACCACCCGGCGGACCTCGTCGAGTCCTTCGCTGGCCATCGTCGCCGCCGTGCGCACCAGCTCACGGCTGTCACTGCCACCGCCCTCGACCGCGCGCAGCAGCACGGCGATGCTCGACAGATGCTGGCCCACCGAGTCGTGCAGCTCCCGGGACAGCCGGGCCCGCTCCTCCAAGGCCCCCGAACGGCGTTCTGCGACAGCCAGATCCGCCTGCGCGGTGAGCAGCTCGTCGACGAGCAGCTGCCGCTCGTCGAGCTGCTCCTGCAGCGCCCGATAGGCGATGACGGTGACGATCGCGATGGTCACCGGCCCGACGACGACCGTGGGGTCCGGCCAGTCGACGATCCGGCTCCAGCCGACGCCGACGACGATCGTCATCGAGACCACGACGGCGAGCGCCGCGCGGTAGGGCAGCACCTGCAGCACCGAGAAGGCCAGCGGCACAGCGGCCCAGGCATAGGAGGGCGCAGCCAGGGTGAGCGCAGCCCAGCTGACCACGACGAGGGCGACCCAGCCGACTGCGCCGATCCGGCGGGTGAGCACGGGCCTGGCCAGATAGGCGACGGCGAGCAGCACCGCCCCCGCGAGCAGCACCCAGCCGACGAGGTCGAGCCGGTGCCGCGCGGCGTAGCGCCAGGCGCAGCTAGCGAGCAGCACGACGACGCTGACCTGCAGCCAGCGGTCGAGTCGGGTGGCCGAGGCGAGCAGGCCGCGCGTCATCCCGCTCACGCTAGGGCATCTCCGGGCGCCCGCCTGGGGACAACCGATCAACCAATCGGCTACCGCGAGGTCGCGAGTCGGCAGATGACCCGTCCTGGCCGCGCCGGCGAGGCTGGAGCCGAACCCGCAGCACCCCGCAGTCCCCTCCCGCAGCGTCGTCCACAAGGAGCCGGCCATGATCCGACCCACCCGCCCGACCGCCCGCATCGCCCGCTCGCTCGGCCTGGCTGCTGGGCTGGCCGCCGCCGTCGGTCTCACCGCCCCCGCGACGGCGAGCGCAGACGGCGCCGGCCGCCCCGCGGCATACCAGCTCACCGGCGACCCGGGGGGCAGCAAGTTCGAGGGCATCGGCGCCGACCAGCGTCGCGGCGTCTTCTACGTCAGCGAGACGACCGGCGGCGAGATCCATCGCGGTCAGGCGCGCTCCGCGCAGACCGAGGAGTGGCTCGGCGGCGACGGCACCGACGGCCGGTGGACCGCTCGCGGCATCGACGTCGACAAGGCCGGTCGCATCTACATCGCCGGAGGGCCGAACGGCCTGCAGCACACCGGCGCTCCCGACATCTGGGTGTATGCCGCGGACGGCACCCTGCTCGCCGCCCTGCGCCTGCCCGGCAGCAACGTCTTCGTCAACGACGTGGCGATCGGCCCCGACGGGGCGGCCTACTTCACGAACTCCAATGCGCCGCAGGTCTTCCGCGTCGCTCACGACGGAACAGCTTGGACGGCAACACTGTTCGCCGACGGCACGGGCACCATCCCCCAGCTGGCGGGCTTCAACCTCGGTGGCATCGTGGTCACCGCCGACCGGTCGGCCCTCGTCGTCGCCCAGGGCAACATCGGCGACCTGTGGCGGGTCGATCTCGAGACCTCGGCCGTCACAGCGGTCGCCACCGGCGGTGCCGTGCTCACCGGAGCGGACGGTCTGGTCCGGCACGGCGACCGGCTCACCGTCGTGCGCAACTTCCAGCGGATGGTCGCCACCCTCGAGCTCGCCGACGACGGCACGAGCGCGACCCTGCTGGGGCAGCGGGCGACCGACCCGAGCCGGGTGCTGACCACCGCCAAGGTCCTCAACGGCCGCATCCTCTATGTCGACAGCAAGTTCGACGAGCCAGTCGCCACGCCGCCCTACGAGGTCGTCACCGACCCGTTCGTCGGCTGAGGAAGGGAGCCGGTATGCCGCGCGTGCACCGCCGACCGCTCGTCGCTCTCGGGGTGGTGGCCGGCCTGTTGAGCCTGGCCGCCTGCTCGGCGAGCCCGGATCCGGTGGCGCGCGGCATATCCTCCTCCGGGGCCGCCGCGAGCCCTTCGTCGCCGATGGCGGCGACCTCGGGTGCGGTCCCGGCGACCACACCCGCCACCCCGGCCCCGTCGGCCCCGGCGGCCTCGGCGACTCAGCCGCGCGGCATACCCTCAAGCGTGGGGAGCCAGGCTCAGCTCGATGACGACCTACGAGCTGCGGCGTGGGCGAACGACGTGCCGCGCGCCCGGGCGCTGATCGCCCAGGGCGCGAACGTCAACGCCAAGGACGCCACGGTCCAGTCGGCCTATCTCATCGCGACGTCCGAGGGCTATCTCGAGCTGCTCGACCTCACCCTCGCGCACGGCGCGACCGTCGATGACAAGGACAGCTGGAACGGCACCGGTCTGATCCGGGCCGCCGAGCGCGGGCACCACCTGGTCGTCGGGCGCCTGCTGCAGGCGGGGATCGATCGCGATCACGTCAACCGGATCGGCTACCAGGCGATCCACGAGGCGGTGACCTTCGGCCGGGACACGCCGACCTACCACGCGACGGTGCGGGTGCTCGCCGCGGGTGGCGTCGAGCTGACCCGACCGTCGGGGCAGCAGGGGCTCACGCCGCGCCAGATGGCGGTGCAGCGCGAGCTGCGCACCGCGCTGGCTACCCTGGATCGCGTCGTCGCGGCGCCTCGGCCGACCGATCCGACGGCGGGGCTGCTCGCCGCGGCGGGCAGCGGGGACGCCGACGGGGTCGCGATCGCGCTGCGAGCGGGGGCACCGGTGGATGCGCGGGACGGGTCGGGTCAGTCGGCGCGGCAGCTCGCCGCCGCCGGTGGCCATGCCGCGGCCGAGCAGGTGCTCATCGCGCTGGGCGCACGCTGAGGATGGCTCGGCGAGCCACGAAGGTGAGGCTGGCTCAGGTCGGGCCACGACGGTGAAAGCTGGCTCAGGTCGGGCCACGACGGTCGGCGTCCCGACCCGCCCCCGGGTGCGCTGTCTCGTCAGCTGCCCGAGCGTGGAAACGCATGCGTTTCCCGAAACTCGATGGGATCCCGTGACGAATTGGGAAACGCATGCGTTTCCACGCCGGGCGGGCAAGCTACCACGCCGAAATTTCGCCAGGTAGGGGCTTTGCGCGGTGCGGTGGAGGAGGGGTCAGGCCTCGGCGCGGATCCGGGCGAAGCGCATCCTGGCCAGCGCGAGGTTGGCCGACCTGTCGAGGATGAGCAGGCCGCACTCGTCACCGTCGCCGAGCGGGGCGATGATCTGCAGGCTGTCGGACAGGCTCACCTGGATGTCCTCCATCCCACCGGTGATGCCGAGTCGGCCCATCGTCTCGACCTTGGCGCGGACCAGCTCGGCGGCGCCGGCGGCCTCCCGCTCCATGCCGGGCTCCGGGTGGCCCTTGCTCGCGGTGGCGAGCAGCGCGCCGGAGGAGATGTCGAAGACCGCGCAGCTGCGAGCGCCGTCGATGTCGACGGACAGCGCCGCGACCCGCTCCGCACCGGCGGCGCTGACGTGCCGCTCGGCGGGGGCCGCAGCAGCAGGTGCCGGGGCAGGTGCCGGCGCGGGGGCCGGGGTGGGCTCAGGTGCCGGAGCCGGGGCTGCGACGGGAGCCGGAGCAGGTGCAGGGGCCGGGGCGGGAGCCGCCGGAGCAGCGGCCGCGGGGGCCGGAGCAGCCGGCTCGGGCGTCGGGGACGCCGCGGGAGACGGTGCCGCCTGCTCGACCGCTGCGGGAACCGCTTCCTCTGCTCTGCGCCACCATGCCACGCGAGAACTCTACCGGCTCCCGACACGCCCGGGATGTCCTGCGACCCGACTCTGACCCCACAGTCGACCCGCCCATCGGGCGAACGTCGGACCCGCCAGGAGCTCAGGGGGATCCCCGACCCGCTTTCCGGGTCGGGCGGGGAACAACCCCGTCGCCGACCCTCGTTGCACCTCTCAGACGCGCCGGAACCCGCACCCGACGCCCGACCCGCCGACCGGCAGGGGGAGCACATGTCCAACATCACCGAGACGCTCAAGGCCAAGCTCGACGAGCTTGACCTCGACCGCCGCCTCGACGAGCTGACCGAGGCCACCGAGCAGGCCCTCAAGCGTGGTCTCGAGCGCGCCGGCGACCTCGCCCACGACAACCGCGACAAGGTCACCGCCTTCCTCGACAAGGCCGCCAGCACGGCCAACGAGAAGACCGAGGGCAAGTACGCCGAGACCATCACCAAGGTCCGTGGCCAGGTCGTTGAGGGTGTCGACAAGCTGGCCGCCAAGCGCCCCACCCACACTCCCGGCACCCCGCAGGACAGCCCCGCGCCCACCGCCCCGACCACGCCCAGCGCTCAGGGATGGGCCGGTCAGGTCGACGAGGTCTGAGCCAGCACGATCAGGTATGCCGCGCGCCCACCTCGGCTGTCTCGTGAGAGACGCCTCGGGCGCGCGGCATACCTGTGTCTGCGGCCTGGGCCGCCTAGGGTGAGCCGATGAGCTCCGACAGCATCTCGGTCAGCCGGGTCGTGCCGGCGCCGGCCGCAGCGATCTTCGCCCTGCTGGCCGACCCGTCCCGCCACCCGGAGATCGACGGATCGGGCACCGTCGTCGCGCCCCGCAGCCCCGGGTCGCGCACCCTGCGCCTCGGCGACACCTTCGGGATGAGCATGCGAATGGGCCTGCCCTACTCGACCCGCAACGTCGTCATCGAGCTCGAGCCGGACCGGCTGATCGCGTGGCAGACGCTCGCCGCCGCCCCCTTCGACCGGGTCGTCACCGGCCGGG
>Ga0116151_10000875_pt1 | contig 27961 bp, 23 predicted proteins | sample AD_UKC117_MetaG_FD_89893 | JGI IMG/M metagenome (GOLD analysis project Ga0116151, IMG submission 89893) | Active sludge microbial communities of municipal wastewater-treating anaerobic digesters from Hong Kong - AD_UKC117_MetaG | ecosystem: Engineered > Bioreactor > Anaerobic > Digestate... | reverse complement strand
GGTTGTGAAGTCCAGGGTCTGCAGGATCCGCTCGGCCTCGTCGCGCAGCCCGCCGGCGATGCCGAGCGAGTCGAGGGCGATGATGAGGATCGAGGCGAGTGCGCCCGAGAGGGTGACGCCGACCGTCGTCGGGATGCGGACAAAGCGCTCGTTGAGCCACGCGAGCAGCGCCGCGACACACAGCAGGACGGCGAAGGCGGTGGCCACGCTCACGAGCCTACGGCTGCCGGTATGCCGCATGGCCGGCCCGGTCCCGCGTGGACCGCTCGGGCGATGCGGGGTGTCGGGGGGCGCGGGTAGCGTCGGGCGGGTGAGTGGGGCGCGGTGGCCGACGAGCCAGGTCGAGGGGCTCAGCCCCGACGCCGCCTCGCTGGTCGCCGCCCGCAAGCTCGCGCTCGGTGGCGGCTGGTCCGAGTGCGGGTGCTCCGACCGGGCCGTCTGGGGGTTGGCGCAGGGCAGCGGCAAGCAGCCCTATCGCGCCGTCGTCGATCTGGCCGGACCGGCATACAGCTGCTCGTGCCCGAGCCGGAAGTTCCCGTGCAAGCACGCGCTGGCGCTGCTGCTGCGCTGGTCGGGCGGGGTGGACGTGCCCGACGGCGCCGCGCCGCCGGAGTATGCCGCGACCTGGCTCGCCGGGCGCACCGAGCGGGCCGAGCGGGCGGAGGCCAGGGCCGAGGCGAAGGCCGAGACGGCCGGTGAGCCGGCGGGTGGGCTGGCCGATCCCGAGGCGGCGGCCCGTCGACGGGAGCAGCGCGCCGAGCGGGTGGCCGGTGGGCTGGTCGAGCTCGAGCGGTGGCTCGCCGACCAGGTGCGCGGCGGGCTCGCGGGCGTGCCGGCCAAGGGGTATGCCGCCTTCGAGCCGGTCGCGGCCCGGATGACCGACGCGCAGGCGCCCGGGATCGCGTCGTGGCTGCGGGCCCTGCCGGCGGTCGTCGCGAGTGGGGAGCGGTGGCCCGAGCGGCTGCTCGAGGAGCTCGCGCTGCTGCACCTGCTCGTGCGGGCGCACGCGCGGCTGCCCGAGCTCGACGAGCTCGATCCGGGGCTCGCGGCGACGGTGCGCCAGGCGGTGGGCTATCCGGTCGCGAAGGAGGCGGTGCTCGCCGAGCCCGCAGTCCTCGACACCTGGTCGGTCGTCGGGCTGCGCGACAGCGAGCTCGGCACGCTGGCTCAGCGGACCGTGTGGCTGACTGGGCGCGACACCGGACGCGATGCGGTCGTGCTGTCCTTCGCAGCGCCGGGCCAGTCGCTCGACGCGACGCTCGTGCCGGGCACGGCGATCGTCGGCGGGCTGCACTTCTATCCCGGGGCGCGGCCGCGGCGGGCGCTCGTCGGCGAGCACGCGGCTCCCGTGCCGCACCTCGACCCGCCGCCGGTATGCCGCGTCGCCGCCGCACTCGATCGGGTCGCCGAGGCGTTGGCCGCCGATCCCTGGGCGCGGGACGTCGCGGTGTGGGTCGATGCGGTGCCGGCGCGGGCGGCATACCAGGGCGGATGGGTCGTCGTCGACGAGCTGGGCGAGGCGCTGCCGCTGCGCGCGGGGCCGGATCCGTGGCGGCTGGTGGCGACCTGCGGAGGGCTGCGGCATCCGGTGCTGCTCGACTGGTCGCCGACCGGGTGGCTGCCGCTGAGCGTGCTCACCGGTGACGGGCTGGTGACGCTGTGAGCGGGTTTGATGCCGGCGGCGGCGCAGCTGGCGGCCTCGGCGCGGCTGACGCCAGGGATGTGGGGGCGGGATGGGCCGAGCTCGTGGCTACGGCCGTGCAGGGCACCGCTCGGCGCTCCGCTGCGGTGGAGGTATTCGACGGGGTTCTGGAGCACGGGGAATACCTCCACGCGATGGAGCCGACCGAGCGACTGCTCGGGCTCGCCGCGCTCACGACGGCCGGACGGCGGGCGGGGGCGGCGGCGCTCACCGGTGCGTCGCCGGCCACGCCGGCGCTGCCGGAGACGCGGCCGGTGGCGCCCGGGCTGGCGCGCTGGTTCGACGGGCTGCTCGTCGGCCACCGTGAGCTGCTCGGCGAGCTGCTGGAGGGGATGGGCGAGCGGGGGCTGCTGCTGCCGCCGACCCGGCTGCCCGACCTGCTCGACCTGGCGGCGGCTGAGGTGGGGCTCGCCGACGCGGCGCTCGCCGTGGGCGGCGAGCGGGGGCGGTGGCTGGCTGGTCAGGATCCGCGCTGGGCCGGGGTGGTCGCTCGGCTCGAGGCGCCCGGGATGAGTGGCGGTGCGGCGGAGGGCACCGTCGCGGGCGCGCGCGACACGCCGGGGACTCCTGGAAAAGTGCCCAGGGAGGCGGTTACTCCGGGAGAGCGCGACACGCCGGGGACTCCTGGAAAAGTGCCCAGGGAGGCGGTTTCTCCGGGAGAATGGGAGGCGGCGCGGGAGGCGCTCACCCATGGTCGGGAGCCGGCGGACGTGCGCGAGCGCCTGGTCTGGACGATCGCGAGATACCCGTTCGACGGCGTCGACGAGCTGCTCGACCAGTCGCTCGACGACCGGGCGGTGGGGGTGCGGCGCACCGCGGCTCGCGCCCTGGGTGCCCGGATGGCCAGCGCCTACCAGCAGCGAATGGCGCAGCGGGCGACCTCGTGGGTGGCCGTCCAGCGGCGTGGCGGCTTCCTCGGCCGAGGGCGCACCGAGATCGTGGTCACCCTGCCGGAGAGTCTCGACGAGGCTGCCCGCCGCGACCTGGTCGACAAGGAGGCGCACCTGCTCGGCCCGGCGATCAAGGGCGAGAAGGCGCAGTGGCTGCACGCGGTCGTCGCGGCGACCCCGCTGGCGGCCTGGGCTGCCGCGGGCGAGCCAGCGGAGCTCATTCGCGCCGAGGTCGACGCCGGCTGGGGTCCGGTGCTGCTGCAAGCCTGGACCGCCCGCGCGGTCGCGGAGGCCCGGCATCGAAGCCCGCTCGCCGGCGCGTGGGCCGCGGCGCTGCTCGACGACGGCATGACCACCGCTGGCTCCGAGCGGCTGCTCATCGCCATCGACCCGCTGGCCCGGGTGAGAGCCGTGATCGACCGGCTCAGCCACCCCGGCGACCCCTCGATCGGGCCCCGCTTCGCCGGGGCGGTGCCGCACCCGTGGCCGGTCGATGTCCTCGACGCCGTGCTGCACACCATCGTCCGCGGCGGTGACGCGCACGCCTGGGGCTGGGGCGAGGTCATCGGCGGAATCGGGCGCCGCGAGCCCACCGAGCACCTGGCCCGCCTCGACGCCGCGGCGCACGCCTCGATGGGCACCCGGGCCACCCTGCTGCAGCGGGCCGCCGACACCATGCGGCTGCGCGCCGGTCTGGCCGCGGCGCTGGATGAGGCTGCGGCACAAGCGTTCTCGCGCGGCATACCGAATCGTGAGGCACCACCCCACCCACCCGAGGGAGACACCCCGTGAGCGACACCTCCGACACCCGACTGCTGCGTCCGCACGCGGAGCAGACGTATGCCGCGGAGCTCGCCGCGCTCGCGGCCTCCGACGACCGCCCGCGCCCGCCGTCGTGGCGGCTGTCGCCGTGGGCCGTCGTCACCTACCTGCTCGGCGGGCGGGCCGACGACGGCACCGAGATCACGCCGAAGTACGTCGGGCCGCGGCGGCTCATGGAGGTCGCCGTCGCCACCCTCGCGACCGATCGGGCGCTGCTGCTGCTCGGCGTGCCGGGCACCGCGAAGACCTGGGTGAGCGAGCACCTCGCGGCGGCGGTGAGCGGCGACTCGACGCTGCTCGTGCAGGGGACGTCGGGCACGAGCGAGGAGGCGGTGCGCTATGGCTGGAACTACGCGCGGCTGCTCGCCGAGGGGCCGAGTGCTGCGGCGCTCGTGCCGAGCCCGGTCATGGTCGCGATGCGCGAGGGGCGGGTGGCCCGCATCGAGGAGCTGACCCGGATCCCGTCGGACGTGCAGGACGCGCTCATCACGGTGCTGTCGGAGAAGACGCTGCCGATCCCCGAGCTCGGCGAGGAGGTCCAGGCGGCAAAGGGATTCACCATCATCGCGACCGCCAACGACCGCGACCGCGGGGTCAACGAGCTGTCCTCCGCGCTGCGCCGGCGGTTCAACACGGTCGTGCTGCCGCTGCCCGCGAGCCACGCGGAGGAGGTCGACATCGTCGCCCGCCGGGTCGAGCAGCTGGGGCGCACCCTGGAGCTGCCGGAGACGCCCGCGGCGATCGACGAGATCCGCCGGGTGGTGACGATCTTCCGCGAATTGCGCTCCGGCGCAACGGAAGACGGGCGCACCACGCTGAAGTCGCCGTCCGGCACGCTGTCGACGGCGGAGGCGATCTCCGTCGTCACCGGTGGGCTGGCGCTGGCGACCCACTTCGGCGACGGGGAGCTGCGAGCGGCCGATGTCGCAGGCGGCATCCTCGGCGCGGTCGTCAAGGACCCGGTCTCCGACGCCGTCGTGTGGACCGAGTACCTCGAGACGGTCGTGCGCGAGCGGCCCGGCTGGTCCGACTTCTACCGCGCCGCCCGCGAGGTGAGTGGATGACCAGCTCGAGCGGCCAGGCGAGCGGCGCGGGCTGGGCTGACGGCTCGAGCGGCCAGGCGAGCGGCGCGGGCTGGACTGACGAGTCGAGCGAGGAACGAGCGAGCGAGGAGGGAAGCCCGCGTCCGCAGCGAGCCGGTTCGGCCGCTCGCGCCCACATATTCGGCGTGCGGCACCATGGGCCGGGGTCGGCTCGGGCCGTGGTGGCGGCGCTGGCGGAGCTGCAGCCGGACATCGTGCTCGTCGAGGGCCCGGCGGACGCGGACGCGCTGGTGCCTCTGGTCGGCTCGCCCGCGCTCGTCCCACCGGTCGCGATCCTCGGGTATGCCGTGGACGCGCCGGCGCAGTCGGCCTTCTGGCCGTTCGCGGTGTTCTCGCCGGAGTGGCAGGCACTGCGCTGGGCCACCGAGCATGGCGTGCCGGTGCGGTTCATCGACCTGCCGGCCGGCGTCACCTTGGCGCTCGCCGCCCAGGCCGAGCAGGGCGAAGGCGACTCCGCCGAGGCTGACGACGAGGGTGACGACGGTGCCCCCGAGGCGGGTCGCTCCGGCCCCGATCCCGGCGCCGAGACCTTCCCCGCCCGGCCCGTCGACACCGTGCGCGAGGACCCGATCGCGGTGCTGGCGAGCGCTGCGGGCTACGACGACCCGGAGCGGTGGTGGGACGACGTCGTCGAGACCCGGCACCACCACGCGAGCCCGGCCGCAGCGCCCTTCGAGGTGGTGGCCGAGGCGATGGCCTTCCTGCGTCAGGGCCGCGAGGCCGCTGCGACCACGCCAGACCCCGGGCCTCGTCAGCTGCACGAGCAGCGGCGCGAGGCCCACATGCGCCAGGTCCTCCGGGAGGTCCTCAAGTCGGGCGCGGAGCGGATCGCCGTCGTCTGCGGGGCGTGGCACGCCCCGGCGCTGACCCTCCCCCTGCCGCCGGCGAGCCGCGACGCGGCGGTGCTGCGCGGCATACCGAAGACGAAGGCGGCGCTCACCTGGGTGCCGTGGACGCATGGGCGGCTGTCCTTCCGGTCCGGCTACGGGGCTGGGGTGGAGTCGCCCGGGTGGTATGCGCACCTCTTCTCGACCACCGAGCGGCCGGTCGCGGATTGGCTGACCCGGGTGGCGGCGGCGCTGCGCGAGCAGGACCTGCCGGTGAGCAGCGCGCACGTCATCGAGGCGATGCGCCTGGCCGAGACGCTCGCCGTGCTGCGCGGCCGGCCGCTGCCCGGACTGTCGGAGATCCAGGACGCGACCCTGGCGGTGATCTGCGAGGGCAACCCGGTCACCCTCGACCTCGTCACTCGGCACCTCGTCGTCGGCGAGGCCCTCGGCGAGGTGCCCGAGGACGCGCCGACGGTGCCACTGGAGGCCGACCTCGCGGCCCAGTGTCGCCGGCTGCGGATCAAGCGCGAGCCGACGCCGAGCGGCAAGGAGCTCGACCTGCGCAAGGAGACCGACCTCGCGCGCTCCCAGCTGTGGCATCGGCTGCAGCTCCTCGGAATCCGTTGGGCGACAACGGACGTCAGTCACCGCGGCACACTGGGGACGTTCAAGGAGACCTGGGCGCTGCGCTGGCAGCCCGAGCTCGCCGTCGCGGTGGTCGAGGCGTCGCTGTGGGGCACGACGGTCGAGAGCGCCGCGGTGACGAGGATCTGCTCCGACGCGCTCGCCGCGCCGCTGCCGCTGCTGACCCGGCTGGTCGAGAAGGCGCTGCTCGCCGGGCTCGACGAGGCGTTGCCCGACCTGCTCGTCGCCCTCGACCGCCGGGCCGCGCGTGACCACGACATCGACCACCTCATGGCGGCGCTGCCGCCGTTGGCCCGGGTGCGTCGCTACGGCGACGTCCGGGGCACTGACCTGAGCTCCCTTGCGACAGTGATCGATTCGCTGCTGGTGCGGATCTGCGCGGGCCTGTCCGCCACCGCCGGCGGACTCGACGACGACGGCGCCGAGGCCCTTCGGCAGCACCTCGACGCGGTGAGTGGCGCGGTTGCCCTGCTCGACGAGGCCGACCAGGCCACCCGCTGGCACGACGCGCTCAGCTCCCTCGTCGGCCGGGCCGACGTGCACGGGCTGGTCCAGGGGCGGATCACCCGCCTGCTGCTCGACGCCGGGCGGATCACCCCGCAACAGGCGGGCGACCGGGTCGCGCGGGCCCTGTCGGTGGGCTCCGAGCCGGGCGCCAAGGCGGCGTGGGTCGAGGGCTTCCTTGCCGGGGGTGGCCTGCTGCTCGTGCACGACCGGGCGCTGCTCGCCCTGCTCGACGACTGGGTATGCCGCCTCGGCGAGCAAGAGTTCATCGACGTCGCACCGCTGTTGCGGCGCACCTTCGGTCAGCTGGCCGGACCGGAGCGCCGCTCCATCGGCGAGTCGGTGCGCCGGCTCGACGGCTCGGCCGGAGGTCCCGCCGAGACCGGCGGGGGATGGGATCACGAGCGGGCAGCGCCCGCGGTCACCCGAGTGGCCGCGCTGCTCGGCTTGGCCCCGCTGACCGCAGCCGGCCCGCCGCCCGCAGCCGACCCGCGGCCCGGTGCGGGCGGCATACCGACTCGTGGTGGGAGGTGAGTCGATGGACGAGGTGACCGGCGGGACGACGGTGAGCGAGCAGGAGCGACTGCGGCGCTGGCGACTGCTGCTCGGCGGCGAGGGTGGCGGCGCGCTCGGCGGGCTCACCGGGCGGGACAGCGAGATCGACGCCGCGCTCGAGGCGGTCTACGACAAGCCGGACGACGGGCCGCGGCAGGGCGGGCTCGGCGGCTCGGCGCCGCGGGTGGCCCGCTGGCTCGGGGACATCCGCGGCTACTTCCCGAACCGGGTCGTGCAGGTCATGCAGCGCGACGCGGTGCAGCGGCTCGGCCTGACCCGACTGCTGCTCGAGCCGGAGCTGCTCGAGGCGGTCGAGCCGGACGTGCACCTCGTCGGGACGCTGCTCGCCCTCAAGGGCTCGATCCCGGAGCGCACCAAGGCGACCGCGCGGGCGGTCGTGCGCGGCGTGGTCGAGCAGATCGAGCGGCGGATCGCGCAGCGGACGACGGCGGCCGTGTCCGGGGCGCTCAACCGGGCGGCGCGGACCCGGCGGCCCAAGCCGCGCGACATCGACTGGGGCTCGACGATCCGGGCCAACCTCGCCACCTACCTGCCCGAGCAGCGCACCGTCGTGCCCGAGCGGCTCGTCGGCTATGGCCGGCGGCAGCAGTCGGTGCAGAAGGAGGTCGTGCTCGCGATCGACCAGTCCGGCTCGATGGCGGCGTCGGTCGTCTATGCCTCGGTGTTCGGTGCGGTGCTCGCGACGATGCGCTCGCTGCGGACCTCGGTCGTCGTCTTCGACACCGCGGTCGTCGATCTCACCGACCAGCTCGCGGACCCGGTGGACGTGCTCTTCGGCACCCAGCTCGGCGGCGGCACCGACATCAACCGGGCGATCGCCTACTGCCAGGGGCTGATCACCCGGCCGTGGGACGCGCTCTTCGTGCTCATCTCCGACCTCTACGAGGGCGGCGTGCAGGAGGAGATGCTGCGTCGGATGCGGAGTCTGCGCGACAGCGGGGTGACCGTGGTGGTGCTGCTCGCCCTGTCCGACGAGGGCGCGCCGGCCTATGACAAGGAGAATGCCGCGGCGCTGGCGGAGCTGGGGATACCGGCCTTCGCGTGCACCCCGGATGCCTTCCCCGACCTGCTCGCGGTGGCGATGTCCGGCGGTGACGTGGGGGCTTGGGCCGAGCGGGAGCAGCTGGCCCAGCGGTGACGTCGATCGGCCACGGTATGCCGCGTGGCCCGCTTGGCGTGTCCCGCTTGGCGTGGCCCACCCCCACCGACCGGCCGGGCTGGCTGGCGACCGCGGCACAACGACGCCATGGCGTCGTTTCGCCTGGGTGGCGGCGGTATATCGACGCCACCCAGCAGTTTCGACGCCATGGCGTCGTTTCGCACGGGCCGTGACGGCGCGCCCAGCCCGCTCACCCGGCCCTCAGAAGCGGCGGGCGCCACCCATGGCGACGACATCCGCGGGTGAGCCGGGGAGGTACTCGACGAAGCCGATGCCGGGGTGCAGCTTGACCGTCAGCAGCGTGGAGGAGCGCTCGGCCATCGGCAGGGCGGTGTTCTCCTTGGCGCAGATCGGGGCGTCGGCACCCTGCTCGCCGACCAGCGCCTGGCTCACGCCGAGCAGGTTCTTCGCCGGCAGCGACGGGTCGAGCACCGAGCGGGCGTAGTCGTAGCGCTCGACGGTCGTGCTCGTCGGGTCGACCACCTGGCCGGCCGCGAGGCCCTCGTCGAGGAAGTGGTTGGTGTGCACGAGCCACCCGTCGGCGTCCGGCTTGACCTCGGCGACCCCGGCCGGCGAGACCTCGAGGGTCACCGCACCGACCTGGCCGGGCACGTTCGCGACGACGGTGATCGCCGCCGACGCGCTCACCGTGGCCGCGCGGACGATGTCGACCGCATCGCTCACCGAGCCGGCGTCCTCGAGGATCCGGCGCAGCAGCGCGTGCACCGGCACGCCCCCCTCGCCGGTGTCGGACTCGTGGTGGAGCATGTTGAGGTGCACCGAGATGCCCCGGCTGGACAGGCCGATCTTGGCCAGCTGGCCCGGCTCGGCGAAGGTCTTGATCCAGTCGCCCTTGGCGTTGAGCGCATAGCGCGCGAGCACGCCGTTCGGCGCCAGCCACGAGGCCCAGTCCCACGTCTGCAGTGACAGCACGTGGCCCATCCCGGTCGGCGGCACCCACACGACGGTCGTGCACTCGGTCGGCCGGAGGCTGAGGATGGTCTCGCTGAGCGGGTCGTCGTCCGGGTCGACCTCCGGCGCGGGCGCGGCATACCCGGGCTCGGGCAGGGCGGCGATGACCTCGCTGCGAGCGACGAGCGTGGTGAGCTCGGGGATGCCGATGCCGGCGCCGCGGGCGGTGTGGGCGATCTCGTCGGACAGCTTCGGGGACCAGCCGGCGACCGCCTCGAAGGCGCTGGTGGCCAGCTCGTCGATCCGCGCGTCGGTCAGGCCGCGGTCGCGGAACCAGGACCGATAGGCGCCGCTGGCCAGGCCGATCTCACGGTTGTAGCGGCGTCCCACGGCCTCCCCGCGCTGCGGGGCGAGAGTCGGGCCGGAGTCGTACTCGTGAACACGCATACACGCATTATCCCGGTATGCCGCGCGCTCGCCTCGTCGTCCGTTCGTCCAGCCGTGCGGGGCGAACCGGCTGGACCTGCACCCACGACCGCGTGGCGGCGGGGAACGTGCCCGTGGCGTCGACTAGGCGTCGGCGATCCGGGGCGCGGTCGGGTCGACCTCGACGGCGGCCAGCTGCTTGGTCACGTAGTCCTCGAGCTGCTCGACCGAGTCGGCGTTGCGGGTGGCCACGGTGAGCAGCGCGCTCATCGTCGACACCTCCTCGACCTGCTCCTTGATGAACCACTGCATGAACTGCTCCGCGGCGAAGTCGCTCTCCTCACGGGCGATCCGGGTAAGGGCGTAGATCTGCTCGGTGACCTTGCGCTCCTGCTCGAGGGCGAGCGCGACCGGCTCGACGACCCCATCGAAGCGGCTGCGCGGCGACTCGATGCCCCGCAGCTCGACCGGCGAGTCGGTGTCGAGGAGGTAGGCGAGCATCATCATCGCGTGGTCGCGCTCCTCGCGGGCCTGCCGGTAGAAGAGCCCGGCCATCGCCGGCAGGGTGAGCGCCTCGTAGTGCGCGGCGACCGCGACGTACTGCAGGTGGGCCGCGAACTCGTTGGCGACCTGCGCGTTGAGCTGCTCGGCGAACCGCGACATGACTCTCTCCTCGATCAGGCCGACTCAGCCCTTGGCACGCTTGTCCTTCGAGACCTTATCGGTCTTGACGAGCCGTCGCCGGTGCACCGTCCAGCCCTCCGGCAGCCGACCCTCGCGCAGCATGACGATGGGGCAGCGGTCGCAGCGCGGCCGGCTCTCGCAGCACTTCTTCTTCGGCTTGCCGGCTTTGCCACCCTTGCCCATCTGCTCAGCCTAGGGTGAGCAGCCATGGCGACCTGGTCGATCCCCATGCTCCCCGCCTCCGCCGGTGCGCTGCTACGCGACGCCGACGGCGGCATACTCCTGCTCGCCCCGACCTACAAGACCGGGTGGACCGTGCCCGGCGGGATCATGGAGGCCGACGAGTCGCCGTGGGACGGCTGTCGCCGCGAGGTGCTCGAGGAGACCGGCCTGGTCGTCGAGCAGGGCCGGCTCGCCTGTGTCGACACCCGGCCGGCCAGGCGCGGGCCGCTCGGGCTGCGCTTCCTCTTCGACTGCGGCACCCTCGACGACGACCAGGTCGCGAGCATCGTCGTGCAGCCCTCGGAGGTGCGGCGCTATCAGTTCGCCCCGCCGGAGCGGGCGCTGCAGCTGCTGCGGCCCGCGGTGTCGCGCCGGGTGGCGGCCGCGCTCGGCTCGCCGATCTGCGTCTACCTCGAGGACGGTATGCCGGTCGCCGGAGTCAGCGACTGAGCTGGCGGGAGGGCGTGGGCGGGCACGGGTCGCGCGTCGCCGGGAGCCGGACATCGACGAACCAGCCGGTTACAACCTGCTCCCAGGTTATCGACAGAGCAGCAGGTTGCTATGGGCCCAACGCGCCCCGGCCGGCGGCATACCACGCATCTGACCTCGACATCGAGGCCGGCAAGCGCCGGCGTGGCGACGGATGTGGCAGGGAATCGACGTATCGCGGACCGCAGCCCGGGCGCCCTCAGCAAACGCCCGGGCCGCGGCAGCGGGAACACCAGGGGTGTTGCCTCCCGCTCCGGTCGTTGGGTGTCTCCCCACACCCAAGGTCCGGTGCAACCCGTCGAGGCCGCCCGCTCTTGCACGGGCCCTCGACCGGCCGCCTCTCACGAGGCGTGCCAACGATCGTACCCACGTTCCCTGTGCGGCATGCATAAGCCGAACGGTCACACCTCGGAACATCGGGCAACCGACTCCACCGAATCGGACCGATCCGGACGACGCGCCCCTGAGGGCGTCAGGCGGCAGTCGGCCGCGCGCCTCGACGCCGGCGCTTGGTGGCGCTGCGCGACGGCTGGCGGCGGACCCGCTCGGCGTGCCGCTGGGCCGGGGAGACCCCGCCGTGATCGTCGGTCTGCTCGATCAAGGTTTCCGGGGCGTCAGCGACCTCGAGACCACCCGCGGTCTCATGGTCGTCGGCGTCGACCGCGTCGTCGGCGATCGCGAGGTCCTCGGTGGCCCGGAACAGGTCGAGCAGCGCGAGGTTGACCTGGCTCGATGCATCGGCGAAGGGGTTGGACCCGCCGGCGAGGTCGGCCGCGACGAGGTCGTGGTCCTTGCGGTTGACGAGCAGCGCCAAGCGGGCTGCCTGCTGGTGGAACACGACGTGCGCCGTCTGGCAGGCACCCAGCTCCGGCAGACCGGCATACCCCCTCGCGGCGGGACCGGCGAGCCACCTGCCGAGGTCGCACTCGCTCTCGCGACCCAGCGCGTCGACGTCCACCTCGGAGCCGGTCTCGATCGCGTCGCGCAGCCGCTGACGCAGGGCGTAGTGGGCGGCGAGGGCGGACTGGAGGTTCACGTGGTGGATCCTTCGGTATGCCGGTCGGTCGAGCACTTGAGTCTGATCGATCCCGGCGCGGTGAGGCAACTCGGCACACCGCGTGCTCGCCAGATGGACGAGCTCAGCCGGGCAGCCGCGTGATCCGGTCGGCGCCGTGCGGCGGATCGGCCGCGACACGTCCTCATCGGCTCAGCCAAGATGCCAAGTCGCTGACCTGGAGCGGGGACTTCTCGAAACGACGCCATGGCGTCGATCTGACTGGGTGGCGTCGATATAGCGCCGCCACCCGCCCGGAACGACGCCATGGCGTCGTTTCGCAGGGGGCGGGAGAGCCCGGGCCGGAGACAGGGGGCAAGCAGGGGGCAGAGCGGGCGGCGGGCGGGCGGCATACCCTGACGGCATGGCCGGACCTGTCATCGCCTGCCCGTCGTGCGGCACCAAGAACCGGCTGCCGATCGCGGCGGCCGGTCATCCGCGCTGCCCGCGCTGCAAGACCGCGCTGCCGTGGCTCGTCGAGGCCGGTGACAGCGACGTCGACGCCGCCATCGACACCCGGGTGCTCACGGTCGTCGACCTGTGGGCGCCGTGGTGTCAGCCGTGCCGGATGATCGCGCCGATCCTCGAGACGCTGAGTCGGGAGCTCGCCGGGCGGGTCAAGGTGGTCAAGGTCAACGTCGACACGGCTCCGCAGACGGCCGCGCGGTATGCCGCGCGCAGCATCCCGATGCTGCTGCTCGTCAAGGACCGCCAGGTCGTCGACACGATCGTCGGAGCCCTGCCCGCCCCGGCCCTGCGCGCCCGGATCACCGCCGCGCTGGGCTGACCTCGGCGCGGCGTCGGGGTCGACGGACCTCGACGCGGCACTCGAACAGGTATGCCGCTCAGGGCTTGCAGGCCGCCCCCGAGGCGTTCCCGAACACCAAGAAGAAGGCCAGCAACAAGCTCAGCGACTTTGACGGCAAGGGACGATTCTGGGGATCACCTCGCTGGCTCCGATCATCCAGGACAAGGTCTATTACGGCTCCCGAGCCGTGCGGGTGGAGGCTCGCTTCCCGGCCTGAGTCGGCCGGCTCAGGAGAGCAGCGACAGCCCCGCTGCGAGGGCGAAGCCGGCGACGGTCGCCAATCCCGCTGTGTCGCCGCCCTTCTCGCGCGCCTCGGGCACCATCGAGTCGACGATCATGACGAGCAGGGCGCCGGCGGCGAAGCCGTCGATGCCGGCGGTGACTGCGCCGCCCGCGCGGTCGGCGCTGAGATAGCCGACCATGGTCGCGGCCGCGCACAGCGCGGCCACCCCGGCCCACAGCCCGACGACGAAGCCGCGGGAGCGCCCGGCTTCGCGCAGATCGGCGGCCGCTCCGATCGCCTCGGGCAGGTTCGAGAGGATGATCGCGACGAGCAGGGCGAGGCCGACTTCGCCGCCGGCGGCCAGGCCGATCCCGAGCACGACCTGCTCCGGTATGCCGTCGAGCAGCGCACCGAGCGCGAGCGGCATACCGGATCCGGCGGAGCCGGCCAAGGAGTCGTCGGCGCGGGCGCCCCACCGCTCGACGGCGCGATCGGCGAGGAAGAAGGTGAGCGCGCCGAGGGCGAGCCCGATCGCGACCGGTGCGGCGCCGCCGACGGCCAGGCCCTCCTCGGCGAGCTCGAAGGCGACCGCGGAGATGAGCGCCCCGGCGCCGAAGGCGAGGATGAGGCCGATCACCCGTGGGCTCCAGGAGCGCCAGATGCCGAGCAGCGCGCCGACGAGCAGCGAGCCGGCGGCGAGGACGCCGTAGGTGAGGGCGTGGGTCACGGGGTGTCCGCGTCGGGCGCATCGGGTGCGTGGGGGGCGTAGGCGTCGGCGAGGGCATCGACGAGGCCGTCTCGGAGATCGATGAGCTCGCGGCGGTAGGTGCTCGTGAGTAGGCCGACGTCGTCGAGCCGGGCCGGTCCGTGGCTGCTGACCGAGCCTCCCACTGCGGCGGCGAGCGCCTCGGCCCGCGATCGCAGGTTGCCGCCCACCCCGAAGCATTGCTCGATCGCCGTGCCGGACAGTCCCCTTCCGGACAGGTCATTGGCCGAGCCGAGCAACCAGACGACTGCGGCAGCGGTGCGCTTGGTGCTGGCGCGGCGCCGCAGGACGGCCGGATCGCCGATCGCGCAGCGGGTGAGGAACCGGCGGCAGGCCGTGCGCAGCTCGACGTCGAGGCCGGGCAGCTCGCCGGAGGTCAACGCGAGGTCGATGATCCGGGAGATGTCGGTGAGCACGACGTGCAGGTCGGCGGGGACGTCGGTGAGGTCGAGGGGCTCGTCGGGCAGGGGCGTGTCGTCGAGGGCGTCGACGGCCTCCGGCGAGCCGAGCACGGCGAGCAGCTGGCGGCGGCGATAGGGGCGGGGGTCACCGGCAATGAGGGCGTCGAGGGCGGCCTGCGACTCGCGCAGGTCGCGGGTCACCCCGAGCTGGTGGATCTCGGTGAACACCGGTGCCCACCGGTCGATCGCGGCGAGCGTATCGAGCGTCGCGGCCCGGCTCTTGCCGGCCACCCGGTGACTGAAGCGGACGACGGTGGGGAGCACGCGGCATACCTCGTCGAGGGCGATCTCGGGCACGAGCGGGTCCCACGCGATCTCCTCGACGAGTGCGTTCTCGACGACCGGGGCGCTCCAGCGATGCGGATCGCCTTGTCTCGCAGCGGCATATGCGAGGAGGGCGGCGACGGCCATCTCCACTTGGGGGGTCTGCTCGAGGCCGGCGGCCTCGGGCGAGGCCAGGAGCTCGCGGACGTCACGATCCAGATCGCCGCTGCTGTATGCCGCGCGCTCGGCATAGCCCGCACCACCGGTCGGGAGGGTGGCGACGACGTGCTCGACGAGCGGGCGGATCATCGGCCAGTCGTCCTGCTCCCAATCGGGCGTGATCGCGTCGTGGCGCACGAGAGCCTGCTCGATGCGCGCGCGGACCTCGGCGAGGTCGACGGGGGTGGGGTGGTTGTCGTCGAGGCCGTCGCGCTCGACGAGCTCGTCGAACTGTGCTCGTACCTCCTCGAGCGGTCGCGGGATGAGGAAGGCATCCTTGACGATCGTGCCCATCGTGTGGTCGACGTAGACCACGAGGGTGAGCTCGGTGCCGCCGGGGATACGGACGCCGATCAGGTGATTGTCGCCGTCGCCCAGCTCGTCGGCCATCGCGTATGCCGCGTGCGCCCGCGCCGCCCCGAGCTCGCGGACGTGCGAGGGGACGGGGTGGCGGCGCTCGGCGAGGGTGCGGGTGATCTCGGCGCGGAGCAGGTCGTCGTGGGTGAGCGCGGCGGCGAGATGCAGGACGGCGGTGGTCTCGGCGAGCGGGACCTCGAGGAAGGACTCGAGCAGGGTGGCCTCGCCGGGGATCCGGTCGCGAGCGGTGAAGAGCATCTGGTGGGCCACGGCGCAGCCGGCGACGAGGATCGATGTGGGGTCAGGGTGGCGAAGCGCAGCCCGCAGGCCCTGGATGAGCGGCTGGCTGTCCGGGTCGAAGTCCCCCGGGATGCTCGGGCCGCCGGGGGCGCGGCGGGGTGGGTGTTGCCGGGTCGCCGCACGATGGGGCGTGCGGTGTCGGTCGCGTCCTCCGCGCTTGGCTGCCATGGGGACATTCGACCAGATGGCCCGCCCCGCCGGGCGAACCATCGCCCGCCGAGTGGACCATCGTCTGCCGGGGCGGTGGGTCAGCAGTCCGGTGGCGTGCGGATCCGACAGTGGGTCCCGGGCGCGCGGGCCAGGCGCCCGTCCAAAGTCACGAGGTCGGTGCCCGCAGCCTCAGCAACCGCGACGTAGCTCGCGTCGTAGACACTGAGGTTGGCTCGGAGTGTCCACACTCGCGCGGCGAGCACCTCATACGGCCACATCTCGACACTGAGGTCCACGAGGTCGCGGTGAGCCTGAGCGGCGGTGTCTTGGGTGATCAATCCGGCCAACTCGTGTCGGCGGACGATGTTGGCGCATTCGAAGGGGAGAAGGGCCGGAGCGAGCAGCGCCCTATCAGCAAGCGCGTCGGCCACCCAGCGACCGTCCCTGCCTTCGTCGAGGAGGAGTGCCACAAGTGCGGAGGCATCACAGACGACTGCCTTCACCGTCGGTCCGAATCGCGCGCGGCCAGGATGCTCTCCCGAGTGACCCGTGAGCCGGTGGTGCTCACCCGAAGGCGTGCCCGCGCGATGACGTCATCGACCGATGGCCGGGCGGCTGCGTGGACGAGCATTCCTCTGAGGTACTCCTGCATCGACTGGCCAGCCCGAGCAGCTCGAGCCGCCAGCTCGTCACGGACCTCGTTCGGCACATCCCGTACGGTGATCACGACACTCATGCAGTCATTTTAGCTGCACCGACGCGGATCTGCAGAGTCGTGGCACCTTGTGCACGAGGCCGGCGAGGGGGCCGTGAGCCAGTCAACGGACGAGGACGGCCTTGGCGATGGCGACCTCTTTGGTCTCGCCTGCGGTGAAGACGATCGGCGCGAGGGGGACGTCCAGGACGTCCTCGAGGACGAAGCGGACTCGCCAGGTGACGGTCACGACGACGGACTTGGCGCCCGCGGTCCGGTAGGTGGCGGTGAGGTACTTGCCGGGCAACTTCGAGGGGATGTCACCTGGCTGGTAGGCCAGACCCGGGCCCATGCCGGTGAGCCCGTCGCCGAAGTCCCAGGTGTACTCGGGCACGGCCACCAACCGCCCCGGCACGGGCGTGGTGAAGGTCAGCGACTGCTCGGGCTGGGGAGTGGTCGCGAAGATCGTCGGAAGGTTGACCAGAGTCTTGCCAGGCGGCGCCGAGGACACCACCGGCTGCGAGATCCGCTTCGTCAACTCCTCCCGAGCCCCCTGCTCCACCACCGCCAACGGAACCACGGCGCCGGGATACTCACAGACTGAGCTGTCCAGCGGAGGCGTGTCGGGGGCGTCAGTGCCATCCGGTCTAAGGAGGTACGCCATCGCCCGATAGCGAAGGCCCCTGCGGGCATCAAGTACGGGGCAGGTGAAGGCTGAGGCTCCGCACAAGGCACCTCCCTCGCATCGCACTCCCACTACATAGCGATACCGCGCACGGCCCTCGGCATCCAGACTGCCGATCGTTTGCGCACGCCGGACGAACGCCTTGAGGGTCGGGTCGTAGGACCACTCAAGAGACTTGTTGCACGTCGAACCAGTGACTGAGACGAAGCCCTTCGCGCACCCATCTGGCGCGGCCTCCGCCGACGGACTGCCGAGCGCCAGCCCGACGATAAGCGCTGTCACCGCGACGAGCCGGGTGATCACGGGTACACGCCCTCCAGCAGCCAGGTCCCGTTCACGTGGCGAATGAGCGTCCGGCGTGGGTTGATGAACTCAGGATGAGATTCGACGACCTTCCCGGATGCGTCGCGGATGACAACTGCAGTGAGTGCCATCCGGCCCTTGAGGATGATCGCGTCGCCTTGAACGGACTCGACTTGGACGTCGGTAAACGAGAGCAACCCGCCCTCGACCTTCCGACCGCTCTTGAGATAGCCATCGATCTGATCGGCGTCCTGCGTACAGACGATGCAGCCTGGGACGAAGTTCTTGCGCAACTCGGTTGTGTCGCGTGACTGTAGTGCCCTGTTGAACGCCTCGACGTACCGCTGGGCAGCGGCCTTTGCCAGGTCAGCCTCGGACGTCGTCGTGGGCACGGGCGCAGAGGTGCTGGTGGTCGCCACGGTGCTGGTCGTTGGGTTTGCTGAAGGGACGGTCGAACCCGTGGCAGTCCCCGTGCCGTGCTCCTGGGTGCAGCCCGCCGCAGCGAGCACAGCCACCAGCGCCAGGCCGGCGGCATACCGACTCAGCACGCACCTGCTCTCGCCGTGCACGACACACCCCTTCCGCGCAGCCTCAGCACCGATCGCCAGTATCACTGAAACAGCACGGATCCGCTCCTCGAAAGTTGCCTGCCTGTGGATAACCGCTGGTCGGCCCGCCAAGCCACCCACCACGCTCGCGAGCAGTGCGGCATTGCTGGCGAGGTGCGGTGGATCGACTCGCGTGAGGCCGGGAACGGCGTCAAAGTCCTCGTCGCAGCTGACGATCAGGTGGAAGCCCGCCGCGAGTGCGGTGGCCGCGTGGACGGCATCGCGGCCGCGCAGGCCGCAGTCTGCGACGAGTCTGACCGACGCCCGCAGGATCCACCCTGCGGGCGGCGCCACAACGACCCGGGGCGCGGTGAGCACGCTGACGCCGTCGAGCCCCTGCACCTCGACGGTGCCGCCGCTGCGTCGGGATCCCCAACGCTCACAACGCCACGGCCGCTTCGGTGAACAGGTCCGCGGGCATCGGGGTCCGCAGTCGCCAGGTGATGGCGATCGGGCGGTCGCCACGATGGCTCACATAGTCGACCGGTCCGAGGAAGACGTAGGGCATCGTGCCGAACTCGCCCTCCTTCTCGGTCCTTACGAAGAGCAACTTCTCGCCCGTCCCGTGCAAGTAGCGCTGTCCGGTGGGCGAAGCCACCGAGGTGGTCGACTGGCTCTCCCAGTGGAACAGCGTGGGACTGATGGGGTAGTCGGCATACATGGTCGTCGGCGAGTAGTCGGCCTCGCTCTTGCGCAGCGTGACGAAGAAGGCGTCGATCTCGCCGTCCCCGGTGTCGATCCGCAGCACACCCTCACGGAACGAGTTCGGCAGGCGGTTGAGGGAGGCGTAGCCCAACGCGGCCAGCGCCTCCTCGCGCTGGTACGTCGCGTGCACGAGAAGAGGGATGTCTACCAGCCGACCGGTCAGTGGCGTTGCGGTGTGCCGCGTGCCGTCAAGGGCCAGCTCGATGACTTGGGCCAGTTCGCCGGCCAACTCGGTCTCGTGCCGGATCCGGCGCAGTCCGTGACCGATGCTGGTGTGCTGTCCACCACCGGGGAACATGCTGAAGTAGAGCATGTCCGCGAGGCGTCGTTCTGCACCCGAAAGGTCTTGATAGTCAGGCGCGTTCGCACTCAGCAGCCGTGTGTATGCCGCGGCGCGCCGTGCGTCGTCGACGTGCGCGACCGCGCGCACCCGCTTGGCCAGCACGGCCTCCAGCGGAGAAGGCAAGGCCGAGACGAGGCCCGCATCACGACGCAGGAGGGTGAACGACCGCTCTCCGCGCTTCAACACGTCGGCCAGCTCGACACCAGCGTTGTGCAGGAACTCAGAGAGCGCGTCTGTGGGCTGCGCCCGCAGCTCGGCGATGAGGTGATCTCTGCGCACCGCCAAGTGCTGGCGCACCGAGCGCAGAGCCTCAGCCCGAGTGAACTCATCGAGCACGATCTGACACCCGGACGGTAGGTCGGAAAGCCCCGCTCGATTTCGTGCTCGAGTCGCTTGCGCGATGTCCGCGTGAGCGCCTGGAAGCGCTGGTCGAGGCGGAACTCGGCGCGGTGCCGACCAACGAAGTCCAAGACCGTCAGCACCGCCTTCTCATCCGCAAGCCGCAGTCCTCGACCCAGCTGCTGCAGGAAGAGCGTCACGCTGTCGGTCGGGCGCAGGAACAGCACGGTGTCGACCTCAGGGATGTCGAGACCTTCGTTGAACAGGTCAGCCGCAAAGAGCGCCGACACCTCGCCCGCGCGCAATGCCGCGACGGCGGCAGCGCGCTCGGCCGCCGGAGTCTGCCCGCTCACCGCGCGTGCGGAGAGCCCCGCCTCCACGAACACCCGAGCCATGTATGCCGCGTGCGCGACGCTCACGCAGAACCCCAGTGCTCGCATCCGCGTCGGGTCGCTGATCTTGTCGGCGACCTGCTGCAGCACGATGCGGGCGCGGGCGTCGTTGCCGGTGAACACGGAGTCCAGCCCTGACTCGTCGTATCTCCCTGCGCGCCAGGCGACGTGGGTGAGATCAGTGGTGTCACCCAGGCCGAAGTAGTGGAAAGGCGTGAGGAGGTCCGCATCGATGGCATCCCACAAGCGCAGCTCTGCGGCCGTGCGCCCGCCAAACATCGCGCGGACGTCGGTGCCATCGCCGCGCTCCGGAGTCGCCGTGAGACCGAGGAGCTCCGTCGGGTCGAGGTGGTCCAGGATCGACCGGTAGGTCCGGGCCTGGGCGTGATGGAACTCGTCGATGACGACGACCTCAAAGGCGTCTCGTGGGATGTTGCGCACGTCGTATGCCGTGAGCGACTGGACGCTGGCAAAGACGTGCTGCCACCGCTCGGGCCGGGCGCCACCGACGTAGAGCTCGCCGAAGTTCGCGTCACTCAGGACCTCGCGATAAGTGCGCAGCGACTGCTGGAGGATCTCTCCGCGGTGCGCGACGAACAGGAGACGTGGACGTGTCCCGTCGGCTCGCGGCATACGCGCAGCGAGACGCTGATAGTCCAAGGCAGCGATGACCGTCTTGCCGGTGCCGGTGGCGGCTACCACGAGATTGCGGTGTCGATCGTGGACGGCGCGCTCCGCCTCAAGAGCGTCGAGAATGGCCGTCTGATAGGGGTAGGGCCGGACCTGCAGGCCCGACAGCCTGATCTCCCCGCCGCTTCGGGCTCGCCCTCCATCGAGCGCGGCCCGGAGTGCGTCGTCGATGCGATCACGATCGAGCTCGGGGTCATATCGCTCGTATTGGTCTGAGTTCCAATAGCTTTCGAAGGTTGCGGCGAACTTCTCGAGCAGCGTCGGCGTGCCGATGCGAGAGAGGCGCACGTTCCACTCGGCGCCGTCGAGCAGCGCCACGCGCGACAGATTCGACGATCCAACGTATGCCGTGTCGAAGCCGGTGTCACGGTGGAAGAGCCACGCCTTGGCGTGCAGGCGAGTCCGACGAGCGTCGTACTGGACCCGAACCTCTGCGCCATAGTCCTTGACCAATCGGTCGAGGGCGACGCGTTCCGTTCCTGCCAGGTAGGTCGTCGTGATGACGCGGAACGGGACCTCCCTCGCCCGGATCTCGTCGAGCGCTGACTCGAGGACTCGCAGGCCGTGCCATTTGACGAAGGCCATGAGCAGGTCGACGCGGTTGGCGGTGCGCAGCTCACTGCGGAGTTCGCTGCCCAGCTGAGGATCGTTCGGCGCATTGGTGAGCAGCGCGGCGTCGGACAAGGGTGTGGCGGGGTGTTCGACACTCCGCGCCGGGACTCCGAAGACGGTGGGACTTTTGATGGACAGCAACTGCCGAGGTGGAAGATCAGGTGATTCGTCAGCAGCGTCGAGCATGGCGAGTAGACGGGCCACCAGGTCGGCCTGCACATCCACGCTCTTCGTGGAGCGGAGGACGCGAAGCACCGACTCCCCAACATGCCGACCGAGCACGTGGGCGAGGTCGGCTTGGTCGATCGCACCCAGTCGCGCGTCACGATCACCGGCCGCGCGAAGTCGCTCAAGCAACCGTCGCGTGACGACGCTCTCGTAGATGCCGTCGGGCAGCGCGTCGTCGTTGGGCATGTCCCGAGCTTGGCATGCCACCAGCTGACAGGGACGAGTGCGCCGTACGCGAGTCCACAGGATCAATCACGGTCCATCGGTTCGGTCGTGGAGCAACGACAGGCTGGTTGCCACGTGGACCGTCGAGGACGATGCCGCACTTCGGGCTAGCGCCATGGCGTGGCTCGCGGCGCGCACCAACGACGGTCTGGACGCGATGACCACCGCTGAGATCGGTGCGTTCGGTGATGCGCGTACCGGAGCCGATGCGCGGTCTGCTCCCTCGGCCACACGTGCTCCTCGATGCTGCGCACATCGCGGAAGACCGGCACGAGCTTGGGGCTGCGTCAGAGCGGAATGGCTTGTCGCTCTGCAAGATTCACCACGCTGCCTACGATGCCGGATCCAGAACTAATGGGCCTGCGCTATCAGCGATTCCGGGCGCGTTGACGGCCTACCGAAATCAGGGAACGGTGGGCTCACGCCCGATCCGGAGTCTTACACTCCGTTCACGCTGGAGTAGCCCGTCGATAGGTGGTGCCCCGTCGCCCCCAGCCGCCATTGACCTCGACCCATCCATGGTCGACCAGTTTCGCCAGTGCGTAGCGGACTTGGTTGGACGTCAACCCAGTTCGAGCTACCAGGTCTCTAAGCGTCGTCGGGCCGCCGGCCAGTCCCGACCACAGCTGCGGGGCAAGCCTGGTGACGGACTGGTCAGGTCCTGCGAGCGGCTCGGGATCGAGAGTCGGCATGCTTGCGGCAGGCGCTGGGCTCGGATGGACGGTAATGCGCGGGCTGCCCGTGGTGGGCAACTCGAGCGCGAGCGTGTCGGCCAGGGAATACGTGGTTTGGCCCCTTTCACCCGTTGCCGTCGCTACACCAGCGGTGACCAGGCCCTGCAGCTCGGTGCGGGCGACCGTCGAGTCCAATGGCGCAAACTCTTGCCGAACCTGGCTGTTGGTCCACGTCTCACCGTGCCGCATGGAGACAGCAACGCGACGCTGCACCTCCGACAGTTGGCCGCCCGGATCCAGCCGGTTCAACCATAGGACGTCCCTCTCCGAGATCAGGGAGTGCCGTGGGATCAGGACAGTGAAGGAGACGCCTCGGTCGTAGAATCGCGGCGGTTGGAGGTTGGCCGAGGTGATCGCCCGCCGAGCATCGCGGATGCCACCCCCTTCGCCCTCGATGACTCGGGCCCCGGTGTCCGTGCGCACCAACTTGCATATCTCGTAGAGAAATTCGTTGACGGCCGACTTGCCGGCCGGCATACCCAATTGGGCTTGGTTTATGCCCCAGAGCCCGCCAGGGTTGCTGATGACGAGGTGATCCTGTGTCATCCGCATCTCCACACGCTTTCCTTGGGTGTGGGGGCTGAGGTCGCGGTGGACGAGGGAGTTGGCCACGAGCTCGCGCACCGCCACGGCGGGGATCTCCTCGACGTCGCGTGCGTGGCCTCGATCGTCGTAGCGAATGGTCGTCCGCGTGTTCCGCGCGACCCACGCCATCGCCTCATCGAGAAGGACCGGGATCGGTCCATCGAGATGCCCGAGGTCGCGGGTGCGTGCGCCGGTTCGTGGATCGAGGTGGACGGCGGCCGTGATCGACAGACTGGGTGCGAACTGCTGCGGATAGGCGCCCAACGCGTATAGCCCGGCCACGGTGAGCTCTATGCCCCGGTCGGCAACTACGCCCTTGTGACGCAGCACCTCCTCGTCGGTGGCTCCGGCAAGCCGACGGGTGGCCCCGCGCACTGCCGCGATGTAGTCGCTGGTCAGATCAGGGTCAAGGTCCGCGAGACGGCTCCCGGTGACGGGAACCTTGTCGAAGCGGGGGCGATCCCGCATCGAAAGGATCTGCTGGACCTCTGGATCGCTCATGACGTAGTCGCCGTCGGCCTGGCGAAGGTAGGCATTGCCGCCATACGTGCACGGTCTGGCGCTCTGCGCGAGGGGGCTCACCGATGCGACGACGACGACGACGCCGTCCACGTCCACGCGTTCGAAGGAAACCTGCACGGGAGGGGTGACGGCGTTGCGCGCCTGCGAGGCGATGCCGGCCTCGAGCGCGGTGGGGTCGGGCACTCCGACCGGCTCGAAGTCTCGTGCCTCGTCGAGTCCGAGGATGATCGTGCCGCCGGTGGGGAGATTGCCAAAGGCACTCAACGTGGGGCCGAGAGTGGGGCATCCTCCCGCGCCGAGCTTGACCTCGACGTCGGTTGTGTCCCCTCCCCTGGCCCGAAGCTCCTCGAGCATGGCGAGGAAGGTGTTGGCGTCGTTGGACACGAACCTAGAGTCCCACTGTCACAGTCACACTGCAACTCTAGAGTGTGAGACTTGAACTCTGAGTGTCACTCTTGGTCTGACTGACCCGGGCGGTCACCCTGGCGAGCCTTGCGGCTGCGGGAGAACCATCAGCATTAGGGACACCGATCACGGGCGCGACCGGCAACCCGCTGGGCCAAGTCCTATAACCGGCGCGGTCGCATCGAAGGGTTCTTCGGAGCCGTCCGCTATCAGTCCCTCAACCTCAACCGCGGCTTCTTCCGGATGACCGGACTCGTCGCCACCGGCATGCTGCTCGCGCTCACCCTCATCGGGCGCAACCTCGTCAGCCTCCACGCCTGGCACACCAGACGCGGCCTGCCCGAGCCGTGGCAGGCACACCTCGGCGAGCCAGTTGACGACCGGCCCCTGGAGAAGGCGACCCGCACCCGCGGCCGCCGCAAGCGCCAGACCGACTGACCGGTCCAACCGTCGATCCTCACCACGCAGGGCGGCGGCGCCAGCATGCCCGGAAACGGGCCGCAGACAACGAAATCAGGCCCTCGACACACCGAACCGACGTCACCGACGCCGACGACGGGCCGCCGCAGACCTAGAACGACGAAACTCCCGGCCGGATGACCTCCGGCCGGGAGTTTCGGGAAACCGAATCAGGTAGTTCAGGGAACTACCCAGTGAGTGCGCAAGGGGGGATTTGAACCCCCACGTCCTTGCGGACACTGGCACCTGAAGCCAGCGCGTCTGCCGTTCCGCCACTTGCGCGTGTGCGAGGACCCAGTATCCACGCACCCGGGCCTCCGGGGCAAACCGGTTGGCCGACGACCCGCGCGGGGCGCGGCATACCGGCCGTCACGACCGCACCACCAGCCCCCCGCCTGCACGCAGCCTGCACAGAGGAACCGCACGGCATGCCCGTTCGCTCACCGGGGAAGAGAGGGCCGGCGGATAGCATGGCAGCACCGCCGCACCGGGCGGCATACCGGCATGCACACGGGAAGGAGGCTGAGGTGGGCATCTTCGACAAGGTCGAGCGGGCCCTCGAGGGCACCGTCAACAAGACGTTCGCCAAGGTCTTCCGCAGCGAGGTGCAGCCGGTCGAGATCGCCAGCGCGATCCGCCGGGCCATGGACGACCGGGCCAGCGCCATCGCCCCGGGCCGCACCATGGTGCCGCACCGCTACGACATCGAGCTGAGCAGCACCGACTACGACCGGCTCACCGAGTACGCCGACGCCATCACCGACGACCTCGTCGCCGCCGCTCAGGAGCACGCCGAGACCCAGGCCTACCAGCCCGGCGGCCCGATCGAGGTCGTCTTCGGCGAGGCCGACGACCTCGAGACCGGCGTCTTCCGCGTCCGCCCGTCCACCGGCCGCTCCGCGTCATCCGGTATGCCGCCCGCGGCACCGCCCGCGCCCGGCTCACCGGCCGGCGTGGTCGGGTCGGGAGCCGCTGCCGCGTCGCCCTACGCCCGCCCCGAGGCCGCCGCACCCGCACCCGCGCCGGCCCCCGCACCGGCCCGGCCCGAGCGGCCGGCCCACCACGAGGTCGACCCGAGCAGCGACGCCATCGGGCTGGCCAACACCGAGCTCAACCCGCCCCCCAAGGCCCCGCCGGTCAACCCCGCCAAGCGGCCCTGGCTCGACATCGACGGCGAGCGCTACCCACTGCTCGGCAGCCTCACCATCATCGGCCGCGACGCCACCGCCGACGTCATCCTCGACGACCCCGGCATCAGCCGCCGGCACAGCGAGCTGCGGGTCACCCACGACGGCCCCCATCTGGTGGCGAGCATCCGCGACCTCGCCTCGACCAACGGCACCTTCGTCAACGGCGAGCGCATCACCAGCGTCCGGCTCGAGGACGGCGACCGGATCACGGTCGGGCGCACGACGATGCACTACCGCGCCGGGAAGCGCTGACCATGGGTGAGCTCACGCTCACGGTCCTGCGCCTCGGGCTGCTCGCCCTGCTCTGGATCTTCGTCTTCAGCATCGTCGGCGTGCTGCGCAGCGACCTGTTCGGCACCCGGGTGCGCAACCGCGCCGGCCGCCGCCGGGTCACCCGCGCCACCCGCACGCCCGCGGCCGTCGCCGCCGGGGCCGCCGGATCCGGCGCCGCGGGTGCCGCGGCCGCAGCCGGGTCCGCCGACCCCGCCGGCCAGCCCCGCACCCCACCCACGCCACCGCGCGGCGGGTGGGCCCGCGGCATACCCCGATCGCTCGTCGTCACCGAGGGCCGGATGGCCGGCACCAGCCTGCCCCTCACCGGCTCGGCCATCCTCATCGGGCGCAACCCCGAGTGCGCGCTCGTCCTCGACGACGACTTCGCCTCCGGCCGGCACGCCCGGCTGCACCTCACCGGCGGCAGCTGGCACGTCGAGGACCTCGGCTCCACCAACGGCACCTACCTCGACGGACAGAAGCTCACCGAGGACCGGCCGATCGCCGTGGGCTCGACGATCCGCATCGGGCGCACCGTCCTGGAGCTGCAGGGCTGATGGCCGTCGCCCTGCGCTATGCCGCGCGCTCGCACCTCGGACTAGGCCCCAAGGGGCGCAACGAGGACAGCGGGTATGCCGGTCCGCACCTGCTCGTGCTCGCCGACGGGATGGGCGGGCACGCCGCCGGCGACGTCGCGAGCTCGATGATCGTCGGCGCCCTCGCCCCGCTCGACGACGAGGGCTACAACGGCGAGCAGGCGCTGCGGGTCCTCGGCGCCGAGCTGCGCGACGCCAACGACGCGCTGCGCTCGGCGATGAGCGACGACACCGAGCTCGACGGCATGGGCAGCACGACGATCGCCATGCTGCGCGCCGGCAACAAGCTCGCGATGGCGCACATCGGCGACTCCCGCGCCTACCTGCTGCGCGAGGGCACCTTCAGCCAGATCACCAAGGACCACTCCTTCGTCCAGCAGCTGCTCGACGAGCACCGGATCACCGACGAGGAGGCCCAGCACCACCCGCAGCGCTCCCTCGTCACCCGGGTGATGACCGGCGGCCCCGACGACGAGCCCGACCTGTCGATCCGCGAGATCATGGTCGGCGACCGCTACCTGCTGTGCAGCGACGGGCTCACCGACTTCGTCACCGCCGAGACGGTCCAGGAGATCCTCACCGAGGCCGCCACCCCGGAGCAGGCCGCCGAGCGGTGCATCGAGGTCGCGCTCAAGGCACACACGCGCGACAACGTCACCGTCGTCGTCGCCGACGTCGTCGAGGACAGCTCCGCCGACCTGCCGACCACCCCCGAGATCGTCGGCGCCGCTGCCGCCGCCCGACCCCGGCGCACCCGAACCCGGGCCATGCCGGTCGCGTTGAGCCCCGCCGAGAAGGCCGCCGCCCTCTCGCGGGAGGCCACCGGCGCCCCCGACCCCGCCGACGAGGCCCCGGCCCTCGCCGAGGAGACCGCGCCCGCGAAGGTGCTCTGGCTGCGCCGCGGCGTCCTCGCCGCCGCCGCGCTCGTCGTGCTCATCGGCGGTCTCGATGCCGGCTATCGCTGGATCCAGCAGCAGATCTTCGTCGGCGAGGACGCCGCCACCGGCTACGTCGCCATCTATCGCGGCGTCGACCAGCAGCTCGGCCCGATCGACTTGGCCACCCTGCTGCAGCGCACCGACGTCAAGGTCGCCGACCTGCCCAACCCCTATCAAGGGGAGGTCCGCGGCTCGATCCAGGCCGCCGACCTCACCGACGCGGCGAACAAGGTCAGCATGCTGCGCATCGCCGCCCAGCAGTGCCAGGCGAGCAACGCCGCCGGCATCCCGTGCGGCACCTCGACCCCGCCCGGAACCCCCACCCCCGGCCCGACGACGAGCAGCAGCGCCACCCCGGCGCCGACGTCCTTCGTCACGGCCATCGTCACCGGTGCCGACGGCCACCCGACGACCTTCGTGCACACCGCCACCGGCGACCTGCTCGGTGGCCTCGGGAGCGTCGTCACCCCGAGTGGCCCGCCGCTCCCCGGCACCCTGCCGGTCCAGCCGAGGTCGGGCACATGATCACGACCGTCGAGACGATCGCCCCGCCGCGCACCCGCCGCAACGTCGAGCTCGCGCTGGCCCTCGGCGCCGTCGCCATCACCCTCGTCGCGTGGATCACCGTCGACCTCGGCAACCGCGGCGCGATGCCGACCACCCTGCCCCTGGTCGCCGGCGTCCTCGTCGCCGTCGTCGTCGGCTTCCACCTGCTGCTGCGCTGGCGCGCGGCATACGCCGACCCGTTGTTGCTGCCGATCGCGGTGCTGCTCAACGGCCTCGGCCTGGTGATGATCCACCGGCTCGACATCGCCCACGGCCGATCCATCGGCGAGGGCATGGCACTGCGCCAGCTCATGTGGAGCGCG
>Ga0116151_10000874_pt1 | contig 27991 bp, 25 predicted proteins | sample AD_UKC117_MetaG_FD_89893 | JGI IMG/M metagenome (GOLD analysis project Ga0116151, IMG submission 89893) | Active sludge microbial communities of municipal wastewater-treating anaerobic digesters from Hong Kong - AD_UKC117_MetaG | ecosystem: Engineered > Bioreactor > Anaerobic > Digestate... | reverse complement strand
CGTAGTAACACCGATAGATCCGAGCCGAACCCTGCCGTCCCGCCGTGAAAATGGCGGACCCTGGCTTCGGGAATGTAGAGGCACATCCATCCTGCAAGCTGCCCCCGGAAGGCCAGGTCCACATCCTCCATGTACATGAAGAAATCCTCGTCGAATAGGCCGATCTCCTCGAGCATCTCTCTCCTGTAAAGACCTGCCCCAGCCGACGGGCCGAATATCTCACCGGCGACTTCATACTGGCCGAGGTCCTCCTCGCCCATCCCTCGGTCCAAGGCGGGGCTCCGATCCGGTCGAAGGTTGCCCTCTACCTTCAACCTTTCCGCGAAGCTCTATATTCGTTGAATTTGCACCAAAATAACCCCCATCCCTCATTCATAATAATCCTTAAGCCTTTTATTCCCCTATCGTAGCAATTTCGTTTTCTGGTATTGGGCGGTAAAAGACGCTCCACAAATGTATCATGGTACTTCATCGTAAGCGTCCAAACAACACTCCGGCGCATATCGCTGATCTCGTTCTCTAGCCAAAGTGCTCGGTTTTCAGATTGATTAAGCTGCTCAGTCAGGGCAGCTATCCTGCCGTCCTTTTCAGACAATAGTGCATCTACCTCAGAAATAATCACATTCTCCTGGTGATATATCAAATCATCACTAACTTTGTTATTGAACATTTTTATAAAAAAAATACGCAACTTAATGTCATCTAATCTGTAGTCGTCTATATCTCTCTGATATGTACTTTGGCCATGTATTCGGTATTTCGCTAGAGGCTTTTCTATAAAATAATATTTATATTTACATGCAAGATCCACCACATATTTATAATCATTTAGATATTTTAGTTCTTGGCTAATTTGAATATTTCTGATATTTTCTGTTTTGATTATGAAGCTTGATTGAAATATATAATTGTGTCTAAGCAAAGATTCTAGGATGTAGCCGCTTTTTTCTTTCTCCGCGTGTCCATAGATATCTGTAAATTTCTTTTCGCAAATTTCGCCGTGTTCATCAATTATTTCTCCCTCTGACCAGACAACAAAATTTTCGTCTTTTTCCAGGACAGCTATCTGAATGCTAAGCTTCTCATCTAGCCAGACATCATCAGAGTCTAAAAAGGCAATAAATTTCCCTTTAGCAGCATTAATTCCTTCCACGGTAGATGCTGGTATACCCTTATTTTGATTGTGAAACACGGCATTTATGCGTGAATCATTATCCAAAAATTTTTCGATGATTTGTTGAGAACCGTCGGTTGATGCATCATCTATAATGATCAGCTCCCAATCTGAAAAGGTTTGATGTAGTATGCTTCGAATAGCTTCTTCAATATAATTCTTATGATTATATGACAGCATTACTATACTTACTGCTACCGGCAAATTTTATCACCTCCGTGACTTTAATAATATCTTCTTCGCTTAGCCAAGGATGCATAGGGAGTGCTAAGTTTTCTGCGCACAGCTGTTCAGTCACAGGCAGCTTCACTGAATATCCTAATCGTTTATAAGATTTTTGCGTATGAATGGGAATTGGATAGTAAATTTGTGTTTGAATTCCTGCATTAGCTAAGATTTTCTGCAGATGACATCTGTTAGTAGATCTAATCACATAAAGATGATACACATGTTTTGAATTAATTCTTTCTGTCGGAAGCACAAGATCTGAATTTAATAAATATTTTTTATAAATTTGAGCATTTATTCTTCTTTTTTCGTTTAATATGTCGAGATAATTAAGTTTGATATCCAAGATAGCTGCTTGGATTTCATCAAGCCTGCTGTTGCATCCTAAAAAATCAAAATGATATTTGGAGGATTCTCCATAATTCCTCAATTTCCTCAACTTATTATAAATCGACTTGTGATTTGTGACAATCATACCTCCATCACCATAGGCTCCCAGGTTTTTTGTAGGATAAAAACTAAAACATCCTAGATCTCCAAAACACCCCACTTTTTTCCCTTTGTACTCAGCCCCATGAGCTTGGCAAGCATCTTCAATAATGTAAATTTTAGATTCTTGTGCAATTTCTAAAATTTTTTCCATATCTGCGGGATGGCCATAAATATGAGTAGGCAAGATAGCCTTTGTATTTGCAGTTATTCTATTCCGGATTAATTCAGAATTTATGCATTTTGTATCGGCATTTACATCAACAAATACAGGCCTCGCTCCGACTCTAACAATGGCGTCAACTGTAGAGATAAAAGTATAAGACGTGGTTATGACTTCATCGCCTTTCCCAATTCCTAATGATTTTAGGCCCAAAAATATTGCATCTGATCCCGAATTAACCCCAACACCATATTCCGTCCCAATATAGTTAGAAAAATTATTTTCGAACGAATATAACTCTTTGCCATTTATAAAGTTACCGCTCTCTAAGACCCTACTAATAGCTAGATTCAATTCGTCCTTTAATTCTGAATAATCTGCCTTTAGGTTAATCAATGGCACTTTAAAGCTGTTACCTTCACTAAAACTATTGCGGAAGATAGGTACTATATTCCCTTCTAAATCCTCATTTCGCATGATGTCTCATCCCTCTTGTTGACCGATCATTGATCTCATGGGAAATCTTCGACGTCATGGCGTTTCATTGCTTTTGCTTCTCTCAGAAATGTGGCATAATCTCGAATATAATCGTCTTCACGATAGTAATCCGATACTAATACCAAGCAAACGGCATCCAGCGATATATTATCCAACTCCTTCCAGATCATATTTGGTACATAGACACCTCGATCTGGCCTTGATAGCTTTATCGTCTCACGTTTATAGCCATTATCAAGAGTTAATTCTAGCTGACCATTAAGTGCTAATATAAGAGACTCTATAGTTTTATATGCGTGCCGGCCCCTTTGTTCACCTTTTTTGATATTATATATATAATAAATTCTTTTTATATTAAAAGGAATGTGATTTTGTCCCTCAATAAATGTAAGAGATCCTACATCTCCCATTCCTATCCTGGGAAAGTTTATAATTCTATACATTTTATAAACCCCTCGATATCACATTATTTGCATTAACATTAAGCACCTGTATCCAATCTGTCCTTCCGTCCTTTATAGATAAATACTTTGGGGCACCTCGCTATTCTTGTGGGCAACCTACGGATATTGATTCGAAATTCCTGATACAAAGCATTTCAATGAGTCTGGTTTGAGAGGCAATTGATATCAGATTCTTTCATTAACCGCTATATCATGGCCATTTTGCGAAAATTCTGATCAAGCCTCAGGATTCTCGAGCCCATCCACTTAAAACAGCGAGGAGCCTCATCTTATCACTATCCAGATAAATCATTTAACATGTCATTAATGTCAAAATCAACACAAGGTACCTCATTCTGTATGCGACTCTTTAGCGTTTTAATAACTTCTATCTGCCAAAGATCCAAGGCTTCTAAATTCCAATTAGTTAAATAGAATAGATATACATATATTTCTCTAAATTTTAGGAATTTAGGCATTAAACTCATATAAAAACTATCAATATCATTCTCTTTGATGTAACCGCTCAGGAAATTTCTAATAAAGTTCCTTTGAAAGTCATATTGCTCTGACTTAAATGTGCATGTCGCATCATATATTGAAATTGCAATATCGCAAGCAAACCAATTAAATCTACTGTCGTCAAAATCAATTATAACAATCTCAGGGCCATCTAATAAAATATTATTTTGATGAAGGTCATTGTGTACAAGCCCATAGCTATCTCTATCCTTTGGGAGGGAGTCCAGCTCATTTAAGAGATTTCTCCAAATTTTTAATACTTTATCCTCTCCGGTGCCTAAATCCAAATCTGGATTAAAGATAGGCCCATAATTCCAATTAGGTCTGCTCGTTGAAAGGTCTTTAATGATATAGTTCTTCGATAAAGCATGCATTTTCCCCATGTTTTGGCCCCATTTTTCGAAAAGCGAATCATTCCATTCATGAGGATTTTCTGGATGAACATGATGTCCATTGCTCATGATAAAACATGATGCTAAAAAGCAAGAGCTTTTATCTTTTATTACAGCAACATAATCTCCATGCAAAGACGGAATCGCCTTTAAGACTTTGATACCATTATCTGCAAGATAATCTATCCAATTAATTTCCCCCTCAACAAAATGAACAAATTCAGGAGATTGTTCGATTAATCTTAATACAAAACGTTCACAATTTATTTGGCATTCATAGACTATATTTGCTGATTTTTTTAAACATCTCATCTGCTCCAAATGTGCATTAAACATGACGCCTGCTTGATCTAAAAGTTGGATTTTATAATTTAGGCTATTGACAATGAAATCAAGCTCGTTATTATCTTTATACTGATCCTTAAAAAACTGACCGTCGAATCCTCCAATTCGTTCCAACCAATCTTTTTTAGAGAGATAAACAGACGTGTCATTAACTAATGTTTTTTTTATATAAAAAGATTCTGAGAGTAATTTATACTTACTAGATCTGTTTAGCAATTCATTTAAGCATCTAATGTCTATGATTCCTTCATTTGTAATTAATATATATTCTCCTGAACAGCTTGATACTGCCTTATTAATAGATTCAGAAATTCCCATTTGTTTGCCACTATTAATGAGTTTTATTCTATTGCTGCTGTAAATCTTTTCTGTCAAATTTAATATTATAAATTCTACATCGCTCCATTTTTCGGCAATTTCTTGCTCCAAATAGATCATATTACGTTTTAAGTTGCGTTCTATTAGGATTATAAATGTTATTTTTTTTTAATATCAAAGATGGGCGCCCGAAATCTCAGCGAAAATTCGAATAATCCTTCATTTACTAAAATTTTACAACCGGCCACTGCCAAATCATAGATCTTTCTTGGTGTTACTCCCATAGGCAGAGCCAATCCTATAACGGCAGAATAATACCCCTTCAAGGGTTCTCTTAAAGATTCTATTTCATTTTTGAATAACAAATTATATTCAGTATCTTGATTAATAAATCCTCTCATCCCCGCAGCGAGCTGCGGGGTATTCGTTGAAATAATCATACCCCTCTTTGCCGCCAGGGAGACGCATTGGCAGAGAACAGATCTTATTGCATAATTGATATGTCCTGGCACGAAAGTGCGATAGCTTCCGTTCTATATAAGGCTTTTGCTATTGATGGCGGTGTGTGGAGCTTTATAGGATTGCAGATCGCTGGTTAATATAAATCCTTGTTAATCCGTAAATTAACAAACATTTCGCTACCTAAATCGGGCATATACTTTACCATACCCTCCAGACCTTGAATAATATCCTCGTTAATGATACCGGACCCGATCATTTTCTCCATTTGTTCATTTGTAAAAGGCTTTATCATATATGTGCCAAAATTTATCACTTCATATCCGCTCTCTTGTACAAGTTGATATAAACTATCCTTATCGAAGACCCATTTTACCTGCAATCTTAAATTCGTCTCGGATCTTTCAAATATTTCTTTAATATAACCCATCTCAAATGCTAATAGTCTATGAAATGAGTGGGCATTTGGAACATTTATATGTACAACTGTATCTAATCCACACAAATTATGCAAAACGCATAAAAAGTCGTTTGGATTTGAAACTTGATGAAGGACCCCAGACATAAATATGAAATCAAATTTTTGATGTCCTAGTCCTCCAACGACTTCTTCCAAAAATCCATTCAAGATTGTTACATTCTTATCAGTCTTGTAACAATAATATATAATCTCACAAAAATTTTTATTTGGTTCGACGATTGTATAGTTTTGATAATTTTTAATATCAGGAAATAAGGGACTTAAACCGCATCCTATCTCGAGAATGTTATCGTGTTTAAAACGTTTCATAGATTCAAGAACTTGTTTTTTTCTAGAATTTGATAAGATTGCTTCGAAAGACTGTTCTCTTGACAATTCAGCCATATAATTTGCTGCATGCAGGTCAACATCTATCTGCTTTTTACTCATTTATATCAACCTCATAAAAATCATGAACAACGGCTCTGGCTCCGAACCCTTCTTTAAAAAATGCCAAGCCTTCGTTTAAATATATACCATTATTCTCAGTTGATATCCCAAAGTCAAAATAAGTTTTTTCGGAAGAATATTTTTTTATTATGTAAGATAATATAATGTCCAACGACCCCTTAATATTATTATTTGGATCTGAAGCTATGTATTGTACATGAGCTACATTAGAACTTTCGTAGACGACTACTCCTGCAATCATCACATCGTCCTTATGCGAAGCGAAAAGTCTTATATTCCTGGGGAATTTATTGCGTAGATAGATTATCTCATCCAATGAGTGAACAGGATATTTATTATGCTTCAACCATAAATTTGATTGAAGAATTCTCCAAAATGAAGAAAAATCTTCGCTTTCTCTTGCTCCAATATCCATGTGTTCAGCCTTTTTAATGGCTCGAATTCGATTTTTTTGGAATGGGATGATATTTCTAAAATATATTGTAGAACTTACATCTCTCCGAGTCAATCTAGCATTTATTTTGGATAATGCATATAAGTCTTCATCAGATGGGATCGAATGATAAATATACGGAATTTTTTTATAAATTAATTTATTAATATTTTCAGCTTGCATCAGTTTTATGAGCTCATTGAATATCTTAAGCATTATAGAAACTTTCATTCGTGAATCAACAATAAATCCACCGAACGATAACCCTCCATGAGAAACTAATTGATCCGAATCTATGTTCGCAGGCAGCAACGCGATTAGTTCCCCACCATCATAAACCATTAACGAAAAATCAGTGAATCTTTCTCCATGATACTCCACATAATCCCTATTAAATAGAAACGTCCCATTCTTAGATCCGGTGAGGAAGTCATTCCACTCACGTCTTTTAGATGATGAATATTTAATTATATTTACCATGTGCAGACCTTCTCTCTAACCTTCCACACGATAGTTGTTCAAATTTTGCGTAATTTATCAGATAGGGCAGCCACATATTCGCGAGAATTTCGACATTGGTGAAAGCGTGAGTGAACTTTGCGATCTCGCAAGGGTCATCTTCCGAGTGGTTGCGGATCGTCATCCATGGGTCCCGGTCCCTCCTCGCCACCCATCTTACTGCATCCTCCTCAGGTACTCCTCCACTACCTCCTCGGCCCCCCCCAGGGCGGTTATCCTCCCCTCATCGAGAAATAAGCACCTTTCGCATAAATCCCTTACTGACTCCAGGTCGTGGGAGACGAGAAGGATCGTCTTTCCCGCCCGGCGGATCTCGTCGATCTTCTCCGCGCACTTATTCTGGAAGGCCTCGTCCCCCACCGACAAGACCTCGTCGACCAGAAGGACGTCGGGGTCGGTCTGGACCGCCGTCGAGAAGGCGAGCTTGACGTACATCCCGGATGAGAAGTTCTTAAGCTTCATGTTCTCAAACCGCTTCAGCTCCGCGAACTCCAGGATCTCCTCTCGCTTCCCCTCGATCTGCCGTCGCGAGAGCCCCATGATGGCGCCGTAGAGGCGGATGTTCTCCGTCGCCGTCAGCTCCGTGTGAAACCCCACCCCCAGCTCCAGGAAGGGTGCGATCTTCCCCGCGATCCTCACCCTCCCGGCGTCGGGGCGGAGGACCCCGGCCAGGACCTTGAGGAGGGTGCTCTTCCCGCAGCCGTTCGGCCCGATGACCCCAAAGGTCTCGCCCCGGCCGACGGTGAAGCTGACATCCTCCAGAGCGGAGAATACCTCGTAGGTGTAACTCCCGCCCCTCACCATCCCCACCAGATGGTCATAGAAGGTCGACTTCTTCTCGTGGGGTATCCGAAACCTCTTGGATAGCCCCTCGACGACGATGGCATCGTTTCCGTTTCTGTCGGCGGCTCCGTCGCCCCCGTTTATCACGGCCTCTATCGCCTTCAGGCCTGCAAGATTGAAGGGCAGGGGCAATCAGATCTCCTCCGCAAACCTTCCCTCAAGCCGCCCAAATAGGACGGTCCCCGCGAGTAGAAGCGCCCCCGCGGCTACGATGACGATAGCGATCTCGCCTAAGGAGGGGGGCTCTCCGTAGAGGAGCGTCTCCCGGTACATCTCTATCAAGACTGTGGCGGGGTTTTTCATGTAGATGCCGAGGTACTTTTCTGGAACTATCGATATCGGGTATACTATCGGCGAGAGGAAGAAGGCGGCCTGGAGGATGACCTCCCAGATCTGGTTCAGATCCCTGTAGTAGACGTAGAGGGCCGCCAGAATCAGGCTCGTCCCGTAGACGATCAAGAGGAAGACGGCGTGGATCAGGGGGAAGAAGAGGACGTTTATGGATAGGTCCACCCCGAAGAAGAGAAGGAGGGGGACGAGGACAAAGAACTCCAGGATCGAGCTTGTGAAGCTTGAGAGGACGCTGGCGAGAACGAGGATCTGGCGGGGGACGTAAACCTTGGTGACCAGGCTCGGCTTGTTCACGATCGCCGACATCGAGGTGGAGGTCCCGTTCTGTAAAAACCGCCAGCCTACGATCCCTATGAGGAGATAAAGGGCGAAGTTATCCTGATCTACCCGGAAGACGTTCTTGAAGACCGCATAGAGGACCAGCATCATCAATAGCGGGTTCAATAGAGACCAGGCAAACCCCAGAACCGAGCTCTGGTACTTCACCTTGAGGTCGCTGACGGTCAAGATCCTTATCAGTTCCCTGTACTCGACGATCCACATCTCAGGGCTCCCTGATCTCGCTCCAAGTCCTTATATGTTTGCGTATCTCCCTCTCCGATACCTTCCGGACCACCTTCTTTCGCCTCCCCAGCATCAGGGGCAGGCCCCGCAATCCGTCGACCTTCGACCTCAGGGCCGTCCTTCCCTGGCCACGGAGGGCGTAATATGGGATGACGGCGAGGTTCCGCCCTGCGATCCAGGGGAGCGACGTCACCAGAAGCCTTGCGGGGAAGTCCTTGACCGGATACCAGAGGACGTTCCTGTTCCCGTAGTATACCGATAGATCCGAGCCAAACCCCGCCGTCCCGCCGTGAAAGTGGCAGACCCTGGCTTCTGGAACGAAGAGGCACCTCCATCCCGCAAGCTGCCCCCGGAAGGCCAGGTCCACATCCTCCATGTACATGAAGAAATCCTCGTCGAAGAGGCCGATCTCCTCGAGCATCTCTCTCCGGTAAAGGCCGGCCCCCGCCGACGGGCCGAAGACCTCACAGGCCTCGTCATACTGGCCATGGTCCGCCTCCCCCATCCCCCGGTCCCAGGCGGCGCCGCTCCGGGAGACGCAGATCCCCGTGGAGTTTATCCTTCCGTCGAAAAGGAGCATCTTTGGTGCCACCATCCCCACCCCATCGTCAGAACCGATGGCCTCAGCCAGACACCTGAGCAGGTCTCTGTCGGCTATCGTGTCGTTGTTGAGGGTCAGGATGAACTCGCCACGGGCGGATCTGATGCCGGAGTTCACGCCCCCGGCAAAGCCCAGGTTCGTCTCATTTTCTACGATCCTGACCTCTGGAAACTTCTCTCTTGTAAACTCAGCACTCCCATCGGAGGACCCGTTGTCCACGAGAATAGTCTCAAAATTCCTGAAGGTCTGGTCCGATAGAGAGGAGAGGCATCCTTCCAGGTAACGCCTGCCGTTGTAGTTCGGAACAACAACGCTTATCATGCCAGGTCGAATCTCAGGACTCCTCCTCCCGGGCCTCACATTCATATCAGCCCTAAGCCTCGAAACGCCCCCACTACCCCCCTGAGTTTTGATACCCTCTCGCGCCATCGTTATTCGGACCAGCCGTAATATTCCATCAGCAGACCTACCCCTTCAGGCAGAGAATATCTCGATCTAAAGCCGAGAATCGCTTCGGCCTTGGAAGTATCGGCCAGAGTGTGGGCAACATAATTTTTGATGGGGTTATCGACGTGAACCGGCGCGACGTCGAGTTTCATCTTCTCAGCCAGGATCTCAACCACCTCGTTGAAGCTGTAGCTCTTCCCGGTCCCGACGTTTAGGACTCCGACGTAGTCTGATCTCATGGCGAGCATCAGAGCCCGGACCACATCTTTAACGTAGACGAAGTCCCGGGTCTGTCTCCCATCTCCGTAGATGACGGGAGCCTTGCCGTCCATAATCTCCAAAAAAAACTGAGAGATGATGTTCGCGTACCGCTTCTTCGACCTCTCTCCGGGCCCGTAGACGGAGAAGAACCGCGTTCCTACAGAATCTACATTGAAGAGCTTCTTGTAAAGGTCGGCGATCCGTTCCATGGAGAACATCGCCTCGGTGTAGTAGTCGGTGACGGCAACCTCCATATCCTCTCGATGGGGCGGAGTCTGGCCACTGTAGAGGGAAGACGTCGAGGCGTAAACGACCCTGCATCCGGATTTTTTTGCCAGCTCCAGAACCGCTATCATCCCCTTAATCGCCTCGCCCACCAGCATCGGGTCTCTCTTGTACATCGGCGAGGACGACGGGATGCCCAGATGATATATGGAGCTGGGGCTTATCTCCAGATCGAGCAAGTTGATGCTGCTGCCAGAAACGACTTCAACATCCCCCGATAAACCCTCCAGGTTCTTCCCGCTTCCGGTGCTCAGATCGTCCAGAACCACGACCTCTTCGCCCGAAGCCAGAAGGCTCTCCACCAGGTTTGAGCCGATGAACCCGGCACCCCCTGTAACAATAACGGTCAAAATATATCCTCCAAAATCTTCATAAAATTATTATGTAATTTAAACAGTCGTCTCAATCTCTTCTTTGAGGGCTGTGAGGGACTTCTCCAGATCGTAAGGCCCATCGTCCAAGATCGCTTGAGCCCTGGCGACGTCGAGGGACGAGTCTTCTGGACGTTTCGCCTTCCAGATCATATCGCTCATCTTTGACGGGATCACAAGCTGGGGGTCCAGCCCGAAGACCTCTGCGAGCTTTTGCGCAAACCCGTATCTGGATATCCTCGTCGCCCCTGCCATGTGGTAGATCCCCGAGAGCCTCTTATCCCCCGCCTCAAGGAGCATCTTTGCGAGGTTGGTGTTCAAGGTGGGCGTAACGTACTGATCCGTCACGATCCTCGCCTCCCCACCGTCCTTCAGCTTCTCGATCAGCCAGAGGGCGAAGTTCACTTTGCCGCTCGCGGGCCTCGCCCCGTATATGACGCAGGTCCTGGCCACGCAGTCGCAGAACCTCTCCCCCAAGAGTTTGGTGAGGCCGTAATTATTGATGGGATCGGTCCTGTCATCCTCTCTGTAAAACCCCCTATCTCCATCGAAGACGTAGTCGGTAGAGACGTAGACCACGAAAGCTCCGACCTCTGCGGCGGACTTTGCGACGGATTCTGTCCCCTCTGCGTTGATCTTCCAGGCGAGATCCTGATCCGTCTCGCACCTGTCCACATCGGTCAGGGCGGCGGTGTGATAGACCACCTCGGGACGAACCTCCAGGATCTTATCTCTGATCCCGCCCTTGTCTTCAAGATCGAATTTTATCCTCTCGCCCACCTCCGGGAGATGGTGGCAGTATCCGGAGAATACATCGTCCCCTCTATCGGCGGCGATCTCAGCGAGCCTGCTTCCCAATAGGCCGCTTCCCCCCGTTATGAATAATCTCATCCGTCACCACTCCAGCTTCCAGGGGGTGGGATTGAGAACCCGATCGTCGGCCAGAGGCCTCCACCATCCCTCGTTCTCCAGATACCACCTGACCGTCTCCTCTATCCCCGTCTTGAAGCCGTGCTCCGGCCGCCATCCCAGCTCGTCCCTGATCTTCGATGAGTCGAGGCTGTACCTCTGATCGTGGCCGGGCCGATCCTCGACGAACTCGATCGCCTCCTCATCTTCGCCCATGAGGGATAATATCGACCTCACGATATCGAGGTTCGTCTTCTCCTCGCCGGAGGATACGTTGTAGATCTCACCGGCCGTGCCCGATTCCGTCACCGTCTCGATGGCGCGGCAGTGGTCTATTACGTAGATCCAGTCCCTGACGTTCTCTCCCGTCCCGTAGACCGGGATCTTCAGGTGCATCAGGGTCCTTATTATCGTCTTAGGTATCAGCTTCTCTGGAAACTGGGACGGACCGTAGTTGTTGGTGCAACGGGTGACAATGGCGTCGAGACCATAAGTTCGTGCGTAAGCCAGGACGAAGACGTCAGAGGCGGCTTTGCTGGCGGAATAGGGGGATGACGGCAAAAGAGCGTCTCTTTCAGTGAACGAGCCCCTTAAAGCGTCTCCATAGACCTCATCCGTCGATATGTGGACCAGCCTCCCATCGGGGTTCTTCTTCCTCAGAGCTTCCAGGATTGTGAAGACGCCTCTCACGTTGCTGTCGAAAAAAGATCTGGGGTCTGATATGCTCCTGTCTACATGGGTCTCAGCCGCAAAGTTCACCACCACGTCTGCGTCCTGGACGATGGCAGATACCAGGTCGAGGTCGGATACATCTCCAGAAACAAAGGTGTACCTCTCATCTTCCTCAACCCCCGACAGGTTCTCAGGGCTCGACCCGTACTTTTTAGCATCAAGGTTTACGATCTCGTCGTCCCGATCGTCGCCGAGATGCATTCGGACGAAGTTGCTCCCTATAAACCCCAGCCCGCCTGTAACCAGAACCTTCATAAAATCACAACAGAATCTCCGAGTTGTCTCCGACTATGAGCCTGTGTCCCATGGGCCTTCGGCCGTTCTCCCCGATCCTGACGTTCTTTCCGATGAGGCTCTCCGTAATCCTTCCAGCGTTGGATATGGAACACTCCTCCATCACGACGCTGTCCTCGATCTCGGTACCCTCGATGGTGCACTCGTTGTTTACGGAAGTGTAAGGTCCGATGTAGGAGTCGACGATTCTGCAGTTCTCGCCGAGGATACAGGGCCCTTTTATCTCGGAGTTCTCGATGACCGTCCCCTTCCCTATAACGACCCTCCCGAACACCTTGGACCCTCTCGCGATCCCATCGTTCTTCGACTTCATCTCGTCGAGGATCAGACGGTTCGCCTCCAGGATATCCTCGGCCTTCCCCGTGTCCTTCCACCAACCGTCGACGATCGACGCCTCGACGCGGTGGCCGTTATCTATCAGCCACTGGATGGCGTCGGTGATCTCCAGCTCCCCGCGCCGGGAGGGCTTTATCCTCTTACACGCCTCAATGATCAAGGACTTGAAGAAGTATATCCCCACGAGGGCGTAGTTGGAGGGCGGAACCGTCGGCTTCTCCACCAGCTTCTTTACCCTTCCCCCCTCGTCGAGGTCCGCGACACCGAACCTCTGGGGATCCTCGACCTCCGTCAAAAGGACGAGAGAGTCGGGTCCCAGATCCCTGAAGTGATCCGAATGACGGGCGATGCCACCCTTTATGACGTTGTCTCCTAGATACATTATGAACTCTGAATCGCCCAGAAAATCCTCAGCGACGAGGATCGTATGGGCAAGGCCCGCCGGCTCCCCCTGGAATATGAACTGGATATTTGCGTCCCAATCTCTCGATCTGACCGTCTCCGTGATCTGATCTTTATTGGGGCCGACGATGATACCGATATCTTCGGCCCCGGCTTCGATCACGTCCTCTATCGCGTAGAATAGGACCGGTTTGTTGGCGATCGGTATCAACTGCTTCTGTTGAGAGTGAGTTATGGGCCGAAGCCTCGTCCCGTGCCCCCCGGACAGTATCAGCGCCTTCATTTCAAGACCTCGCGGTTCGGCATCTCGGTCAGAACAGCTCGCCTCTCTCTTCCATCTCTTTTAGAGTGGGCCAGAGCCGGTCTCTCTCTGATATGATCAGATCGTCGATGGGCCACGTCACGTCCACATCTGGATCGTTCCAGATCAGCCCTCCTTCGCTCTTCGGGGAATAAACGTTGTCGACTTTATATACAACCTCGGCGACTTCGCTCAATGCCAAAAACCCATGGGCACACCCTCTCGGAACGTAGAGCTGATGTCTGTTCTCCTCGGAGAGGACAAGCCCCAAATATCGCGAAAAAGTCTGCGAGTTCCTTCTGAGATCAACGACAACATCATAAATTTCCCCCCTTATGCATCGGACGAGCTTGGCCTGGGCATACGGCTCCTTCTGGAAGTGAAGCCCTCTAAGAACGCCCCGCTTGGACCTGGAGTGATTGTCCTGAACAAAATCCCCTTTAATTCCGAAATTTTCCATTTCATCTTTTTTATATATCTCTAGAAAGAACCCTCGGTCATCTTCGAAGACCTTCGTCTGTATCAAGACGGTCTCCGGGATCTCCAGCCTTTTAAACTCGAAGGACATGTAATTCACCTTTCAAATCATAAGCGGGCGTGTTGAGGGATCTGCTTCGACTGTACATCGATGTCCCTCTTCTCAGATATTGTACTTTCCGGCTCGCCGTTTTCTATCCTCGATGATACTCATAAGTTTTGTGTCCGGCTCCTTTGACCCGGCTTCAATATACAAAGCCGCAATCTCGATATGAACTGACCTGATCATCTCGTAACTGAGGGGGGTATTCCGTCGATCAAACCCTCGTAAACCCCCACCATCCTCTGGGCCACCCGCCTCCAGCTGTAGCATCTCTCTGCAATCAACCTTCCAGAAGCTCCCATCCTCTCCCTCAGCTCCCCGTCATTCGACAATTTTATTATGGCATCTGCGAGAGCCTCCTCATCCTTTGTCGGAACGACCAAGCCCGCCCCGCCCCTTCTCAGATCCTCGGCGACCCCGACTACGTCTGTGGCCACCACGGGCAGGCCGCAGGCCATAGCCTCCAAGGCGACCATACCGAACGTCTCCTGGCTTCCGGATATCGACGGCAGCACAAAGAGGTCGGATCGGTTGTAGAGCTCCGCGATCCCATCTTCGGGGACGTATCCGAGAAACTCGACCTCGTCTTCGAGGCCGAGGGAAGAAGCGATGCTCTTGTAGCGGCCCAGAAGTTCACCCGCGCCCCCAACGACCAACTTCGCCTCAGGAACCTCTTTGACGACCTTCGCCATCGATGCGAGGAGACGATCCAGACCCTTGAACTCATGAAATTTGTCCATGACGCTTATAAAAAGGATGGTTTTTTCCGAAGAGCTCAGTCTTTCAGGAATTTCGATGGGTTTGAACCTTTCGACGTCAACTCCAACGGGAATTATTTCAATTTTATTCAAATACCTGTTAAAGTAATCTGACGACTCGACCACCTTAGGGTTGGTTACGATTATTCTGGAGGCGCCTTTCAGTATCAATCTTCGGTTGGTGTTTTTATATATTTTTGCTATCCAGCTCATTTTGCCCCGACCGACGATGTCGCTGTGGTGGGTCAAGACCAGCGGTTTGCCCTTAACGGCAGCGGCGATTAAGCTCCAGTCGGCGGACCAGGGAGTTGGCAGGTGAGTGTGGATCACGTCGAAATCCTCCTTAAGGATCTCGATGAGGAGGCTCGGGGTGATGTTGGTATTTGCGATCTTGCCGATGTATGGAATCCTTCGAACTCTCACCCCGTCCAGCAGCTCCTCCTCAACGGAGTTCGGCTCGTTGGCAGAGAGAACCGTCACCTCGTGCCCCAGCCTTGCCAGCTCTATGCTCAAAGATCGGACGTAGTTTTCCACCCCGCCAGCGTAGGGGTAATAGCGGGCCGGTGTCTGGAGTATCTTCATATCACCATCACAAGCAACATATTTTATTTAATTAGGATGATTGAGCCATCCAATGGCTCACCCCTCAAAGCCCCTCGTATACATCTTCGACCTTTTTTGTAATCTCGTCCCAGCCGTATCCCTTCGCCAAATCCTTCGAAGAGCTGGACATCCGTTTATAGGAATCGCCTCCCAGAAGCTCGGCCATCTTCAAGGCGATGGATGGAGCTGACGGCTCGGATACCAAGCCGTTTACCCCCTCTTTTATGAGGCTTGAAGCCGCGCTCTTCTCCGCATCGACGACGACTGCGGGAAGGCCACAGGCGTTCGCCTCAAGAACCGAGATCCCAAAACCCTCCCTCATCGATGGGAAGACGAAGATCTTGGAGGACTTCATCATAGAAATGACGTCCTCTTCCGCATCAAGAAAGCCCACGAAGTCGACATTTTTGCCCATGTTCAGCTCTTCGGCGAGCCGGGTCAGGGCCGGCATCTCGGGGCCGTCCCCCACGATCCTGCACCTTATATCTGGGATCTCATCCTTCAAGAGGCTCGCCGCCTCTATGAGCAGATCTACCCTCTTATGGCTTGATAGTCTGCCGACGTAGATGGCGTCGTAGATCGGCTCGTTTGCTTCAACAGAACGGATCTGCTCAAGGTCCACGCCGTTTCCGACGACCTCCAATCTATCGGCCGCCACTCCCATCCCGATGAGATCTTCTCTGACCCTTTCAGAGACGGGGATTATCTTCTCCGGGAGCCTGACCGTCCCCTTCTCCACCAGCATTCCCAATAGTCCCATCCTTCCCAGGTACTCGCGCCAGTAATCTCCCCAGACCTCGTGCCAGGTTATGACTAGGGGAGCCCGCCTCAGCTTCGAGTGGACCATTGCAGGGAAGCATGGAAGGTAAGGAAACTGCTGAGCGTCTATGACGTCGAAATTTCCTTGAAAAGATGATAGAAGTTTTGTCGAGAAGCGGATCGCCGCCCCGATCGACCTCCTCCCTCCGACGTAGAGCTTACCGGGACCACAGATGCCGTGAAGGCGAACTCCATCTCTTTCGGCGATATCCTTGCCGTCCCAGAACTTCATACCGAAGATGTGAACCTCGTGACCCCTATCCGCGAGCCTTCGAGATACCTCCCAGACCCTCTTTTCCGCCCCTCCTTTGACGTGAGGGTATATTACATCGTGGACGTAAGCGATCTTCATGACGATCGAGTCTCAAGTGAGGCTTTCATCTCTGCTTCTGCAAGCCCTCTCCAGTCATCCCAGGTTTTCATCTTCAGATTTCAGCAAGAGCAGACTTATAAAGACTGCCGAAAATACAGTCTGGATTCCCATGATGGTGAGGACCATCGCCATCACCGACTTCTCCATCTCCTGGAGAGATCCGTATCCCGCCCCCATCCAGCGGTGGATCACGTCGAGCCCCAGGATCACTCCAATAAGAAGCAAAGTCATCCCCACGAATAGCTCCTTTTCCAGGGAGTGGTAGCTGGTCAGCATCTTTGCCAGCCTTCCGGGACCCTCAACCCCATAGGTTCTGCCGAAGGCGGCGATGTAAACTCCGGAAAGGAGGGTCTGATACCCTATTATCAGCAGCATGCTCCCCAGGATCAGGGAATGGCCCCTCAGCTCCTGATCAGGCGCCTGCATCAATACGAGAACTGTCAGGGCGAGGCCGAGGAAGAGGGCGATGGACCCTGGAACCAGGAGAAAGGGCGTCGGCCTGTAGAGGATCATGAACCTCAGGTGCCTCCATCCGTCGGAGAAGGAATGGAGCTTCGAAGCGCCCTTTCGAGGATGGTAAGTGATGGGAACCTCTGATATCCTGAGCTTCTTCCTCGATGCCTCGATCACCATCTCTGACGCAAACTCCATCCCCTCGGCCCGGAGGTTTAGCTTCTCCAGGGCCTCCCTGGATATCGCCCTCATGCCGCAGTGGGCATCTGATATCCCCGCCCCGAAGAGGAGATTGAGGATCCAGGTGAGGAGAGGGTTTCCGATGTATCTGTGGATGGCGGGCATCGCCCCCGCCTCGATCTGACCTTTAAGCCTTGTTCCAATTACGAAATCTGCCTTTCCCTCCGCAAGGAGCCTTATGAACTCGGGCATCTCGCGAGGATCGTAGGTGAGATCCCCGTCCATGATAACTACGTACTTTCCTCGCGCGTGCTCGAACCCTGCCAGGTAGGCGTTGCCGTATCCGAGCTTCTCCGGCCTGATAACCTCCGCCCCTAGAGATCGGGCGATCTTTGGAGTCGCGTCGCCGGAGCTGTCCGCCACGATCACCTCCCCCTCGATCCCCATCTCATCGAAGACTGCCTTCGACCGGCGGATGCACTCTCCGATCGTCTCCTCCTCGTCCATAGCGGGGATGATCAGGCTCACAAGACGCACAGATCAAGACCGGGGTTCCTTCTGATAAGCTTTTCTGCTTTTCTCAAGATTTTGAGCCTCGATGGATGGCGATTTATTTCCAGATTTTTATAAGACATCTATGAGCTGTCGGTTGTCTGAGGAAGTCGAAAGCAAACTTTTATGAGCAACAATGGCGACCCACCATACAACATGGATGGGGAGAGATCGCACGATCTTTGGGGAATCTCAACAGCTGTCCTGTTGGGTCTCTTTTTGAGGTTGATTCCAGCAAGAAATGCGCTTGCTGGGGGAGAGATCCAGTTCTACCATTTCGATTCGTTCTACCATCTGCGAAGAATCCTCTACACCGTCGATAACTTCCCCTCCACCCTCTGGTTCGACTCCTACCTGAACCATCCTCTGGGCTTCAGGCTCTCATGGCCGCCCCTCTTCGATCAGATCGGAGCGGCGCTATCCCTTCTTCTGGGAGGGTCTCCCCGGGCTGTGGAGGTCGCAGCAGCCGTGATCCCACCGATGCTGGGAACGCTGATGATCCTTCTGACATATCTTCTTGCAAAGAAGCTCTTCGGAGTGAGAGTTGCTCTTCTGTCGGCCTTCCTTCTGGCAACCGATTCAAAACACATTGCGCGAACCATCTTTGGATTTCCCGATCACGATTCGCTGGAGCTTCTTCTCATCATCGGATCCCTCCTCCTCCTCTCTTACGCCCTCACCGAACGGGAGCGGAAGCTGGCGTATGGGGCCGCCGCAGGAGTTCTTTTGGCAGCAGTCGCCTACACCTGGTTGGGAGCGCCGATCTACATGGTCGCGATCCTCATCTACGCTTCCGTACAGACGGCCCTCGACCTTCGAAGGGGGGACACCGCCGAAGATACGATCATCCCGCTGGCCGCCGCCTTCGGGGCGTCTCTTCTCCTGTTTCTGCCTTTCTGGAATGAGAAGTGGCTCATCCCTTCCTTCATCGGAGCCCTCGGGTCTCTTGCCGCATTGACGTATTTATGCGTCCTCTCTCGCCTCTTTGCAGAAAAGACGGTCCCCTGGCAGGCCTTCTTTCCCGTGGTGATGATTTCGGCCTATCTCGCCTTGATCTTGAGCAGCGCCACAGAGATCGGCTCCAATGCCAGCCGTCTATTGATGGAGGGGCTCGGATACTTCCTCGGAACCGATCTGGCAAGGCTGGGCATATCTGAGGCCACGCCCATATTCGGGGTCTACGAGCTGGTATCCTTCCCCATCCTCAGCCTCGTATTCGCCCTGGCAGGGCTCGTCCTTTTGGTGCGGAGCATCGGGGACTCGGAGGTTCGCAGAGATCGGCTTCTCTTCGTCATCTGGGCCTCTTTCTCTGCAGCTCTCATGATCTTTCAGGCCAGGTTTATCTTCCTCTTCTCGATCAGCGGATCGATCCTGGTCGCCCTTCTATTCTTCTGGGGAAATGAGAGGATCAGATCAAACGACCGTCTTCAAGAGATGAAGCCTGGGACGTTAAGGGCCATAACGGGCCTCTTTTTTCTCCTCCTTCTCCTCCCATCCGTCTCCAACCTCCCCCAAATGGCCGAGAATGGACCGGAGATCGCCGGAGACTGGAGCGAGTCCCTCGACTGGCTCAGGGAGAACACCCCACCGACCGCGAGCTATGAGCGGCCGATTCAGGCCGGAGAATACGGCGTCTTGAGCTGGTGGGACTACGGCAACTGGATCCTTTACAGATCGAAGAGGCCCGTGGTGGCGAACAACTTCCAGGCGGGTGCGAAAGCCTCCGCCGAGTTCTTCCTTGCACAGGACGAAGAGGAGGCATTGGCTACAGCCGAGGCGAGGGACGTCCGATACGTCATAACCGACGCGGATATGGTCTACAGTAAGCTCCCCATAATCGCCCGCTGGATCGACGAAGATCCTGGAAGCTACGTCGCCATATCCTCCGATTCGGAGATATCAACCTTCGAGCACTCGCCGAAGTTTATGAAGACTACCCTCGCAAAGCTTCATATCCTCGACTGCACCGACCTGGGCCGGTTCCGCCTCATCTACGAGTCGGAGAACTCTTCTGGGCTCAAATTCTCCGTCAGCAAAGTCAAGATCTTCGAGCGCGTCCCCGGCGCCAGGATCGCCGGTAAGACCCCTTACGATGAGCCCATGGGAGTCATCCTGGAGATGACCTCAAACCAGGGGAGGAGGTTTCAGTACTTCAACTCGGTCATGCCGGTGGACGGTCGATACGAGATCCGCGTCCCCTACTCCACCGACGAGAGGCTCGAGACCCACTCTGTGGGACCCTACCTGTTGGGACCTGTGATGGACATCGTCGGAGGCGAAGCAAGAGAGATAGAAGTGAGTGAGGAGGACGTCTTGAACGGCAGGACGATTGAGGCCGATTTCTGACCTAGGCCGATTTCTGACCTCGGATTCTTCATATACTGCTTCTTTTCCATCATAGATGCCCTTCCGCCCCCATCCATCATCAATGCCTTTCAGACCCATCAATCATCCGTCGACGTCTGAACGTATCTCAAATGAGGGTCAAGAGGGAGGATCCCTTTCGAGTATCAGAAATCCCGCATCTTCGCCGATCTCGATCCAGGCCCAGGCCCAGACGACCGCCTCAAAGGCCCTGATCAGGTCGCCCTTGCCAAGAAAGTACCGGCTGTCGGAGAGGTATGCGGCGATGTTTGCAAGATACCTCTCCCCCGCCTCCTCTCGGGCCGAAACCCTCTTCACGGCCTCCTCGGCTTTGAGAAGCCATTTCTCGGTCTCGGCCCTGAGATCCTCCTCCAGGCCCAAACCACTCACCACCCGGCCACAAAACGAGATCGACTGACGATGCCCCTTTGAAGTGGGGCGCCAGATGGACGGAGGATGCCAGATGGACGGAGGATGCCGGATCGAAGGTCTGTGTATGTTTGAGGGACCGTATCTGCGTACTCGTGATATCTATTCAAGGATTCTGACCCCGAACTCGTCGGCATCCACTTTCACCATCGTCTTGATCGAGTAGCCCTGGCTCTTCAGCCTCTCGGCGCCAGATCCCCTCTCGATCACCGCGACGACGTCCACCACCTCGGCGCCGGCCGCCTCGAGCGCCCCCAGGGTGGCGAGGGCCGTCCCCCCGGTGCTGACGACGTCATCGACGACGATCACCCTGTCACCGGGGGATATGCCGTTCAGGTAGAGCTGCCCCTTGGAGTAGCCGGTAACCTGGCTCACCTCGATCTCGCCGGGGAGGCCGTACTTTCTCTTTCTGATTATCACCAGGGGTATGTCCGTGAAGAGGGAGAGGCCGGTCCCGATGTGGATCCCCATCGCCTCGACGGTGACGATCTTGTCGACGTCGAGGTTCGCCGTCCTGACGATGTGGGTTACGACCTCCCTTATCAGATCCGGCCTCACCTCGGGGACGCCGTCGGTTATGGGGTGGATGAAGTAGTTGTAATCGCCCCGCTTGTAGATGGGGGCCTCCAGCAGCGATTTTTTGAGCCTTTCGAGCAGAATAGATTCCTCCTGGACGGGTCACGAAAGAAGGGGGATGAAGCTTAAACCTTGTGGCCCTCGGCCGGGGATCTCCCCGCCGGACCCGGTCTTTTCTCATCCCGTCTACCACCCAGTCTTCTACCTCTCGCTCATTTTTCCTCGCCTCTATCCCATCCCTTCAGAGACGAGAGATCTCAGGGTCTCCAGGACCGTCTCCACGTGCCCCTTCACCCGAACCTTCTTCCAGATCCGGGCGATCTTGCCCTGGGGATCGATTATGACCGTGCTCCTCAAGACTCCCTGATATTCCTTGCCGTACATCTTCTTCGTCCCCCAGGCGCCGTAGGCCTCCAGCACCCGGTGCTCCGGGTCGCTCAAGAGGGCAACTTCAAGGTCGTGCTTCTCCCTGAACTTCCTGTGGCTCGCGGCGGAATCTGGGCTCACCCCCAAAACCTCGGCCCCAAGATCCATGAAATCCTTCAGGCTGCCAGTGAAGTCCTTCGCCTCCTGGGTACAACCAGAGGTGTTATCCTTCGGATAGAAGTACAGCACAACCCATCTTCCAGAGAGTTCTTCGGAGCAGACCTCTTTGCCATCCTGGTCCGGAAGACAGAACGTCGGCGCAGCATCTCCCGCTTCCATCATCTTTCCCTCTCCCATCTCTTCAACTCCTGATCGTTTAGTCAGCTTGAAACCTATTCTGCTCATACATGTTACCTTTTCTCTCCATCCCTCAAGCTCTTCGTCCTTGATATGTTTCTACGAGTTCCCATGCCGCCCCAATTTACACCTCGATGTTCCAATAGAATTCCTTCAAGATGCCTCAACAAATTTAAATAGAATTCCATCGCTTCATCTCAGCGGATGTACGAACCTATCCTCCTCCAGATGGGACCCGAATCTCTCCTGAGCAACATATGGGTGATCTTCTTTCTGATCCTCTTCCTCGTCCCCATGGCCCAGAGAAGGTACCTGGAGCAGAGCCGAAGGCGTCTCCTGGTCAAGATGGGGAAGAGGAGGAAGTCTGTGGTGGTGACCCTGATACACCGGCAGGAGATCTTGAGCTTTCTTGGGATACCTCTCGCGAGGTACATCGACATCGACGACAGCGAGCAGGTTCTAAGGGCCATAAGAAACACCCCCAAGGACGTTCCCATCGACCTGATCCTCCACACGCCCGGGGGGCTCGCCCTCGCCGCGACCCAGATCGCCCTGGCGTTGAAGGCTCACCCGGCGAGAAAGACGGTCATCATCCCCCATTATGCCATGAGCGGAGGGACCCTCATCGCCCTCGCCGTCGACGAGATCATCATGGACCCCCACGCCGCCCTGGGGCCCGTCGACCCCCAGCTCGGAGACCAGACCGGCTCCTACCCAGCCACGTCCCTGGTGAAGCTGATGGAGAAGAAGAAGATCGACGAGGTGGACGACAAGACGATAGTCCTAGCCGACCAGGCAGAGAAGGCCCTGAGCCAGATGGACGGCCTGGTGAAGACGATCCTGGACGGCAAGTGCGACGGGGAGAAGGTGGGCGTGATCATCGAGGAGTTCGTCTCCGGGAAGTACACCCACGACCACCCATTTCTGGCCGACGACGCGAAGAGGCTCCTGGGGGAATGTGTCAACACCGACGTCCCAGCCGAGGTCTACGATCTGATGAAGCTCTATCGGATGGAGGTCGCGCGGCGGAGGCCCGGTGTCGAGTACGTCCCGGTGACGGGGAAGTAGCGGCAGCAGTTTTTCAGGCAGTTCTATGGTCGGGTCGGAGTATCCCGCTCCGCGTCAGTATCCCGACCCGCCGATGGTGACCGGCTCGTGGGTTTGGCCGAGGGGGACGGCCGCCTGGACGGAGCCCGACATGACTGATCCGTAACAGCTTCCCGACCTCACCTCGCCCCAGGAGTCGTAGGCGAGGTAGCTACCAGATACCGAACTGCCGAAGACGTCAAGGTCCAGCCTGTGGAGGACGTTCTCGTCCAGAAAGATCAGGTCGAGGCTCACGCTCTGGCCGTTGACAAGGCCGCTCGCGCCGATGGTCAGATACCGGGCCTGGGCGGCCTGGTCCACGGGAGCCGGGTCCTGGTTGAGCCACCAGACCATCGACCTTATCCCCTCGTCCCTCGTCGGCCTCGGCTCCGTCTCGACGGAAAGGAAGCTTGTGGCGGTCGCTGCGCTCCCTCCGGTGCTGCCACTGCCGAAGATCACCTCGCCGATCTGGCGGATCTCAAGCTCCACGGACTCGGACCTCCCGGTGGCGGCGTCCGTCAGAACGAGGCTCCACGTCCCGGCGACGATGGCTGGAGTGAGCTGGGAAGAAGGCGGTGCGGATCCTACGGACGATGTCGATCCAGCGCCCGTATCGAGAGCGGATATGGTCGATCCCTCCTGCCCCTCCCGGCACGACCCTGCAGCGGAGAGGAGGAAAAGGGCCAGAAACGCGGCTGTTAACCAATTTGATCTCATCTTCAATAACCCCCTTTCCATTTTCGACTTCAAAGGTTAAAAATTTAGCCGCACCTCGACGATCTACTAAGCCAAAATTCGGCCGTTAGATTACAGCCCTGAAGCTCCCAAGGAGATGTTTTCGTCCACTTGCAGAAGGAAAACGGCCTGTTCGTGAAGAAGGCGTTCTGCGTTATGATATCTAACTGGTTGCTGCAGGTGCAATGTATCTCTCCGGAACCTGCATAACATACGGCTTTGTGGATATCATAAGCCACAGCGCCCCACAGACGAGGCCGACTATGGCGTTCATCATCCCCAGGACCAGGATGGGGTTGGTCCAGTTCAGGGAGATTATGGTCATGCCGACGCTCCCCATGAGGATGCCAAAGCAGCTCATGAGAGCCGCCGCAGATCCCGTGTCCCCCCTCTGCTGCTCCAGCATCAGGTTTGTGGCGGGGGTTCGCAGGCAGCTCGCGGAGATCGTCGCCGGGATGAGCGCCAGGGCAAAAAACCAGGGCTGATGGCCTCCAAAAGACGATATCAATAGACCGCTCGCCGTTATGCTTGCGAAGGAGGCGACGATGATCGACCTCCGCCGGCGTCTCCTGGAGATCCGCATGTAAATCATCGGGCCGGAGATCATTCCCAGGGCGTTGGCTGCGAAGTAGTAGCTGTAGACCTGGGGGCTGAGCCCGAAGCCGTTTATGTAGATGTAGGATGATGCGGCAATAAACGCCATCGCGGATATGCTCGGTAGCGAGAACAGAATGAGCAACGAGGCGAAACCGGGGTTCTTTGCCACCTTGAAGATCCGGCCCAGGGACTGAAAGATCGAGCCGGTGTTTCGATGATCGATCGTCTCCTCCAGAGCCAGGCCTCCCAAAAGAGCCAACAGGCCGATGAGGGCGAGAGTCCAGAAGACACCCCTCCAGGAGACGAACTTCAGAAGGAGCGCCCCGAGGACCGGGGCTGCGACCGGCGATATCAAAACCATCGACTGGACCATGGCCAGGATCGGCTCCCGGCTCTTGCTGTCGAAGACGTCCTTGATCATGGCGGTGGCCACGGCGAAGGCGCCGCTCCCGCCGATCGCCTGGAGGATCCGGAAGGCTATCAGCTGGTCGATCTCTGCAGAGGCCGCGCACCCGAGACTTGCCGCGGTGTATATCGCAAGCCCGGCCATCAGAACGGGCCTGCGGCCGCATTTGTCGCTGAGGGGGCCCCAGAGGAGCATGCCCCCGGCGAAGAATACGAAGAAGAGGATCAGGGTCAGGTTCGCGAGGTCAGCAGAGACGTCGAAGTAGAGGGCCATCCCCGGAAGGGCGGGAAGGTAGAGGTCTGTCGAGAGGGGGACGAAGGCGCTGAGAAAGGCGATGAGGGCGACGAGCCCCCTATCTCCCAGGTACTTCTGTCTCCTGGCAGAGGTGTGGGAGGGCGCAGTCACGGTCACGTCATTTCATCTCCGATCCATCTTCTTGCAACTTTCGGCTCGCCCCCAAATATGCGATAATATGCGATGACAGTGGCCGTCCTCTCATTTTATAAAGCTGGCGAAGAGGGGCTGGCCTCATTCAAGATCGGCGTTGAATGAGTTCCGCCGAATATGATCAGGCGGATGCGTCTTTCGACGTCGTCGATTTCGCTTCTGAGCGGAGGGCGGCGATGAAGTTGCAACCCTGCAAAGATGCTCCGCGTTTTAGCCTTGCTGGCCGCCCCGGTCTTCGCCCCTCTAAACCCGAATCAGCCCTCGACCCCTCAGGATCTGCACCAGGTGTGGCACGTCCTGGACGAGGGGGTGAGGCGGAGCAACACGCCCATAATTCTGGCAAGGCTTTCGCCGCCAAACCGGGTGGCCCCTCAATCGGCTCTATCCCCTCGAGCTGAGAGATTTAGGAGAAAAGTCGGTGCTTGGGGCTGCAGGATACGATATCAAAACCAGAGCCTGAACATGAATTAAAACGGCCCATTCAGTCTGAGGCGATGGCCTCGACGGGATCGAGGTTTGACGCCCTGATGGCGGGGTAGAGCCCCGCAAGGAGGTTCAGGGCCAGGGCGAACAGGACCGAGTAGACGACCAGCTCCGGCCGCAAGGAGAAGGTGAGGGCGACGCCGCCGAAGCCGGAGGGGCCGTATGCCGCGATGAGCCTTCCCGCCAATAAGCCGACGATCGATCCCAGCAGACCTCCCGGGACGGCGAGGAGGAGGTTCTCCAGGATGAAGATCTTCAGGATCGATCCTCTATCGGCGCCCATTGCCATGAGGATTCCGATCTCCCGGGTCCTCCGGCTTATGATCATGATGGTGGTGTTCGCTATAACAAAGCCGGAGATGGCAAGGATCATGGAGTAGAAGATGAGGTTTATCCGAGACTGGGTCCCGACGAACCTTGCGATCTCCCGGCTGTACTCCTGCCACGAGCTGGTCTCGCGGCGGAGGCTCTGTCTGAGGGCGGCGGCGGCCGCTGGCGCCTCCTCGAAGTCGGAGAGCCTAACCCCGATCTCGGAGACGACGTCCCCCTCCCCCACCAGGTCCTGAGCCGTCTCCAGTTGGAGGTAGACGAGGCTGTAGTCCTTGACCGTCCCCTTCTCGACGAGCCCCGCCACCTTGAGCCTGACCACCCTATCCTTCAAGACCAGGTCGAAGCTCTCCCCCGGCCGGATCTCCAGGTTCTCGGCGAGCTTCGACCCTATGAAGGCCGAGCGCGGCCTGTACTTCAGCTCCGAGAAGTCTCCGGAGAGAATCGAGTCCTGGACGTTCATGAGAAGGTCTTCGGAGCCGGGATCGACGCCGACGAACTCCACCCCCTCGACGTTCTCCCTGGAGCTTGCAGCCCCCTGGCCGACGAGCCTTGCCGAGACGGCGACGACGCCGGGATATTCCCAGACGCGGTCGGATAAGGTCCTGTAGAGGTGGATGTACTCCTCGTCCTCTTTGGGCTCGATGTAGAGGTGAGGGTTCTTCTCGATGGTGCTGGCCACGATCTCGGTTCGCACGCCAGAGGTGAGGCCAAGAGACATTATGATCACCCCCACCGCCACCCCCACCGAAAGGAGGGTGAAGGCGGTACCCCTCCTGTTTGAGACTATGTGCCTCGTCGCAAGAGCCGTCTCAAACCCGAGGGAGATGCAGCGGCAGACAAATCGCTCCTCGAAGAAGGTCGGCCGCCAGATCGTCCGCCTCCGCCAGGCGACCTCTGCGCCCTTGAGAGCCTCGACGGGGTCGAGGTTTGAGGCCCGGACGGCGGGATAGGCTCCGGCGAGGACGCTGAGTCCGAGGGCCAGGAGGACGTAGGTGGGAAAGTCCCAGGGGTTGATCACCAGGGGGATGGAGCTGAGGTCTCTTCCGCCGGCGGTAATCTCGAACCTGAAGCTTCCGAGGGCGAGGATTCCGAGGAGGCCCAGGACGGAGCCGAGGAGGCCGCCAAGAAGCCCCAGAATCCCGCTCTCGAAGATGAAGATCTTGAGGAGGCTCGATTGGTCGGCTCCCAGGGCGAGGAGCATCCCCATCTCCCGGACCTTCTCCAGGACCAGCATGTTCATGATGGCGGCGATCCCGAAGGCGGCGATGATCATCACAAAGAAGATGGATAGGTTCCTCCAGAAGCCTCCGACGTTGATCGACCGGACGATCTCGGGGTTTGTCTCCTGCCAGCTCATGGCGTCGCGGCCGAGGTCGTCGACGGCGGCTGCGACCTTCTCCGCATCGTCGATATCGAAGAGCCGCAGCTCAATGGAGTTTACAACGTCCCCCTCGTCGAGGAAGTCTCGTGCGGTCTTGAGGGAGACGTAGGCGAAGCTCTCGTCGAGGGGGGTTCCGGTATCGAAGATCCCCACCAGCTCCAGGTCCGTCGTTTTGGCCCGAGGAAAGCTCGCCTCCACCCGATCGCCGACCAAAAGGTCGAGGTCGTCGGCGAGCTTGAACCCCATCACCACGTTTTTGCCGTCCAGGATGTCGAAGAACTCGCCCTCGACCATCGATTCGCTGATCTTGTAGATGGCGTCCTCGTCGGCGGGGTCGACGCCCCGGAGGAGGGCGTTTCGGTTCTTGTCCTTGAAAGAGACCGTCGCCTGGGTCGACAGGGTTGCAGAGACCGACCTGACCCCTTCGATGGCGGCGACCTTCTCCAGAAGGCCGCGATAGAGGTGGATGTACTTCTCGTCCCCTGAAGGCGTGATCCGGACGTGG
>Ga0116151_10000870_pt1 | contig 28059 bp, 28 predicted proteins | sample AD_UKC117_MetaG_FD_89893 | JGI IMG/M metagenome (GOLD analysis project Ga0116151, IMG submission 89893) | Active sludge microbial communities of municipal wastewater-treating anaerobic digesters from Hong Kong - AD_UKC117_MetaG | ecosystem: Engineered > Bioreactor > Anaerobic > Digestate... | reverse complement strand
GTTTCAATAGCCCCGGTTTCTTGGACTCCGGCACCTGCGCCGAAGGGCTGTCCGCAGTGATCGCACTCATCTGGCGGCCCCTCCCATCCCAGAAAAAAGAATCGGGTCCGGCCAGTGCGTGAACACTGGCCGAACCCGACCCTATCGACTCCTCACCCGGTTTCGTCGGTCGAAACGCGAGTGATCAGAGAATCAGTCCGAGTAGTCCGGAAGGAACTCGGTCCATGCCTTGGCGATGGCGTCCGCGCCTTCCTGGGCGGTCGCCTTGCCGGTGTACATGTTGATCCACTCCTCATCCATGGCGGTGAAGAACTGGCCACCCTCGGGGATCCACGCACGCGGCGTGGCGCTCTCCACGATGGGCTTGAAGGCCTGGACGAACTTGTTCGACTGCACCTCGGGCTCGTCGTACGCGGCCGTCTGCGTCGGCAGCAGGCCGAGTTCGGAAGCCACGAACGCCTGCGACGTCGGGGAGTTCATGAAGCTCACGAACGCCTCGGAGGCACCCTGGTTCTGGGTACCGGCGGAGATCACGTAGTTGTGACCGCCGACCGGAGAGCCCTGCTGGCCGTCGGGGCCGGCGGGGGTCGTGGTGACGCCGAGGTTGTCCTCGTTGCCCTTGAAGGCCTTGCCGGTGAGGATGTCAGCAACCGACCACGGCCCGTTGATGATCATCGCGACCTTGCCCTCTTTGAACATAGCCATCTGCTGGTTGTAGGCGTCGTTGGGGTCCGGCTTGACCGCGGCACCGCTGTCAATCAGGTCCAGGGCCTTCTGGAAGCCCGCCACCGACTCGGGGTCGTTGATCAGGATCTTCTGCTCGTTCGGGTCGACGGTGTTACCGCCGAACGAGTAGATGTACGGCAGGGTGAAGTACCCACCGGTTGCCGAGTAGAGCCCGTCCACATCCAGCTTCTCGGACGCGACCTGGACGTCGTCCCACGTCTTGGGTGCCTCGACACCGGCCTTGTCCAGCAACTCCTTGTTGTAGAGCAGGCCCGGGGCGTCCGTCACCTGCGGCACGCCGTACACCACGTCCTCGTACACGTTGCTCGACCACGGGGTCGGCAGGTACGCGTCCGGGGTGTCCAGCGATGTGCCGGTCAGCGGCAGCAGGTAGCCCAGCGACGCGAACTCGGGCGTCCACGCCACCTCGGCGCGCAGCACGTCAGGCGCGTTGTCAGCCTGGGCCGCGGTCTTGTACTTGTTCTGGGCCTCCGAGAACGGCACGTTCTGGTAGTCCACGGTCACGTTCGGGTACTCGGCCTCGAACTTCTTGATCAGTTCCTTGAAAGTGGGGGCCTCATTGGTCGAGTCACTGGTGTCCCAGAACACGACGGTGCCCGACACATCGGCCGGGTTGGTGGGTACAGGCGAACTCTCGGTGCTGTCGCCGCCACTGCTGCAGGCCGCGAGGGCCAGCGGTAGTGCGGCGAGCAGCGCGAGACCCTTGATGCCTCTGCGCATCGACGCTCCTCATTTATTTTCGTAATTCGGCGGCCCGGTCGGCCGTCGACTCCCTTCGGGGCGAGTGTGGGGAGGCATGTTAGGCGGCCCCACGGATTCGCACCCCGTTCACCCTATAGGGTACGCCCCCGTAACGCCGGGTTCTGACAACGGCCACCGCCATCGCCGGGATCGTTATCGATGTGTTGCCAGGGCGGACTCTATGCGGGCCCGCCACATCGCCAGATCGTCCTTGGCCCGCACCAGATCGGATCGCGGCGACGGGGATGGCACCGTCGGCAGCCAGCCATCCTGAGGCATCAGCGTCACGGCCGTCGTGTCCTGTGCGAAGAGCGCCCCGGTGCCCAGACCGCAGGCCAAGGGAGGTTCCGGAAGAGCGCAGGCTGCCGCCACGGCGGCGGCCAGACCCAGCGAGGAATCCAGCGCGCTGCTGATCACCACGGGCAGACCGATCCGCCGCGCGGCCTCCACGGTGGCGGCGACCCCGCCCAGCGGAGCGACCTTCAGCACCGCGACATCGGCGACCTCGGCCACCTCGTCGAAACGCCGGTCCACACGGATCACCTCGTCAGCCGCGAGCGGCACCTCCACGAGCTCGCGCAACTGGCGCATCTGCTCGATCGTCCGCACCGGCTGTTCGGCGTACTCCAGCCCGAACCCGGCGAGGTCGGCCAATGCGCGGGCCGCCTGCGGCACCGTCCACTGGCCATTCACGTCGACACGCAACGCCGCTGTCGGCAAGGCCTCGCGCACGGCCGCCACCCGGGCCAACCCCTCGGCGTCGCCCACCTTCACCTTGATGGTCCGGCACCCCGATGCCACCGCCATCGCCGCCGCCTGCTCCGGCGCCACCGCCGGGATGATGGCGTTCACCTCGACCCCGTCCCGCACCCGATCGGGCCACTTGCCGTCGGCCTGCTCCAGTGCCGCCGACAACCACCGGGCGTCGGCCTCGGTGTCGTAGTCGTCGAAGGGGGCGAACTCCCCCCAGCCCACAGACCCGGCGATCAGACATCCCCGCCGCTCGTGCAGTCCGCGGAACGGCGTGCGCAACCGAAGTCGGTACGGCCACAGACGCCGCTCGGTCACGGGCGCTTGGGGAACTTGTCGAACTCCGGTCGACGTCGTTGGGTGTAGGCGTCGCGGCCCTCCTGGGCCTCCTCGGTCATGTAGAAGAGCAGCGTCGCGTCACCGGCGAGTTGCTGGACACCGGCCAGGCCGTCGTCGGCGGCGTTGTGGGAGGCCTTGAGCATCCGCAATGCCAGCGGCGACAGCGCGAGCATCTCGCGCGCCCAGGCCACGGTCTCCTTCTCGAGGTCGGCCAGCGGCACGACGGCGTTCACCAGACCCCAGTCGTAGGCCTGCTCGGCGCCGTGCTGCCGGGACAGGAACCACACCTCACGGGAGCGCTTCTGACCGATCTGGCGGGCGAGCAGACCACTGCCGTACCCGCCGTCGAACGAGCCCACCTTGGGCCCGGTCTGCCCGAAGCGGGCGTTGTCCGCCGCGATCGTCAGGTCGCACACGATGTGCAGGACGTGGCCGCCCCCGATCGCGTATCCGGCCACCATCGCTATCACCGGCTTGGGCAAGCGGCGGATCTGGATCTGCAGGTCGAGGACGTTGAGGCGACCGATGCCCTTGGCCGCCACCTCGTCGTCACCGATGTAGCCGTCGTCCCCACGGATCTGCTGGTCCCCGCCGGAGCAGAACGCCCAGTCCCCCTGACCGGTGAAGATGATGACACCGACGGTGTCATCGTCCCGCGCCATCGTGAATGCCCGTTCGAGTTCGAAGAGGGTCTGCGGACGGAACGCGTTGCGCCTGTGCGGGCGGTTGATGGTGATCTTGGCGATGCCCTCGGAGGTCTCGTAGCGGATGTCGCTGAAGTCCCCTTCGGCCTTCCAGTCCGCTCCCGGTTCGATGCTGGAGAACGACGGGTCGGTGAACGCGGGGCTGTCCTCGGCGACCACCGGGGGCAACACGTATCGGGTGCGACTATCCATGCGACAAGGCTACGACGGGCGGCTCGGCCCTGCGCCCGGCGCCCGATCCACGGGTGGGCCCTCCCCCCGCGGCATCCACCTCCCACCACCAACACCGGTGCGGCGCGCACAATGGACGGGTGATCACGCTGCCTGCCGGTGAGGCCCCCGACGCGGCCGCCGCGCGCATCCGCGATCATCTGCGGCGCCGCTCACCCTTCGCGATGCCGGGCACAGCTTCGCCGGTTTCGTCGGATTCGGCCGAGGTGGTGCTGCGGACGTCGGGGAGCACAGGTGCGGCCAAGTCCGTGGGGCACACGTTCGAGGCCATCGAGTGGGCGGTGCACAGCTCACGGCGGGTGCTGGACGACGACGGCTGGCGGTGGTTGCTGCTGATGAGCCCCTACGCCACCGGCGGTTTCATGACCCTTGCCCGTAGCGAGCCGGCACCCGTGGTCTGGCCCGGTCTCGGCGGGAGGTTCGACGCCTCGGAACTGACGCGGTGGTATCCGGGTGGGGCGGATGCGACGTCGATGGTCAGCACGCAGCTGGCCCGTCTGCTCGACATCGACTCCGGGGTACGGCTCCTGCAGTCGATGCGCGCCGTCCTGATCGGCGGCGGTCCCTTTCCACCAGGACTGCGCCAGCGGTGCGACAGCCTCGGCATCCACGCGATCGCCACCTATGGCGCCACGGAGACGCTCGGCGGCTGCGTCTACGACGGTGTGCCCTGGACCGGTGTGGAGGTGAGTATCCACGCGGGTCAGATCCACGTGGACGGGCCGAATGTGGCGAGGGGCTACGTCCCCGGACCCACGCTGCCCAGGCCGTGGCCGACCGGGGACCTCGGTCACTGGCACGACGGCCGGTTGGTCGTGGACGGCCGTTGCGACGACCAGGTCCCGGTGAAGGGGATCAACCGTCGCCTGCGCGACTACGAGGAGAAGGCCCTGCGCCGACCGGGGACGACCGAAGCCGTGGCGATCGCGGTCCCGGACGACGTGGACGGCTACCGTGTGGTGGTCTTCACCGAGGACGCCGAGAACCGGTTACCGCGGTTGGACAATGGCAAACCCGATCGCCAGGAACTTCTCAGGAGAGCACGTGGCCAGCGTCAGTGAGTGGATCGCCGGAGCCCGGCCGCGCACATTGCCGGCCGCGATCGCCCCGGTCGTCGCCGGACTCGGTGTGACCGTCCACACGGGCACTGCGCTGTCGACCCCAGCCGTGGTGCGCAATGGCCTGCTGGCACTACTGGTCGCCCTCGCGCTGCAAGTCGGCGTGAACTACTTCAACGACTACAGCGATGGCGTACGGGGTACCGATGAGGTGCGCGTCGGGCCCGTCCGACTGGTCGGACAAGGGCTCGCTGCGGCCCGGCAGGTCAAGATGGCCGCCCTCGCCAGCCTGGCCGTGGCGGCCATCGCGGGGCTGGCACTGGTGCTGCTGAGCGGGCAGTGGATCCTGCTGCCGATCGGCATCGCCGCGGTGTTGTCCGCCTACGCCTACACCGGGGGATCCCGGCCGTACGGCTACATCGGACTCGGCGAGGTGTTCGTCTTCGTGTTCTTCGGCCCGGTCGCGGTCTGCGGAACAACTCTGGTCACCGGGGGGGACATCTGGCCGATCGCGGTCGTCGTGTCGATCGCCATCGGCCTGCTCACGGTCGACATCCTGGTCGCCAACAACCTGCGCGACCGGGAACTCGACGAGCAGTCCGGCAAACACACTCTCGCGGTGCGCCTCGGCGACGAGCGCACCCGCCGCCTGTTCGCCACAGCCAACATCATCGCGTTCGTCCTGGTGGCGTGGGTCGGGCTGGCCACGTCGCCATGGGCACTGCTCGGCATGGCCGGTGCCGTGCCTGCGGTGAAGGCCTCGCAGGACGTCCTCGAACACGCCTACGGGCGCGGGCTGATACCCGTGCTGCAGATGCAGTCGTTGGCGCTACTTCTGGCGGGACTCGGTCTCGGCGTCGGCTTCCTGCTCTGAGTCCCCCGGCTGCGGGTCGGGCTCGTCCTCAGCAGCCGCCGCGGCATCGATCCGGTCGTTGACCCGGCCGACCGCGTTGCCGAAGCCGCGGCTCATCTGTGCCCGCGGGCGATCCAGCCACACCAGGCTCAGCGCCCCACTGACCAGGAAGGCCAGGATCAACAGCAGGAACCCTCGCGCACCGGTCAGGTAGAGCAGTCCGCCCACCGCCAGCAGCAGCAGGATCCGAAGACCCGTGTACACGAAGAAGGCACGACCAGCAGTCACCGTTCCAGGGTACGTCGGGCCCCGTCCGGCAGCACCCTCCCCCCTCCGCGCGGATCACCCGCGCACGACGTTGCGGGACTGCCGGCTTGCCCTCGGCGGCGTACCATCGAATCATGGTCAAGGTGGTTCTCATAATCGTCGCCCTGGGGCTGACGATCTTCGCCCTGATCGACGTGTGGCAGGTCCCCCCCGCCGATGTACGCGGCGGCAGCCGGTTCCTGTGGACCCTGGCGATCCTGCTGCTCCCGGTGGTCGGGGCGCTGCTGTGGCTGTTCCTGGGCCGGTACCCCGAGGACGGCCCGCGCTACCTCGGACCCGACGACGACCCGGATTTCCTGCGCGGCACGCCGCAGTGAGCTCAGACCCCTGAGTAGGAGTGCAGCCCGGTGGCGAAGAGGTTCACCCCGAAGTAGTTGATCAGGAAGGCCAGGAATCCGATCAGCCCGATGACTGCGGCCTTGCGCCCCTTCCATCCCGCCGTCGAGCGGGCGTGTAGGTAGCCGGCGTAGATCACCCACGTGATGAAGGCCCAGGTCTCCTTGGGGTCCCAGCCCCAGTAGCGACCCCACGCGTTCTCCGCCCAGATGGCGCCGGCGATGACGGCGAAGGTCCACACCGGGAACACGAACGCGATCGTCCGGTAGGCCAGACCGTCCAGGCGCTCCGCACTCGGCAGCCTGCTCGCCAGACCCTTGCCGGCCGTCCCGCGGTCCTCGGCACGCTGCTTGATCAGATACGCTACGATCAGACCTGCGCTGAGCGTGAACGCACCGCCCGACACGGCAGCGGCGCTGACGTGGATCACCAACCACCAGGACTTCAGCGCCGGCACCAGTTGCGCCGACTCGGTGTACAACAACGTGACGGCCACGCCGAGCGTCAGGAGCACGGCACCGACCACCCACACGCCGAGCCACCGCAGGTCGGTGCGGGAGGCGGCGATGAGGTACACGAGCGCGACGGCGATGGCCGCACCGAGCGAGAACTCGTACATGTTGCCCAGCGGGAACCGCTCTGCCGCGAGCCCACGGAGCACGAAGCCCACGATCAGCAGGCCGGTGGCCAGCCACGTCAAGGAGATGGCGATGTTCCCGGACTTGCGACCCGGCTCGTCATGCGACTGCTGCTCGGTCGCGGTCGCGCCGGCCGGGCCGACGAGGACCTTCTGGGAACTGGGCAGCGGCACGCGGCGGGCCGCCAGCGACGCGGCGAACGCGAACAGCGCCAGTGCGTACACCAGCATCGACGCGTAGACGGCGGTGTTGCTCAGTTGTGCCATGTCTCATCTTCCGTTCTCTGCCGGTTGTGCACCACGGTAACGATCTCGGCCACGTCCTCGTGCACCCGTCCACCCCCGGACCGGCTCAGGCCCGCCACGTCGACGGTCCCCCCCACTGTATCCACTCCGGGCACCAGCCGGACCCAGACGCGTCGGCGCTGCAGCAGCAACGACATGGACACACCCACGATCACCAGCGCCGCGGCCACCAGGGCCAGCCACCGGCCCGGGTCATGGGCCAATGACAAGTTCGCGAAGTCGCGGTAGCCCACGAATTCGACCTCGGTGCCGTCGGGCAGCGTCCAGGTCTCCCCCGGTCGCAGCGCCTTCGTCCCCACCCGGTCCAACCCGCTGGTATCGAGTTTGTAGACGTTGCCGCCGGTCGGGACGTCCCCGGTGAACGCCCCGAGGAACAGTTGTGGGTCCCTGGCGGCCGGAAAGGTCGAAACCGGACCCATCACCGGGTCGATGGTCGCGGTGGGCAGGAAGAGCCCCGTCAGGGCGAATCCCGGCTCGACATCGGGGACCTTCACCACACCCGAAGAGGTGAGGTTGCCGTCGCGCGGCAGGAAGACCACCGCGTCGTCGAAGATGACCGTGCCGTCCGGGCGCGTGACTTTGATCTCGGGTGCGTACCCGTGCCCGGTGAGGAAGACCTTCACCCCGGGCAACACCAGCGGCGAGTTGACGCTGAACTCCTGCTGGGTCGGCGCGGCATCCGGTCGCTCACTGACCAACGCTTCGGCCTCGAACTGCCGGGGCGCGCCGGCCTGCTGCCCGGTCTCCTGGAAGGTGGCGGTGAACTGCTCGAGGACCACCGAGAACGGCGCGATCCGGTCCGGGTCCACGAACCGGCCGCTACGGAACGAGTCGAACTGGGTCAGTGAACCGGTGAACCCACGGCCCTCGACCACGATCACCTTGGCCGACCACCCGAACAACCCACCCACCGCCACCGCGAGCAGCAGGAAGATGAAACACAGGTGGAAGATCAGGTTGCCCACCTCCTGCACGTAGCCCTTCTCGGCGGAGATCGCATCGGTCTCCCGGCGCACCCGCCAGTGCCGTTGCTGCAGGTACTCCTCCGCGAGGTCCAGTGCCTCCGGGACCGCGGGGGTCCGCTCGTAGGCCGGCATCCGGGACAGCCGTGACGGGGCGGCGGGCGGGGGTTTGCGTACCGTGCGCAGGAAGTCCGCGGTGCGCGGCACGATGCAGCCGATCAGGGACACGATCAGCAACAGGTAGACCGCGGCGAACCACGGCGCCGCGAAGACGTCGAACATCCCCAGCCGATCCAGCCATGGCCCGACCTGCGGGTTCGCGTTGATCCACTCGTTGACAGCCGCCGCGTCGGTCCCCCGCTGCGGGAAGACCGAACCCGGGATGCTCGCCAGGGCGAGCAGCAGCAGCAGGATCAGCGCCGTGCGCATGCTCGTCAGCGTCCGCCAGCCCCAGCGCAGCCAACCGCGCGCCCCCAGTCGCGGCCCCTGGCTGCGGGTCGGCTCCATCGTGGTCGTCACAGGGTCACCTCGAAACTGCCCGCCCACACCCGCAGCCAGATGGAGATCTCGTTCCACAGGCCGGTGACCAGCAACACCCCGATCAGGATCAGCGTTGCGCCACCGAACCTCAACACCCACAACGAATGGGTGCGCAACCACTTCACCGTCCCGGCCATGCGCCGGAAGGCCAGAGCGATGATCAGGAAGGGCACCCCGAGGCCGATGCAGTACGCGAGGGAGAGCAACGCCCCCCGTAGCGCCGAGCCCTCCGAGAACACCAGCGCCTGCACGGCCGCCAGGGTCGGTCCGATGCACGGGGTCCACCCGAGTCCGAACAACACGCCGAGCACCGGCGCGGTCCACATCCCCAGGTTGGGCGACACATGCCACTTCACCTCGCGCTGCAGCCACGGCAGGGCACCCATGAAACCGATGCCCAGGATGATGATCACCACGCCGAGGACACGCTGGATCGGCTCCTGGTACTCCAGCAGCACCTCCCCGGCGTATCCCAGTAGCGCGCCATAGGAGATGAACACCACCGAGAACCCGAGGATGAACAGGCCGACGCCGGTGAGGATCTTCGTGTGCTTCGGCGCGACGGGCTCCTCGAGCTCGGCGCCGGTCATCCCCGTGACCACACCCACGTAGCCGGGCACGAGTGGCAGGACGCACGGGCTGGCGAACGACACGAAGCCGGCCAGCAGTGCCAGCGGGATGGCCAGCAGCAGCGAGCCGCCGGTCACCGTCTCTGCGACGCTCACGGTGCCGCCTCATCCTCGTCGGACAGTTGCTGCAGAGCCTCGTCGAGTTCGCCGGCACCGACCGCACCCAGGAAACGTCCGGCGACCCGGCCCTGGCTGTCGATGAGCAAGGTGGAAGGGATCGCCTGCGGCGGCAGGCTGCCGGAGAACTTCAGCACGAGCTGGCCGTCCGGATCCGGCAGATTGGGATATGGGATCCCGAACTTCTCCACGAATGCCCGCGCCGGGGCTTCGGAGTCGCGGGTGTCCAGGCCGAGGAAGTTCACGTCGGGGTTCTGCTTGGCCACTGCGACCAGCTCCGGAGCCTCAGCGCGACAGGGTGCGCACCAGGAGGCCCACACATTGATGACTCCCGGGGATCCCTGCCAGGTGGCGGTGTCGACCGCATCACCGTTGAGGTCGGTCCCGGTGAGGACAGGCGCAGGCTGTCGCTGGTCGACGGGCAGGATCACCGACGAGCCGTCCCCGGCGACAAAACCGTCGGTCTGGCCGACGTCGCCGGTCTCCTGCGAGCAACCGGCGGCCAGGGTGAGGACGAGGACCGCCCCGAGCAGCAGTGAACGCCTACGCACCTACGCCCCGACCCCCTTCGTCGAGATCGGGTAGAGCGACGCCGCCGGCTCCGTGTAGACGATGGACACGAGGCGATCGTCGTCGAAGGTCAGTGACGTCAGGGACGCCAGGTTGCACTGGCGCTTGCGGGGGTCGTGCACGAATCGGCGGCCTTCGGCGTCCAGGCGGGAGATCCAGACCGGCAGTTGGTGGCTGACGAGCAGCGCCTCGTGTCCGCGGACACTGCGGCGGGCAGCGGTCACCGCGGAACGCATGCGGGCCGCGACATCCGTGTAGGGCTCGCCCCAGGACGGCTTGAACGGGTTGTAGAGGTATCGCCACGCCTTCGGCTGCCGCAACACCCCGTCGCCGACGGACACCCGCTGCCCCTCGAAGACGTTGTCGGCCTCGATGATCCGGTCGTCGATCACCGGGGTGAGTCCGAGCCGGTCCGCCAGCGGGGCGGCGGTCTCCTGCGCCCGGTCCAGTGGTGACGACCAGATCTCGGCGATGTCGCGGGTCTCCAGGGCGTCCGCGACCATGACGGCCATCTGCTGGCCGACGTCCGAGAGGTGGAAATCGGGCAGACGGCCGTAGAGGATCTTGTCCGGGTTGTACACCTCGCCGTGGCGCAACAGGTGGACCGTGGTGCGCTCGGTCATGCGGACTCCTCCCGGGCTCGGGCAGCGGCTTCGGCCGCCCCCGGCAGCGCGCGCTGGATCTGTTCCAATGCTCGCTCATCGTGGGCGCTGCTCACGAACCAGGCCTCGAAGGCCGACGGTGGCAGGCTCACACCCGCATCCAGCATGGTGGCGTGGAACGCGGCGAACGCACTGGTGTCCTGGTCCTGTGCCTGGTCGTAGTTGGTCACCGGCTCGGCACGGAAGAAGAAACTGAAGAGACTGCCCGCGCGCTGCATCGTGTGGGGCACACCGGCGGCCGTCAGTGCCTCGTCCGTCATCGCGATCACGTGCTCGGCGGCAGCATCGACGGCCGCGTAGTCCGCGTTGCGGAGCATGGCCAAGCCCGCAGCGGTGGCCACGGGGTTCCCGGAGAGCGTGCCGGCCTGGTAGACCGGCCCTTGCGGGGCGAGCATCTGCATGACGTCCGCGCGACCGCCGAAAGCGGCCACCGGCAGCCCCCCACCGATCACCTTGCCGTAGGTGTACAGGTCGGCGGGCACCCCTTCGAGGCCGAACCAGCCGCTGGGTGAGACCCGGAAGCCGGTCATGACCTCGTCGCTGATCAGCAGCGCGCCGTTCTCCTTGCACAGCCCCGCGAGGCCCTGCGTGAAGCCGGGTGCGGGCGGGACGACACCCATGTTCGCGGGCACCGCCTCGGTGATCACCGCGGCCACGTCGAAGGTGTGCAGTGCGGTCGCGACCGCCGCCAGATCGTTGTACGGCAGCACCAGCGTCGACGCGGTCTGGTCCTTCGTCACCCCGGCGCTGTCGGGCAGACCGAGGGTCGCCACCCCACTGCCCGCCGAGGCGAGCAGGCCGTCGGAGTGACCGTGGTAGCAGCCCGCGAACTTGATCACCACCTCGCGGCCGGTGAAGCCGCGGGCCACCCGGATCGCGCTCATCGTGGCTTCGGTGCCGGAGTTGACCAGCCGCACCTGCGCGACGGGGGCGACACGTTCGACGATCAACTCGGCCAGTTCCACCTCGTTGGGGTGGGGGGCGCCGAAACCCATTCCGGTGGCGGCCGCGCTCTGTACCGCCTGCACAACGGCGGGGTGGGCGTGGCCGAGCAGCGCCGGCCCCCACTGCCCCACCAGATCCACGTAGGTGTTGCCGTCCACATCTGTGACGTAGGGCCCTTGGCCACCGACGAAGAAGACCGGGTGGCCGCCGACTGCGCGGAACGCCCGGACCGGCGAGTTCACACCGCCGGGGGTGACCGCCTGGGCGCGTTCCAGCCACCGCTGGGAGGAGCTGCGCTGCATGGTCCGATCGTCGCATGGGCCGGGCGAGCGGGCTCGCGCTGCCCCCCTGGCCCTTCCGGGGTGGCCATCCGCATCCGTGAGCACTCTGCAAATCCGGGAGCACTCCACCAGCGCCGAACCGCTAACAGATGTCCGAACCGCTCACGGATGAGCCCCGGCCCCCAACGCGGCTCGGATCCGCCGATCCAGGCGTGCCGGATCCGACAGTTGGTCCCAGATGACTCTCAGCACGATGTAGCCCGCGGCCTCGAGTTCGGCTTGACGCCGCTTCTCGTTGAGCACCGATTGCGCCCCTTGCCACGAGTCGGGCTGGTCCTTCACGGCGCCATCGAATTCAAGGACGACCCGGGTTCCCCTGATCAGCAGATCCACCCGTGAGTTCCCCACCACGACCTGACTCTGCACCTCATACCCCAGATCGGTCACCACCATTCGCAGCCAGGACTCACCCGGGGACTCCGCACCCGGGTCACAGTTGGCAGCCACCCACCGGACGCCGTCCACACCCGTGCAGCCGGCGAGGTGCGCGGCCACCGTCTCGATCTCCTGGGCCCGGCACCCCGACGTCCGCAGGGCGGCATCGGCCACGATCAGCGCATCGCGGCGCGACATCACGCGCGCACAATCGGCCACTGTCCACGCCATCGACGCCACGCGCATCCCCTCATACGTTTCACCAGCGGCGTTTGCGCCACTGACCACTTTGACGTCCTTGCCGTAGCGGCCCCTGGGAACACCGCGAACGAACACCGTCTCCGGAGGGTCCCCGACCATGGGCAGATCCCGCATCACCGCCGCAGTGGGCCCAGTGAGGAAGGCCGTGGGCGCCAACGCACCGAGAACGGCGCGGCCCTGAAGCCGGTACCGCTCCCACTCGTCGGTGACCGACTCCACATAGAGCCCACGACGCACACGTACCGACCCCTTCCGCGCGGCGCGAGCCGGCCTCGACGAGTCACCTGAAACCTCCGACGTGAGCACAACGACAAGCCTGCCTCGCGGAGCGGGACGTGGCTGCTGTCCTGCGATTCCTGTGGATAAGTGGATCCGGGAGTACTCCGCAAATCCGGGAGCACTCCGGGTGTGTCGAAGCGCTACCGGATTTCCGAACTGCTCACGGATCTGCGGCGCGGCCCGGGTTCAGGCGGGGTCCTCCGGCGGCTGCCCTTTCATGCGACCCAACAGGTGGCCGGCCAGCACAGACCCCACCAACCACCAGAGCAGCGCCCAGGTCGTGGAAAGGAAAGCCAGCGGGATCGAGCTCAGGAACACGACCGTCGGCGACAGCGACCCGAACACCAACTGCCTGGCGAAGTCGCGACTCGGCGGCGCGATGAAGAGGTCCCCGCGCAGCGCCACGAGGATCAGCACGACCTCCATCCCGCTGACGGCGCTGGCGTACACCGCGAACAAGGCGACGGCCAGCGGATTGCCCCAGTACTCACCGAGCATCTGCGCCGGGACGGGCAGCAACGCGATCAGCGCGAGGTACACGATCGTGGCCAGGACGTAGCGGGCGTCCATCGCACGCAGCGTCATGACGAAGCGGTGGTTCGCGCGCCAATAGATCGCGACCCAGATGAAGGCGACCAGGAAGCCGATCAGCGCCGGCACCTTGTCCTGCACCGCCTCCCACAGCGCGGAGACCGAGGTCGTGTCCTGCACCTCCGGCAGACCGATCTCCACCGCGGCCAGGGTCAGGGCGATCGCGAACACCGCGTCGGAGAAGAACACGACGCGATCGAACGCGACACCGTCCTCACGCGGGTAGACCGTGCGGGTCCAGACCGAGGCCATGCCCGCACCCTAGTGGCTGGACAGGCCGAAGGGGCCGAACCCACCGGCCCGGCCCCTTCGTGCGGTTCAGACGTACTGTTCGCCGCTCTCCGCGCGCGCCACCAGCGACGCAGGCGGATCGAAGCGCGGCCCGAAGGCGGCTGCGAGTTCACGTGCACGGGCGACGAACTCCGCGAGCCCGTATCCGTTGATGTACTGCAGCACCCCACCGGTCCAGGGCGGGAATCCGATGCCGAAGATGGAGCCGATGTTGGCGTCGGGCACGTTGCGCAGAACGCCCTCGTCGAAACAGCGCACCGAATCGATCGCCTCGACGAACAGCATCCGCTCCTGCAACTCGGTCAGGTCGACGTCCTGCGGGTCGACGTTCTGCCACGTCTCGCCCAGTCCGGACCACAGCCCGACCCGCTTGCCGTCGGTGTAGTCGTAGAAGCCCGCGCCGGCAGCACGACCGCCGCGGTCGAACTCGACGACCATCTTGTCGATCACCGGATAGGACGGGTGCTCCGGGAAGTCCCAGCCCTCCGCGGCCGCCGCCTCCCGCGATGCCTCCCGGATCCGGCGTGCCAGCGTCAGGCTGACCTCGTCGAACAGCGCCAGCGGACCGGTCGGGTACCCCGCCTGCAGTGCGGCCTGCTCGATGCTGGGCGCGGGGATGCCCTCGCCGAGCATCGCCGCAGCCTCACCCATGAACGTGCCGATGACCCGGCTGGTGAAGAAGCCCCGGCTGTCATTGACGACGATCGGGGTCTTCTTGATCTGCAGGGCCACGTCCACGGCCTTGGCGATGGCGGCGTCGGAGGTCTGCTCCCCCACCACGATCTCCAGCAGCGGCATCTTGTCCACCGGGGAGAAGAAGTGCATCCCGATGAAGTCCGCCGGGCGGCTGATCCCCTCAGCCAGACCCGTGATCGGCAGGGTCGAGGTGTTCGACGCGAGCAGCGAGCCCTCAGCCATGAACGGCTCGATCTCCGCGTACACCTTGTGCTTCAGCGCGGGGTCCTCGAAGACCGCCTCGATGAGCAGGTCGGCTCCCTTGGCGTCCGCCGGGTTGTCCGTGGCGGTGATCCGACCGAGCACCTCGTCGGCGGCCTCCTGGGTCATCTTGCCGCGGGACACCGCTTTCGAGAGCAACTTCTCGCTGTACGCCTTGCCCTTCTGCGCCGACTCCAGCGACACGTCCTTGAGGATGACCTCCATGCCGGAACGCGCTGAGACGTAGGCGATGCCGGCGCCCATCATGCCCGCGCCGAGGACCACGATCTTCTGCGCGCGGTACGGTTCGAAGCCCGCTGGACGGCTCCCGCCCTTCATGATGCCCTGCAGGTCGAAGAAGAAGGCCTTGATCATGTTCTTGCTGACCTGGCCGGTCGCGAGGCTGACGAAGTACTGGGTCTCGATCAGCAGCGCATTGTTGATGTCCACCTGGGAACCCTCGACGGCCGCGGCCATGATCGCCTCGGGCCCCGGCATCGGCGCACCCTTGATCTGCTTGCGCAGGTTCGCCGGGAACGCGGGCAGCATCGCGGCGAACTTGGGGTTCGACGGGGTGCCGCCGGGGATCTTGTAGCCCTTGGCGTCCCACGGCTGGGCGGCGTCCGGGTTGGCTGTGATCCACGCCTTGGCCGCGGGGATCAACTCGGCCGGGTCGGAGACCAGTTCGTCGACGAGCCCGACTTCGAGCGCCGCCGCGGGCTTGCGCCGCTGACCCTGCAGCAGGATCTCCATCAGGGCCTTCTGCAGTCCGAACATCCGCACCGTGCGCGCCACGCCGCCGCCGCCGGGCAGCAGACCCAGCGACACCTCGGGCAGACCGATCTCGCTGCCCTTGACGTCGAGGGCCACACGGTGGTGACAGGACAGCGCGATCTCCAGACCGCCGCCGAGGGCGGCGCCGTTGATGGCGGCCACAACGGGCTTGCCCAGCGTCTCGAGCTGCCGGGTCAGGCCCTTGAACTTCTGCAACTGCGCCGTGAGTTCCTCGGCGTCCGCCGGCGTGGCTTTGCTCAGCAGGGTGAGGTCCCCGCCCGCGAAGAAGGTCTTCTTCCCCGAGGTCAGGACGACACCGGTGATGTCATCCTTCTCAGCCACGAGCCGCTCGACTGTGGCTTGAAACGAGTTCTGGAACGTCTCGTTCATCGTGTTGGCGCCCTGGTCGGGGTCGTCCATGGTCAGCGTGACGATTCCGTCCGCGTCCTTGTCCCACGCAATCATGTTCGTCATTCCCCTCACACCCGCTCGATGATCGTCGCGAGGCCCATGCCGCCACCGATGCACAGGGTGACCAGGCCGTACCGTCCGCCGGAGCGTTCGAGTTCATCGACCACGGTGCCCAGGATCATGGCGCCGGTGGCTCCCAGCGGGTGGCCCATGGCGATCGCGCCGCCGTTGATGTTGACCTTCTCCATGGGCAGGTCGAAGTCCTTGACCCACTTCAGCACGACCGCCGCGAAAGCCTCGTTCAGCTCCCACACATCGATGTCGTCCTTGGTCAGACCGGCAAGCCGCAAAGCCTTCTCGGTGGCCGGAGTCGGTCCGGTCAGCATGATCGTCGGATCGGCGCCGGAGACGGCCGTGGCGACCACGCGAGCGCGCGGAACCATGCCGAAGTCCTTGCCGACCTGCTCACTACCGACGACGACCAGGGCCGCACCGTCGACGATCCCGGACGAGTTGCCCGGGGTGTGGACGTGGTCGATCTTCTCGACCCAGTGGAACTTCTGCAGAGCCACCGCGTCGAACCCGCCCATCTCGCCGATCCCGGCGAAGGAGGGCTTGAGGGAGGCCAGCGACTCCATGGTGGTGTCCGGGCGCATGTGCTCGTCGTGGTCGAGCAGGGTCACGCCGTTGCGATCCTTGACCGGAACCACGGACTTGGCGAAGTTGCCCGCACTCCAGGCCGCGGCAGACCGCTGCTGCGACTGCACGGCGTAGGCGTCCACGTCCTCGCGGGTGAAGCCTTCGGTGGTCGCGATGAGGTCGGCGCTGATGCCCTGCGGCACGAAGTAGGTGTCGTACGCGGTCTCCGGGTCCATGGCCCACGCGCCGCCGTCGGAACCCATCGGGACGCGGCTCATGCACTCCACACCACCGGCGATGACCAACTGGTCCCAGCCGGCGCGGACCTTCTGCGCGGCCATGTTGACGGCCTCGAGGGCCGAGGCGCAGAAGCGGTTGATCTGGGTGCCGGCCACGGTGTCCGGCAGGCCGGCGAAAATCGCGGCCGTCTTGGCGATGTCCGCCCCCTGGTCCCCCACGGGAGTCACACATCCGAGCACAAGATCGTCGATGGCGTTGGGGTCCATCCCCGGGTGGCGGGTGCGCAGTTCGTCGATCAGCCCGGTGACCAAGGTGACCGGCTTGACCCCGTGCAAGGATCCGTTGGCCTTTCCTCGTCCGCGCGGCGTGCGGATCGCCTCATAGATAAACGCTTCGCTCAACTGAGCCTCCGTGGCGTGTGCGCTCTACGAACGGAGCGCGGTGCCGCCTATGTTACTGGCAAGTAATAAATGCGGCCACCCCCCTCGGGAAATGCGCTCGGCCCGGCTCACGGGTCGTCTCACGGCCCGTCGTGACGGGCCGGCCCGCCGGCCATTGTGACGAAGTTGCGACGGTCCGGACCGCCGGCCATTGTGACGAAGTTGCGACGGTCCGGAACCTCTTTGTCACGAAGGTGAGGGGTTTCAGGCCGTCGGACCCAGCACCTTCGCGACAATCGGGGTGGACGGGCCGCCAACTTCGCGACAATCGCCGGCCAGTCCCCTCGCACGCGAAAGGAGGGGACCCGGTCACCCGGATCCCCTCCTCTGCGTCTGATTCAGCCGGCCAGCGCTTCCTGCAACTTGGTGGTGCACTCCTGCACCTGCTCGGCCTTCGACGGGTCGTCGATGAGCTCCTGGGTCAACTGCGACGCGGTGTCCTGCAGTTCCTGGGCCTTGGCCTGCAGGTCACTGGCATTGCCGGACGTCGGGTCCTCGATCAACTTCTTCGCCTCGGCCGCGTACTCATCGACCTTCTGGCAGTACGCGTCCACGGCGGACATGGAGTCCCCGCTCTCGGCAGTGGGTTCGGTGGTTTCGGCCATGGTCTCGGCAGGCGTCGCCGCTGCCGTGGTCTCGGTGGTGGAACTGCCGCTGTCGCTGCCACCGCAGGCGGCGAGACCGCCGAACAGCAGCGGCACGACCACGACGAGTCCGAGCATCTTCTTCATTACGGTTCCTCCCGGGGGTACGGTTCCCGGACTCTACCCGAGGTGATCACTCGGGCACCAGTAGCCGTTCGGCGGGGTTGTTGGGCACGTGGTGGCGGACGAACCCCGGGCCGGAGCCACCGCTGTCCACGGAGGCGGCGACCGATGGGGTTCAGGTAGACCGATGGGGTTCAGCGCCCGACGAACCCCACCTAGCTGCACGAACCCCACCCAACACCGATCAGCGCGGCCGGCGTTGATCGGTCCATTGCCGCCCGTCCCACCAGCGCAACTGGCTGGGGTCCTCCGGGTCGGGGTACCAGGAGCCGACCGGGGTCGGTCCACCGACCGGCATTTCGGCGCCCCCGGCCTGCACAACTGGACCTTGGCCGGCCGCAGCGTCGTAATACGGGATGCCCGGCACGGGAGCAGGCTTGGATCCCGACCCGGTCACCGCCGCCACGATCAACCAGATGATGCCCGCGACAGCGAGGAAGCCGCCGAGGATCGCCAATCCCACCCAGCCGAAGGCGCCACCGACTTCATTGACGATCCCGCCGATGGCCTCGGCGAAGGACGGCCCCACGACGAGGTTGGCCCCGCCGTCGTCAGTGGCCGCAACCGTGTACTTACCCTGTTCGGGCGCGGTGAAGGAGATGACCCCGATGTAGGTGGTGGAACCGAGGGTCAGAGTGGAACTCGACGCGCCACAGGAGATGCATGTCGTACTGATCCGCTCGCCGTCGGGCCCGGACACGGTCAGCGACTCCGGATCCACGGTCACGTTGCCAGGGTTGGAGCCGGCGAACCCGATGTTCTCGTAGACCGTGTACGTCCCCGGGCTCAACTCCACCTCCGTGGATCCCGGGGCGGTGAACGGGTTGCTGATCATCGTGGTGGAGGCGATCGACCCGATGGTGGACGTGACGCCACCGACGGCCTGTGCCAGACCCACTCCGAACATCACTACGCCGAGCAGGATCAGGATTATCGGGAAGGTCTTGCGCATGCCTCCAGACTGCCACCTGAGGCGGCTCGATGGCAGTCCTGCGCGCCGACGCAACACCGGGCCACTGCGACTAACCTCGGACGCGTGAGCGACTTCGACGACTTCATCGACGGCTTCTACCCGTACCGCAAGGAGACCACCAACTACCGGCGGATCCCCGACGAACCCCGCGATCGCGCCGACGTGCTGGCCGAGATCACCTCAATGGCCCAGCGCGAGGACGCGACCGGCGATGAGGGAAAGGTGTCGGGCTCGCTGTACAGCGGTGACCACGAGCACTACGCGTACCTCGGCGAGGTCTTCTCCCAGTTCTCCCACGCGAACGTCCTGCAGCGCGACATGTACCCGTCGGCCACGAAGTTCGAGGGCGAGATCGTGGCCATGGTCCTCGACCTGTTGCACGGCGACGCGAACGCCTGTGGGGTGGTGACCAGCGGCGGTTCCGAAAGCCTGATCACCGCGCTCTACACCTACCGGGAGGCCGCCCGCGAGCGCGGTGTCACAAAGCCCAACGTGGTCATGCCCATCACGGCGCACGTGGCGCTGGACAAGGGTGCGTACTGGATGGACATCGAGGTCCGCCACGCCCCGCTGACCGACGCCTACACCGCTGACGTCGACGCGATGGCCGAACTGATCGACGACCAGACCATCGCTCTGGTCGGATCGGCCGGGGACTACGCCCATGGACTGATCGACCCGATCGAGGACATCGCCGCGCTGGCCCAGGAGCACGGGATCGGGATGCACGTGGACGGCTGCCTCGGCGGCATGCTCTGGCCCTGGGCAGAAGAACTCGGCTACGACATCCCGCTGTGGGACTTCCGCGTCCCCGGGGTGACGTCGATCTCCGCCGACACACACAAGTACGGCTATGCCCTCAAAGGAACCTCCACACTGTCCTACCGCAACAAGGACCTGCGCCGGCACCAGTACTTCACCTACCCGGACTGGCCTGGCGGGCTCTACCTCTCGCCGGGCCTGGCGGGCTCGCGCTCCGGAGGCCTGATCGCCGCGACGTGGGCCGGGATGGTGACGACCGGGCGTGCCGGCTACCTCGAGGCGGCTCGCGGGATCATGCAGACCGCCACGACGATCCGCGAGGGCATCGAGGCGATGGACGGCCTGCAGGTCATCGGCGACCCCAAGTTCCTCATCGCCTTCATGTCCGATCGCGACGACCTCGACATCTACTTGGTCAACGACGCGCTGAAGAAGGCCGGTTGGCGCATGAACGCCCTGCAACTGCCGGCCGCCCTGCACTTCTGCGTGACCCGCCCGAACACCCGACCCGGTGTGGCCGAGGCGTTCCTGTCCGACCTGCGAGAGGCGGTGCAGTACGCCATGGACAACGTGGGTACGCCGGCCGCCAGTGGCGCCATGTACGGCTTCGGTCACACCCCACAGGCGAACGAGACGCTCAACACCCTGATGTCCGGGGTACTGGACGCCATGCATGAGGTGGCCCCCGAGTGAGGTGGGTCCTGGGGATCGACCTCGGCAATGGCGGCCCGAAAGTGGCCGCGGTCGAGGACACCGGCACGATACTGGCGACCGCGTTCAAGCCGGTGTCCGTCTACGTCGGCCTTGACGGCACCGCCACCCAGGACGCCATCGAATGGGAGGTCGCGCTGCGCGCGGCCGTGGCTGAGGTCATCGCCGATGTCCCGAAGGACGATCTGGTCGCGATCGGGATCACCGGGCAATGGGGTTCCACCGTCCCTGTCGGTCCCGATGACGATCCTGCCGGACCAGTGATTCTGTGGTCGGACACGCGGTCTCGGCGCAACGTCGCGCGCATCCTCGGCGGTCCGATCAGTTTCGGCGGGTACGCGCCCCACAAGGTGCTGCCTTGGGTCCGGATCACCGGCGGCGCCCCGAACCCTGCCGGCGCCGACCCGACCGGGCACGCGTTGCTTCTGCAGAACGAGTTGTCCGACATCGGCGAGCGCTGCAGGGTCCTGTTGGAACCCGTCGACTACCTCGCCTTCCTGCTCACGGGGCGGGCGGCCGCCACGCCGGTCTCGATGACCGCCTCGTGGCTCACCGACAACCACATCGGCAGCAAGCCCGAGTACGTCGCAGACCTCGTCAAGCGGTCGGGCCGCAAACCCGAGTTGCTGCCCGAGTTGATCCCTACCGGCTCGATCCAGGGTCCGCTGCTCGACGAACCGGCCGAACGTCTGGGCCTCAAGCCCGGGGTGCCCGTCGCCTGTGGCATCCCGGACATCCACGCGGCCATCGTGGGTAGTGGAGCAGTCAAGGCCTACGACACGCATATGGCGGTGTCGACCACCGCGTGGCTCTCCGCGCCGGTTCCGTTCAAGCGCACCGATATCCTGCACGGGATGGCGACGCTGCCAGGCCTGAGCCCCGACATGAACATCGTGGGTAACAACATCGAGACCGGCGGCGCGGCGCTGTCGTGGCTGCGGGAGCAGATCATCGCGCCTTCCGACGGACTACTGGGAGGCGGCAGCGGGATCGGTGCCGACGGTGCGGCGCCGGTGACCGAACAGCCGACGTACGCCGCGCTCACCGAATTGGCGGCGACGGCCCCGGCCGGCTCGGAGGGCGTCATCTTCACTCCCTGGCTGGCCGGGGAACGCAGCCCGATCGAGGACAAGAACTTGCGCGCGGCTTTCCTCAACCTCTCTCTGCGGACCGATCGGGCGATGCTCGTGCGGGCCGTCATGGAGGGGGTGGCGCTGAACATCAACTGGCTCTTCGGCTACTACGAAAAATTCGTCAAACGTAAGGTGCCCAGCATCCGGATCATGGGTGGTGGCGCGCAGTCCGACCTGTGGTGCTCGATCATCGCCTCCACACTGGACCGTCGCATCGAGCAGGTGGCGGACCCACTCAACGCACAACTGCGGGGGATCGCGCTGTGGGCCCTGGTGTGCATGGGTGAGATCACCCTGGACGAGGCAGCAGCGCGGGTACCCGTCGCGCGGACCTTCGACCCCGACCCGGCCGACCGTGAGGTGTACGCCCATCACATGCGCGAGTACAAGAAGCTCTACGGGTCGGTGAAGGGCTTCTACAAGCGGATGAACAGTTGAGCCGTACGGAACTGGTTGGCGCACCCTCGGCCCCGACCAGTTCCGTACGCGACACGCCGCAGTTGGCGGACACCGTCGACCGGCAACCGCGTGTTACTGGTTGGCGCAGCCTGGACCCCAACCAGTTCCGTACGCCAATGTCACTCTGCCAGCGCACCCGCGTCGTCACACAACCCGCGCAGCCGCTCCCGCAGACCGTCGGCCACCCGCGGCAGCCCTCCCGGCGCGGGATTCACCTCCGCCCGCTGCCGAAGGCGCCGGGCGCCGGTGGGATTGCCCCGCAGCGCGTGGGTCAGGGCCACCGCGAGTTGCGCCATCCCCTGCCAGGCCGCGCGCTGCTCGCCCGGTGCCGATTTCCAGGCTGCCTCGAGGGCTTCGTGAGCCTGGAACGGCAGGCCCTCGTCGAGTAGCCGGCCGACCAGCGCGACCACCGCTTCCGGCGAAGGGTCGATGGGCTCCGGCAGGGGCGCGACCCCCCGGGCGCCGGTGGGCAGTGGGCGGCCGAGGCTGTCCCTCGCCCGTGGGTTCAGCGGCCGGCCGGTGGCATCCCGTCCCCGGTCAGCCATCGGCCGTCTTCAGCGTCAGGTACGCCCGCCGGACATCCACGGCCTTCTGAAGCGACGCCCCCGCGTCATCGGAGAAGGACGCCCGGTACACAGGATCGCTCGAGGCGTAGATGGTCGTGTAGAACGCCGCGAACGCACCGAGGAACGTGGCCACCCGGATCAGTGCACGGGAGAGCACATGGTCGTCGCCGATGGTGAAGAACACGTCAGTGGCACCGAGGTCTCCCACCCACGCGGCCTGAACCGGGTACGTGATCGCCACAACCCCGAAAACGATGAAGAACAGCCATACCAGGATGCCGATCAACGCGGCCTGGATGGCCTGCGTGGCAAGTGCGGAGATGAGCATGTTGCGCCGCTGCGGTCGCCCCAGTTGGGGCCCGACGAACTGCTCGACCCCATCGACCACGCCGGAAAGGGGAGTCCGGCGACAGGCCGCGCGCACGTCGTCCGCAGGCCCGTCCTGCTGCAGCATCGCGATCTGATCATGCGTGCGCTCCACCGTGACCAGCACCCCGAGCAGCAGGAGCAACCCGCTGCTGGCCCACAGCAACAGCGAGTCGAGGCTACTTGCCACCTGCCATACCTCTGTGTTGATGAACAGCACGATCAGCACGATCAGCAGCAGGGGCAACGCCTTCGTGGTGACGACGTACAGGTCACCTGCACTTCGGACCGTCTGCCGGACCGCCCAGACGATCATCGCCAGGATCGCGAAGCGAGTGAACAGGTAGATCAGCCCGAGGAGCAGGGCCTGCACGATCAAGGCTCCGAACACGGACAGCCAATCGACCACCTCGCCGTCCACACGCTGCCCGATCTGGACGAGTTCAGCCACCACCCCCACTGCCAGGAAGCCCGCAAGGATGGGCCAGCCCACGCGATCCGCAGGGGCGAACCAGTACCCGCGCCGCGACTTCGACCAGAAACCCCAGCTCACCAGCACCAGCCCGGGCACCACCAGGACCAGTACCGGGACCAGGCGGGTGCCGTTGGTCACGGCCAGCGACAGGGCGGACACCAGTTGCACCGCGGCCACCACCGCCATGGCCGGCAGCGCCCGGGTCCAGATGTGTTCGGCCGAGTTGTACCCGTCGACGAACTGCGGGAAGCCGTTGCGTGAGAACCACGTCTCGGTGCGCCGGATGGGGTCCACGGACGCCAACGCTAGCGAACACTCACAGCGTGATCGCGGCTGAAGCGGTGGCCAGTGCCGCCGCGAATGCGTCGACCGAACCGTCGAGCCGGGCCAGTTCGCGCGGCGAAAGCAGAACCTGCAGGCCGCTCTCGGTCCGGGCGAGCACGAGGGGGCTGCCGACACGGCTCACGGCCGATGCGACGTCCGGCGGCATCTCGTTGAGGTGCAGAAGGCGGAAAGGCACGCCTAGGTCTGCAACGAAACCGTCCCACTGCTTCTTGCGGCGAATCGGCGAATGGGTGATGTCGCACAGGGCGCACTCGGTGCGTCCCAGCAGATGTCCGACCACGTACCGCACCTCGCCCCGCAGACCGCCGTCCGCGTGGTACACGCCGATGAACTCGTGGATCGCCACCCGCCCAGCCTGCGGCCGCCACTGACATCGCGCAACTACAGTCGGGGGCGTGAAGACGTGGGCTGCAGCGATCCTGGACCTGGTGTGCGTCGTCGCCTTCGTGGCGGTTGGCATCTCGTCCCATGGCGAAGACGACTCCCTGGTGCGGGTGGCAGCACCCTTCGTGGCGGCACTGGCCATCGGGTGGGTGATCGCGATCCCGTTGAAGCCCGCGGAGTCCCTGCGTGCGGGTTTCGTGATCTGGCTGGTCACGCTGGTCGGCGGCATGCTTCTGCGCAGGGTCGGCGGCGATGGCACGGCGTTCACGTTCATCCTGGTCGCGGCCGGATTCCTGGCGCTGACCCTGCTCGGATGGCGCGGGATCGCAGCACTGGTACTCCGGCGCCGCTCGCCGGCAGCGGACTAGGTGACCGCCAGGCGCACCTCGGTTCCGGGTTCGAGGGCCCGGTCACAGACGAACACGACTGTCTCCCCCGCCACCCGCGCCGACACCAGGTGGTGTCCGTCGCGGAAGGTACGGCCCGTGACCCGCGCCGACCACGGTCCACCCGCGGACATCCGGATCTGCTCGGGACGATAGGCCCGGCCCTCGAGTACCGACAGCCCCACGAGGCGCGCGACGTACATATCCGCAGGTTCGTTCCACAGTTCGTCCGGTGTGCCGACCTGGACCAACGTCCCGTCCCGCAGGACCGCGACCCGGTCGGCCAGCGTGAAGGCCTCCTGCCGGTCGTGTGTGACAGCCAGAACAGTCATTCCCAGTTCCCGCAGAACCCGCTGGACGTCAAGGACCAAACCCGCCTTCAGGACCACGTCGAGGGCGCCGAACGGCTCGTCGAGAAGCAGCAGGCGTGGCTGCGGGGCCAGCGCCCGCGCAAGTGCCACACGCTGGGCCTGCCCCCCGCTGAGGGTGTCGACGCCACGCGGCCCGAAGCCGGACAAGCCAACCAGATCCAGCATCTGCGCGACCCGCGCGGGATCGGCCGGTCGCAGCCCGAAACCCACGTTGCCCGCAACGTCGAGGTGCGGGAAGAGCAGGTCGTCCTGGAACATCATGCCGACACCCCGGCGGTGTGGCGGCACACCGACCATCGCCTCTCCCGCCACCTCGATCAGCCCGCCATGGGGCACCAGCCCGGCCACGGCGCGCAACAGCGTGGACTTGCCGCCACCGCTGGGACCGAGGATGCACACGATCTCCCCCCGCGCCACGTTCAGATCGATACCGCGCAGGACGGGCTGGTCGTAGGAGGCGGTGACAGCCTGCAACCGCAGCATCAGAACACCACCGCCTTGCCGGCGCGCAGCCGGTCGATCCCCACGACGACCACGGCGGTGATCAGCATGAGCATCGTGCTCGCGGCGTAGGCGGCCGCGACCGTGACTTCTCCCGGCCTCGCCAACAGCCTGGAGATCGCCACCGGCAGGGTCGGGTCGGCCGGCGTGGCCAGGAACACAGTGGCACCGAACTCTCCGAGGGTCACCGCGAACGCGAATCCGACAGCCACCGTGATCAGCGGAAGGAGCAACGGCGCGGCGACGGTCCGCAGTGCGTGTCGGGGTGTCCGCCCGAGCACGGCGGCCACTTCGAGATAGCGACGGTCGAACGACTCGAACCCCGGCGTCAGGACACGCACCACGAACGGCATCGCGACCAGCGCTTGGGCGAGCACGATCAGCAGCCCGGTGTTGCGCAAATCGATGGGCGGGCGCCCGAACGCCAGCAGCATCCCCAGCCCAACGGTCACCGCGGACGTTCCCAGCGGCAGGAGAAGCATCGCGTCCACGGAGCGCAGCCATGTGCCACGCCGCCCCATCGCCAGCCCGATCGCTGCGGCACCCCCGACGAGCATCGCGAGCACGGTCGCCAGGATCGATGTACGCAGCGAGGCCAGCACAGCGGCCCAGGGGTCCACCGCATTGGTGGTCTCCCCCGGCGAGAACAGCACCTGCCACCCGGCGGTCGACCACTGCCCGCCGACCAGCAGCGAGCGGCCAGCGATCACAAGTAACGGGGTGACGACCAACAGGGCCGTACCGACCACGACCCCCGCGACCAGCGATATCTCCCGCCACCCCCGCGGTCGGCGGGAGATGTCGACGGCGCTGCCCGCCACCACGCTTCGCCCCCGGCCGACAACCACCAGCATCGCGACGACAGCGATCAACTGCAGCAGCGCCAGAGCCGCCGCTGCCGGCAGATCCAGCAGGTAGGCGGTGCTCCGGTAGATCTGCACCTCAAGGGTGCGCAACTGGCCGTCACCCAGTACCTGCACGACCCCGAAGGAGGTGAAGCAGAACAAGAACACGATCGCCGACGCGGCCCGCACCGAGGGCGCGACCAGCGGCCACGTGACTCTCCGCCACGCCTGCCAGCGGGAGGCACCCAGAAGTCGCGCGGCGTTCTCAAGGTCCGGGTCCAGGGTGGCCAGCGCGGCTCCCAGCACCCGGATGACGACCGCCAGGTTGAGGAACATGTGGGCCAGGACCAACCCCCAGATGCTGCCGGACAGGTCCACCCCGAGCAGCCCCGTCGGGCCGATGAGCGCGAGGAAAGCGGCGGCGACCACCACAGTCGGCATCACGAACGGCACGAGGACAAGTGCGCGCAGCAGTCCGCGACCCGGGAAGCGATAGCCGGCGATCACCACCGCTGCCGGGATGGCCACGATCAGGGTCGCCACCGTTGACAGCGCCGCCTGCAGCAGCGTGAAGCCGAGGACGCCCCAGGTGCGCGCGTCCACCAGGACCCCGAGCATGCCCGCCGGACCCTCGCTGAGGCCGACCCGGACAACCGCGGCCACCGGCACCACGAACAGCACCAGCAAGAAGACGACTGGCACGGCCAGGACGGCCGTGCGGCCTACTGACCCATGATCGCCGACCACTCGTCGATCCATTCCTCACGCCCGGCGGCGATCTGTTCGGGTGCCATCACCACAGGATCAGTGGGCGGCGCGGAGTACTCCTCGAATGCCGGCGGTACCGCTGCGTCGGGTACCACCGGATACACGAACATCTGCTCGGCGATGTCGTCCTGGAAAGTGGCGGAGAGCATGTAGTCGATGAAGGCCCGCGCCCCTTCCGGATTGCGCGCCCCGGCCAGGACACCGGCGTACTCCACCTGCTGGAAGCAGTCGGAGTCGACATTGGCTGTTGGGGCCGGCGCCTCCGGGTCTTCGCTGAACATGACCTCAGCGGCCGGACTCGTCGAATACGAGACGACGATCGGCCGCGTGCCTTCTCCGGATCCGCCGGAGAACTGTTGGTAGTAGGCGTTCTCCCAGCCGTCCACGACCTTCACGCCGTTGGCCTTCAACTGCTCCCAGTAGGTCTGCCAATCGGGTTGACGCGACACGGTTGACAGCAGGAAGGCCAGCCCCGGCGACGAGGTGGCGGGGTTCTGCACCACCGTGAGGTCCTTGTACTGCGGCTTCACCAGGTCCGCAGGCGTCGCCGGCGGCGGGGAGTCCGCGAAGTACTCCCGGTCGTAGTTCAGGCACACCGCGCCGGTGTCGATCGGGGTGACACCCGGCGCGGCCTGGGCGAGCTGCTCGGGCGCGCCCGCGGCTTGGTAGTCCTCGAACACCCCGCCTTCCTGGGCCCGGCTCAGGAAGGTGTTGTCGACTCCGAACAGCACGTCCCCCTGCGGGACACCTGCCGACAGGATCGCGGAGTTCACGACCTGACCGGTGTCCCCGTTCTGCACGATTGTCACCTCGTAGCCGGTCTGCTCGCTGAACTCCCGCAGCACCTTCTTCGACACCGAGAAGGAGTCATGGGTCACGAGCACGACCTCAGTCGGAGGCGACGATTCGATCTCGGGTGCGGTCGAGGAGCACGCCGCCAGTGCGGCCACGAGAGGCAGGAGCAGCAGTTTCTTCACAGTTCCTCCGCTGGCATTACCCAGATCAGGTTCGGTGGGTCGGCCACGCGCGTCGGTGACCCTCTCAGCCCGGCTGCCCCGAGCTCCCCTTGCCCGTACAGCGTAACCCTTGCCGCAGTTGAGTCCAGAGGCGTGGTGTAACAGCTGATCGTGTTCGGCGTGGTGTCGCAGACAGGAGCGGTCACCGCGTGATCCTCAGAGAACCGACTAAAGATCTCTGAGAGGAATCATCACGATG
>Ga0116151_10000869_pt1 | contig 28071 bp, 22 predicted proteins | sample AD_UKC117_MetaG_FD_89893 | JGI IMG/M metagenome (GOLD analysis project Ga0116151, IMG submission 89893) | Active sludge microbial communities of municipal wastewater-treating anaerobic digesters from Hong Kong - AD_UKC117_MetaG | ecosystem: Engineered > Bioreactor > Anaerobic > Digestate... | reverse complement strand
GTCGGCGACGCGCAGCATGTAGCGGCCCCACTCGGGGTAATTGACCCTGAGCTTCCACGAGGCGCGGCCGTTCCTGACGTCGACGACGTCCTTGCTGATGCGCCGGCTATAGATATCCGAGGCCTGCTCGGCGAGGCTCTCGCTGCCCTTCTCCCACCACCAGCGCCACTCGAGCTTATAGAGCGACACCTCGACCCGGCCGTCGCCCGACGGCTTGCCGTCGCGGTCGACGAGCAGGATCTCGACGGGATGGTCGCGGTCGGTCAGCAGCATGCCCCTGGACGCGTCGCCCTCGGGCACCTTGACGCCGACGTAGCGCCGGTACGGATGGAAGTCGACCGAGAACTGCTCGCTCGAGAACAGGCCGGATCGCTCGAAGGCCCGCGACAGGAAGGTAGCCGTCAGCGGGCCCGGGGCCTGGCCCTCGGGCGCCAGGTCGACCCTGAAGCGGGCGGCGCCTGAGCCGTCGAGGTAGCCGTCGAAGAGTAGCTCGCGCGAGCTCGGGGCGGTGCGCAGCGGGTCCTGGAACGAGAAGCCCGGGTAGTCGCCCGGCGCCTTCGCCGACGCCGACAGCGTCATCGACACGTCCGCCTTGAGCCCGGGCGCCGGCGCGCCGTGGAGCCAGGCCGCCCTGAGCCCCATCTCGCCGAGGTCCGCGCCGACGTAGGGCGAGCCGCCGTAATCCAGCTCGAGCTTGAGCCGGTTCGGCATGACGGTCTCGACCTTGACGGCCTTGGAGAAGGTCTTGCCGCCGACCGTGACGCGGGCCGTCCAGGTGCCGGTCGGGGCGCTCGGGTCGGTGCCGGTCCGTATGTAGTAGAAGCCGCCGACCGACTCGGTGTAGGTAGCCTGCCTGGTGACCTGGCCGAGCGGGCTCTCGAGCTCGAAGCGGACCGGATGGTCGGCCGGGAGGGTCCCGAGGCGGTCGTAGAGCACGAAGCACAGGTGCATATCGTCGCCGGGGCGCCACACGCCGCGCTCGCCGTAGATGAAGCCCTTGACGCCCGATTCGGCGGTCTCGCCGCCGACGTCGAAATGGCTGACCGCGAGGGCGCTCGAAGGGGTCAGCTTGAGGTAGCCGCGCTCGCGGCCGCTCTTGGCGCCGGCCGCCTCCGCGACCGCGAAGTACGGCTCGGCCGTTTCGCCGGCCCTGGGCTTGAGCACCGCCAAGCCGGAGGCGTCGGCCGAGGCCGAGGCCAGCTCGCGCATCGCGTAGCTGTATAGCGACACGCGCGCCCCGGACAGGGGCTTCGCGGTCCGCAGGTCGCCGGCTACCAGGTGCCACGCGCCGTCGACGTCGAGCTTTGCCGACAGGGCCACGTCGGACACGAGCACGTTGCGCCTCGCGGTCCGGTCCCGGCCGTAGCGCTGGACGTAGAAGGCCGGATGGGTCGGGTCGTCGCGATAGCGGTAGTACTCGTCCCAGTCGAACCACGACTCGTAGTAGTCCCAGTACGACGAGTCGTCGCCCTTGTCGCGTATGGTCACCGGCGGGAAGGTCCACTTGCCGAGGCTCGCGTGGTCGTTCGGGCTGACGTACCGTATGTGATCGCGGCCGAAGGCGACGCGCAGCTGGAACAGCCCGTCCGGATGCTTAGCGAGCAGCGGCGACAGGTCGAGCGCGTACGGCGTCCACTGGTTCTTCTTGTCGTCGGTCCAGCCGAGGTCGATCTCCTCGCGCCAGACGACCTCGCCTACCCGCTTGAGCTCCTTGGAGCCGTCCAGGTCGTTGACCTGCAGGAACTGGAGCATGTTGTCCCCGTAGACGCGTAGCGCCTCGACGACGACCTTGGACAGGTTCCTGGTCTCCATCACGACGCGGGTGCCCTGGGTCGACGGCACGATGACGCCGCCGGCCTGGAAGCGGACCTCGGGCATCTCCCAGTCGAAGCGGACCGTGGCCTGGACCGGTACGGCTATCGCGCCGCCCGTCAGGCCGCGCAGGCCCTTCTCCACGGTCACGCCGACCTCTTCGCTCCAGCCGAGCGACGAGTAGACGCGGACGAGGCCGCCCTCGCTCTCGTAGCGCAACGCCCCGGACGGCGACGTACCCGGAGACGAGGCCCGTATGAGGCCGCGGAAGTCCTGAGCCTTGTCGACCGGTTCGCTGAAGGCCAGCCTGAGGCAGGCGGGCTCGCCGGGCTCGGGCCCGGTCACCGATAGGAGCTCGAAGCTGCCCTCGGCCGGTACCCTATAGCGTTCGGAGCCCTTGGCGGACGCCCCTATGGGCTTGCCGTCCCAGCTGAGCGTCAGGGCGGATTCGCGTTCCGATCGCGGTATGCGCTTGACCGTGAAGCGGTGGAGGCCGTCGCCCTCGTGGCTCCACGACAGGTCGAGCCTGCGGCCGTCGACGGTAGCCGAGACGAGCCGCTCCACGTCGGCTACGGCCGGCGCGTCGTCGGAGCGCAGCGAGCCGTCGAGCGACAGGCTGCCGTCGAACGCCGCGTACAGGGCCCCCGGCGTAACCGACAGCCCGGGCTCGGCCGCCCTGACCTTGAACGAGAACCAGCCGTTCGACGGCTCGCCTATCGCGGCGAAGTCGAAGACGGCCCGGTAGGTCTCGCCGGGCTTTAACGGCGAGGCCGGCCTGAAATCGAGCCTGCTGCCGTCGTCGCTCCACGAGACGGCGCCGTCTATCGGCGGGTCGAAGCTGAGCGGATTGACGCCGCGCAGCGCCCCGGCGTCGCGGCCGGAGCTGAGCACCACGCTCAGGTCGGCGAAGCGCGATACGATGCCGTCGCTGTGCGCGACGACGAAGGCCGGATCGGGCGCCCGATCCTCCGCGACGTCGCGGCCGCGCGAGCAGGCGGCCGATAGCGCCGAGACGAAGACGACGGCCGCGATAGCGGCCTTGAAGCGCAGCGTACGGTTCAGGCTCATGCGTATTTCCTTTTCGGCCGGGGCGCCGTCGACGGTTGGACCGGCGCTCCTAGTATACGGCGTCGCTACCGATCCGTCAGGCCTTTCCGGATTCGATGAGGCCTCGCATCCTCTCCCGGAGCACGGCCCAGACCTCGTCGGCGCGGCCTTCGCCGTCGACCGCGACGAGGGTGCCGCGGCGCTTGTAGAAGTCGACGAGCGGCGCCGTCTGGCGGTAGTAGTTCTCGAGCCTGCTGCGTACGGCGGACTCGGCGTCGTCGTCCCTGACGTATAGCTCGCCGCCGCAGTCGTCGCAGACGCCGGCCACCGCCGGGGGCATCAGGTGGATATGGAAGCTACGCCCGCAGCCGCGGCACATGCGCCTCCCGGACAGGCGCTCGACTACCTTGGCGTCGCTAACCTCGAGGTCGATCACGTAGTCCTCGGGACAGAACTCCGCAAGCGCCTCAGCCTGGGCCATGGTCCTCGGGAAACCGTCGAGCAGCCAGCCCCCGGCCGCGTCGGGCTCCGCCAGGCGCTCGCGCACGAGGCCGATGGTCAGCTCGTCGGAAACCAGGCCGCCGGATTCGATGACCGCCTTGACCCTCAGCCCGAGCGGGGTGCCGGCGCGCATGGCCGCCCGGAAGATCTCACCGGTGGATATATGCGGTAGTCCGAAAGACTCCGCCGCCCTAGCCGCCATGGTGCCCTTGCCCGCCCCCGGCGCGCCGAAGAATACGAATTTCATAGCAGACCCGCTCCTTAGGTACTCGATCCTTGCATCCTATAACAAGTCGGGGTCGAGCGCTAGGCCGCGTGCCTACGTAGGGTCGCCGGGCCCGTCGCGCAGGTCGCATACGCTCCACGGCTTGTTCAGGTTATACCTGAACAGCACCTCCATATGCCTGATGACGGATTCCGTCGGGAACACGATCGAGAAGGCGCGATTCACCCTGAAATCCGTGCTGGACGGCGTGCCGATAGGCTCGTCGTCGACGTGGACGGGCATGCCGCGGCGCCTGATCGCCTCAACGTCTCGCGCCGCGACCGGCGAGCCTTCCCTGGTTACGACGAAGGCCTCGTAGGAGAAGTCGACGCGGCGCCGTTCCGACTCCTCCCCCCACGCGCGCAGGTCCTCGGGCAGCATGGCCGCCGCGATAGGCAGCGTGTCCGAACCCAGGAGGTGGGTCATCGACACCTTCGCGCCGGGGAACATCGCTATGAAGCGCCTGACTATCTCGATGGTATCGGCGCCCTCGCCGATGTCCAACGGCACGATCAGCGGGTCGAAGACGCCCGCGACCTGCATCGACAGGAGCTCGTAGCGATAGCGATAGTCGCTCTTCCTGGGCTTGCTCGGGTTATCGTGGCCCTCGGGCACGACGAACACGACGGGCGCCTCGGCGCCGTCCGACGCGAGGAACCTGAGCGCCGTAGCCAGGTGGGTCATCTGGAAGGGGTCGAACGAGCCGATGAACAGCGCGGCGTGGATCTCGTAGCGAGGGAAGCGTATCACCTGGGGGAAATCGGAAAGGTCGACCGGCTCGAGCCGGCCGTCCGCTATGCGCTCGTCTATCCGCCTGAGCGAATCGAGGTAGAAGGTCCTGTAATATGAGAAGTCGCCCCTATCGGTCGCGCTCAGGTATGAATAGGCGCCGAGGCGGTCGAACACCTCCTCGGTCCGGGCGGCCGCTCGAGCGATGAGGTCGGTCCGCATCGGGCCGCTCCGTCTCTTCTTCCGTGGCGATGACTCGTCGCGTGCGTCCATCGCTAGCAGTGTATTGCGGCATCGACGATCATGCAACATTTAATGCGACAGTTCATCAGTACATAGTTTATTATCTATATTTTTTTCTTGCGCAAACGTCAAAAAGGGATATCATGAACGTATCGCCACGCTTGATCGTAAGGCAACGCGCTCCCTCATACTGTTTCGCACCATGCGGCGATATGCAAGGGAGGATCAATGGAAACTCAGTCCCCGACGATGGCGCCCCCTCGGGATGCTAGCCGCCAGCCTAGCCCCGGAGCCCTCCTCACCGCTCTCGAAGAGGCCCAGAGCGCGGATGAATACAATCACCTATCGGAAGAAACGCTCAGGAAGGTCGCGCGAGTAAGCGGGGAACCGCTATCCAGGGTCTACTCGGTCGCCACGTTCTATTCGTTCTTCAACCTGAAGCCGCAGGGAAAGCACACGATAATCGTCTGCCGCGGTACCGCCTGCCACACGCGCGGATCGCTCAACCTGCTCCGCGAGGCCGCGGCCAGGCTCGGCATGCCCGACTTCAGGGAGGACGAGGAGCCGTCGTTCACGACCGACGACAGGCTCTTCACCGTCCGGACCGTCGCGTGCTTCGGCCAATGCGCCCTGGCGCCGGTCGTATCGATAGACGGCACGATCCACTCCCGCATGACCCAGGGCAAGCTCTGCGAGCTGCTCGACGCGATACGAAAAGGAGCCAAGCGATGAGGCTCGACGAAACGGTAAAGCGCGCGTACGCCGGCATGGCCGCCCGCGGCCTATCCACGGTCAGGCCCGAGGTCCCGACCATATCCGTCGGGCTCGGCACCTGCGGCATAGGCAACGGAGCCGACGTCCTATTCGACGCGCTCCGCGACGCCTCGGACGGCAGGGTCGCCATCAAGAAGGCCGGCTGCTTCGGTTTCTGCGCCGAGGAGCCGCTGGTCATGCTCTACAGGCCGGGCCAGCCCGTACTGCTCTTCTCCGATATGAAGGCGTCCAAGGCCGGCAAGCTGGTAGCGGCCGCCCTCGACGACGCCGCCTGCGCCAAGCTGGCCAAGTCGGCCAGGGCCAAGATATCGAGCTGGGACTTCAGGACCTCCGCGGTCGAATTCGGCCGCGGCTTCGACGCGCTGCCCGAATGGAACGAGCTGCCCTTCTTCCAGGGCCAGGAGAAACTGGTCCTGCGCGACTGCGGGCTCATCGACCCCGAGAGCCTGGCCGAGTACGCGGCCGTCGGAGGCTACTCGGCCCTGATCAAGGCGATCGAGGGAGAGCCGGAAGCCGTCATCGACGAGGTGACCAAGGCCAAGCTGCGCGGCCGCGGTGGAGCCGGCTTCCCGACGGGGCTGAAGTGGAAGCTGATGCGCCAGAACGCCGCGCCGGTCAAGTACGTCATCTGCAACGCCGACGAGGGAGACCCCGGCGCGTACATGAACCGCAACGAGATCGAGAGCGACCCGCACATGCTGCTCGAGGGCATGGCCATCGGCGCCTACGCGATGGGCGCCGCCGAGGGCCTCGTCTACGTGCGCGCCGAGTACCCGCTGGCCGTCGAGCGGCTCAAGAAGGCGATAGCCGACGCGACGGCCGCCGGCTTCATCGGCGAGCGCGTGATGGGCGGAGACTTCTCGTTTACCGTCAGGATAGTCACCGGCGCCGGCGCCTTCGTCTGCGGCGAGGAGACGGCGCTGATAGCCAGCGTCGAGGGCAAGGCCGGGCGCCCGTCGCCGCGGCCTCCGTTCCCCGCCCAGAAGGGCTACCGGGGCATGCCGACGAACATCAACAACGTCGAGACCTGGTGCAACGTGCCGGTCGTCGTCGCGCGAGGCGCCGAGTACTTCACCGGCATAGGGACCGAGAAGAGCCCGGGCACCAAGGTCTTCAGCCTCGTCGGCAAGGTCAAGAACACCGGCCTCGTCGAGCTGCCGCTCGGCACCCCGCTGCGCGACATCGTCTACGGCATGGGCGAGGGCGCCGGCGCCAGGAAGCGCATCAAGGCGGTGCAGACCGGCGGACCGTCCGGAGGGTGCATACCCGCGGAGCTGTTCGACGTGAAGGTCGACTACGAGTCGCTCGCCGAGCTCGGGGCGATCATGGGCTCCGGCGGCATGGTCGTCATGGACCAGGACAACTGCATGGTCGACGTGGCCCGCTACTTCGTCGGATTCACCTCGGCCGAGTCGTGCGGGAAGTGCGCCCCGTGCCGCGAGGGCCTGTCGCAGATGCTGCGCATACTGACCGCGATAACCCGGGGCGAGGGCCGGCTCGAGGACCTGACGGAGCTCGAGCGCCTGGCCCGCGTCGTCAAGGACGCGTCGCTGTGCGGCCTCGGCCAGACCGCCGCCAACCCCGTGCTCACCACGCTCAAGTACTTCAGGCAGGAATACGAGAGCCACATCGTCGAGCGGCGCTGCGAGTCGGGTACCTGCGAGGCGCTGTTCGCGGCGCTCTGCGAGAACTCCTGTCCGCTCCACATGAATATACCCGGGTACCTGGCACTGCTCGGCGACGGCCGCATCGAGGACGCGTTCGAGCTGACCCTGCGCGACAACCCGCTGCCCGGATCGATGGGGCGCATCTGCCACTTCCACTGCCAGATGCGCTGCCGCCGCGACACGCTCGACGAGCCCGTCGCCCAGGGTGAGATACACCGCTACCTGGCTGACACGATGTACAAGATGGGCCGCGAGAAGGACGTCTGGGCGAAGCTCGTCAAGGAGAGGAAGCCCGCCACGGGACGATCGCTCGCGATACTCGGCGCCGGCCCGGCGGGCCTCGCCGCTAGCTTCTACCTATCGCGCCTCGGCCACGAGGTCACGGTGTTCGAGGCGAAGCCCAAGGCCGGCGGCATCCTGCGCTACGGCATCCCGGCGTACCGGCTGCCCAAGGACGTGCTCGACAAGGAACTCGAGCTCTGGAAGCGGCTCGGCGTCAAATTCGTGTACAACACGGTAGTCGGCCGCGACGTCGGCTTCGATTCGCTGCGCAGCCAGTACGACGCGCTGATCGTCGCCACCGGGGCCCAGGCGGACAAGCGCCTCGGCATACCCGGCGAGGGGCTCGAGGGCGTGCACGCCGGCTACGAATGGCTCGAGGCCTTCTCCATGGGCAAGGCTCCGAAGCCGGGCCGGCGAGCGCTGGTCATCGGCGGAGGCAACGTAGCGATCGACGCCGCCAGGACCCTGTTCAGGCTGGACTGCGACGTGACCGTGGCCTACCGGCGCGCCAAGCAGAGCATGCCGGCCAACGCCATAGAGCTGTCGGGCGCCGAGGAGGAGGGCATCCGCTTCGAATACATGCTCCAGCCGCTCGAGGTAGTCGGCGACGGCGGGCGGGTCAAGGCCGTGCGCTTCAGGGTGATGAAGCCGGGAGGCATAGACAGCTCCGGCCGGCCCAGGCCGGTCGAGACCGACCGTACCGTGGACATACCCTGCGACGACGTCTACGTCGCCGTCGGCGAGGGCGTGGACTCGTCGTTCGCCGGCTCCGACGGCGTCCCGACCGCCCGCGACGGACGGATCGCGGCGAACAGGCTGACCGGCAAGGCCTCGGGCTCCGTATGGGCCATAGGCGACGCGGTCACCGGGCCGGCTACGGCGGCCGAGGCGATGGGCCTCGGCAAGCGGGTCGCCAAGGCGATCGACGCCGAGCTGATGGGCCGCGACGCGTTCGGCGAGCTGTTCAGGGACTTCGGGCACTCCATGACCGTGCCTCCGGAGCCGGTCAAGACCAGTATGTGCCGCTCGAGGCTGGTGCCGCCCGAGGAGCGCAGGGGCAACTTCCAGGAGATATCCCAGGGATACTCCGGCGAGCAGGCCCTGCTCGAGTGCTCTCGTTGCCTGCGCTGCGACATCAGGGCGGACGCCCGCAGCCCGTGGCGTTGATCGGAGGAAAGCATGGACGATACCAAAGCCAAGACCATTAGCCTGTCGATCGACGGCCGCGAGATAGGCGTACCCGAGGGAACGACGATACTCGAGGCCTGCCGCGGGGCCGGCGTTAGGATACCGACCCTCTGCCACCTGCCGGGCGTCAGCTCGAACGCGTCGTGCGGCCTCTGCGTCGTCGAGGTCGAGGGCGCGAAGAGCCTCGTGCGCTCCTGCGTGCAGGCGGCCGCGCCGGGCATGAGGATACGCACGGCCAGCAAGCGCGTGATGGAGGCCCGGCGCACCGTCGTCGAGCTGCTCCTGGCCAATCATCCCGACGATTGCCTCTCGTGCCTGCGGAACGGCAGCTGCGAGCTCCAGGCGGCGGCGGAGCTGCTCGGCGTGCGCGCCAAGGCCTTCCCGCGGACCAAAAAGCAGGCCAAGCCGGACAAGGCCGGCTGGGGCGTGATGCGCGACAACGATAAGTGCATACTCTGCGGCCGCTGCGTCGCCGTCTGCCGCGAGACCCAGTCGGTGATGGCCATAGACTTCGCCGGCCGCGGCGTCAATTCCAGGGTGGCGCCGTTCCTGGACAGCCCCCTGTCCGAATCGGTCTGCGTCTCCTGCGGGCAGTGCACCGTCGTCTGCCCGACCGGGGCCCTGACCGAGCGCGACGAGACCGACGAGGTATTCGCCGCGATCAACGACCCCGAGCTGACCGTCGTGGTCCAGACCGCCCCGGCTATACGCGCGTCGCTCGGCGAGGCGCTCGGCATGGAGCCCGGTAGCCTGGTCACCGGCAAGATGGCCGCCGCCCTCAGGCGGCTCAACTTCGACAAGGTCTTCGACACGCAGTTCTCGGCCGACCTGACCATCATGGAGGAAGGGTCGGAGCTGCTCAAGCGCGTCGGCGAGAAGGGGACCCTGCCGATGATCACCTCGTGCTCGCCCGGCTGGATCAGCTTCATCGAGACCTTCTATCCCTCGCTCCTGCCCCACGTCTCCACCTGCAAGTCGCCCCAGCAGATGTTCGGCTCGATAGCCAAGACCTTCTGGGCCGAGAAGGCGGGCGTCGACCCGTCGAAGCTCGTCGTCGTGTCGATCATGCCGTGCACCGCCAAGAAGTACGAGGCCAAGCGCCCGGAGATGCGCGGGGCCTGGGAATGGTGGAAGGACCGCGGCAGGAACGACTCGCCGTACTTCGACGTCGACTTCGCCCTGACGACGAGGGAGCTGGCCCGGATGATACGCCGCGCGGGCATCGACTTCGAGTCCCTGCCGGCCGAGGGCTTCGACGACCCGCTCGGCGCCAGCACCGGGGCCGCGACCATCTTCGGCTCGACGGGCGGCGTGATGGAGGCCGCCCTGCGCACCGCGTACGAGCTGGCGGTCGGGAAGCCGCTGCCGAGCCTGGACCTCGAGGCGGTTCGAGGCTTCGACGGCGTCAAGGAGGCGAGCGTCGACGTGGCCGGCACGACGCTGCGGGTAGCGGTCGCGCATACGCTCGCCAACGCCAGGAAGGTGCTCGACGGCATTGCCGCCGGTACAAGCCCCTACGCCTTCGTCGAGATCATGACCTGCCCCGGCGGATGCCTCGGCGGCGGAGGCCAGCCGGTCGCCCCGACCTGGGAGAAACGCGAACGGCGCAAGGAAGCCATCTACGCCGAGGACCGCGGCATGCCGCTGCGCAAGTCGCACGACAACGAGTCCGTCAAGGCCCTCTACGCCGAGTTCCTCGAGAAGCCGCTCGGCCACGAGTCGCACAGGCTCCTTCATACGAAGTACGCCGAGAAGCGCGCCTAAGGCCGCCGAGATGACTCCGGCCGGCCGTCCGAGAGGACGGCCGGCCTCTTTTACATAGACATGGGGCGGCCATACCCTGTATAACCTGTCCATGCCCATTCGAGCAGTTGGATTCGACATCGACGGTACCCTCTACCAGGCTTCCAGGCTCTACGCCAAGCTGATAGTCAAGGGATTCGGCAAGATCCGCTTCCTCCTCGCGTTCAACGCGGTGCGCCACGAGCTCCGGGACCTCCTATCGTCGGAGGAGTACCGCGCCCTAGGCGTCAGCGGCGTGGAGGCGTTCCACCGCTACCAGGCCGGCCTCGTCGCCAGGCGCCTCGGCCGCGGCGCCGACCACGTCTACGAGAGGATAGAGGATTTCTTCTATACCGCCACCGTGGAGCCGTTCGCCTCGATACCTACCTATCCGGGCGTGCCGGCCCTGCTCGACGAGCTACGGGCCCGGGGCCTCAAGCTGGGCGCGCTGTCAGACTTCCCGTGCGAGCGCAAGATAGGGCTCCTCGGACTGGACGGAAAATTCGACGTGGCGATGACCAGCGAGGAGACCGGCCTCGTCAAGCCGGACCGCGCCTCGTTCGACCTGCTCGCCGAGCGTCTCGGGGTGCGGAACGACGAGCTGCTCTACGTCGGCAACTCCGAGCGATACGACGTGCTCGGCGCGCTCGGCGCCGGCATGAGGGCGGCGCTGATCACGAAGGACGCCAAGGCCGCCGCGGCCACCAGGGCGGAATTCGCGTTCTTCGACTACGCCGAGCTCGGGCGCTACCTGGCCGAGCGCGCCGGCTAGTCGAGCCAGACCTCCGAGACGATGGGCGTATCCCGGATCCGCTCCACCACCTCGGGGTTCGGCGAGCAGCTGATCTGCGCGTGCGCCCGGACCGCCACCTCGTCGTCGCCGCCTCTGACGTGCAGCACGACGCCGCACTGCCCGCTCGAGCCGAACAGCAGGTCGCGCAGCCCCTCGAGGTCGTCCTCCCGTCGCACCTGGTTGAGGACGATATGCATGGTCCGGTAGCTCTTCTCCTTGAGCTCGGCCGGCTGGACTAGCCGGTCGACCTTGAAGCTGGGGTTCTCGCGGTCCAGGTCGACGGTTCCCTTCAGGAACACGATGGCGTCCTGGGCGAAGCGCCCGGGGTTCGCCTCGAGCGTGCCCGAGAACACGACGATCTCCAGGGTCCCGTCGTAGCCCTCGACCTTGCCGAAGGCCATGCGCTTGCCCTTGCGCGTCAGGATCTCCCGCCACTCGACCAGCTGGCCGACCAGGGTATACTCCTTGTCGGGCGCGCAACGGTCTATATGGGCGAAGTCTATGTCGCAGCACTTGCGGTAGACGTCCCGGTACTCGTCGAGGGGATGGCCGGAGAAGTAGAAGCCGAGCAGGGCCTTCTCCTGCCTGAGCAGCTCGGAGCGCGGCAGCTCCTGGCAGGGCTCGAAGCGGAACGGCGGGAATTCCTCCTCGCTCGACGCCTCGAACAGGCTCGCCTGGCCGTAGGCGCCGGCCTCCGCCTTCTTCTGGGCGTACTCGTAGGCGCGCTCGAGGTTGAGGGCCAGCTCGGCGCGCCCGCGGCCCATCGCGTCGAAGCAGCCGGCCTGGATCAGCGTCTCGATGACCCGCTTGTTCATCGCCTTGACGCCGACCCTCTCGAGGAAGTCCATGAAGTCGGCGTAGGGGCCGGCCTTCTCGCGCTCGGCGACGACGGCCTCGACGACGGCCTCGCCGACGCCCTTGACGCCGATCAGGCCGTAGACGATCTTGCCCTCGGACACCGAGAAGGTCGCCTCGGACCGGTTGATGTCCGGGGCGAGCAGGCCGATGCCCATGTTCCTGGCCTCTGAGATGTACTGGGTCAGCTTGTCGGTGTTCGATATCTCGTTCGTCAGGTTGGCGGCCATGTACTCGGCCGGATAGTTGGCCTTTAGCCAGGCCGTCCGGTAGGCGACCACCGAGTACGCGGCCGCGTGGCTCTTATTGAAGCCGTAGCCGGCGAACGGCACGAGGATGTCGAAGATCTCCCTGGCGGTGGCCTCCGAATAGCCCCTGGACACGGCGCCCTCGATGAACGGCGCCTTCTCCTTCTCGAGGACCTCGACCTTCTTCTTGCTCATCGCTCGCCTGAGCAGGTCGGCTCTGCCGAGCGAGTAGCCGGCTATCTCCTGGGCCACCTGCATCACCTGCTCCTGGTAGACGATGACGCCGTAGGTCTCCTTGAGGTACTTCTCGAGCGACGGGTGAGGGTACTTGATCGGCGTGCGGCCCCACTTCGAGTCGATGAACTGCGGGATGTTGTCCATCGGGCCGGGTCGGTACAGGGCGTTCAGGGCTATCAGGTCCTCGACGCTCGACGGCTTGGCCTGCCTGAGTATGCCCTGCATGCCGTCGGACTCGAACTGGAACACGCTGGTGCTCTTGCCCTCGCCGAGCATCCTGTAGGTCGCCTCGTCGGTGTCGGGGATGCCGTCCTCGACGACGTCGACGCCGCGCCTGCGTATCAGCGCGAGGGTGTTCTTGATCAGCGTCAGCGTCTTGAGGCCGAGGAAGTCCATCTTCACGAGGCCGCATTCCTCGAGCTGGTCCATCGTGTACTGCGTCGCGACGATGCCGGTCTTCGGGTCCTTGAACAGCGGCACGTAGTCTGTCAGGACGGTCTTGCCTATCACGATGCCGGCCGCGTGGAAGCTCGTATGGCGGTTCTTGTTCTCGAGCTTCCGCGCCATCTCGAACAGCTCCTGGTAGCGCGGGTTCTCCGCCAGCTCCCGGAGCTTCGGCTCCAGCTCGAGCGCCTTCGCGAGGGTCATCTTCGGGTCCTCGGGCACGAGCTTCGTTATCATGTTCGACTCTTCGATCGACAGGTCGAGGGCTCGCGCGACGTCCTTGATCACGGCCTTGGCCTTGAGCGTACCGAAGGTGATGATCTGGCCTACCCGGTCCTCGCCGTACTTCTCCGTGACGTAGTCGATGACCGAGCCGCGGCCCTCGTAGCAGAAGTCCACGTCGAAGTCCGGCATCGACACGCGCTCGGGGTTGAGGAAGCGCTCGAACAGCAGCGCGTAGCGCAGCGGGTCGATATCGGTAATGCGTAGCGAGTACGCGACGATCGAGCCGGCGCCCGAGCCGCGGCCAGGCCCGACCGGTATGTCGTGGTCCTTCGCCCAGTTTATGAAGTCCGATACGATCAGGAAGTAGCCGACGAAGTCCATCAGGATGATGGTCGCCAGCTCGTAGTCCAGGCGCTTCCGGATCTCGTCGCCGTAGCCGGGGTAGCGCTTCTCGAGGCCGCGGTAGCTGGCCCAGATGAAGTATCGGGTGACCGGCATCGCCAGCCGCTCGGCGAGGGCGGCGCGGACGCCGGGCGCCAGCTCCTCCACGGGCGACTTGCCGTACTTCGGGTTGGGCTTGCAGACGGCGTCGTCGGTCATGCCGGCGAGGAAGGCGCGCACGCTCTCCACCTCCGGGCCGGCCTGCCTGTCGTCGTCGTCCGAGTAGACGCTCGGGATCTCGAATTCCGGCAGGAGCGGGCCCGGCAGCGAAATCCTGAGGTCGACCATCTCGTTGACGAGCAGCGTGTTCGACAGGGCCTCCGGTACCTCCTTGAAGAGGTCGGACATCTCGGCGGGGCTCTTCAGGTAGAAGTCGGGGCACGGGAAGCGCATGCGGTTCTGGTCGGACACCTTGCGGTTCGTGCCGACGCACAGCAGGGCGTCGTGGGCGGCGGCGTCCGAGCGGTCGAGGTAGTGCACGTCGTTCGTCGCGATGAGCCCGACGCCGAGGCGCTTGGCCATCGGGACGAGGGCCTTGTTGACGCGGGCCTCCTCGTCCATCGCGTGGTCCTGCAGCTCCAGGAAGTAGTTCTCGGCGCCGAACAGGTCGCGATAGCGCGCCGCGACCCGCTCCGCCTCCTCGGGCTTACCGAGCAGGACGTACTGCGGCACCTCGCCGGCGATGCACGCGGTCGAGCAGATCAGGCCCTCGTGGTAGCTCTCGAGCAGTTCCCAGTCGATGCGCGGCTTGTAGTAGAAGCCCTCGGTATACGAGCGCGACGACAGCATCGTCAGGTTGCGGTAACCGGTCTCGTTCTTCGCGAGCAGCACGAGGTGGTAGTACTTGTTGCCGCCCTCGGTGCCTGTCTTGTCGCGCCTCGTCGCCCCGGCGACGTAGAATTCGCTGCCGACGATGGGATTAATGCCGGCCTTCCTGCATTCCTTGTAGAATTTGAGGGCGCCGAACATGTTGCCGTGGTCGGTCAGGGCCAGGCCGGGCATGCCGAACGATACGGCGCGCTCTACGAGGCCGGCGACGCTCGCGGCGCCGTCAAGGAGGGAGTAATCGCTGTGTACGTGGAGGTGGACGAACGACATGGCCGCAGTATACGCGCCGGGCGCCGGGCCGTAAAGACGAGGCGCGCTATCTTTCTACGCGGCCGGCTCACTTTTTAAGTAGCGCGCCAGGGCCTTTGCGGCTATCATGTTCCGATGGTCAGCAGCGCGTCCTCCGGAAAGCCACGATCGGACTCGTTCCCCGCCTTCATCGGCGCCTACGCCGGCATCTTCGACTCCAGGCCGGACCGCGGCGACTACGTCCGCATGGCCTGGCTCGAGTCGCCGTACGGCCCCCTGCTGGCCGGCGCCGACTCGTCGGCCCTGCGCTTCCTCGACTTCGCGGACCGCGCCGGAATCGACGCCCATATCGCGTCGCTCAGGTCGTCCTGCCGCATGCCGCTCGTGCCCGGGGAGAACGCCCTGACCGACAGGCTGCGGGGCGAGCTCGGCTCGTATTTCGCCGGGGCCCTCCGCGAATTCACCGTGCCGGTCGCCTCGTGCGGCACCCCGTTCCAGGAACTCGTCTGGCGCGAGCTGCGCGGCATCCCCTACGGAAGCACCCTGAGCTACGGCGAGCTGGCCAGGCGCATCGGGTCGCCGGGCGCGTCCAGGGCGGTCGGCGCGGCGAACGGCTCGAACCGGGTGCTGATACTCGTGCCCTGCCACCGGGTGGTCAACGCGAACGGCACGCCGGGCGGTTACGCCGGCGGCGCCGAGCGTAAGCGGTCGCTTCTCGAGCTCGAGCGCGCCGCGCTCGCCACCTGACGCGGTCGCCGCCCCGGCGGTTGACCTTCCGAGCCGCCTCGTTAGACAATGCGCGGTCTTCTAAAAGGAGGAGACCATGTACGATATCGTTATCCTGGGCGGGGGCCCCGGCGGCTACGTGGCCGCGGACAGGGCCGCCTCGCTCGGGCTCAAGACGGCCCTTATAGAGCGCGACGCGCTCGGCGGCACCTGCCTGAACCGCGGCTGCATCCCCACGAAGAGCCTGCTCAATGGAGCCAAGACCTACCGCCACGCCATCGACTCGACCGCGATGGGCGTCTCCTGCCAGGGCGTCTCGTACGACCTCGCCGCCGCGATGGCCTGGAAGGCCCAGACCGTCTCCCGCCTGGTACAGAACGTCGAATTCATGATGAAGAAGCGCGGCGTCGAGGTGATCCGCGGCGCCGGCCGCCTGACCGGCTCATCGTCGCTCTCGATAGACGAGACCGGCCTGGCCGTCGAGGGCCGCCATATAATCGTGGCCTCAGGCTCCGAGCCGGCCCGCCCGCCCATCCCAGGCGTCGCGGGTAATCCGAAGGTCGTCACGAGCGACGAGCTCCTGGCGATCGACAAATTGCCTGAGAGCATCGTCATCATAGGCGGCGGCGTGATAGGCATCGAGTTCGCCGCGTACTTCTCGGCCCTCGGCGTCAAGGTCACCGTCGTCGAGATGCTGCCGGAGATACTGCCGTTCATGGACGCGGAGCTGGCCGCCGTCTACAAGCGCGCGCTCAAGGGCGTCACGATAGCCGTCGGGGCCGCGGTGACCGGCGTCGACGGCGGCTCGGTCAGGTACCGCAAGGGCGACGCCGCCGAGGAGACGACCGCGACCGGCGAGCTCGTGCTGCTCGCGACCGGGCGCAGGCCTTCGCTGGCCGGCATCGGGCTCGAGGCCGCCGGCGTCGAGCATACGCCCAAGGGGATCAAGGTCGACGACTCGTGCCGCGCGAACGTGCCCGGCGTCTGGGCGATAGGCGACGCCACGGGCCGCTCCCTCCTGGCCCACTCGGCCAGCGCGATGGGCAGGGCCGTCGCCGAGCTCATCGCGGCCGGCAAAGCGACCCGCGAAACGACCCGCGAAGCGACCATTCCCTGGAAAGCCCTGCCCTGGGTGGTCTACGGCGACCCCGAGGCGTCCGGCGTCGGCATGACCGAGGCGGAAGCCAAGGCCGCCGGCTACGACACGGTCAAGTCGTCGCTGCCGGCCAGGGCCAACGGGCGATTCGTGGCGGAGCGCGGCGTGGCCGGGCACGGCTTGTGCAAGCTGGTGGCGGACAAGGCCTCCGGACGGCTGCTCGGCGCGCACATCGTCGCGCCCTACGCCGGGGAGATGATCTGGGGCATGCAGTACGCGATAGCGCGCGGCGCCACGGTCGACGACCTCGAGAGGACGGTCTTCCCCCACCCGACCGTCTCCGAGCTGTTCCACGACGCGCTGTCTGCGCTCGAGCTGTAATTCCTTCAGCCCAGGATCGGCGTCGGCAGCGACCGCAGCTCGAAGGCGGTCCCGTACAGCGCCTCGAGGCCGCGCGGCTCGATGATCCCGTCCGTCGGCCCGACGGATAGGAGCCGCCCCGAGCGCAGCATCGCCGCCTCGTCGGCGCAGGCCAGCGCGAAGGCCAGGTCGTGGGTCGACAGCAGCACGCCGGCGCCCGAGTCGGCCAGCCGCCTGATCGCCCGGCCTATCGTCGCCGCGTGGGCCGGGTCGAGCATGTCGCTCGGCTCGTCGAGTATCACGTAGGACGCCTCCTGGACGAGGGCGCGGGCGATGCGCACGAGCTGCAGCTCGCCTCCGGACAGCGCGGTGATGCGCCGCCCGGCCTTGTCGGCCATCCCGACCTCGGCGAGAGCCGCCACGGCCCGCGCCTCGTCCTCGCCGGTCGGCACCGCCAGGTACGGCAGGTGAGGAGCCCGGCCGAAGACCACGTACTCGACGCAGCTGAACGAGAAGGCCAGGCGCTCGGACTGCGGCAGGAAGGCCGCGGGGCCGTCCCTGACTACCCGTCCGGCGCTCGGCGCCAGCCAGCCGGCCCCGAGCCCGAGCGCGGTCGACTTGCCCGAGCCGTTCGGCCCGAGCAGCGCCGTGACGCGCCCCTTCCGCACGCTTAGGCTGAAGCCCGCGAGGGCGTCCTTCGGCTCGCCCTTGTAGCGGTATGCGACGTCCGCGAATTCCATCGTTATCCTCGCTCCACGTGGACGCGCCTGCTCATCAGGAGCGCGAAGAAGGCGATCGTGCCGACGAGCGAGGTCGTCACGCCGAGAGGAAGCTCTCCCTGGAACAGGCCGCGCGACAGCGCGTCGCAGACCACCACGAAGAAGGCGCCGAGCAGGGCCGAGCCAGGCACCGTCGGGGAGCCGTCGCCGCCGAAGGCCAGCCTGGCTAGGTGGGGCACGATCAGGCCGACCCACGCGACGACGCCGGCCATCGCGGTGACCGCGGCCACGCCGGCCGCCGAGGCGCCGAGCACGACGGCCCGTTCAAGCGCCGGCCGAGCGCCGAGCGACGCGGCCGTCGCCTCGTCGAGGGACAGGAGCGCTATCCTCCAGCGCATCGCGACCAGCAGTCCGACCGACCCGACGGCTATCGGCGCCGCGATAGACAGCGATCGCCAATTGGCGCCCGACAGGCCGCCCATCAGCCAGTAGGTAATTTCCGGTAGCGTTGATAGAGGGTCGGCGCCGTACTTTATCAGGGCGACGAGGGCCGAGAAGAAGGCCGAGACCGCCATGCCCGACAGGATCAGGCGCAACACGGCGCCGCCGAAGCGTATGCGCGAGGCCATCATGACCGACATGACGAGGGCCAGGATCGAGAAGCAGAAGGCCGAGCCGAACAGCCAGAACGAGCCGCCGCCGAGTATCATCGCCAGCGCCGCCCCGAACGACGCGCCCTGCGACACGCCGAGGAAGCCGGCGTCTACGAGCGGGTTCGCGAAGACGAACTGCATCGCCGCGCCGGACGCGCCGAGCGCGGCCCCGAGTAGCAGGGCCGACAGGACGCGAGGCAGCCTGACGAGCACCATCAGCCGGGCGGCCAGGTCGTCGGAGAACAGGGACCGCGGATCGGTGAAGCCGGGCGACGGGTAGCGGCCGAACAGCAGGGCGCCGACGACGGCCAGGACCAGGGCGATCGCGGCGGCCGCCAGGGCCGCCCGTCGTCCCGCCCGGCTCACCTGAGGACGCCGCGCAGTCGCGGCGCTATCTGGGCGTCGTAGGCCGCGTCGTCGAAGCCGTACGCCAAGGCGTAGAAGCGCCTGGCCGACGACTCGGCCCTATAGCCGGGCATCGAGCCGGGATGGATGGCGTCGGTCAGCCACAGGAGGCCGAGGCCCCAGCGGGCGTCGGGCTGGTCCCACGACAGGAAATCCTGCGCGAAGCCGAGCACCCTGCCCGCCTTGGCCGCCTTGAGGCCGGAGAAGCGCGGATCGGCCGCCATGCGAGAGGCGACCTCGGTGGCCGGCTCCTTGTACGAGACGACCAGCAGGACGTCCGGGTTCCAGGCCGCTATCTGCTCGGGCCCGACCTTCGCCCAGCCGCCGCCGGGGTTCGAGCCCTTCCAGACCGGCTGGCCGCCGGCCAGCTCCACGAGCGTCGTCTGGATCCAGCCGTCGGGCGGCACCTCGAAGCCGTCGCCGGAGGCCTGCACGAGGAGGACGCGCGGCTTCCCGCCCGAACCTATAGCCGAGGCGGAGGCGCGGGCGGCCTCTGAAACGACGCCTTTATAGTAGGCGACCAGCTCCGCGGCGCGTTTCTCGTCGCCGAAGGTCCTGCCGAGCAGGGCCAGCTCGGCGTAGTAGTCCTCTGGCGTCTCGAGCGACAGGTACAGGGTCTTGATACCGAGCGCCTCGAGCCCGGCGCCGACGCTCTTCTTGAGGCTCGACTTGAGGATAACCAGGTCGGGCCTGTGGGACGCGTATACCTCGACGCCGGCCTGTCTCGGGAACGACGGCAGGGCCGAGAAGCCCGGGGCTACCGTCTCCAGGAACACGCCGAGGCCCTGGTCGGTGCCGCCGACCGCGACGACGCGGGGTCGGGCGGACGGGAACATATAGACGGCGTCGGCGACCATCGTGACGGCCTTGCCGCCCATGACCACCCGCGACGGCGCCTGGGCGCCCGCGGCCGACGCGAGCGCCAACGCGGCGATCGCCAGAAACGCATGCTTCGTTTTCATGCCGGAATCCTAGCACGCGCGACCGCGGCTCGACAAGCTCATTCGGTGAGTATTCTGGCCGCGGCGGCTCGATACTCCTCCGGGGTGTCCAGGTCTTCGAAGATGCCGTCGTCGTCCGCCTCGACCGCCGACCACGGCAGCCCGAGCAGGTGGTCGCGGAGGCGCAGGCCCGGGTCGAGGGCGCCGAGGCCCGACGCGACCTCGGCGGGAATCCATACCGGGTGTCCGAGCCGCCCGGCCCGCGAGGCGAACAGGATACGCGGCCCCACGCCTTCCCGCCCGAGCCGGTCCAGTTCGGAGAGCGCCCGCTCGAAAGCCTCGGTCGGCAGCCTCGGCATGTCCGCCGGCGCGACGAAGAAGCCCATGCCCCGGCTTAGGGGCAGGGTCGCGCCTACCCGCACCGAGCCGAGCATGCCGCGCTCCCAATCCCGGTTGACGACGACCGTCACCTCGGGCCGGCCCGAGAACGCGGCGGCCAGCTCGCCGGCTCGGTAGCCGGCCACGACGACGGGCCGCAGGCCGGCTGCCAGGGCCGCGTCGGCCACTGCGCCGCATATCGTCGACCGGCCCCAGGGCAGCAGGGGCTTCCAGTCGCCCATCCTCGACGAGCGCCCTGCGGCCGGTATGACGCAATAGCCCCTGACCGGCGGCTCGCGGCCCAGACCGCCGTCATCGTCAACTAAAACCATGACGCGAGTATGCGGCAGCGTGACGGACGCCGCAAGGCCTCCGGATCGGATGATTCGATTAGAACCGCGCTCGACCTTTCATATCGGGCCGGCTTCTCGATATACTATACGTAGTAGCCTTTGAAACCGTTTACCCGAGGAGAAGAACGCGTGGCCACGAAGCTGTCGACCATAGAATCGTACCTGATCGCCGAGCGGCTCAAATACTCGGTGCACGACGATTATATACGTACGAGCTTCGCCACCGACCTATACCGCGACCAGGACGGCGACGCGAGCGTGTTCATCATCGCCAGGGTCGAGGAGGACGGCGAGTACTTCAAGCTGATGGCGCCGAACCTCTACCACTATCCGCCCGACGGTCCGAACGCCGGCTGGGTGTGGAGGACCCTGCTCGGCGTCTGCTGGCGCTCGAAGCTGATCAAGTACGAGTACGACGAGCGGGACGGAGAGATACGGGCGATAGTCGAATTCCCGGTCGAGGACGCCGAGCTAGGACCGAGGCAGTTCATGCGCTGCCTGAACGGCCTCGTCCAGATCATAGACGAATACCACCCGGCGATAGCGGCCGCCATGTCGGGCGGTCCGGCGTCGCTGGACGACGCGGAGGAGACCGCCGACAACGTGCGCAGGGCCGAGCGCATCCTCAAGGCCGCCGGCGTAGACCGCGCCAGGCCGAGCGCCGCCGGTTCAGCCGTGAGGCTCGAGGAGTAGCCATGTCCAGGTACGACAAGTATTCGGATAGCGCGCTCGACGTGCTCGTCAAGACCCAGGACATCGCCCTGCGCGGCGCCGTCGGCGAGACCGGCTACCGCGACCTGGCCGAGGCGCTGATGCTGTTCGACCTGCCGGACATCATCGCGATAGCCAAGAGCAACAACGCAGTCGTCGACGTCGAGCTGATCAAGTCGCTGAACGAGCGCATCCAGTCGAGCGCCCCCCGCGAGGTAGACGGGCCGGTTAAGATATCGGGCGAGTTTAGGTCGATACTCGAGCGGGCCGAGGCGCTCGCCGGCGACGCGAAGGTCGAGCCGTCCCACCTGATACGGGCCGCCTGGCCGACCATCAAGGGCGAGCTCGCCCCGTTCTTCAGGCTAGAGGCCGCTCCGGCCCTGGCCATCCCGGCCGACGAGATAGCCCTGCCCGAGATGGGCCCGCGCGCCGAGTCGGCCGAGGCGATAGCCGCGCTCCTGCGCTTCGGCGACGAGCTGACCGGCCCGGACGCCGACTTCCCGGTCTTCGGCCGCGAGGACGAGCTCGACGCGCTCAGCTCCGTGCTGATGCGCTACTGGAAGCCGAACCCGCTGATAGTCGGCGAGTCAGGCGTCGGCAAGACCGCCCTCGTCCAGGGCCTCGCGATGAGGATCAAGTCGGGGAACGTGCCGGCCCGCCTCAGGAACGCGAGGATATTCGAGGTGCGCGTCTCCGAGCTGCTCGCGGGCACCGCGATGCACGGGGCCCTCGAGGAGAACGTCAACCAGCTCGTCGAGGCGGCCGAGGGCCTCGACGACGTATACCTGTTCATCGACGAGATACACCAGGTGGTGCCGGCCTTCGCCAATAATCCGATATCGGAGACGCTGAAGCCCGCCCTGTCGTCCGGACGCATACGCTGCATCGGCGCGACGACCAGCGCCGACTACTCGCGCTACCTGGAGAAGGACGGCGCCCTGCTCAGGCGCTTCCAGACCGTGCTGGTCAAGGAACCGGACGAGACGACGATAGGCCGCATCGTCGCGGGCGTCGCCCCGAGGCTCGAGCGCCATTTCGGCGTATCGATCCCGGAGACCGTCCGGTCGCGCTCGGTGGAGGTGGCCAGGCGCTACCTGCCGATGCGGCGCTTCCCCGACAAGGCCCTCGACGTGCTCGACCGGGCCTCGGCCAGGGCCGCGTTCCGAGGCGAGGCGGAGCTGGCAGAGCGGCACCTGCTCGAGGCGGTCAAGGACATAGCCAACGTGGTAGTCGAGCCGGGGCTCGACGAGGCGAGCGGGCTGGCCGGCCTCGAGGCCGCGATCGGCCGGGACGTGCTCAGGCAGGAAGCCGCGATCAAGGCGGTCGCCGACGCCGTCAGGGTCGCCAGGATGCGTCTAGACCCGCGCAAGGACAGGCCGAGCGGCGCCTTCCTGCTGACCGGGCCGACCGGCGTCGGCAAGACCGCCTTCGCCGAGCGCCTGGCCAAGGCCCTGTCGGGCCGCGACGACGCGCTGTTCCGCATCGACATGAGCGAGTTCTCCGACGGCCATACCGCCTCGCGCCTGCTCGGCGCGCCCCCCGGATACATAGGCTACGACGACGCCCCGCTGCTGTCCAAGGCCGTCGACGCGTGCGCCGGCGGCGTGCTCCTGCTCGACGAGTTCGAGAAGGCCCACGCCCAGGTGCACCGCATATTCCTGCAGATACTCGACGCCGGCCGCGCCACCGACTCGACCGGCAGGACGCTGTCGTTCTCCGGCCTGACCATCGTGGCCACCTGCAATGTCGGCGGCGACGCCGGGCCGGCGCTCGGCTTCCTGGCCGGCACCGAGGCGGCGGCCATCGCGGCCTCGGGCAAGGTACCGACGGCCGCCCTGCGCAGGGCCTTCCCTATCGAACTGCTCAACCGCTTCGACGCGATCGTGCCGTTCAGGGCGCTGGACCGCGACGACGCCCGCGCCATCCTGACCGGCGCCGTCGTCCGCGACGCCAACGACAACCTGCGCCGGGAGTACGGCGTCGAGCTATCGCTCACCGACGGCGCCGTGGAGCTGCTGCTCGCCGAGGGCTACTCGGTAGAGCTAGGCGTACGCGACCTGCAGCGGGCGTTCAGGCGCCTCGTCGCGGTGCCGCTCGCCTCGATGATCTCGGGCCTGGCCGGTCGAGGCGTACTGCGCGTCGACGCCGCGGACGGCGCCGCGAGCATATCGCCGGCCTGAGCTCCTTGATTCCTCCGGCGCCATACGCAAGACTGTAGCGTATGGCGAAGCACGTGATCGACGAGGTACCGGGCTTCTATCGCATCATTGAGCTCAAGCCGCTCAGGCGCGGCTCGGACGTATCGCTCGATATCATGCCGATGGAGTACCTGAGCCGCATCGACTCCATCGAGCGCGTCGTTCACCGGCGCTTCGCGCTGTCGCCGGGCGCGGTCGGCGAAGTCGAGCGGCCCTGGTACATGCACGCCTGCCAGGAGGATACCCTGCTCGTGCTCCACGGCTCGAGGAGCGTCGAGCTGTACGCGGCCAGGCATCGCCGCATCGAGTCGTTCGTGGTGGAGCCGGAGCGCATCGTCCATGACGGCGAGACCGTGTACGACGGCCCGGCGACGCTGATGTGGCACGCCGGCGTGTTCCATAGGTCGACGACCGGGGACGCCGGGGCGGCGTCGATCAACTTCTCCGCGAGGCTCGAAGGCTTCGACCCGCTCAAGAACTATAACGTCTACGACCTGGACATAGTCAGGGCCAAGGCCACACTGCTGCGCTCGGGCTACCTCGATACCAGCCCGGGCTAACGGGTCGGGCTACAGTATGGACCAGAGCGCCGCGACGGCCGCGGCGAGGAGGCCCAGGGCGAGCAGCCAGATCCAGGCCGGCAACGGCGCGGCCGGTCCGTCGCGGCGCGTCCTCGACGCCGGCTCGAGCGTATCCGACGCGTCGTCGGGGCTCATGCTGTAGCCGCAGACGGGGCAGCCGGCCGCGAACTTCCCGGCCGGGCCGGAATAGCCGCAGCGCGGGCAGCGCACCGCCGAGAAGAAGCGGCCGCATACGGGACAGGCCCGTTCGTCGCGCCCCACCTCCGCTCCGCAGTGCTCGCAGAAGAAGCGGGGCGCCTTTCCGGCCCTCAGACGCTTTCCTTGGCCTTGGTCGGCTTCTGTTCGGGCGACGCGCTCGGCTTGGGCGCGGAGGAGGCTCCGTCGGAACCGGCCTTGGCCTCGGCGGCCTTGGGCGCCGCGGCCTCGGAAGCGCCGGGCTTGGCCTTCGGCGCGGCCGGGTTCTTGCCCTTCGAATCGTTGACGTAGAAGCCCGAACCCTTGAAGATGACGCCGGAGCCCCCGAAGATCAACCTGCGGACCTGCTGCCCGCACTCGGGGCACTCGCGGATCGGCTCGTCGGACATGCTCTGGACCCGCTCGAACGTGTAACCGCACGCTCTGCATTCGTATTCGTACGTCGGCATCGGAAACCTCGTGGTACTCTCTTGATGGTGATTGAGCGAGCATAGGATACCGATAAAGGACGGTTCGAGTAAAGTGTTTCTGTCCACTTGCCGCGCGCGTCGGTTCCTGAGATTATGATGGAGGGTTCGGGCATGGCCGGCGGATCGCAGAGCCGCTCCCCGCGGCCGACGCCGTCATACCCTGGCCCCTGCGCATGGAGGCGCTTCACGATGATTTCAGTACTCGACGCCGCCAAGGCGGGCCGCTGAGGGGAGTCACCCCCGACTTCCAGGTCGTTTCCGCTCCCCTCCGCACTATTTCATAGGCATCAGACGGTAAAGCCGGCGCGCCAGCGCCGGAGGATCGCGCCTAGCGCCGATCCAGACGGAACGGATCACATCATGTACGTACTATTCGAGCAGCGCGAGTTCGACGCGCCGGGCGCCGCTTTCGTGGACGGCGCCTGGGATCGCTTCTACCGCGACCTCGACAGGACGCTGCCCACGAGCCGCGCCATCGCGGCCAAGCCCCGGGCCAGGCGCTCCGATGCGGGGCGGGAGGAGCCGTCGGACGAGTCGTCCGGCTGCTCGTTCCAGGTCCGGGACGGCTACGCCGACCGGAACGAGGCCGTCGCGCCGGGCGCGGCCTAGCCCGACAGGCTTCCCAGGTATTCCTCTATGAACTCCCTGGGCGTCAGCTCCTTGTCGAGGATGCGGTGCACGCCGCGGCAGATAGGCATGGCCAGCCGCTTCTCCGCGGCTATCCGGTCGACGAAGCCGCTTGCCGGCGCGCCCTCGGGCAGGTAGCCGAGCTCGCCTATCCTGGCTATCAGGTCGGCGGCGTCGGCGAACGGCGCCAGCACGTCCTTCTGCACGATCTCGCGGCCGAAGCGGCGGTTACGGCCGTGGACCGAGCGGCAGGTCACGTCGAGGTCGCCGACGCCGGCTATCGAGGTGAAGGTCTCCGGGTGCGTGGCGCCGAGCGCCTGCCCGAAGGCCTGGATCTCGTTGAGCCCGGCCGCGAGCAGCATCGACTCGGTGTTGTCGCCGAACTTGTCCGACTCCGCCTTGAGCGCGTCGAGCATGCCGAAGGCTATCGCGACGACGTTCTTGACCGCGCCGCAGACCTGGACGCCGACCACGTCGAGCGACGGGAAGACGAGCAGGCTGCGGCTCTGCAGGAGCTCGCGCACCCGTATGGCGTTGCGCCCGTTGACGCTCGCGGCGGCCAGCCCGGTCATCAGCCCGCGCGACACCTCCTCGGCGTGGCTCGGACCCGAGACGTAGACCAGGTTGTCGCGGTAGAAGCCCGGCAGGTAGTCCTCGAGCGTCTCGACGATCAGGCGGGGCCCGCGATCGGTCTCGATGAAGCCCTTGGTCAGCACCGCGACGAGGGTTCGGCCCTCCATGATATCCGGCGAGGTGAGCACCCGCTTGACCGTCGGCAGCATGAACGGCGACGGCACCGCGATGAACAGCGCCTCGCTGCCGTTCGCCGCGTCGAGCGGCTCGGTACTGGCGCGCAGGCGGGCCGGCAGGGCGACGCCGGGCAGGTACGCCTCGTTCGCGTGCCGCTCGTTGATGGCGGCGGCCAGTTCGGGCTCCCTGGCCCATATCGTCACATCGTGGCCGTTGTCCGCGAGGGCCTTGGCCACCGCCGTGCCCCAGGCCCCTGCGCCGAGCACCCCCATACGCTTGCCCGCGGCCTTGCGTTTCCTCGGCGACTGTACTAGCGACTTGATAGCAGGCATTTCATCTCCTAGAGCCGCGCCCGATCCCGGCGATAGCCGCCCGGGCGGGCGTATGAGTATCTTTACGTTCGATGAATATCGAATTCCATTATTACGCCGTCTACGCGCTCGCCCTGGAAGCCGGCTTCGACGAGCATAGCGCCTTCGTCCTGGCGACCTCGTCCCAGGAGGTCGACGATTCGACGACTGCCCTGGCCTTCGACGCGCCGCGAGGCCGCGTCGACCTCGCGGTCACCCAGAACTACCTGTTCTGGGACGAGTCAGTCAAGCGCGACGTCTACCTGCCCTTCCACTTCGTGCCGGGCGACCCGGCCAAGGCGGCGGCGGCGAGGGCCGACGGCCTATCCTCGCCCTATACCGTGACACCCAACTCGGATAATGTCAAGGAACTGCTCGTAGCCGCCTTCAAGGACAAGGACCCCTACCTGATGGGCGTGGCCGCGCACGCGTTCGCGGACAGCTGGGCCCACCAGAATTTCTGCGGGCTCCAGGACGCGACCAACGACATAGGCGCCTCCGGCGCGGCCGCCGGCCTGCCGCCGGCCGGCCACCTCCAGGCCCTATCGTCGCCCGACGAGCCCGACGGCGTATGGCTCGACCGCAGGCTCAAGGCCGGCTCGGAGCGGGTCGTCAACCGCGAGCGCTTCGCCGCCGCCGCGATCAAGCTGTACCGCTACCTCCGCGTGTACCTCGGCAAGCCCTTCTCCGACGACGAGCTCGTCGTCGCCAGGCTCGAGGCAGTCTGGTCGAAACCGTCCAAGGACGAGCGTTTAGCCGATTACGTGATATGCTGGAACCTGCGGCCCTACGAGCGCGGGCTGTGGCGCAGGCAGGCGGGTTCGCCGCCCGACGCCTCGCCGTTCGCGGGGGTCAGGCACTACGACAAGCTGGCCTGGGCCAAGGCGCAGCTATCGAAGGCCGCCGGGACCCGGCGGGCCGACGCGGTGCGGACGGATTCGTCGTTCTACGGAACCGACCTGTACCGCTGGCACGAGGCCGCGCTCGAGCACCGCGGGCGCGCGGCCGCGCTCCTCGGCAAGAAAGGACTCTGATTGACCGATACGAAACGGCGGCTCCTAGCGGCGGCCGCGATGACCGTAGTCGCGCTGTTCGCCGGCTCCTGCGCCAGCGTCGTGCGCGCCCCCGACGACGTCGAGCCGGAACGGCTCCTGCCGGCCGGAGCCACGGCCTACGCCAGGCTGGACGGCGCCGCGCTGTCGGCCGCCCTCGCCGCTATGCCCGGCGTCGACGCCAAGGGCGCCTCGGCCATCGCCGAGCGTACCGATTCGATGACCCTCGCCCTCGTCGCGGCCGAAGACGGCACGGCCGGCATCGTCGCCGTCGCCGAGGGCCGCTACCCCGCCGGCGCCGCCTCGATGCGGCTGTCCTCCGACCCGTCATGGCGCAAGGACGGCCCGGCCTGGTCGACCCGCGACGGAGGGCTCCACCTGGCCTTCGCCTCGTCCGGGCGCGCCTTCGTCGGCACCGTCCCCCTCGACGCCGTCATCGCCGCGGCCGTCGAACCGAACCCCATGCCCGTTCCAGCGCGCTGGTCCGACGACTGGGCCGCGCCTATAGCAGTCTACCTCCCGCGCCCGATGGACGCCCTGCGCGCCAGGCTGCCGCTCGGGGACGGGGCCGTGCCGATGGGCGCCATCATGCTGTCGGCGCGCCTCGCGTCCGGCCAGGCCGCCGAGCTCGGCGGCTATAGCGCCTCGCTCGCGTTCGAATTCGACGACGAGCGGTCCGCCGTCGTCTTCGCGCCGATCTGCAGGCTGTTCCTGTACGTCGCCGCGAACGCCCTCTGGCCGGAACGCTCGGCGACCGTGCTCGACTCCGCCCGCTGGAGCTCGGCCGGCAGGATAGTCCGGGCCGACGGCATCCCCCTCGACGCCGACGCGATCGCCGCCTTCGTCACGCTCGGGGCGCGATAGGCGCGCCGGAGGGAGCCCTCCCCGCGTTCTCT
>Ga0116151_10000866_pt1 | contig 28107 bp, 14 predicted proteins | sample AD_UKC117_MetaG_FD_89893 | JGI IMG/M metagenome (GOLD analysis project Ga0116151, IMG submission 89893) | Active sludge microbial communities of municipal wastewater-treating anaerobic digesters from Hong Kong - AD_UKC117_MetaG | ecosystem: Engineered > Bioreactor > Anaerobic > Digestate... | reverse complement strand
GGCGGCATCTATGTCGATGTTGTCGACCCCGACCCCGGCCCTTCCGACGACCTTCAGCTTATCGGCGGCGGCGATCACCTCGGCGGTCACCTTCGTCCCGCTCCGGATGGCCAGGGCGTCGTAATCTTTGATTTTCTCAATCAGCTCTTCGGGGGAGAGGTTGGTGATGACGTCAACCTCGGCCTCCGTCTCCAGCTTTCGCACGCCCTCTTCTGATAGAGGGTCGCTGACAAGGACTTTCATGACATTCTCCTCCATTGACGTGCAGAGATGTACAGGCATTTTACCTTTTCGACGTAATGGGCGGAATTGTCCGAAATAAGTGGAAGTCCAACTCCCCCGAGACTTTTTCTCGTGGGTCCAGGAGCCGGAGGAGAAGAGAGGATCATCCGGCGGATTCGTCTCCCATTTTCCTACAGCTGATTCGTTGGCAGGTCTGTAACCCAATCAAGTGGCAGGCTCAGATTTGAGAGTCGAAGGAGCGGCATAGACTGAACCGTTAGATTGGAGAGGAGGGTCAGGTCGAACTTCAAGATACCTTTCTTTCCCTCATACGGCGAATTCTCCTCGAACCATCGCAAGATCTCCTGGGATAGTTCGCTGACGAAGGATCCGGATGTATCTTGGTCACTGGAGCGTCCCCTCCGCGGGACCGACGGGTCGAAGGAAGAGGACGGAACGAAGAGGACCGGCAGGGTCACCCATGGAAGCTCGGAGTTCACCCGATACTCGTAGCTGCACTCCAGTTGGAGGGAGAAGGAATCCTTCGATCCAGTCGTCTGGTTCTTAAAGAGGTTCTCGAATAACGAAGAGAGATGCTCGGCCAGCCTCCGACTAACGGGCTCTCCGTCAGGAGAGCCGACGAGCGAGATGTCTATCAGATCGTCCGATCTCAGCTTCGGTCGGTGCGGGTTTGCGAACTGGATCTCCGAGGTCCTGTATACGAAGGGACTCGCGGTCTTCCTCTCAGGGACTAGCGTTTCGTTCCGGCTGAGCCAGGAGGTTGACCGAGCGCTCTGCTCTTCCATCACGTTGATCTGCGGCAAAGTGACTGTACGGCCCGGAATGGCCCGTCCCAAAGAAGCGGTAAGATACTTCCCATCATCATGGGATCTGAATACGAAATCGATCTCTGAATCGTTACTTGGAAGTTGGACTGTATCGTATTCTTCGATGGCCACCTTCGGCAAATCAATTCCAGATGGCCAATTTCCGTTAAGACTGACTCTGACCATCAAAGCCTCCACCGCCGTTCTGTCGGGATCGCTCATCGACTTAGACATCTCTTTTATGGAGAATTCGCACGCGTCTACAAAATCCCGCATATTATCGAAGTCGCCGGCAAACTTTGTGATATCGTTCAGTGGTGCCCACGCTTTGGCCACCCGGCCAACGAGGTTCACGAAAGATTCGAGAGCTTTCAATGCCGTGGATCGTTCTCCGTCCTCGGCCGCTTTGTCGATCTCGCGCAAAACCCCGTCAAGATCCTTCGCCACAGCAGGGTAGACAGTAACAAACTCTGCAAGAGCGGGGAAGATGTCATCCATCGACCGAGACAGAGCTCTAGACGCCGGCTTAAGGTTGAAGACCACTCTGAACGAAATATCGTCCTGAGGCTCGTGGTAACTCTGACTGTAAACGAAGGAGTAATCCCACATCACAGCCTTGTCGATATTAGATGCGTTGATATCGTCGGAGCTGGGCAATCCGGTCTGGCCGATCATAGATGGCGGCGTTGGAATGGCACGGAGCACCAGCGGCACGTCGAACTTGCCCAGATACCTCTCCAGCGAGAAGTCGCCGTCACCTTCCGGCAGGTTCACAAAGGAGAGCCACGACGATGCCTCGTAATTGTATATCCCCGGCAGCTCGCCGATTTCATGTTCGATGTTCAGCCCCCGGAACGAGAGGTCCAACGGCACGTAGCTCTGCATCGGGCTCGAAGGATCGTCTCCCTGTTTTGTGTCTTTCGTCTGCATCAAGAACGTCAGGTTTTCCGTTCTGTTCTCGAGCACGAGTTTCGCCGTCGTCAGAGATACGTCTCCGTTTTGGGATTCGGTGTCATCTTCTGGAACTGGCGCGCCGTAGATGCGAGGTGGATTGGGGTCGTCGGGTTGAGGAACTCCGGTGTTGACGTCGGCCTCGAACTGGATGACGGCGTTTGTGGAATAGGCGTTCGAAAGACGGACCAGAAGCTGCTGTCTGAACGCCTCCCTTGCCTCTTCATCCTGGCCGTCGCACAGCTCGTCATCAAAGACCGGAATCAACAGATCGCTTATAGACTCTGCCAGTGATTTCTTGTATTCTAGCAGCGTTCCGATCAGATCCTGCTCACCGTCGACCATCAAAAGACGTGCTGGCGAGATGTACTCCGGCATGAGGAACTTGTCGACCGCCGCCAGGAACTCCCGGACCCAAACGTCCATATCGATTCCAACAAAATCAAGAGTCCGTGTCGGATCGCTGAAATCTATCTCGTTGCCTGAAATGTAGTCGTAGATGGGCACACCCAACCGCGACTCTGGCTTGTTTGAGATCGGCTTTGGTGCAAATATCTTCGGGGAGCCGGGGTTTTTCACGGAGTAAGAGATGCCGTTTGCGCCCAACCTCACAGCCCAGATCGATTTCGAACTCGAGGACGTTCCAACCCGCTTTCTGTCGGTGCCTGTGGCGACTTTGAGCTGATACGATCCGGGCAGGTTCAGAGCCTCCTCAAAATTCAAGGCGAAGACCCTCATCGAATACGGATCGACAGCAGCGTCGGTCTTTTTAACGGCCGGGTGGATCGGAGTCGCGACGGAATAGACCGATTCGGCATCTTTGAGGTCAGACTGCACCTTTGCCACAGGCCGCTCCATCTTCATCGCGACGGTCAGCTCGAATATCTGGACAGCGTTCAAGGCGAACCCGTTCTCGGTCACAGACGCGCCTTTGGCGATCGGAAACACTATATCGAGATCCCCCGGAGTCACTTCAGAAGAGTCTACCAGAACTATATCGGAGAGGAACTGATATATCGTTTCGATCCAGTCCATCAGATCCTGCGACTGTCCCGCCGACAGCTCGATGGAGCTTGGCTCTAGCAAGCTCGTCTCCACGGATATCTTGACCGGCTCGGGGTCGGGGTCGGAGCCGGCGGTTTGTAGCAGCTGATAGTATAGCTGTTTGTATACTCGCAGGTCTTGCTCAGCTTTACTCTGTTTCGGATTTTCGCTGCTTTCGGTCTGAACATCAACGTCTTCTGATGATGAATAAACAGTCGGATCAAACGCTAGGGTGATGATCAGATTCGCGCTGTCACCACCATTGAGGACCTTGTAAGAGCTGGAGACGTTCGGCCATCTGCCGAGGCCGATCAGCTGATCGGTGTAGCCCACCAGAATGGGCTGGTTGTTTGCCGGTGCGCCTTCGTCCAGCGACGGGTCCGAGAGAGGCGTTCGAGCCACGTTGCCGAAGATGTCCTGCCAGCCGAAGTTCACCTGCAACAGGTCGCCTATTCCGAGATACGGGCTACCTTTGGGGTCGGGCATATCGGCGTTTGCTTCGAGACCCTCATCCTCCGCAAAGCGGGGGTAGGGGAGTGCCTGGTGGTACTTCCAGAGCCCGTCATCTGTTTTTGGTGGCACGGGCTCGCGGATCTTCCGTCCCGAAACCGCATCGATCGGCGTTTCCACGGGACCCATCGGCAATCCCCAGTCGCTCTTGCCGAAATCAAGGTTCTCGAAGACGCGGTACCCGAGCATCGAGAAGGTCTGTTGGAGATATAGCTGGCCGAAATCCTCGTCGGCTCTCGGATCATCCGGCGCTTCAGCAGAGACTATCCGTTTTGCTCCGATCGGTGTCGCGCCGGCAGGTACAGTGGCAGTTTTCATATTTGGCCCGCCACTGATAGAAAGCTGACTCTCGGCGCTCATCAGGCCCTTCGTCGACTTGTTATCTTCTGCCAGGTCAGAGATCGAGCAGCCGTAGAAGGATGCGAGGCTGGCATAGGTTCTGCCGCCCTGGCCGACTCCAACTGTAGCTTGGATCTGCGGGAGATGAATCGCATCGTAGGCGACCAACAAGCTCAGCGGGCTCGTCACGCTCATGAGCCCTTTCGTCGACTTGTTATCTTCTGCCAGATCACTGACCGAGCAGCCGTAGTAGGTGCCGAGCTCTGCTAAAGTTTTGTCTCCTGGCCCCACTCCGACATTCACGTTAATGGTTGGAAGGTTGATCAACTCGCCAATTGTAAGCTCTTCAGGCCACGGATCTATATTGGGGTTTGCCGCTTTGATATTCTCTTCTGTGGTTTTGAAATAGGCTGCGATATCTGGCAGTTTGCAGCCGGGCGATTTGGACCTCACCTTGTAGGTGCCCCTCAAAATATCGACAGTCTTCCCCTCGGTCAGGAGATGGTCTTTGTTGGCCTGGGCCAGTTCGGCGAGAGTTATGTGATAACTATCGGCGATGCTGGCCAGCGAATCATCGGGGCCAGGTTTGCATTCAAAAACCCTTCGGGGGTTAGCTTCCCTGATCGCCTCTTCTGTTGTTTTGAAGTAGGCTGCTATATCCGAAAGTCTGCCGCCAGGGCTTGTCCCGATGGGGCTGACCATGTAAGTTCCAGAAGAGACGATCACAGCCTTCCCATCTACGAGCGGATGGTCCGGATTGTCCTCGACCAGCTCGATCGGAGTCATGAAGTATCTTTGGGCGATATCGGCCAGGGATTCGTCAGACGTGGGCGCACATTCGAGATTCAACGGTTCCGCCATTGCGAAGACCACCGACCTCGATGGGTCGATCGAATCTCCGGTCACGGCACAGTTCATGTAGCTTGCAACTCCATTCTCCTCGGTGCCGTCGGGCTTTGCATAGATAACCAGCAAGGAGATGGTAGCGTCGCCCTTGTCATTGAAGATGCTCTCAGGGAAACCCGATTCGCCGTCGTAGTTGTAGTAGAGATAGTATCCTCCAGAACGGGTAATGCTGTTCTCCCACAACATCCTGATGAAATCGTAGGCTGTGTCCAGGCACCCCTCCGTTTTGTGCCGTTGTTCGTCTGCCTCAGCCAAAGCCCGCGGGGCCCGCTGTAGAGTCTCAGGCGGGCGGGTCTCCGTGGTCAGGTTCACCTGGCTGATGAACATGGTGATATCTCCACCTTTGTCCGACTGGAGAGATGGAGTGACGCTTCCGACGGGGCTATGCCGATAGAGCAGCTTCAGGTCGAGGATAGTTTTGTCGCTATCATGAATCTCCTGGAGTAGCCGCTCCAAAAGCAGTATTCCTCGCTCGTTTGCGCCAGCCAGTTCATAAGTGGTCCGAGTCGATGGGCTCTCAGAAACCTGCTCGATCTTCTTAATGCCGACCTCTATGAGGGTTCCCCAGCCGTACGAATTCACCTGGATTTTATCCATCTCGGACGTCGCCTCGTTGTAGGTTCCGACCTGGATGGACATCTTCGGCAGGACGTCTCCGGTCCTCGAATCGGATAGGTCCATCAGGCTCGCCGGAAGTGACCAGATCCGCAGGGATTGCTTTTCGCCCGATTGATCGGAGTAGGGCAGGTCCACATCATCCGGGCTGTGCCAGAGGGTGACTGAGGTGAATGGGTAGGTCATGGGCTGTGAGCTGTAGACCTGTTCAGATCCAAGCTCTTCCAGCTTGGGCACGATGCCGGCCTCTACCGCCTTTTGGACCGAACTCGCCCGAGATGCATCGTCTCCTTTCACTGTGACCTTCAGCTCGTTTTCGCTCTCCCCGGCCTGAAACTCTATCCAGCTCAAGTCATCCCCTTTAACGAGGGAGAAACAGAAGTTATCGTCGGTGAGGGTCGGGATCGGGAACTGCTGGCCTGTGAGGGCGTAAAGACCCGCCTCTTCAGGCCATCCGGAACTATCGTCTTTGAAGTCGATGCCCGCCGTCGGAAGCCTCATCCCGTGCAAGAGGTATCTTGAAGCCATGCCAGAAAGGTGCTGTAGCCCTTTTGTCCTCTGGATCTCATCGATAAGCTCGCAGACCCGGAACCGTTCCAGGTGGGGGACGTTCAGGCACTGGGCTTCAGATGACGTCGAGAATAGGTCCTCTACACCCAGGTTGCCTGTGGCCGCTGCCAGCTGCTTTACGGGGATGTCGTACACGGCTGCTATGCTCGCCAAGGTGTCGCCCTCGTTGGTGGTACGGGTTATCGTCGGAAGAGACAGCAGACACGAAGTGACCAAGACCCCAGTTTTATCTTTGAGGTCTGAGTTTGTGATGAGGTCCTTCAGCGAACAGCCAAAAATATCATCTGAGATCGATTGTAATGTGTCCTCCACCTGGATGACATATTCCGGCTTTTCTCCGTAGATCACAGTCATCCCCGCTGTCAGGATATTCTCGGCGGAGGCGTTGGCTGATGCTAGCGTCTCGGCCGTGGAGTGCTCGTCCCTTGCGATGGAGGACAGGGTATCACCACCCTGCACCTGATATGTCAACCCTTGGATCTGGATATTCTTGTCGGGGTTTAGAGGGTGCTGGCCGTTGGCCTCGAAGAGATCCTCCGCTTTGAAGTCGTCGGAACCTGGTGCCATCTGGTTGTTGACCCAGTCGACGATGCCCTGGACCGTCTCATGTTTTGCGGGGTCAACTACGGAGGTTCCTATGAGGTACTGGAAGTTGCGGAGGCCGTCCCGGGCGTTCTGGACCATCTGGCGAGCCAGGAGGAGGAAGTAATCTGCAAAGACGAACGAGGCCATCGACCGGCCGGGAGATTCGAGTTCGTCGCTTGCAAGAAGGCGGCGGTCCGACCCCTTCTCCATCTCCTCTTCCACCTGGACCGCAAGTCTGTCAAAACGCGTTCGTAAGTCATCTCGATATTGGTCTCCCAGGGAGTTGAACTCGGAGAACTTCCATTCCAGATCTTCGGAGCCGTTGTACGATGGGACCTTCAGGGTGAGATCTGGCGGCATCGGGAATACTGCAGCGTTCGCGTCTCCATCATCATCTTCGTACGTCACCTCCAGACTGAAATGGGCTTTCATGAACTCGATCGCATCGGAGTCTTCGATCGGGGTCGAGTTCTTCGAATCGGAGAGATAATCCATCATCGAGAGAAGCTCGTCGTCGGATACGACGTAGGCGTTGATCTCATCCTCGTCCATCCCATGATCTTGGGCCGCTGCGACGGTCCAGCGTAAGACATGTTTGCAGAGCTTCTCAAAGGAGGTATCTTTGTCCAGCTCATCTTCAGCAGAAGGTGATGTCGACTCGATCAACAGCATTGGGACATAACACGCGTGGGGACCTGTAACGCCATGGATCTCGTCGGCCGAGGCGGACAAGACTGGAACGAAGTACGCATTCAGGCCCTCGGTCGTTGTGGCCTTGTAATTGTTCCAGTTCATCTCGGATATGTCCAACCCGAGACAGGCCAGCGGCAGTGGGGCCCTCAGCCTGAGATCGCGCTTCGCCTGCTGTTCCATCTCGGATCTGTCTGCCAAAGTCCAGGGTGGGGTGCCGGAGTTTTTGATGGTGAAGGTCTCTTTGATCCGGGCGGAGAAGCTGAAGTGTATCGTGATCTTGAAGAGGCCGCAGTTGATCTTTATCGACAAAGATACGTCGACAGAGGCGATGACGGAGATGGGTATGTCCTTATAGCATTCGTAAGTGATCTGGGCTACGAGGGATACGGTGACGTTGACGTCGGCCTTGACGATCCCAAAGTCAATGCCGCCGAAGAGCTTTCCGATGATTCCCAGGGTCCCCTGGAGCCAGTAGTAGTACTCTCCGTTGTCAGGTCCCTCGTAAGGGTTCCAGCGGGCGATGACGCCCTCGACGATCCCCACCATGGTGATGCTGAAGCCGGCTCGCAGTATCCCCTTCTCGATGTACTTTCCGACCCCAAGCTGCAACCCCAGGCCGAAGATGATGACGGGGTTGAAGGTCCCGTTGGTGACGGCAGGCACCTGGTTTGAGGTTGCGCTGCTGAGCTTGCCGAAGTAGATCCCGCCGGAGCCGATGACGGGCACAAAAGAGATCTGGGCCTGGATCGTGAAGGACCGGGAGAAGTCAAGTTTCCATGGGAAGCCGACGTCCACCTTGAAGTCGCCGTTGGTGTAGAGCTCTATGGCGAAGACTGGGAGGGTGATGTTGAAGGCCCCCATCTGGAAATTGCGCATCTTGTCGGGGAGCTGGATCTGGGCCGAGTAGACCCCCACGGTCTCGCTGATCCGGCGGTACATTATCTCGAAGTCGAGGCCAGCCAGGATCTTCGCCGCAGGTCCCGCAAGGGCGACCCGGAGGGCGTAGATGTTGGGATCGTTGAAGATGGTCTGGAGAGTCAGGAAGTAATTTGAAGTATCTCCCACCCTCAGAATCCCGAAGTCGGTGGCCACCATCCACGAGCTCTCGGGGCTGAAGGTGATGGCCGGAAGCTGAGCGGGCGAGGGGACCGGGAGCGTCTCGATCTTCTTGATCGCCTTTACCACCGACTTGCAGTCCGCGATCCCTTCGACCTCCACGTGCTGGCCTAAGGCGAGGAGGCGGAGGTCGAAGTACTTGCTCCCGGCGCCGGGGGCCTCGGGCGGTTTCTCGTTGAGGAGGTCCCAGCCACCATCGTACTTCTTCCCCAGGAAGCTGCCGACGATCTTGATGTCGACGGTATCTTCGCCGTCCCTCTTGACGTAGGTGAGGCCGATGGAGGTGATCTTTATGAAGTTCAGGTCTGCGTTTATTATGCAATCGAAGCCGACGGTATTCTTGGTGAGGTTGATCCTCAAGACCAGGTTCTTGAGGTCGATCTGGTTGAGGACGTTCCAGGGGGGGTCGAGCTCGAAGTCGAGGTTCGGGTCCACCAGGTGGACGAGGAAGTCCAGTATCTCGCCGAAGGTGACGCCCCCCAGGCTGACGGTGAGGACGGTATCATTATCTTTGTTCTTGCTGACGGCACAGACGAGTTGGAAGCCCTTATATTCGATCTGGAATGTGACGGCCTTCTCGGCGGCGTCGAAACTATATTTAGCTAACACGTTCAACTCATTCACTTTTATGTTACCGCTGAGATAGCCGGAATAAGTAGGGGCAGTGTCTGGGGTCTTCCGGTGGGACTGGACGGAAAATTCCGCATCAAGAACCCATGTAAATTCTTCCAATGATAAGGTCCAGCCCACTATAGTGTCGAAAGAGAACTCTTTTGTCTTCGTGTCGAAGGAAGCCGAAAGCGATTCCATTCCTATGTTGCCGATCGATCCGGGCATATTCGGCCATTGGCCTGGGAGGAGCTTATCCACTAAATTTTGCAGAGTTAGGTTCAGATTCTCCGTCTTGCCCTCAAGCTTTAACCCCCCGCCCGCGCCATCGTATTTTGCTCTGAGCAGTATTATTATATCTTCTATCTCGAAGGTTGCGGAGAAGTCGGCGTCCACCTTCCCACGGGCTACACACACGTCGGCGGAGAGGTCTGATATCTTCAGGGCGGTTTTGGTGTCGATCTCCATCCCTATATTAAAATTATAAGAATTATCAGATATATTCGCCAAAAGTCCGAACCGGTATACATCTATCTCAGGGAAGCCGGCGGGGAGAGCGATATTGAAGTATTCGAAGATGCTCTTGATGTTGACGACGGAGCCTTCAGGAAGGCTCGCCCATACGATGAAGTTATCTTTTGCAAAGTGCGCGCCAAGACTTAAGGGAACTGTCGCAACCTCAAAAGTCGCGACAAGCTCGATATAGCTTCTGTTGAAGTTGTTGAAGTCGACCGCAAAGTTGAGCCTGGTATCCCCCTTTTTGACTTTAATTATATTGAATATGCTCCACGCGTCGCTGTATTCGATGACGAAGTAGGTGCGGGAAAGGGCCCCCTTCGAGGGATCAAATGCCAGATCGATCCTACTTAATCCGAACTTGGTGAGGGCGTTCAGGGGCGACGGCAGGAAGGTCGTCAGGTCCATCCCATTGGAGAGGGCCGAGAAGGTCTCCGGGGTCAGCGGCCTCGAATCGAAGTCGCCAATGAGGATCCAGTCCGTCTTTTGGCTTGGGATCTGCAGCCTGATTGGCAGGCTGAGCTGTCCCCGCTTTCCGATCAAAAGGTCGCAGCCGATGGACGCGTGATAGATCTTCAGATCAGAATCAGGCTCGAAGACCATCACCATATTCTCCATGGAAAAACCGCTCAATAACTCCCACTGCGTCCCTTCCGGGGGGCTCAGATCGATCGTCACCAGAAAAGGACCCGAAAGGTTGTCTGGGTCCTCCGGCTTGAACGTCATGGTGACGGCCATGCCAGCGATATCGAAGAAGACTGCATTGCCTGTAACCGTGGCGGTCTTCTTTTCGTCGTCAACGGTGCCGCTTTCTGTTATGACGGTGAGGGGAGATAGGCCCAACTCATCGAGAGAATCGATCAGGTCGGGCGAGACGGTGTCGCGGCTGACAGTGAAGGTTTCGCCCTTCTTTAAGCCCTTGACCAGGGCTGAAAGGTCGTCGTAACTGGCAACTTTTTCTGTGGTCAACATATCTCTCACCCCAATTATATGAGATACACCTTAAAATTATGGAATGGGCAATTTTGACGGCCACAAGCCGCAGGCGTGGTGTTGTTGCACATCATTATATTGCCCCTGACCCGCGGGTTTTCCCCGGATCTTGGACCACTCTCTGCGGTGGCACTCACTTGATTTTGAACCGGCCCCCACCCTTTGGATGTATACTTCTGTATGGCATTTTGGCTCGGATGATTGTAACAATGGGTCACATTATCTGGCATTATGCCGTAAGAATATGCTATGCGGCCCAGGTTATTCGCTCTTGGTCGTGGTATACGATTTGTATCCAATTTACTGTTCGAGCCGTGGTGAGGAGCCGTGATCCAGTCATAAGCTACATCATCCACACCGCGAATAAATTGGAAAGTAGCGTCTCCTGGTAGCAAAACCCATCTCTCATCACCATCTTGCCCAGTATTTACCGCAACGGCCAGCCCAGAATCATTCATAGTATTGCCGTTGCATTTTATAATTTTAATTCTATTATTTGTACTTTGAAGTGGGTTAATTCTATTAGCTGGCCATACGTGAACGTTTTGCAATCTTGATAATACATTATTCCCAGCAGCGCCAATTCGTTGACGAGGCACCACCCAAAAAAGGTCGCACAATGCGGCTGTATTAAGGGAATATTCGACCATAAGGCAATGGTCCAAATCCCAATGCGAAAGTACCACGAAGGGATTGTTTACCAAACAAGGCCCGGGGTTTATTAATCCATAATTTTGGACGCTAGGCTGGTATCGACGAGTCGGAAGACCTACATCTGAATAAAATATCGGATTCCCATCTATATCGTAAACCAGATTGCACGCTGCCTGGCCGACGTCCATCACCCCTATAGCATGGGGAATTTGAGCTCCCATTTTATCTAATATTTTATTTTCGAAAAACGAACCCTCTGACAGAAACTTTTTCTCGAGTAGTTCTTCATTTTCCCCAGTTACTGGTTCCCCTTTAACGCCAGTGTCTACAGGATTACCTTCATATTCTACGCGACTCCGTTTGGCACTTATCCCTCCACCATTCGAGACCCTCTCCGCGGGCTTTGGGCTTCCCTCCTCCAAGGGCTCGATATCTTCGAGGATGTACCACTCCCCCTCATCGATTTCGCCTACTTTGGAGTTGAGGGCCTGAGCAAAATCTCTCGCCTTTGTTTCGTCGGTCTCGATCAGGGAGGCGGGTGAGATGGGCAGCGGCGACTTGGAATCCCAGATCTCTGATGGAAGACTCTCGATCCACTCATAGGGAACTATCTCGAATAATGCGGTCCAAGTCTGGTCTTCGATCGGCATGTCCTTGGGAGATACGTCCTCAACCTTCGAGAGGAACGCGTAATACCTGCACTTCGGAGAGTCCAATACGTTGAATTTCTCTCCCTGATCCGAGATCATTCCAAACAGTTTGCCGATATTTTCCGGCATATTTGACATATTCAATCAACCTCGAACGCATCAAATTGTACGAACTCCCTCGCCGATCGCTTGAGGAGACGTGCCTTCGTTCATCATGCTATCCTTTGACTTTTTGTACATCGCATACCACCCAAGGCCGCACCCTCGGGCCTTGGCAGCTGAGTCTCCGAAGAGGTAGAAGCTGGTGGAGCCGCCCGGCGGAAGCTTTGCGATCCCCAGGAACTTGAGGGCGATATCGGTGAGGGTGAGGATGAACGCCTCTTTCTCTCCAGTATCGTCCTTCACATACGCCAGCCAGACGTCCCCGATGGAGAGCTTGAGGACCCCCTGGAGGTCGAGTAGCTTTGCGCCGCCGCCGGTTCCGGGAAGCTTGATCCCGATGAAGACGTTGTAAGAATCCGAGTCGCTTTGGCTTCCTGCGCTCCAGGCGAGGAGGAGGCTGGAGGTGAGGCTCACCTTCCCAGCCAGCTCGCCAGGGGTCCCCATGTTAAGCCGGAACTTGAACCCCTGCCAGGAGCCGGATGGCCCCGCCTGTTTGAGGGCCGTTCCCACCTGCAAAAACCCTCCATCGGCGGGTTTGGTCTCAGAGGTTCCGTTCACAAACCCCTCAAATACGAGGGCGAAGTTCTCGAAGAGGGAGGCCTTTCTGGGGGTGCTCTTCTCCAGGCTGAAGGCGATCTTCGAAGGGTCGAAGGTGAACTCTTTCTTCGAGGGTTCATCCTCGGGATATGTCATGTTCAGGCCCAGCCCCGAGAAGCTGAGCCCTTTTCGAGGATCATCCTTCCCGTCGTCGTTTCCGAAGGAGAATATGTCAAAATTTCTCAATTCCTCGCCCTTTCCCTCCTTGAGGATCTCGAAGTCGATATACCCGGTGAACTCGAACCGCGAGGAGACCTCCATCCTGTCGTCGCCGCCTTCGCCACCGTCTATCTTGTTCTTTCCCATGGTGTTGAACTGGGCTTTTGTGATCTCGACCTTATGGAGAACGTTGCTGTCGAAGTAGAAGGAGTTGTCATCGACGGTGTCGAGGACGTATACCGTCTCATCGCCGTGCCGCTGGCAGGAGCCGTTGAGCAGGATGGCGTTGTAGAGCTTCTTCGGATCACCAGTGGAGGTCACCTGATGGTCGAAGATCTTGTTTATCGTCAGCTGGGCCAGGCTCTCGAAGTCCTTGATTGCGGAGTTCTCGAAGAGCACCTTGAGCGTCAGAACCCTGAAATCGTAATCTTCCCCAGGCGTGGGCGGGATCGGACTGCCTGATCCGTCGTAGTTGGGGTCCGCATAGTAGATCAGCCCGAACATGGAGCTGGTCTCTTTGATTTCAACCGCTTCTCCATCAATCTTGTTACCCTCGATTCCTAGATGGTGGACGTTGAAACGGTCGAGATCAATCCCGCTCAAAAGCCCCCCCAACTGTGATGGAAACTGGTCGAGGTCGATGTCCACCTTCAGGGCGAGAATACCTTTCCAGTCCTCATTATTTATTATATCTATAAAGTTTGTGAAATAACCGCCCTCTTGGCGTTCTGCGTCGGCGATGTAGTCCTGGAGCCACTGCGAGACTGCCTCCGGTCCCCCGATGCTCGCGTCGTTGAACTTATCAGCATCAGTCCACTTTTTCGGGTTCTTCACCCTGTCTGCGAGCTTGCCCTCGCAGAACTTGAAGATCAGGACGTTGCGATAATCGTTGAAGCTGTTCTCCTCTCCCGCGTTGATCTCGAAGGTCCAGTCCCCTATGGAGACCGTGTTATCAAAAGTCACCTGGTCGGTATCTGGATCAGCCCCAATTTTGGACTTCAGATTCCACTTGGCGACGGGATCGGTGACCACCAGAAACAGCTGATTAGTCTGAAATGCCTTTTGCAATGTGGGGTCGAGATCTTCAAACTGCAAAGCCTCTTTTTTCTCCAGATTCTTGGCGAGCAGAAGCGAGCTCCAACTTCCATCCGACCTCACGTATGATATTAACCCCTGGGGAGTGGTCGCAGGCGTGGGCTCAGATGGATTCTCTCCAGTCGTGGTCCGATAGCCAGCCTTTTCCGCCTCGTCGTTGAAAAGGATCTGGCCTCTGCGGAACGGACTTATTATATGGAATTCGAAATTGGGGATATCGTCCTTCGAAAAGCCGTCCTCATCGTCAGGATGGGGCGCCGTGGATGCGTAAGGCACAAGCGGATAGGTCGTATCCTCGCCTAGCTGGGCTGACGGTGTTTGATGGTGGCCGAGAAAACTCTGCGGACTATCGGCGCCATCGTTCTTGGCATAAAGGGGCGCTCCTTGTGGCTGGGAGAAATAAACGTTCATTTCGTCCTTCGAAGGAGAAGTGACCTTCATCCAGGAGGTGGTGTAAGTTTTATCTAAGAGCGGCTTGGACTCGGAGGGGTCCGGATCGTCGAGAGTGGCCTCTTTGATGGGAAAGGCCGGAGCGTACGCCTCCCGATCAGGGCAGAAGGTTACAACGTCGTTCAAGTGGAAACTGATGGACTCGAGCCCTGAGAGGCCACAGAGCAGCTGGGGAAAAGGACGATCGGCGGTCGGGTGAAACTTCGACGGGTCTTCCAGGCCGATGATGTAATCGCCAGACGGAGTCAGATAGAGGGTATCGTCCTGCGGTTTGGGGGGGTCTTGAAGTCTGGTCTTGTCGGCTGAGAATACCAGACTCGATTCGTTCGGTTTCGGGGTGAGGGTGACCACGTGACCCAGATCGAGCCGGAACCATGTGGTAAAAGTTGGCGGCAAGATTCCGCCATAACCGACGAAGGTGAAATTAGATCTCACATGATCGAGAGGATGCATAGGATCCAGGCTGACCCTGAAGAGGATGGGATTGGTTGTGGGCAAGCCAAAGACGGGATATAGCTGAGAGCATATATCTTCATCCTCGTTTTTGTAGAAATATTTCAGGCCGACGCGGACGGTCTCAAATTCGTTGTTTTGCGCGTCCACCCTCAGGCTGGCATCAAATTTCAGGGCTCCTGGCGCAGTTCCCGTCAAGGGTATACAGACATAAGGTGTATCATCATTTGGCGCCACTTCTCCGAAATATATGGACCCAATCGCGTTATAGAGCTTGACATATACACCAGGAAGCTGTTGCAACAGAAATTGCACATTCTCCGAATCGAGGGATATTTCGACCCCCCCATCTAATCGAATCTGTATATTTTTTAATTTAATCCAGCCCTGTCCTTTGATGTCTACGACCTGTCCACTATCAACAGAATTCGGTTTTTTTTCGATAGGTATGTATTGCCCTTTTAGGTCGTCAGAATTCGGATTTTCAAACCAGAAGATATAGCGATAATAATCTCCGTAAGTCCCATTCAGCCGAACTAAAAAAGCCTTGAGTTTCTCCATGAAATTGCCGTTAAGTTCCGGTTCTTCACCACAAAATAGGTAACATCCCCCATTCCTATACTTGGGTCTGCTGCGCGCTCGTGATGTCCCCCGCCTCGGTAAACCCCAATAATCTGTCCACGACTTCTCAAGGCTCAAATTTGGCCCACCATCTTCGGAGAGGAGATAGCCCAACCAGACGTCCCCCTCCAAGCCGTGGTCATAAAGATAGGCACCAGAGTACTCAGCTAATTTTTGAAAAAATTCAGGATCATTCATGCAAGACACGTCCTTCTAATATTATTCTGATTGATACAAAATGCTGATTGAGACGATGGCGTGCTATGGGTAACTCGTCCCGGTTGTTTATAACGAGATCGAGGGCTTGGCTAAAGACCGATTTGAGATATCTCAACTGCAGACGCAATCAAAGACCTCCGATTCGACCCAGGTTTGGTCGTATGCCAGCTCAACATCTGAGTATCCACCGATACAACAGTCGAGCCAGTTCATCTTATTTACTTTCTTCGAATAGTTAGACTCCATCCCTATCTTTCTGGTTATGTCGTAAGTCCCGAGATACCTCTCCTCACCGTAGTTGACCTCGGCTCCGTCGGTCCCAGGTCTGCAGATATCTGAAATCGGCGATGTCTGTGGAATGGGATTGGACCTCATAACCCGGCAACGTGTATGAATGCATCTGCATAATCGTCATCCGTCTCAGCTCTCATCTGTATCTTGAACTTGCCGTCATCGTTATAGTCAGGAGTTTTATCGTCGTTTGCGTTTGCTTCGCAGCTAAATTCGCCCTCGAGGACCCCATCCAGGTTAGCCTCAGTGGAGCTTCCCATTGAGGCGGTTGTCATGCCCTGGAATACTGTTTTTGTGTTACCTGTTGCGGGATTGGCATATAACGATACACTGCTATGTTCTTCGTCGCGAACGAATCCAGGAACGCCGGGATGAAACTCCTTCGACTCGCTCTGTATATCAATCACGCCTCCTTCGGCTACCAAATTCTGCCAAGTGGCGGACCCATCGCCATCAGTTCTGACACAGGATTCGGAATTCAGATATCCATCAGACACATGGCTATAGGCCTGGATATAATCATCACCTGGCTGCCAATCCGTTCTGGGATCATAATAAAATCCATCAGTCTCGCTCCCCACATCGCTACCCTGAGCGTAAGACTTTTGGCATGCTTCTGCTCCCTCTCCATCTGCGTGTCCTTTCCCAGAGAACAGAATTTCACCATCGAAAACCCAGTTGTAAGTAGTGGCTGAATATCCCACCGGGTTGTATGTCAAAGTCTCCAAGTAAGTTTCGGAGCCTTCCGACTCCGTATCCTGGGTTACTTCTGCGCTGTTCCTCGTACTGGCAATCATGCGGCTCTCGGTTCTGCCGTCGAACGCCTCCACTTCAGTTGCGGCCCAGTTTCCATCTGGATCGGTAGCCTCAATGTTGAGAAGGCCATATTCACCTTCAAAAATCGCGTTCTGAGATGCTTGGAAGCTATCGGAATTTAAGTTTGCATTGCTGGTCATTTGGATCGAGGCATTGTCCGTCTCAAAACAGCTCCGACCGATATAACCGCCGCTCCCCGTATATCTCTGGACTGCGGTGACTCCTCCATGACCTGTTATGATCCTGGAGTCTTTCATACCAAGATCATTGAAGCTCGCTGAAGCTTTTCCGCTTACTTCGACACTGTCATCAACCTGGTAGGAGTCCCAGATGCTGACGGAGTTTCCTCCACCATCGCTCGCTGAAAAGCATATATCAATAGCATTGGCACTATGGGCCATGAGAATGAACGCTATTAACGCTATTAATACTAATCCAGATTTATACTTCATTGATCATCCTCTCATATCTGAAGTTTGTTGGAGAATGATCATTAATAAATCTTTTGGATATCGGCTAAACATGTAGAGTCCTGACACTTATCTCGCACCCCATCTAAGCCTGGAATCATATTCCGGGATATGAAACTGAACAAGACGAAGATTCGTTGGATCATTCGTCAGAACCGCAACGAGGCAGCGATCTCGGTAGCAAGTCCGGTGAGATTGGCTTGGTCAAAGAGGCTATAGTAAGTCAATCTTGATATCTGATCAGATCTAGGTAATGCGCGATTTGTGTGAAAAATGGTGAGATTATGTAGCTTAAGCTCCTTAGCCGATGACCGATGGAATCTCCTGGAAAAATACGATATTAGACCGATATTAGACCGATTTTAGCCAGAGTTAAGCATCTATATCTTCTATTTTTATTTTATATTTACTGTGGCGACAAAATAAAGAAAAAGCTAGCAAGCCAATAATTCAAGGGGATCGGACGAGAGCCTCTAAACTTTTCGCCTCAATTCGCGTAAGGCGAGATTCCGCTCTCGGGCTTACATTTTGGCCACCATCCTTAGAGAGTGCACGCCACGTCTTTCCGTCCAGCATCTCGCAGACGACGACGGCCGGGGCGACCTTTGCGACCCGCCACCGGTCCTCCTTCGGTCCTCCTTCGGTTCATTCGCCCTTCTGTCATCCGTTCCCGTCATTCCAACGCCACCACCACCTCGTCGCCGTCCGATAGGCCGAGATTCTCCCGCAGATTGACTGGCGCGATCAGCTCCAGAAGGCTTGGAGAATAGCTCGTCCTCTCGGGCCGGACGATGGCCCCTCGTATCCCACAGATTCTGACGGGGCGGCAGATGCAGGCGCCGAAGGCTCTCCCCTCGTCAATGAACCCCTCGATCCTGATCGAATCGGGGTCAGAGTCGTCGATGGCAAAAGGCTCATCGAGCTTCAGGTTCAGGGTTCCTGGGAAGGGGAGAAAGCCGAGCTTCTCGGAGAACTGGCTCGAATAGCCCTTCATGGACGTGTAGTTCCGACCCTCTCCAAGGCCAGATGCGACCTTCCCTCTGATCTTCGCCGCCTTTTTATCCTCGAAGGTCTGCTGGCACTGGCAGTCTACCGGCTCAGCATCCGGCCTCATAACCCCATCCTCGACGACCTTCGCCCTCTTTCCCTCGTTGGAGACCAAAAAACCCCTCCTCAAATTTTAGATGAGGGCCTGATAGTGCGGGAGTTTATATAACGTTTCTCGCCACTGAAAAAGGCATTGGGGATGAGCCAGAATCGACATGGAATGAAGAAAATTAAGCTTATGAGAGATGGAATCAAAACTTCAGTCCTCTGGCATTGAGCAGCCCAGCGGAAGAGCTACGAGGGTTCGACATCTGAAGCTGTGAAATATATACAGAAACTATGATCGTTCTAGGCCAAGCCCGATCATGTCTGGACTCCCGGAGCATAGAAACATTTTTCGTGGATGGTGACAGTATCTTTCCCGAGAGGGTGAGGAGATGAGACTGATTTTATGCGTGATGGCGCTGGCGATGCTGGTGATGCCCGCATGTGGGCAGGAGACAGCAGAGGAGTGGGTGGAAGAAGGCATTGCTCTTGGGAAGGGGGGCAATTACACCGAGGCTATCCAGGCGTTTGACGAAGCCATCAGGCTCGACCCGGCGAATGCTGAGGCCTGGTTTGGCAAAGGCCTTGCTCTCTATGATCTGGGCGACTATACCGGAGCAATCGAGGCTTACGACGAAGCCATACGGCTCGATCCCGAGTACATAGATGCCTGGAACAACAAAGGTACTGCTCTCATGTCGGAGGGCAACTACACAGCGGCCATCCGATGCTACGATGAGGCCATCAGGCTGGATCCCGAGTTTGCCGAAGCTTGGAGTAACAAAGGCGTTGCTCTCTCAATGCAGGGTAACTACACCGAATCCATCCGATGCTACGATGAGGCCATCATGTTGGATCCAGAGGATACTTTGGCTTGGAATAATAAAGGCAATGCTCTCATAACGCAGGGCAAGTACGATGAGGCGATCCAAGCTTATGACGAAGCCATCAAGATAGATCCTAAGTACGCATTGGCCTGGAATAACAAAGGCTTGGCTCTCTATTCTCTGGGCAAAAACACAGAAGCTATCAAAGCTTATGACGAAGCCATCAGGATCGATCCTTGTTTAGCTTTGGCTTGGAATAACAAAGGCTTGGCTCTCTATTCTCTAGGCAAAAACACCGAGGCGATCCAAGCTTATGACGAAGCCATTAAGCTAGATCCTGAGGATGCCACTGCTTGGAATAACAAAGGCTTTACTCTCTATTTTCTGGGCAAAAATACCGAGGCCATCCAGTGCTATGATGAGGCCCTCAGGCTCGATCCCGAGTTAGCCTCGGTCTGGAATAACAAAGGCTTAGCTCTCGCAGATCAGGGCAAGTACGATGAGGCTATTCAGACTTACAACGAAGCCATTAGGCTCGATCCCGAGTTAGCCTCGGCCTGGAGTAACAAAGGCTTAGCCCTCGCAGATCAGGGAAATTACATCGAAGCGATCCAAGCGTTTGACGAAGCCATTAGGCTCGATCCTGGGGATGCCTTGGCCCAGTATAACAAAGGAAATGCTCTCGCAGATCAGGGCAACTACACCGCGGCCATCCAATACTACGATGAGGCCGTTAGGCTCGATCCTGAATATGCATTCCCTTGGAATAACAAAGGCACGGTTCTTACGGACCAGGGCAAGTACGATGAGGCTATTCAGGCTTACAACGAAGCCATCCGGCTAAATCCAGAGTTTGCCGAGTTTAGGTATAACAAAGGCAATGCTCTCTATTTGCTGGGCAACTATACCGAAGCTATCCAATGCTACGATGAGGCTATTAGGCTCAATCCTGAATATGCCGTAGCCTGGTATGGCAAAGGCCTTGCTCTCTATGATCAGGGCAATTACACTGAGGCTATTCAGGCTTACAACGAAGCCATCCGGCTAAATCCAGAGTTTGCCGAAGCTTGGAGTAACAAAGGTGTTGCTCACGGGATGCAGGGCAACTACACCGCGGCTATCCAATGCTACGATGAGGCCCTCAGGCTGGATCCTGAGGATACATTGGCCTGGAATAACAGGGGCTTAGCTCTCACAATGCAGGGCAATTGCACCGAGGCGATCCACGCGTTTGACGAAGCCATACGCTTAGATCCTGAGTTTGCCATTCCTTGGTTTGGCAAAGGCCTTGCCCTCGAATATCTTGGCAAGACATCCGAGGCAAACGAAGCTTATGCCAAGGCCGAAGAACTCGGATTTTTGGGATGATGGGCGGATAGCGTCAGGTGCGGGGGCGAGTTCCCCTGCACCAAAGTTAACTGGCATCTGCTCCAGAAGATTCTGGCTTATGGCCGTGCAGGGCTGGCAGATAAAACGAGCCGATTCAAATTTCGCGTGCCGACGCTCTCTCGAAGCAGTCGATTGCCGATGCTGGCTCATGATCCAACTCCCGGCAGCATCTGGCAACGATCTCGGCATTGTCGGTGCTAAATCTGAAATGACGGGGCTCTGGGCTTTCGCGGCCAGCCCTGCGAAAAAAGATGACGGTTTTTGGGTGGTCTCTTCAGAGTCTCTTCAGGCGTACTGGCCGAAGGCCACCTCTGAGACCTCTTTCGTCGTCTCGGAATGAGATCCGGCGATCTTGACCCGGGCCTGCTCGAAGTCCCGGTGGTAGACGACGTCCCTCTCCTCGCGGATCGCGAACATCCCAGCCTCCGTCGCCAGGGCCTTCAGGTCTGCGCCGCTGGCGCCCTCGGCGGCGTCGGCGATTCTCTTCAGATTCACGTCGGGATGGAGGTTCATGCATCCCGTATGAATCGCCAGAATCGAGTATCTGCTCTCCCTGTTCGGCAGCGGGACGTATATCAGCCGGTCGAACCGCCCTGGCCGCAGGAGGGCGGGATCGAGCATGTCCAGGCGGTTTGTGGCGGCGATCAGCTTCACCTCGCCCCGGGGGTCGAAGCCGTCCATCTCCGCCAAGAGCTGCATCAGAGTCCTCTGAACCTCGCGGTCGCCGCTCGTCGCCCCGTCCATCCTCCGAGACCCGATGGCGTCCAGCTCGTCGACGAATATGATCGCCGGCGCCTTGTTCTGGGCGAGCTCGAATAGCTCCCTCACCATCCTCGCCCCCTCGCCGATGTACTTCTGGACAAGCTCGCTGCCCACCACCCTTAGGAACGTCGCCTCGGTGCTGCAGGCGACGGCCTTCGCGAGGAGGGTCTTTCCCGTCCCCGGAGGCCCGTAGAGGAGGACCCCCTTCGGCGGCTCGATGCCGACCTTCACGAAGAGGTCGGGCCTCTTCATCGGCAGCTCCACGATCTCCCTGATCTCCGAGATCTGGTCGTCAAGCCCCCCGATCATGCCGAATTCGACGTCGGGAGCGTCCTCGATCTCCATCCCGAAGACGGCGGGGTCGTGGGAAGATGGGAGGACGAACATCACCGAGAAGGACTGCTGGTTGAGGGCGACCCTGGTTCCGGGCCGCAGATCGCCCTCGATGAACTGGGATACGTTGACGACGAACCTCGGCCCTGTGCTGCTCTTGACAACCACCCGATTGTCGTCGAGGACGTCCTGGATGGTGCCCACTATCAGGGGACCGGTCCTGAGCCGCTCAAGCTCGCTCCGAAGCTTTCTCACCTCGCGTTCGAACTTGAGCTTCTGGTTCTCCATGACCCGCCTTTCACCCTCGGCCCGATCCTTCTGCTCTCGAAGGGCGAGGTTTCTCTCTTCGAGCTGTCGCATCCTGTCCATCAGGTAGCGCGAAAAATCAGCGCCGACTCGCGATTCGTCCATGGGATCTCCAAAGCGTATTTAACGTTGACTGATATTAAACTTTTCCGAGTTGAGCGAATATGCAGTGTGAGATATGCGGTGCAGAGCTCTCCGGCAAGCCAAGAAAAGTGGTGATCGACGGATCTGAACTGCAGGTCTGCAACAACTGCGCCCGGTTTGGCGAGGTCGCAGACAAGTTTTCACCAGTGCCGAGGAAGGTCATTCCCCAGGAGCGGGCCTTCAGGGCGCCGCCGAGACCCCGGCCCCGTCGCGACGAGTTCAGGGAGATGCCGGAGATCGTCCCCGAATACGGCAGGATCGTCAAAGAGGCCCGGGAGGCGATGGACCTCACCCCCGAGGAGCTGGGGGTGAAGATAAAGGAGAAGGCCTCCCTCATCAGAAAGATCGAGAGGCACGAGATAGTCCCCGAGGACTCGGTGAGGATCAAGCTCGAGCGGGAGCTGAACGTCAAGCTCACCGATAAACTGAGCGACGAGGAATGGAAATCGGGTAAAGGCGGCAGGGGCCTTACCCTCGGCGACATCGCCTCCATCAAGAAGAGATGACGCCAAAAATCGCGGCCGAGGCGGCGAAGGTCCTGGCAGCTGGAGGGACGGTCGTCTACCCGACGGAGACCGTCTACGGGATTGGGGCCTCGGCGTTCATCCCCGAGGCGGTGGAGCGGGTCTTCGAGATCAAAGGCCGGAGCCGCGAGATGCCCCTCTCGGTGGCCGTCGCGAGCTTTGAGATGATCGGGCTCGTAGCCTCTGTCGGCGAAGAGGAGATTCGCCTTCTTCGGAAGGTGCTTCCCGGACCGGTGACGGTCCTCGTCAAAAAGAGCCCGGACCTCCCCGACCTCGTAACGGCGGGGTCGCCTCTTGTGGGGATCAGGTTTCCGGATCACCCCATGGCCCTGGAGCTGATCGGGATGGCCGGTCCCATCACCTCGACCTCCGCGAACCTGTCGGGACAGCCGCCGCCGGCGAGCATCGAGGAGCTGGACCCGAAGATCGCCGGCATGGTCGACCTCGTCCTGGACGGGGGACGATCCCGGTTCGCTAGCCCCTCGACCCTCATCGACCTGGGCGGAAGAAAGGTGATCAGGGAGGGGGCGGGAATCGATAGTGCTCGGGAGCTTTTAGGATGAACACCAGGATCAGAGACTTCTTTCAGACCGTCGACGGCTGGATATTTGCCGTCGTCGACTACCACCACCCCCAGGGGATCAGATCGATGCTCCGCTACGTCCCCGACCCGAAAGGAGAGCGGGTGGCCGATGGCGTCCGATATCGAAAGCTCGACTTCGAGGCGGCCTACGATTTTCTCCGAAGAAAGAGGCCCGACTACGTCCAGGACGTCCACGTCGTCCCCGAGGAGGACGTTCTCCGGCTCTTCAAGCCCGAGAGGGAGCTTCCAAAGGTCGCGGATAAGGACGAGAGGGTAGCAAAGATCGTCTCGGCCCTGAAAGAAGGGGGGATTTCCCAGGAGAGCATGGGGATCACGGGCTCGATCCTGGTGGGGCTTGACGGGCCCGGCTCTGACATAGACTTTCTCGTCTACGGGAGAGACTGGTGGCGGGCAAGAGACGTCATAGCCTCGGCCAAAAACGAAGGCGGCCCCATCCGCGAGCTGGACGAGGCCACCTGGGATAAGATATACAAAAAGAGGGTCCCGGAGATCAGCCGCGACGAGTTCGTCCTCCACGAGAGGAGGAAAGGAAACCGGGGGCTTGTGGACGGGACCTACTTCGACCTCCTCTTCACCAGGGACTGGGACCAGATCAGGCCGCCTTTCCCTCCAGGAAAGAAGGCGGGACGACGAAAGATCGATGCCATCGTCCTCGACGCGGAGTTCGCCTTCGACAACCCCGCCGTCTTCGAGATCGACCACCCCGAGATCCCCGAGATTCTCTGCTACACTCACACCTACGCGGGCCAGGCCCTGCCGGGGGAGAGGATCGAGGCCTGCGGCGTCGTCGAGGAGACGGAGGTGGGGCCAAGGCTCGTGGTGGGAACATCGAGAGAGGCAAAGGGAGAGTGGATCCGATCTCTGACCCTTCTGGAGAGGGGCTCTCGAAAATAGTCGAAGGGCTGAAGCGGGCCTGGAGGATCGAGGCCGACGTGGCGGTCGAGATCTCAGAAGAGCCCTTCGTCCTCGGAAGGACGGTCCACCAGGGGGACGGCTACGTAATATACCTCTCAGAGCCCGAGCCCTACCCCCTCCTCCACGAGTTCTACCACGTCCTCTTCGAGGAGAAGGTGATGAAGCGGCACATCGGCTCGGCTTGCGAGTTCTGCTCGAAGATCACCCTTGAGATGATGAACGTCCTCGTCGATCTCTCGATAGAGAGGATAATCCTCAAAACCGGCCCCGAGATCTTTCCAGCCTACTTCGCGACGATCCGAGATAACCTGGACAGAATCGGAAGGTGCGGCGTCCTCCCCTTCGACCCCGCGAGGACCACAGCCTACAACCTCTACATCGAGACGGCGATAAGAGAGCTCTACCCGGATCTGAGGGAGGGCTACGACTTCTGGGAGAGGATCGAACTATCCGACGAGATGAGACGAGGCGTCGAATCGACCCTGAAGATCGCGGGCGAGTTCGTGCGGGAGAAGCCCTCGACGTGGCGGGATATCTCCAGCACCGCTGTGGACCTATCCTGGCCGATCTTCGGGGCGGACGTCATGGTCATCGAGTCGAGAGAGGAGTTTCGGATAGTCTGCAGCACCGACCACATCGAGGCGAAAAGAAATGTCTCGGAGATGATAGACCGGCTCAAGGACCTATCCCGGGACTGGAGCAGAAAGGGCGACACCGCAGGATCGAGAAAGAGATAACCCGCGCAGGACGGAGAATTAGTTAAGGCCTGAGATCAGATATACGAACGTTCGATGGCCGCAGGGCATCTTATCAAAAAGCTAAAAGAGGTTCGACATGTTATTCGAGGTCAATCCCTTCGACATAGAGATAGGGCAGTACAAGGTGATGCTGAACCTGGCCGACGCAAGAGAGCTGGGGATGAACGCCGGGGATCGGGTGCGGGTGAAGGCGAAAGGGGCCTCGTTCACCGCGATCCTGGACGTTACCACCCAGATGGTGGAGCCCGGAAAGGTCGGGATCTTCACCGAGGCCCACCAGAAGGTGGGGGAGGCGAAGGAGGTGGACGTCGCCCCGGCGGCAAAACCCCTATCGATCAGCTACATCAAGAGGATTATGGACGAGGAGAAGCTCACCGAGGACCAGATCAGGACCATCGTCCAGGACATCGTCGACAACAATCTGAGCGACGTCGAGATCTCCGCCTACCTCACCACCCTCTACATAAGAAACTTCGACTCTCAGGAGACGGAGTGGCTGACGAGAGCTATGATCGACACCGGCGAGCGGATCCACTTCGACACCCACCCCGTGGTGGACAAGCATTCCATCGGAGGAGTTCCCGGAAACAAGGTATCCCTCCTGGTGGTGCCGATCGTGGCGGCGGCGGGGCTTCTCATCCCCAAGACCAGCTCAAGGGCCATCACCGGGGCGGGGGGGACCTCCGACCTGATGGAGATTCTCGCCCCCGTCGAGTTCTCCGCCAGCGAGATAAAGGAGATCGCGGAGAGCGTGGGCGGGATCCTCGCCTGGGGCGGCGCGACGAACATCGCGCCAGCCGACGACAAGCTGATCAGGGCAGAGTACGCCCTCACCATCGACCCCTACAGCCAGATGCTGGCATCGATCATGGCAAAGAAGGGGGCGGTCGGCGCAGACTCGGTGGTGATGGACATGCCCGTGGGCCCCGGAACGAAGCTCGCGACGGTCGACGACGGCAGGTCCATGGCCAAAGACCTCATCGACCTCGGCGACCGGCTCGGGATCAGGGTCGAGTGCGCCATGACCTTCGGCGGCTCGCCGGTGGGAAGGACGGTGGGGCCGGCCCTGGAGGTGAAGGAGGCCCTCACGATGCTGGAGAGCGGCCAGGGTCCCAACAGCCTCAGGGAGAAGAGCCTCTCCCTCGCCGGGGTCCTGCTGGAGATCGGATGCACCGCCGGGATGGGTTGCGTCGCCGCCCGGGGGGAGGGGAAGGCGATGGCCGAACGGATCCTCACCAGCGGCAAGGCCCACCAGAAGATGATGGAGATCATCGAGGCTCAGGGGGGCGACCCCACCGTCAAGAGCGAAGATATCGAGATCGGAGAGTATGTCCAGGATATCCTCGCCCCGACGACCGGCTACGTCATCTCCTTCGACAACAAGAGGATCGTCGAGATCGCGAGGAGCGCCGGGGCTCCCGCCGACAAGAAGGCCGGGGTCCGGATCCACAAGAAGATGGGTGAGGTCGTCAAGAAGGGCGAACCGCTCTTCACCATATACTCGAGCAAAGACTGGGAGGTCCAGAGGGCCGCCAACGACGCCCTGCGTGACATGCCCATCGTCGTCGAGGGGATGCTCCTGGAGAGGTATCCGAGGTACTCCCAGATCTAGATCCAGGGTACTTCCCAGATCCGGAGGGTCGGTCGGATTCTGTCAAGTTATCGGTAGGTAAGATTTTTCCCCTTTTTTTATGAAATCTGAGTAACACGATGAAAATGGTAAAAATGAAAATATTTAAAAAACTATCGCCGTTTAAGATCATAAAATTGTATTTTTGAATAAAAAGATGATTATTATGAACAGAATATTTGAATTAGAAATACGTATATATTTGGAGTCTCTTAAAGAGAGGTTGATGAATTATGATATTGCCATATTCATAATCGCAGCTATTGTTACATTTATTGGGTTAATTTCAAATCTTGTACAAAATAAAAATTTTTCAAAATTTCTCATAATAATTGGCGCTGTTTTAATCATCATGTCTGTTGTACTTTATTGTCAACAATATATAGGAGACAAAGCTAAGTCTAATAGTGGGATTATTTCCTCTGAATCTAGTAATATAACATATCCATGCATTTATTGGGGAATTACACGAACTGAGAACGGCCCTGAAGGCGTCTCTCCAATAATCCAAATTGGTAACGATAAAATGTATGTGCTGGTTGAAAACGGAAAATTAAAAGTATCTGCAATAATTAGGGACGAATCTGGTAAGATAATGGGAGAAATAAGGGATAATGCCTTTGAAGCTTTCCCTCCCTATTCACCTAGGAGTCGTCATGATGATTATGGTTGGGAAGTCCTTGATCCTTATGGTCGGGTGGCTTTGCAGGTGGATTTGACGGGGTCATGTGCGCATATTGCAGGAATTTTTTATTCCGAAGATGGAAATTTTGGCATTATTTTTCCGAATAATGCTCCTTGGATAACATTTTCTGGACCAAGCAATCAGATAAAGGAAAATATCACGCATTTACTTATGGAAAAACCCGATTTAATCACGCCGATATTCGATTATCGAAGCGATAAACCATTTGGTGAAAGAATTAATAAGTAAATTTTAAACAAACGGACTTTAGATAAATAATAATCAAATCTAAACTTCTCGATTGTTATTTGATGTTACTATTACTTAGGTTTAGTAGCTTCAGGGATTTATCTACCGATAACTTGACAGAACCGTCGGTCGGAACGTTTTATAAGGTCGGTCAGAGACGTAGAGCCATGTTGGTTGCCGTCATCTATCACGAGGATTTCGGGTCGAAGGGGCACAGCGTCCTCAAGCACCGGATCAAGCCCTCCTTTGAGGCGCTGGAGAGGTCAGGCCTCCTCGAAGGCGACGAGGTTCAGGTCTTCAAACCCGAACCTGCGCCCCTCGCCCTCGTCGAGAGGGCCCATACCCCAGAGCACATGGAGAGCATGAGGACCGAGTCTTACAACAAGATGTACTACGACGTCACCCTCCTCTCGGCTGGGAGCGTCCTTCTGGCCTCCGAGATGGTGGCGAAGGGCGAGGCCGAGAACGCCTTCGCCTACACCGGCACCGCGGGCCACCACGCAAGCCCCGGAAGCTGCTGGGGGTTCTGCTACTTCAACGACGTCGCCATATCGATCATGAGGCTGAGAGAGATGGGCCTAGCGAGGTTTCTGATCGTCGACGTCGATCCCCACTTCGGCGACGGGACGAGAAACTTCTTCGGAGGCGACCCCGACGTCTACCACATAAACTTCAACCATCAGCAGAGCTCCAACTTCGACGGGAAGCTGAACAACTACGACATCGGCATCGGCTTCGACGCCGAAGACGAACAGT
>Ga0116151_10000864_pt1 | contig 28141 bp, 29 predicted proteins | sample AD_UKC117_MetaG_FD_89893 | JGI IMG/M metagenome (GOLD analysis project Ga0116151, IMG submission 89893) | Active sludge microbial communities of municipal wastewater-treating anaerobic digesters from Hong Kong - AD_UKC117_MetaG | ecosystem: Engineered > Bioreactor > Anaerobic > Digestate... | reverse complement strand
CGCTGAGGCCTCGCCCGATCGGGCGGGGTGACCCCGGCGCGGGCCCCATCGTGCGAGCCCCCGTGGCGGTCTCACGGCCCGGGGGTCACGACCCGAGAGTCAGGGCCCGGCGACGAGCTCGGCGAACGGGTCGGTCAGCTCGAGCGCGCCTCCCACCGACAGGGGCCTACCGGCTCGACCGGATCGCTCCCTCGATCACCGCAGCCGTGGCGATCAGGCGCAGCTCGTGGTGGTCCGGAGCCACCAGCTGGAGGCTGGCGGGGAGCAGCCCGCCGGAGGGCACCGGCAGGGCGATCGCCGGGTGGCCGGCGAGGTTGACCGGTGGGCAGGCCGGGTTCGGCGCCACCGGAGCGTCGGTGAGGCGTGGCGCGTAGCCGCGCATCGTCGGCAGGGCGAGCACGCCCACCGAGCCGAGCACGTCGGCCAGCTCGAGGCGCCACGGCTCGCGCCGAGCGCGCGCCTCGCCGACCTCGGCCGGGCTGATCGCCTCGGCGAGGGTGAACCGCTCCACCAGATCGGCCCCCAACCGCCCGCGGTGGTGGCGCCAGAGGTCGTCGTTGATCACGAGCGCCTCGCCGAAGAGCACGATGATCGCCGCCTCGTTGGCCGCCGCCCACCCGGGCAGCTCGACCTCGATGGGGAGGTAGCCCGCCTCCAGGAGCGCGGCGTCGATGGCGGCATCGACGGTCGGATCGGTGCCCTCCACGCGGAACCGCCCGATCGTGGGCGAGGCGGCGACCTCGCCCGAGGTCAGCGCCGGATCGAGGAGGGTGGCGCCTGCGGCCAGGGTCGCGACGTCTCGGGCGAGGAGCCCGACCGTGTCGAGCGACGGGGCCAGCGGTCGCGTCCCCTCGACGGGGACCGCGCCCCACGTGGTCTTGAGGCCCACCACCCCGCAGCACGCCGCCGGGGTCCGGATCGAACCGGCGGTGTCGGTGCCGAGGGCGACGTCGGCCTCGCCCCGCGCCACCGCGACCGCCGAGCCGCTCGAGGAGCCGCCGGGGACGCGGCGAGGGTCGAGCGGGTTCTCGGGGGTGCCGAGGTGCGGGTTCACGCCCGTCCCCCCGAAGCAGAGCTCGTGCAGGCCGGTCTTGCCGACGATCCGGGCCCCGGCCTCGCGGAACCCGTCGAGGCACGGCGCATCGGCGGTGGCGGGCACCGCCTGCTCGGCGACGACTGGCGACCCGGCACCGAGCGGGGTGCCGGCCACCTCGATGCAGTCCTTCACGGCCACCCGCAACCCATCCGGGCGGGTGCGAGGATCGAGGTCGGGGTCGAGCCGCAGCACCCAGGTGGGGTCGGGCCCAGCGCTCACCGCTCGGGCCATCGGGGGCTGCGCTTCTCCAGGAAGGCGCCGATGCCCTCCACCGCCTCGGGCGCGACGAGCCCGGATGCCATCGCCGCCGACGCCTCCCGATAGGCGTCGCGCAGGGCGAGCGACCCGAGGCGTCGAACCGACGCCTTGCCCGATTCGACCGTGGCCGCCGGCTTGGCGGCGATCAGCTCGGCGAGCGCCCCCACCTCGCTCGCGAGCGCCTCGGGCTCGACCACGCGGTTGACGAGGCCGATGCGCCACGCATCGTGCGCCGAGATCGGCTCGCCGGTGAGGAGCAGCTCCATGGCGTGCTTCGGCGCGACGGTGCGCTGGAGGGCGACGGCCGGCGTGGTGCAGAACAGGCCGATGTCGACGCCCGGGGTCGCGAAGCGCGCCGCGCTCGAGGCGACGGCGAGGTCGCACGACGCCACGAGCTGGCAGCCGGCCGCCGTGGCGATCCCCCCGACCGCGGCGATCACCGGGACCCGCAGCTCGACGAGAGCGACCATCGCCTCCGAGCAGCGCTCGAAGACCCGGGCTCGGGCCGCGTCGTCGGGCGCGGCGGCGAGCTCCCGCAGGTCGTGGCCCGCCGAGAACGCCGGGCCCTCGGCGGCGAGCACGACCACGCGGACCGACCGATCGTCGTCGACGGCGGCGAGGTGGGCGACGAGGGCATCGAGCACGGCCAGCGACAGCGCGTTGCGAGCCTCGGGCCGCCGCAGGGTGAGCGTCGCCACACCCCCGCGATCTCGACGGTCGACCAGCTCCACCGCCAGGACGGTAGCGAGCGACGCTGGGCTCGCGCGCCGGCCGACGCGGCGCTCGGGCGCGACGGGTCGCGGCGAGCGCCAGGAACGGCGCGGCGGCCAGCGCCGCGCCGTTCCGACGCGCCGTCAGGCGGGACGGACCGCGACGATGGCCTGGAGCAGCCCGGCACCGACGCCCAACAGCTCGGAGGCGACCGCGCTGGCGGCCAGGGTGGCGGCGTCGCCCGCGACCGCCCGATTCCCCGCCCGCGTCAGCAGCACGAAGCGGGACTCGCCGGGCGGGGCGGGGTGGGCGCCGTCGCCGATCCAGGGGGCGACGGCCTCGGCGGCCGCCGTCGCTGCGTCGAGCCAGGCGGTCGCGGCGGTGGCGATCGGCTCGGGCGCGGGCGGTTCGACGATGGAGCCGCCGCCGCGGTGGTGGAGGAACCGCACCGAGCCGTCGGCGTAGGCCGCCAGCACGTCGTGGCCGGCGTCGACGGCCACCTCGGCGACGAGGCCGAGCACCTCGCCGGCGATCGAGGCGTCGGGGACGATCCCGTTCGCCCGAAGGAGGTGCCACGCCTGCAGCACCTGGCGCGACTCCCAGCCGAAGATCGGGTTGGCCACCTGCGACCACTCCCGGATGGCCAGGTCGGCGTCGCCGTTCGCCAGGTGGGCCCGGGCCCGGACGAACCGGCTCCACGGCTCGGCCCACGCCTCGCCCGACGAGCCGCCGTCGTCCGCTGGCCACTCGTCGATGGGCAGGTCGCCGTACAGCATCCGGCGCATCGGCTCGCCGGCCGCCGCATCCGAGAGCTCGGCCACCTCAGGTCCCGCCGGCGATCGACGGGTCGGCCAGGTGGTGGGACAGGTCGCCCACCAGGTCGACGAAGAACCGGCGCTCGACGAAGCACCACGCGTCGAGCTCGTCGCGCCCGAACGTGTCGCGGTAGCGCCCGGCGATGATCGGCTGCAGCGCCAGGCCGTCGGTGGCCTGGAGCACGACGTAGGAGGAGCGGGCCACGACCGTGCCGTCGGCGGCCGGCTCCTCCAGCACGGTGTCGGCCACGAGGTGCTTGGTGCGGGGCGACCCCTCGTGGAGCTGGGTCCCGGCCCGGTAGAACGCCGCGACCTCGGCCGCGCCCCGGGCGAACGGCGGCCCGTCCTCCCCCGCCGCCAAGGCGCCTCGGGCGAAGAGCGCCCCGACGCCGTCGAAGTCACCGGCGTCGATGCGTTCGCAGTACGTGCCGAGCAGGTTGCGAATGCGGTCGGCGTCGGTGAGCACGGGACGGGCGCCTCAGCCGAAGCCGGACTCGGAGATGGCCCGGAGCAGGGCGTCGGACTGGAGGCTCGGCAGCACCGATCCCCCGTCGACCACGATGGTCTGGCCCGTCACGTACGAGGCGGCATCGCTGGCGAGGAAGGCGATCACCTCGGCCACCTCGTCGGCCTCGCCGACGCGCCCGAGCGGCGTGCCCGACTCGGCGGCCGTTCGCCAGCCGTCGTTCGCCACGACGATCTCGGTGAGGGGCGTGTGGATCATCCCGGGCGCGACGGCGTTCACCCGCACGGCCGGCGCCAGCTCCACCGCGGCCGCCGCCGTGAGGTTGAGCACGCCCGCCTTCGCCGCCGAGTAGGGGGCCTCGCCCCGGGTGGGTCGGAGGCCGGTGAGCGAGGCGTTGTTGACGATCGAGCCTCGGCCCGCCTCGAGCATGATCGGCGCCGCCGCCCGGATGCCGTGGAAGGTGCCGGTGAGGTTGACGCCGATCAGCAGCGCCCACTCCTTGTCGGTGTAGGACAGGAGCGGCTTGGCCGTGCCGATCCCGGCGTTGTTCACCAGGTCGGTGAGCCCGCCCATCGCCTCGGCCGCCTCGCGCACGGCCGCATCGACCGCCTCGGCGTCGCGCACGTCGCAGGCCACGGCCCGGCCGCCGACCTCGTCGGCGACGCGCGCCGCGGCGTCGCCGTCGCGGTCGAGCACCGTCACGAGCGCGCCCTCGCCGGCGACCAGCCGGCAGGTGGCCGCGCCGATCCCCGACCCGCCACCGGTCACCAGGAACGAGCGCCCGGCGAACCGGTCGCTCACGACGACGCCCCGTCCCCGGCCAGGTCGGGATCGATCATCACGACCCGGCCCCGGGTGAACACGACCTTGATCGACGAGGAGTCGAGGAAGTTGGCCTCGTCCTCGCGCATCGCCCGACCGGCGTCGCCCCCGAGCATGGCGAGGAAGTCGTCCCAGGAGGCGAACTCCTGCATCGCCACGCCATCGAACCCCGACCCGTCCTGGGGTGCCGTCGGGTGCTGGTGGTAGCGGATGGTGCGCCCGCCCAGCTCCGGCGTGTCGCGGATGAGCGGACCGTGGCGGGTGTGCCAGTAGGTGAGGAAGTCCTCGCGGCTCATCCCCTCCTTGCGCCGCACGAACGCGAACAGGCGCACGTGGTCGTCGTCGCCCTCGAGGTCGGCGTCGAGCTCGCTCATCTGGGCCTCCTCAGCCGTTGAACCAGTGGCCGCCGTTGACGCCGATCATCTGGCCGGTGACCGGCTTGGCGAGCGGCGAGGCGAAGAACACGACGGTGCCGGCGATCTCCTCGGAGTGCGGGAGGTAGCCGAGGCAGGTCTCCGAGGCGACCTCGTCGTACACCTCCTGGAAGGTGACGCCCCGCTTCTCGGCCTGGTGGTTGAAGAACCACTCCACCGAGTCGCCGTAGATGTAGCCGGGGTGCACGCCGTTGACCCGGATGCCGCGGGGGCCCAGCTCGAGCGCCAGCGTCTTGGTCACCGTCGCCAGCGCGCCCTTCGACGCCGCGTACGCGCCCCAGCGGTGCTGGATGCGCTGGGTGCTCATGGTGTTGATCATGATCACCCGACCGTCGCCGGTGGCCTCGAGGTGGGGCACCGCGGCGCGGGTCATGTGCAGCGAACCGAAGAGGTTGACCTCCATGGTCTGGCGCCACCGGTCGAGGTCGGCCTCCATGAACTCCTTGGCATCGCCCCCGTCGTAGGCGTTGTTCACGACGATGTCGATGCGCCCGAGCGCGGTGGCGGCCTGCTCGACGGCCGCCCGGCAGGCCGCCTCGTCCGCGATGTCGCACACGACCGGCAGGGCCCGGCGCCCGAGCGCCTCGACCTCGGCGGCGACGCCCTCGAGCTTGGACGCGGTGCGCCCGACCAGCACCACGTCCGCGCCCTCCCGGGCGAACGCCAGCGAGATGTCGCGGCCCATCCCGGGGCCGATGCCCGAGACGATGCCGACCTTGCCTTCGAGCAGCATGGAGACCTTCCTTTGGGGGTGGGGGGCGGGGCTCAGCCCAGCAGCGGGACGACCTCGGCGCCGAAGCGCTCGATCTGCTCGACCAGCTCGTCGGCCGAGCGCGACCGCAGGCGCACCTGCACCTGCCCGACGCCCATGGCCTGGAACTTCTTCAGCACGTGGGCGATCTTCTCGGGAGCGCCGGCGAGGGCGGGCCCGCCCAGGTCCCAATCGGGATCGCCGACGTAGGTGGGTCCGACGAGGCCTCCGATGTCGAAGCGGTCGTGGCGGCCGGCGGCGTCTCGCAGCTCGTGGATCCGCGCCACCAGCTCGGGGGTCACCGGGCCCTGCGGTAGCCACCCGTCCCCGCGCTGGGCCGCGCGGCGCAGCGCGGCCGGCGACGAGCCGCCGACCCAGATCGGCGGGCCGTCCTCCTGGATCGGCCGGGGCTGCTGGCCGAGGTCGGCCGCCGGCCACCGGGGCCCGGGAAGCGTGGGGTAGTCCTCGGCGAAGGCGGCCCGGAGGGCGTCGATCGCCTCGTCGAGCAGGGCGCCGCGCTGGTCGAAGGGCAAGCCGAGCAGCTCGAACTCGCCCTTCACGTGCCCGGCGCCGACGCCCATGATCACCCGACCGCCCGACACGACGTCGAGCGTGGAGAACGCCTTCGCGGTGGCGAGGGGGTGACGGTAGGCGGGCACGTAGACGTGGCTCAGCAGCCGCACCCGCTCGGTGATCCCGGCGAGCCACCCGAGCGTGGCCACCGTGTCCCACCAGGCCTCGCTCATCACGGGCGCCTGCTCGGACGGGATGGCGATGTGGTCGCAGACCGCCACGTAGAAGAAGCCGGCCCGATCGGCCGCCTGGGCGATGCGCCCCAGCTCAGCAGCGCCCGCGCTGCGCTCCCAGGGCTCCACGAAGTTCGTCGACTGCGACTGGATCGGCAGCTGCATGCCCACGGCCAGCCGCCCCTCGGGCAGGATCGTCCCCATGACCTGACACTGTGTCAGATCACGGAGCGCCTCGCGGCCACCGCGACCGGGCGTCGGCGCCGCTCAGGAGAACGTGTCGCAGGCGGAGGGGTCGCCGGTCTCGAAGCCGGTGGAGAACCACTGCTTGCGCTGCTCCGACGACCCGTGGGTGAACGACTCCTGGTTGGCGTTGGCGCCTTGGATCGCGTCGTCGCCCACCGCTTGGGCAGCGTCGATCGCCTCGTCGAGGTCGCCGGCCTCGAGGCGCTGGTCCTCGTAGGCCGACTTCGCCCACACGCCGGCGAAGCAGTCGGCCTGCAGCTCCAGCTTCACCGACAGGGCGTTGGCCTCCGCCTGCGACGCGCCGTCCTGCGCCTTGCGGACCTCGTCGTCGATGCCGAGCAGGTTCTGGATGTGGTGGCCGTACTCGTGGGCGAGCACGTAGGCCATGGCGAAGTCGCCACCGAACCCGAGCTGCTCCTCGAGGCGCCGGTAGAAGCCGAAGTCGATGAAGATCTTCTGCGACGGCGGGCAGTAGAACGGCCCGGCCTCGGGGGTGCCGACCCCGCAGCCGCCCGTGTCGGTGGGGGCGTCGAAGATCACGAGCGACGTGGGCTCGAAGCGCTCGCCCGAGCGGTCGAACGCGTCGCTCCAGTAGTCCTCGAGCAGGGTCCCGACATCGCCCACGAAGCGGTACTGCTCGTCCTTGGTGCCGCCGGCGCTGGCGGGCGCCGCCTCGCTCCGGGCGCCGTCGCCGGTGAGCTGGCCGAGCACGTCGTCGATGCCGCCCGTCCCGCCGCCGCCCCCGCCGGCCTGGCTGACCAGGGCGACGATCACCACCAAGATGAGCGCCGGGATGCCCGCCTTGGCTCCCTTGCCCCCGAGGACGGCGCCGAGCCCGCCCAGGCCATCCGAGGCGCTGCGCTGGCCGCGCCGGTCCTCGATCTGGAACCCCTCGCCGTCGACGTCGTCGAGCTTCACGGTGCGCTCCTCGGAGGCTCAGGTGGCCGGCTTGGCGCCGGTGACCGACCAGAAGATGATGCGGGCCATGGTGGCGCGCAGGTCGTCGGTGCGCACGCCCCAGAACTCGAAGCCGAGGCGGTGGGCCGAGACGTGGGCGAGCATGGCGACCAGCACGCCCGCCACCGCGTTGGGGTCGAGCCCCACCTGGCCGCGCCCGCCGCGCTGCTGCTCGCGGGCGGCCGCGGCGAGCGCGTTGTTGAGGTCGTTCAGCAGGCGGGTGCGCACGTTGGCGAAGCGACCGTCGCCCTCGTCGGTGGCCAGGTCGACCACGCGCAGCACCGGCTGGTGCTCCGACCAGAACTCGAGCACCGCGTCGGCGAGGTCCTCGGCCGCCTCGTAGCCGGCGCGCCCCTTCCACGACGACGCCACCACGAGGTCGGCGAAGCGCTGGCCACCGGCGGCCACCATGTCGTCGGCGAGCACCAAGATGGCCGACTCGACGTCGGGGAAGTACTGGTAGAAGGTGGCCGGCGAGGTGCCCGCCTCCCGAGCGATGTCGACGACCTTCACGTCGCGGTACGACGTGGTGCGCAGCATCGCTGCGGTGCAGTCGAGCAGCCGCTGGCGCGTGGCCAGCCCCCGGCGGCCGGGCACCCGCCCATCGGCCGCGCGGGGCTCGGGCTCCTGGTCCTGATCGTCGTCTCCCGCCACCGACTCCTCCTCCGTCACGCTGGGCTGCTCACGCGTCGGCGTCGGCGTCGGGCGCGGGAGCCGGCGGGCGATAGCAGGTGACGAGCAGCCCGACGCCACCGATCGTGCCGACGCCGAGGGCGATGAGCAGGGCGAGGGCCGGGCGGAACGGCACGTCGAGTCCGATCGCCTGGTCGAGCGACCAACGACCGGGACCGGTGGCGGCGAGGTAGGCCGCCGACGCGGCGAGCACCGAGTTGTACTCCCACCCGTCGACGCCGGAGCGGTAGCCGTTGGCTCGGTGCACCGTCCACGCGGCGACGATCATCAACCCGACGTAGCCGGCGGCGGCGAGCGGCGTGAGCAGCCCGAGGGCCATCATCGTGCCGGCTCCGAGCTCGGTGCCCGCCGCCGCGATGGCGTGGATCCGACCGTTGGGCTTCATGCCCATCGAGTCGAACCAGCGGGCCGTGCCGGCGATCTTGCCGCCCTGGAACACCTTCCAGTAGCCGTGGAACGCCAGGGTGAACCCGAGGAACACCCGCATGGCGGCCTTGATCGCGTCGAGCTGCGCGACGCGGTCCTCGTTGAACAGGCCCAGGCCCACGACGTGGCCGGCCCCGGTCACGGCGCACCGCCCGCGAGCTGGTCCCGGAGCTGGAACTTCATGACCTTGCCTCCTGCGTTGAAGGGCAGCGCATCCACCACGCGTACCACCCGCGGCGCCTTGTAGTTGGCCATGTGCTCGCGAGCCCACGCGACGATCTCGTCGGGGTCGGGCTCGGTGCCCGTCGCCGCCACCACGAAGGCCGCCGCCACCTCGCCCATGCGCTCGTCGGGGATGCCGACCACGGCGACCTGGGCGATGTGCGGGTGGTCGAGCAGGAGGCTCTCGATCTCGGCCGGGTAGGCGTTGAACCCGCCGACGATGAAGAGGTCCTTGATGCGGTCGGTGATGCGGAGGTAGCCGCGCTCGTCCATGACCCCCACGTCGCCCGTGTGGAGCCAGCCGTCGCCGTCGATGGCCTCGGCGGTGGCCGCCGGATCCTCGAAGTAGCCGCGCATCACGTTGTAGCCCCGCACGAGGACCTCGCCGGCCTCGCCCGGGGGCTGGGCGGTGCCGTCCTCGGCGGCGACGCGGACCTCGATGCCCGGCATGGCCCGGCCCGACGTGGAGGCGATGGTCGTGGCGTCGTCGCTGCGGCGGCACATGGTGGCGAAGCCGCAGCCCTCGGTGAGCCCGTACGCGGTGATCACCGTGTCGAAGCCGAGGTCGCTGCGCATCTGCTCGACCAGGCTCACCGGCACCGACGCGGCCCCGGTGACCGCCAGGCGCAAGCTGCTGGAGTCGAGCTGGGCCCGATCGGGGTGGTTGAGGATCGTCTGGTAGAGCGTCGGCGGCCCGGGGACCATCGAGATGCGGTGCTCGGTGATGAGCCGCATCGCCTCGGGCACGTCGAACACCCCCATCGGCACCAGCACCCCGCCGGTGACCAGCCAGGCGATGATGCCGGCCTTGTAGCCGAACGAGTGGAAGAACGGGTTGATCGCGAGGTAGCGATCGTCGGGGCCCAGCCCCACCACGTTGGCCCAGGTGGCCACGGTCCGCAGCGTCTGCTCGTGGGCGCAGATCACGCCCTTGGGCTTGCCGGTGGTGCCGGAGGTGAACAGCAGGTCGGCCACCGACTCGGGGCCGACCTCGGCTCGACGGGCGGCCACCGCGGCGGTGTCGGAGGCGGCGTCGCCCACGAAGTCCTCCCACCGCTCGGCCCCGCCCGGCAGCACCGAGCCCTCGTCCGCGCGGAGCACGACGATGCGCTCGAGGTGGGGCAGCTCGTGGCCCTCGAGCATGCCGACGTAGCGGTTGCCGAGGAACCCGTCGACGGTGACGAGCACCCGGGCTCGGCTGCGGCCCAAGATGTCGGCCGCCTCGGCGCCCTTGTAGCGGGTGTTGAGCGGCACGAGCACAGCACCGGCGCTCTGCAGCCCGAGCAGGGCCACCACCCACTCGGCGCAGTTCGGCGCCCAGATCGCCACCCGGTCGCCCACCTCGACGCCAGCGGCGAGGAAGGCGGCGGCCGCACGGTCGACCTCGTGCCCGACGTCCGCCCAGCTCCAACGCCGATCACCGTCGATGATCGCCAGCGCGTCGCCGCCTCGCGCCACGGCGTCGACGACCGCGGCGGGGATCGTCCCCCACCGCAGGTCGGCGCGGGGATCGTCGCCGTCGGGATCGTGGTCGCGGTCGACGGCGTCGGTCACCGGGCCTCCTCGGTTCGGGCCGCCCACGCGGCCACCAGGTCGTCGACCGTGGTGACGGTGGCGAGCAGCGAGAGGGTGTGGTCGATCAGGGCGTCGGCGTAGGCCTCGGGGATGCCGCACACCGCGTCGCGGGGCAGCACCACCTGGTAGCCGAGGTTCACGGCATCCATCACCAGGTTGGTGACCGCGACGTTCACCGACACGCCGGTGACGACGATCGTGCGCACGCCGAGGTTGCGCAGGATGGGGTCGAGGTCGGTGCCCGCCATGGGGTTGAGCCCGTGGAGGCGACCGAGCACGAGGTCGTCGGGGTGGGGGCCGAGCTGCGGCACCACTTGCGACTCGGGCGATCCGGGCAGGAGGGCCACCGGGCTCTTGCGCACGGCGAGGAACAGGCGGGCGTTGGCGTTCGAGCCGGCGCCGTCGGCCCGGCGCGAGGCCGTGGCGTGGACCACCCGCGCCCCGGCCGACCGCGCCGCGGCGCACAGCACGGCGAGCCGGTCGATCATGGGCGCCGCCGCGGCCGCCAGCTCCGGCAGGGCCGAGCGCTCGCCGACGACCCCGTTCTGCACCTCGGAGGTGACCACGGCGGTGGTGGCGGGATCGACGAGCGATGCGAGCGTGGGTGCGGGCACGGCGGGCGAGCGTACCTGACGACCTGTCAGGGCGGTCGGGCCGTACGATGCCGCGGTGGGCCGACCGGTCGGAGGCGCAGGCGCGGGGTGCGCCGGAGCGGGGCTGCTGGGGCTGCTCGTGTCGGTCGCGATCGTCGTGTGGCTCGGGTCGCAGGGCCTCGATGCCTCCCGACCGAGCCCGACCACGCCCACCTCGACCGAGGCCACCGCGGCCGCCGCACCCATCCTGGTGCTCGACGCCGACCCGGCACCGGTCGACGCGCCGGTCGCCGTGCGCGCCTCGGGGCTGCCGCCCGGCCCGGCGACGCTGCGCCTCTGCGCGCGGCCCGAGCCCGGCCCGACGATCCCCGATCGCTGCGCGGCGCCGCTGGCCACGCTCGAACCCGACGGCGAGGGCCGCGCCGAGGTCACCGTCGTCCTCCCGGCGTCGATCGACGTCGAGGGGCGCGGGCCGATCGGCTGCGTCCCCGAGGGCTGCGTCGCGGTCGTCACCCCCTCGGGCGACGGGCCACCGGCGATCGCCGAGCTTCACCTCGTCGCCCCCTGACCGCGACCCGACCCCTCGTGGGCCCCCGTGCCCGCCTAGCGTCGGGGGCGATCGCGCTCGACGGCGAGCGCGAGGGGAGGCGGTCCGGTGGAGCCCACGCCCAGCACCACGGTGCGCACCGACGACGAGCGCACGGCCCCCGAGCAGCGCCGAGCCCGGCGAACGCGTATCGGGGGGTGCCTCGGCGTCGGGGGGCTCACGATCGGCGGGCTCACGATCGCCCTCGCCGTCGTGATCGGCGCCGTCGCCGCTTCGCTCCAGAGCTGCGACCTCGAGATCGGCACCGTCGGCGACCCCGGCGACGGCACGTCGTCGGACCGCCTCGACGTGCTGGTGGTCCCGGCGACGGGGCTGCGCGACGGCACCACGGTCACCGTCGGCAGCCGGGCCTTCGAGCCCGAGCACATCGTCGGCGTGGCCGTGTGCCTCGCCGAGGCCGACACCGAGCGCCGCGGCGTCGACGCGTGCGACGAGGTGCAGGGCGCCCGCTTCGCCACCGACGCCCTCGGGGTGCTGCGGGCCACCTTCGCCGTGCCCCGCCGGATCCGCGTCGACGGCCACGTCGAGGACTGCGCGACGACGCCCGGACGGTGCGTCCTCGTGGCCGCCGACGCGAGCGACTACGACCGCTCCGGCGGCCAGGCCCTGACCTTCGACGAGTCGGCCGCGACCGATGGCCCGACGCCACCGGCCACCCGCCCCGAGACCCTCGGCCTGGCGATCGCCGCCAACCCGACCGGACCGGTCGAGGCCGGCTCCTCGGTGGAGCTCACCGCCACGGGCTTCCAGCCCGGCGAGCCACTGCTGCTCGCCTGGTGCACCGACGAGTTCGCTCGGGTCGGCCCCCGCGCGTGCGAGCCCACCGACTCGTCCGCCGCCCTGGGCGCGGTGGTGCTCCGCACGCTCCCGACCGGGCCGACGGTGCCTCGCGCCGATGCCGAGGGCCGAGCCGTGGTCCACCTGGACGCCCGCTCCACCATCGCGCCCACCAGCTTCGGCGCCGACACGCCGTCCACCCGAGCCGACGGGCGGGTCGACTGCCGCGCCGAGGCGGGTCGGTGCTCGTTCGTCGTGGCCGCCGCGGCGGACACCCAGCGCTCGGCGGTGCTCCCCTACGAGGTCGCCGGGGGCTGATCGCCCTCAGGCCTCGGTGACCTCGACCTCCACCTCGGTCGCACCGTCGCTGTACTCGTACACCGAGAGCCAGTGGAGGCCGTCGAGCTCGGGGGTGAACGTGCCCACCGCATCGGTGTCGAAGATCCCTCCACCGCCGTCGTCCGCCTCGGCCGCGTCGTCGGGATCCTCGTCGGCCTCGATCGACCAGCTCGCGTCGCCGCTGGGGGTGCGCGCCGCGATCCGATAGGTCACGCCGGCCTCGAGGTCGAGGGAGATCCACGCCCCGTCGTCGAGGCTGTCGAGCACGAAGCGCGTCGGCTCGCCGCCGACCTCGACCTCGGGCTCCTCGCCGTAGGTGTCGACGGCGATGACCGGGACGCTCGTCTCCACCTCGATGTCGGCGCCACCGGCGGCCGACACGGTGAGCACCGCGGCCTCCCAGGGCGCGAGGTCCACGGCCCAGGTGCCGTCGCCGGCGGCGTGGAGGTAGGTGAGGTCGCCCGAGCGGAGGTCGGCGCGGTCGACGAACCACCAGTCCTCGTCGTCGTCGGGGTCGATGCCCCCGGAGATGGCCCACGGCCAGGCCGAGTCACCCGGCTCGGAGACCGCGACCCGAGGGGAGTGCGCGCGAACCGTGACCTCGATGTGCTGGGCGTCCTCGGTGCCGACGACGTAGTACGCCAAGGCGCCCCCGTAGTCCGGAGCGTCCTCGCTGAAGCTCGTGGCCGCATCGCCGCGGTCGAGCCCCTCCCAGCGGGAGCCGTCGCGGCGGCGCAGGCGCTCGATCGCCGCGGCGACGTCGTCGCCCGCGACCGAGAGGGCGCGCTCGTCGTCGTCGGACAGGCCCGAGATGCCGATCACCCGACCCGACGCATCGACCAGCGCGCCGCCCGATTGGCCGTGGCCGATGCGCGTGGTGGAGCGGACGTAGGTGAGGTCCCACCGGGCGTCCTCCTCCAGCCCGTCGAGCTCGCCGTCGCGCACCTTGGCCCTCGGGTGGTCGACGTCCTGGTCGCCTGGGAACCCGATGAGGTAGGCGGGCGCGCCCTGGGCATCGCCCGCCGGCGCCTCGATCGCGAGCTCGGGAGCCCGGTGGTCCACCGGGCCGAGGAGGGCGAGGTCGGCCACCAGGTCGACCGCCACCACCCGCACGTCCTCGAGGCGCGCCTCGCCCTCGAAGGTGACGTCGACCGCGTCGAACGGGTCCACGACGTGCGCATCGGTGACGAGGTAACCACCGTCCACGAGCACGGCCGAGCCGGTCCCCACCGGGGTCGAGACCAGGGCGAGCGAGGGCCGCACGCGCTCGAAGACCCGTGCGGCGTCGGTGCTCGCCCCGCCCTCGACGGTGCACCCCACGAGCACGCCCGCCAGTGCTGCCGCCACCGCCACCACCCGGATCCACCTCGCTCGCACCGCCCGATCGTGGCAGGTCGGGTGGGTGGGTGTGGTGGCCACCGAAGCGCCCGGGTAGTATCTGACGGACCGTCAGAAACGGGTGACGGCCAGACGATGGAGGTCCGCACCATGGGCGAGCTGCCGAAGATCATCAGCGTCGACGACCACGTCGTCGAACCGGCCCACGTGTGGGAGCGCTACCTCCCCGCCAAGTTCAAGGACGACGGCCCGAAGGTCGAGCGGCGCGGCATCGGCGCCATGAAGCACATCGGCGGCGGCGCCTACGAGCAGACCTTCGACGCCGACGGCCAGCCGGCCGACTGCTGGGTGTTCGGCGACCTCGTCTACATCCACAAGCGCCACGTGGCGGCGGTGGGCTACTCGCGCGACGAGATGACCATGACGCCGATGACCTACGACGAGATGCGGCCGGGCTGCTACGACCCGGTCGAGCGGGTGAAGGACCAGGAGATCAACCACGTCGAGGCCAGCCTCTGCTTCCCGACCTTCCCGCGGTTCTGCGGCCAGACCTTCACCGAGCACCCCGACCGCGACATGGGCCTGGCGTGCGTGAAGGCCTACAACGACTGGATGGTCGAGGAGTGGTGCGGCGACTCGAACGGCGCCCTGATCCCGCTCATCATCGTGCCGCTCTGGGACGCGGAGCTGGCCGCCACCGAGGTCCGCCGCAACGCCGAGCGCGGCGTGCACGCGGTGTGCTTCTCGGAGATCCCGCCCCACCTCGGGCTGCCGAGCATCCACTCGGGCTTCTGGGACCCGTTCCTCGCCGCCTGCGAGGACACCGAGACCACCATCAACATGCACATCGGGTCGTCGTCGCGGATGCCTGCCACCTCGCCCGATGCTCCCGTCGCGGTCGCCGCGTCGCTGAGCTTCAACAACTCGATGGCGTCGCTCGCCGACTGGCTCTTCAGCGGCAAGCTCGTGCAGTTCCCCAGGCTGACCCTCGCCTACTCGGAGGGGCAGATCGGCTGGCTGCCCTACCTGCTCGAGCGCGTCGACGACGTGTGGAAGGAGCACCGGGCGTGGGGCGGGGTGAAGGACCTCATCCCCGAGCCGCCGAGCATGTACTACTTCCGCAACGTCTACGGCTGCTTCTTCCGCGACCGCCACGGGCTGGTGGCCATCGACGAGGTCGGCGAGGACAACATCACCTTCGAGACCGACTACCCCCACACCGACTCGACCTGGCCCGACACCAAGCAGGTGGCCGAGAAGATGGTGGAGGGCCTCACCGACGAGCAGGTCTACAAGGCGATGCGCGGCAACGCGATCCGCATGCTGCACCTCGACCTCGACCGCGACGTGGTGACCACGCCGGGCGTGCGCCGCACGGCCGCCCTCGAGCTGCTCGGCGAGTGATCACCCCCAGCCCGTCGACGGCTGCGCCGCACCGATAGGTTCGCCGTCCATGTCGTTCGACCCGACCTCGTTCACCACGCTCCAGGTGGAGCAGCGCGGCGCGGTGGCGTGGATCCGCCTCGACCGACCCGAGAAGTACCACGCCTTCGACAAGGTCATGTGCGACGAGCTGTCGGGCCTGTGGCGCGCCCTGCGCACCGACGACTCGGTGCGCTCGGTCGTGCTCACCGCCACGGGCGACAAGGCGTTCTGCACCGGCATCGACCGCGACTTCGTGCCCGCCGAGGACGGCGTGGACTACGAGTTCTCGCCGTACACCTACGACGACCCGGGCCAGCTCCTCGGCCCGAAGAGCAACGACCTCTGGAAGCCGGTGGTCTGCGCCGTGAACGGGATGGCCTGCGGCGGCGCGTTCTACTTCCTGGGCGAGGTCGACGTGCTGATCGCCGCCGACCACGCCACGTTCTTCGACCCCCACGTCACCTACGGCATGCCGGCGGTGTACGAGCCGCTGCTGATGCTGCACCGGGGGATGCCCTTCGGCGAGATCCTGCGGATGTCGCTGCTCGGCGTGCACGAGCGGATGTCGGCGGCGCGGGCCCTCGAGATCGGCCTGGTGTCGGAGGTGTGCCCGATGGCCGAGCTCGAGGAACGGGCCGGGTGGGTGGCGGAGGCGATCGCGTCGGCGCCGGCCGGGCCGATGCAGGCCACGCTGCGGACGCTGTGGGCCGGGCGCGAGCTCAGCCGCCAGCAGGCGCTCGCCCTGGGCAACACGTTCCTCAACCTGGGCATGTCCGAGGAGTCGCTCGCCGAGGGCCAGAAGGTGTTCCAGGGCGGGCGCATCGAGCCCCGCACCCGCTGAACCGCCGCTCACCTGGCGGTCAGGGGTGGTCGGCGCCGGTCGCGGCGAGGGCGGGGGCGAGGTCGCCGTGGGGCACCACCTCGACGCCGTCGAGGGCGAGGAAGCGGGCGAGCTCGCCCAGCTCGCCCGCCAGCTCCTCGGCGACGCGCCCGAGCTGCGCAGGATCGTCGTGGACGCGCGCTTCGGCGAACGCGCCGCGCACCAGCAGGGTGCTCGCAGCGCGGTCGGCCTTGAGGTCGACGCGAGCGACGAGGTCGCCGTCGAGCAGGAACGGCAGCACGTAGTAGCCGTGCACCCGCTGCGCTGCAGGCGTGTAGATCTCGATGCGGTAGCGGAAGCCCCAGATCCGCTCGGTGCGGTCGCGCTCCCACACCAGCGAGTCGAACGGCGACAGGAGCGCTCGACCTCGGGGCGTGTTGGGCCGACGGGCGTCTGGGTGGAGGAAGGCGCGGTCCTTCCAGCCCCGCACCTCGGCCGGCACCAGGCGCCCGTCGTCGACGAGGCCGGCCAGCAGCGCCCGGGACTCGGGCACATTGAGCCGGAAGTAGTCGGCGAGGTCGCGCGCCGTGCCCACCCCGTGGCTGCGGGCGGCGAGCACGAGCAGGTCGCGCTTGGCGTCGAGCGGGTCGGGCGTGGGCGGGTCGAGGGCGGCGGCCGGGAGCATCCGCTCGGGGAGGTCGTACCAGCGCTCGAAGTTCGCGCCCCGGCGGGCCGTGACCAGCCCGCTCCAGAACAGGTACTCGAGCGCCCGCTTCCCCGGGCTCCAGCCCCACATCCCCTCGCCGCGCTCGCCGCCGCCCTCGATCATCGAGGTGGTGATGGGCCCCCGCTCGGCCACCTGGGCGAGCACGGAGGCCACGAGCGCCGGCTCGTCGCGCGCGATGGCCGCCACGCCGCCCCACGTCCCCCGGCCCTCGCGCGCGTCGGCCATCCGCCAGCGCAGGAGCGGGTGCAGGGCCACCGGGACGTGCGAGGCCTCGTGGGCCCAGTACTCGAAGAGGTCGCCCGCCTCGGTGAGCTTGGGGATGAGGTCGCGACGGTGGTGGCCCAGCCGGGCGAAGAGGGGCAGCTCCTGGGAGCGCACCACGACGTTGACCGAATCGATCTGCACCACGCCCACCCGATCGAGCAGGCGCCGGCCGTGGCGGCGGTCCACCGCACCGGTCGGGCGGCGCTCGGCGAAGCCCTGCGCCCCGAGCGCGATGCGGCGGGCCTGGGCGTTGGTGAGCTCGACGGGCGTGGGGGTGGTCGCCATGGGGCGGCCCATCATGCCCGGTGACCGATGGTGGCGACGCCTGGACGGTCGGGCAGGATGGCAGGAGGATCCGCCGCCCGGGAGCCGCTCCGTGACCCGTCGAACCCGCACCGCCCGCACCGCCGCCGCCGGCCTCGTCGTCGCCGGCCTCCTCACCCTCCTCGGGGCCTGCGGCGGCCGCACCGACGGCGGCACGCCCATCCCGAGCGGCAACGAGGGCGAGGCCACCACCTCCACCACGGTCGTCGGCGGCTGAGCGGGGTGGAGGCGGCCTACCTGCCGGCCACGGTCGCCCGAGCGGCCGCCCGGTTCGGCGACCGGCCCGCCTTCGTCGATCCCGACGGGACCGCCCTCACCTACGCCGAACTGCACCGGCGCAGCGACGAGGTCGCCGCCGGGCTGCGCTCCGAGGGCGTCGGTCCCGGCGCCGTCGTGGCGCTCACGCTTCCCTCCGTGTCCGATTGGGTGGTGGCCTACGTGGCCGCCGCCAAGGTCGGTGCCGCCACCGCCGGCGTCAACCCGAGGCTCACGGCCGTCGAGCGGGGGGCGTGCCTCGACCGGGTGGAGCCGGCGATCGAGCTGGCCGAGGCCGACGACGTGCGCGCCCTGGTCCGCACCGGCGGCACGGTGGAGCCGTTGGCCGGCGACGACGAGCGGCCGACGGCGATCGTGTTCACCTCGGGGACCACCGGGCTGCCGAAGGGTGCGTGGTTCACCGACCGCCAGCTGCGTGCCGTCACCCGCTACGACGTCGGCGCCGCCGAGGGCGGTCCCACGCCGATCCCGCAGTACGGCGCCACCCAGTTCGCCCACGTCGGGTTCACCACCAAGCTGCCCTGGTACCTGCGGATGGGCACGACCACCCACCTGCTGGCGCGCTGGCGGGCGGGCGACGTGCTCGACCTGCTCGAGCGCGAGCGCATCGCCACCCTTGGCGGGGTGGCCCCGCAGGTGGCCCTGCTGCTGCGCGATGAGCGCTTCGACGAGCGCGACCTCTCGGCGGTGCAGCTGATCGTGATGGGCGGGGCGGCCTCCCCGCCGGCGCTCGTCGAGGAGGCCCGGCGGCGGTTCGCGGCGGCGTACTCCATCCGCTGGTCGTCCACCGAGTCGGGCGGCGTGGGCACCGGCACCGCGCCCGATGCACCCGACGCCGAGGCGCTGCACACGGTGGGCCGGCCCCGCCCGGGCATCGACGTCGAGGTGCGCGGCGACGACGGCGCGCCCCTCCCGCCCGACGAGGTGGGCGAGGTCTGGCTGCGTAGCGAGGCGGCGATGGCCGGCTACTGGCGCGACGAGGAGGCGAGCGCCGCCGCCCTCGTCGACGGCTGGCTGCGCACCGGCGACCTCGGCCGGCTCCACGCCACCGGATGCCTCTCGCTTGCCGGCCGGCGCGGCGAGATGTACATCCGCGGTGGGTACAACGTGCACCCGAGCGAGGTGGCCGCCGTGCTCGCCGACCACCCGCTCGTGGCCGACGTGGCGATCGTGCCCCGGGCCGACGACGTGCTGGGCGAGGTCGGCGTCGCCGTCGTGGTGCCGGCCGACCCCGGCCGTCCGCCGACGCTCGACGACCTGCGCTCGGCATCGAAGGACCGCCTCGCCCACCACAAGCTGCCCGAGGGCCTCCTGGTGCTCGACGAGCTCCCGCTCACCGCCATGCAGAAGCTCGACCGCCGTCGCCTGGCCCGGCTGGTCGACGCAGCGGACCCCGGCGCGGGCGGGCCTGGGATCTGACGGTCCGTCAGGGCAGCTCCTACGCTGCCGAGGTCCCGTCGCCGCCCCGAGGAGCACCGCCGTGCCCACCCCGTCGTCCGAGCTGCCCCTCACCGAGCAGGTGCTCCACGCCGTCGACGATCGCGGCATCGCCACGATCACCCTGAACCGGCCCGATGTGAAGAACGCCATCAGCCCCGACCAGCGCGACCGGGTGATCGCCCTGCTCGGCGAGGCCAGCGCGGACCTCGGGATCCGCGGCGTCGTGGTCACCCACACCGGCGATGCCTTCTGCACCGGCGCCGACCTGCGGGCCTCGCGGCCGCCGGCCCCACGGCCCGACGACGCCCCGAAGCGTGGCGTCGGCGAGGTGGCCAAGATGATCCGCGACGGCGCCCAGCAGCTGGTGGCCGCCGTGCTCGACTGCGAGAAGCCGGTGATCGCGGCGGTCGGCGGGACCGCCGCCGGCATCGGCGCCCACGTGGCGCTGGCGTGCGACCTGGTGGTGGCCACCGAGTCGTCGCGCTTCATCGAGGTCTTCGTCCGCCGGGGCCTCGTGCCCGACGGCGGCGGCGCCTACCTCCTCCCCCGCATGGTGGGCGTGCGGCGAGCCAAGGAGCTCCTGTTCTTCGGCGACGACCTGTCGGCCGCCGAGGCAGCCGAGCTCGGCCTCGTGAACAAGGTGGTGGCCGACGACGCCCTCGACGCGGCGGTCGCCGAGTGGACCGATCGCCTGGCGACGGCCCCGACCCGCTCGCTGGCGCTCACCAAGTGGCTGGTGAACACCTCGCTCGACTCGGACCGGGCCACCGCCTTCCAGAACGAGGCCGTCGCCCAGGAGCTGAACATGTCGACGGTGGACGCCAACGAGGGCGTGGCCGCGTTCGTCGAGCGCCGCTCCCCCACCTACCGGGGCTGGTAGCTCGTTTTCCGAGCGCCGGGACCGTTCGCTACCATCGGCGGTCCACCCGTTCGGGGGTGGTGTAATCGGTAACACAACTGGTTCTGGTCCAGTCATTGGGGGTTCGAGTCCTCCCCCCCGAGCCACATCGCAAGAAGGCGCCCAGGTCAGCAGGCCGGGCGCCTTCTTCGTTCCGGCCCTGAGGTCACAACGTCAACGCGGGCAGCCGAGTCGAGGTCGCCACCAACGGACGCGGAACCTCCGCCGGGCGGCACCTACCCGGCGTAGGGGGGCCGGGTCGTTGTGGACATCCGAACGCCAGTGGCATAGTCATGCCATGGCTCGCACACGCGTCAGCACGACGGTGGACGAAGGGCTGCTGGCCCAAGCTCGCGAGATCGCAGGCGCCCCATCAGATGCCGCGCTGCTCGATCGGGCCCTCGGGGCACTCCTCGCGCAACACCGGAGTGCCGAGATCGACCGCGCCTACGCCGCGTACGACGAGCGGCCGCTCGACGAGCCGGACGATTGGGGTGACCTCGCTTCGTTCCGCTCCGCCGCTGGCGCATCGTGAGCGATCACCCACAGCGCGGCGAGGTCTGGTGGTGCGAGCTCCCGGCGATCGGCCGGCGCCCCGTCGTCGTGCTGAGCCGGGATGTCGCCATTCCCCGACTGGGTCGAGCGCTCGTCGCCCCCTGCACGACCGCGATCCGCAACCTGCCGAGCGAGGTCGTGCTCGAGCCAGGTGCCGATCCTGTCCCGAAGCTCAGCGCGGTCAACCTCGATTCCGTGGAGAGCGTCTCGCTCGGCGTACTCGTCGAGCGACTCGGACGGCTCGGCGATGAACGCATGCGGGCGGTGTGCGACGCCCTTTCGGTCGCCGTCGCCTGTCGCTGACCCCTCCCTCGTGGCAGCCGGCGGCCGCCGGTCTGGCGACGGATCAGGCGTCAGGCTTCGGCCGGATCCCTCGCGCCTCCTCCCACGCCCGCTGTTCGGCCCGGTTGCGCTTGAACCTGAAGAGCTCGGCCGTCTCCCGAGTCGAGGCCACCGGGTGCACGATCTGGCGCACCGGGTTCAACGACCGATCGCGCTGTCGCGCCACCAGCGGCGGCGGGTCCTCGATCGCTCTCGCCATCCGCTTGCTCAGCACGCCGACGACGACGAACGCGGCCGCCGCACCCACGTAGGCCCACGGCTCCGCGATGATCCCTGCGGCGACCGCCGAGGCTCCGGCCGCCATCGGGAGCAACGGCCCCCACGCCGGCGAACCGGTGGCCTCCACCAGGCGACGCCGCCGTTCGCTCACGCGTGGGCCGATCAGACCGACGATCCCCAGGAGGACGAAGACCGATCCGCAGAGGATGAGGACCCAGCTCATGGGCACCCGGTACCCGGCGCGACCTCCTGGCAACGCAACGGTCGAACGACGGAGGGCGAGCGCCCGTCAGCAGGCGTCGAGCAACCGGTCCCGGGCGCGCTGGAGGTGCCGGTAGAAGCTCGAGCGACTCATGTGCAGCTCGCGCTGGGCCACGCCGTGACCACCGGCGGGGTCGAGGTAGGCGCGCACGATCGCCTGGCGCAGGCGCTGATCGCTCGGCGACGGGCCGAACGCCGCGTCCACCGCGGCTCGCACGAGGCCGCGCACCGCGTCGGCCCGCTCGGCCACCGAGCCCTCCTCGGCGGCGAGGGGACCGGTGCTCAGCGCCTCGTCGTCGTGGAAGCGCCGCAGCGCCGCCACCACCGACGGGCCGAGCCCCGCCGCCCCGCTCGCGTGCGCTCCCGGATCCTCGCCCTGCTCGGCCAGGATCAGCTCGTACATCTGGCCGATGATGCCGCCGGGGCCGAAGTCGGCGGCCAGGGTCACCAGCTCGCGCTCGTCGTCGTGGCGACCGAGCTCCCCGACGAGCTCGTAGCGGAGGGGGGCGATGCCGCGGTAGTCCGTCGCCGTGCTCGCGGTGGCGAAGACGTAGCGCGGGTTGGCGACCGCGCCCATCGCCATCGCACCGGCGTTCCCCACCCGGATCACCTCGGCGCGCACGGCGGCGTCGCCGGGCTCCTCGAGGATGATCGTGTCGTGGGTGAGGGCGGCGACGTCGAGCAGGCCCCGGTCGCGCAGCCATCGGAGCACGGGCCCGGTCTCGATCTGCTCCTCGGCCCACGGCGGCATGGCGCTCGCCATGCAGATCACCGACATGCCGCTCAGCGTCCCGTCGACCCGCCGCACGGCGATCGCCTGGCCGGGGCGCTCCTCGCACCAGCGGGCGAAGCGGGTGAACCACCGGGCGCTTCCCGCGCCGGTGGCCACCGACAGGGCGTCCACGTCGCCGGCGCGGGGGAGGTCGGCGTAGAAGGCAGTGCTCCGCTCGGCGCCCAGGCGGAGCTCGGGATCCTCCACGAGCGAGCCGAGCTCCAGCGCGGCGACCGGGTCGCCCTCCCGGGCCCTGCGGTGGAGGTGGGCGGCGATCCGCAGCACGAGCGTGCGATGGCGGTCGGGATCGCTGTCGCGCAGCCGGGTCCGGACCGCCGACCGGGCGAGCGGGTGCAGGGTGGTGCGCAGGCCCAGAGGCTCGGCGATGCTCAGCTCCCGCAGCGATCCGTAGCCCTGCCGGGTGGGACGGCCCGGCAGCACGGCGGCGAGCAGGGGGCCGTCTACGGCGGGAGCGATCGAGGCCACGTCGAGCACATCGGGGTCAACGCCGACGAGCTCGCGTCCGCCGAGGCGCTCGAGGAGCAACGCGTCGAGCGACGCGGTCGGGCCCGCGGCCGACGTCGGCGCCCCCGAGGCCTCCCCCGAGGCGAGCGAGGCCGCCAGCGTCAGCGCGAGCGGGAACCCGGCCGCCCAGTGCACCAGGCGATCCACCTCCTGGGCGTCGACGACGCCTCGGCGCGCGAGCAGCTGACGGGCGTCGTCGCGCTCGAGCGGCCGGAGGGCGACGGCGGTGGTGAGGACCTGCAGCTCGCCGTCGAACCACGCCCGATCCGGGGCCTGACGTCCGGCGACGACCACCACCCCCGACGCCGGGACCACGTCGAGCACGGCATCGCGCAGCTCCACGCGCATCGCCGCCACCTCATCGACCTCGTCGACGACGAGCACGGCACCGTCCTGGTCCGCGGGGGCCGCCGCGGCGCGCAGCGCCTCCCTCGTCGGCGCGACGAGCCGGCCGTCGACGCGGACCACCGGGCGACCGGCCTGCTCGGCGCTGGTCGCGATGGCGCGCAGCAGCGCGCTCTTGCCCACGCCCCCCGGACCGTGGACGTAGACGATGCGCTGCGGGCGGCGCCTGCCGACGACGTCGTCGACGAGCGCCAGCACATCGCGCCGACCGACGAACCGCTCTGCCTCGAGGCGAGCCGCATAGCCGCCCATGCGCTCCGCGCCGCTCACCGGCGGGAACGTACCAGCCCCCCTCGGCGCCGCCGGACCGGCCCGAGGCCGTCCGACCGACTCACCCGCAGGGCGAGATCACCCGGTGACGGTGATGGTGGCGCGAGCGTCGCCGACGAGGTCCGAGGCGGTGTAGGTCCCGGGCTCGTCGATGGTGAAGCTCTCGGTCAGCCCACCGGTGATGGTGTAGCTGTCCGACCCGTCGAAGGTCACGGCGTGCGTCCCCGCATCGGCCGCCGCCTCGAAGGTGACCACCTCGCCCACCGCCACCGTCAGCTCGTCGGGCTCGAAGGTCCCGTCCGCGTGCAGCGTGATGGTCCGCTCCGCCGGAGCCGGCCCGTCGACGAGGGTGATGGCGCCGGTGCCGGCGCTCGCCTCGCTGGTCGCAGCCTCCCCGCCCGTCGTGGTCGTCGCGGCGTCGGCGGCCGCGGTCGTCGACGGCGCCCCGGTGGAGGAGGTGTCCGAGGCGTCCGAGCCCGACGATCCGCAGGACGTGAGCGCGGCGACGAGGGCGAGGGAGGCGAGGGTGAGGGCGGGTCGGCGCAGCACGGTGGTGATCTCCTCGGGCGGTGGGCTCGGCGCGGACGGCGCCGGCGGCGATGGTGCCAGCCGCACCGGCGCGAGGGACGCCGATCCGGTCCCGTTCCGGTCCCAGATCCCGTCAGTCCTTGGGGCAGCCCGAGGCGATCGTGAGCGTGCCCACGACGCGCGACGCGGACCCACCGGATCCGGTCACGATCACCGTGACCTGGTGGTCGCCGACGGCGGCGGAGGGGAAGCCGGAGCGGATGGCGCCGGTGAACGAGGTGCCCGAACGGGCCATCGGCACCCGGCCGACGCCCGCGATGGCGATCTCGCCGCTGGTGGCGTCGCGGGCCCGCGCCGTCACCGTGACCGAGTCGGGGCAGTAGCCGGCCTCGTGGACGATGGTGCCGCTCATCGAGGCCGCATCGATCACCGGCGGCCTGCTCGGCGCGGTGGTCGTGGTCGTGCGGGGCGGTGCCGTCGTGGTCGTCGTGGGCTGCGGCACCACGGTCGCCGCCGGACCCGGCGCGGTCGTGGTCGGCGCCGCGCTCGTCGTCGTGACCGGGGCGGTGGTGGTCGAGGAGTTTGGCGACGGATCCGCCGAGGTGGTCGTCGACGAGCCGTCGCCGACCCCGGCGATCGTGGTGGTGGTCGTCGCCACGACGGCGGGAGCGCCCTCCACGACCTCGACGACGCGCTCGTCCGAGCGGACGGCCGACGTGGTCGGGCTGCGCACCACCAGCAGGTGTCGGCCCGGCTGCGCCTCCCAGCGGAACCGGGCGAGCACGAGGCGGTCGGACCGCTCGAGGTCGCCATCGGTGGCGGCCCGGTCGCCGTCGACGTAGAGCTCGAGCGAGTCGAGGGCCACCTCGGCGGTGGCGTGGGCGGTGACCGTCACCACGCCGGGGGCGACCGCGACGTCGCCGGTCGGGCCGTCGATCCAGGCGTTGGCCACCGCGTCGGAGAGTGGCGGTCGCGTCGGCGCTACCACCGCCACCGCCGCCGCCCCGACGCCGGCCACCGTCATCGCCACCGGGAGCGCGGCCTTCATCCAGATCATCGCGGCGGACGGTAGCGGCGGACCTCGGGCGGCCTCGTCGAACGGGGGTCCCAACCTGGTCTCAGATGCGGCCGGGCGCCGCGTCGGCTCGGGGCTCCGTCGCTACGGTCGCCGTCCTCATGGCCTCGCCCCGTGCCCGATGGGCCCTCGCCTACGTCGCCGCCACCGCGGTGCTGGTCGCCGGCATCGCGGTGCTGATCGGCCGCCGGGCCGAGCCGACCCCTGGGGGACGACGGACCCCGTCGGGCCTGGCGCTCGAACCGATGCCGTTCCCGACGACGCTCGACGTGGTGGGCTCGGCGGCGGCGCGGGTCGGCGATGAGCTGCCGATCGACGTGGCAGCCGCACCGACGGGCGAGGTGGCCGAGGTCCGGGTGTTCGATGGGGCCCGACTGGTGGTCCGCACCCCGGGCACGGTCCACGGCGGCGCGGTCGCGGCCGCGGTACCGATGCTGGAACCGGGCGAGCACCTGCTCCACGCCGAGGTGGTGGACGACGACGGCGCCGTGGCCCGCACCCCGCCGACGATGGTGGCCGTGGCGCCCGCGCCCGGCGACGGACCGTGGGCCACGGTCGTGGCGATCGACCGTGGCGAGGCGGCCGTCGACGTGGCCGCTCGTCTGGGCGTCGATCCCGAGCAGGTCGCGGTCGACGCGACCGGCACGCACGCGACCGTGGCCATCGAGGTTGCGGCACCCCCCGACGAGGGCGCGACGACCGATGAGCCGATCGCGACCGCCTCCTCGTCACCGGACCCAGCCCCCGGGACGCCGGCGCTGCGGGCGACGGTCCGGGGCTGCGAGGTGGAGCTGACCTCCGATGGTGGACCGATCGTGGGCGCCGGCGCGGGCGACGTGGGATGGGCTCGGGTCGGGGTCGGCACCGCACGCCTCGACGGCACCCGAGCGGGGACCTCGCTCTACGTCGCCCGCGGCGCCACCGGTGACAGCCCGCCGGTCGCCGTCACGGTGCCACCGGGGTGCGCGTCGGCCGCCGGGTGGAGCGGTGACGTGAGCATCGTCGGCGGGGTGCTCACGCTGCCGAAGGCCACGAGCGGCGTCTACCTGTTCCTCTCGACCCCGGGACGTCCGGCCGTGCGGGTGCCAGCCGTGCCCGACCAGACCTTCGCCGCCGGCATCCAGACGCCGATCGCCCACCTGCTCCCGGCGATCGACGGTTCGAGCCTCGACGTCGAGGCGTGGCGGTGGAGCGAGCTCCCCGTCCGGATCGGCACCGGCCACCTCGAGCTGCCGGACGGGGCGTCGCTCGCCTCGGTGATCGGCGAGCCCGGGGCGGTCGACCTCCAGCTCGCCACCGAAGGCGGGCTGGTGCGCTCGCTCACCATGGGCCACGCCGACCGCGAGCTGTCGTTCCGATGGCAGGCGGGCCTCGATGCCGTCGGTGCCGCACAGTGGCAGGTGCTCGCCGCCCCGCCCGGGGACGACGACCTGCGCCTGGCCCCCGCCGAGCTGCTGGCCACCGGTCGCAGCGATGCCGCGGCACGCTCGGAGCGCCGGTCCGGACGGCGCGGCTCGTTCACCGTCGACACCGCGGCCATCGCCCGCCGACCCGGATCGACGACCCGCCCGGGAGGCGCCCCGGGTGCTGGCGAGGCCACGCCGCTCGTGGTCTACGCCCCACCCAGCAGCCCGCGCGGGCTGGCCCTGCCGGACCCCGCCACCTACGGCCGCACCGTCCCCGCCGGGGTCGACGACGAGCACCTCGCGGCGGCGTCGATCGCACCCCGACCGGGCGACACCGTCTGGGTGCGCGTCCTGGCGCTCAGCGACGGCGACACGGTGGTCGGATCGTCGCCCACGGTGCCGATCGTCCTCCCCGTCCCCGAGACCCCCGAGACGGGCGTCAGCTTCGACGTCGAATCGTTGACCGTGGACCCCGGCCGCGCCCCCAACCCGCGCTGGGCGGATTGCTTGGCCGTCACCGTTCCGTGGACGGGGCCGAGCACCCTGCTCGACACCGGCGCGCCGATCTCCGCCGCCGACCAGCAGGCCGCGGTCGCCAGCCACCTGTACCCGACCTCGCGCACCTACTGCCCGAGCGACTTCCCGCCACCCGACGACTGCGACGCCTGGTACTGCACCCTCTACGACGCCGTGGTCGACGGCGTGTCCGCGGTCGGCGCCCTCGCCGCCCAGTACTGGGGGCTGATCTCCCACGCCTACAACGGCGCGATCGACACGGTCGTGTCGGTCATCGCGGCTTACAACCCGATCTGCGTCGGGCTGTCTGCGGCGGGAGACGGCGCCGGCCACACCTGCGCGGCGGTGGCCGCCGTGGTGACCCGGGCGGCGATCACCGCGGTGCTCGCGTCGGTCGGGTTGCCGCCATCGCTGCCGACGCCCGACCAGGCCGAGGCGATCGCCGCCGGCGACGCGACCGCGCTCGGGGTCGCGCTGCTCGAGGAGGCCGGCATCCCGTGCGACGACCTCGCACCGGCGCCGGAGCTGACCGACGCCTTCGCCGCCGCCGGCGCCGATCTGGGCGTGGGCGGTGCGATCGCCGCCGATCCGTGCCGCGGCGTGGTCGAGCTGATCGTCGGTGCGCTGGCCGAGGAGGTGACCGCGTCGGTCGCCCAGGCCCGAGCCGGTGCGGTCGGGCTGCCCTACGTCGCGATCCAGGGCCTCACCTACCTACCCGACCCCCGCGGCCTGGCCGACCCGCTGCGGGTGGCCATGGTGGCCACGGTCGAGCGGCCGGAGGTCGATGCCACCGGGGCCGTCTGCCACCTCGACGTCCGCGACCCCGGCAGCCAGCTGCGCGCCGGCCCCGGCCCCTATCGCTGGAACGAGCTCCAGCTGACCGAGGACGAGCCGCTCGACGGGACCGGACGGTGGTCGGGGCAGATCACGCTGCCGACCGACCAGGACGTGGGCGACCCGGTCGCCGCCCTGCAGGGCCTGACCGTGGCGGTGGAGGTCCGGGACCTGTTCCCCTCGTCGTGCCAGGTGCCGACGACGACCGCCACGGCGACGATCGCGCCCGCCGACCCCTGATCCGTGGGGCGTGATCGCTCAGGAGCTCGGTGGGAGCGGGAGGTAGTAGCCCTGCAGGTCGATCACGTACTGGGCGGTGCCGCCGAAGTTGCGGGCCCGCAGGTCGTCGGGTCCGGCCGTCGCGATGGTGAGCGACCCGGTGTTGGT
>Ga0116151_10000863_pt1 | contig 28170 bp, 33 predicted proteins | sample AD_UKC117_MetaG_FD_89893 | JGI IMG/M metagenome (GOLD analysis project Ga0116151, IMG submission 89893) | Active sludge microbial communities of municipal wastewater-treating anaerobic digesters from Hong Kong - AD_UKC117_MetaG | ecosystem: Engineered > Bioreactor > Anaerobic > Digestate... | reverse complement strand
GGATGCTCGACCTGATCACCTGCACCGCGATCGTCTCGGTGATCCTGGGCACCCGGCGGGAGAACACCTTCGTGCCACTGGCCTTGGCCCGGGGTAGGCGCACCGCCGACCACAACCAGTGGCGGGCGTTGATCGTCAGAGACCGGGGCTGCATCCGCTGCGGGCGGGCCCCCCGGTTCTGCCAGGCCCACCACGTCCATCACTGGCGCCACGGCGGCTCAACCGACGTGTCAAATCTGGTGCTCTTGTGCTCGCGATGCCACCACGACCTGCACCACGGCCACTACACCGTCACCATGGACAACGGCATCCCCCGAATCACCCCCACCACCGACAGATCACCACCACTCACCGCCTGAACGGGGATGTCCGATCAGGAGCAGGAACTACTCGGCCCCGATAGGAAGTCCTCGCCGTTGAGTAGTACGTGGCCCGCTCTGTTCGGATTGACATCCACCACGAGGCTTTCGGGCTGCCCACCAGCACTGAGAACCAATCGTGGTGCCAGGTCCTGCGGGTTGGTGAAGTTCACGGTCATCTGCCAGGTGCCGGTCACATTCGTGGCGGGTGCGTCGATGAAGCGGAACGAGTTGTCAGAGCACAACGTCAGTTCACGCTGGATGAAGATGTCTCCGCCGCTGCCTTCGAGATGCGAAAGGAAGCGGCCGCCCCTTACGAGGCGGGCGATCTCGGCGTAGGCGTTGGAGATCGCTGATTGGTTGGTGGTGATGCTTGCCGGAGATCCGCCCGTGACCACCCAGCCTTGTGGCACGACCACGCCCCCACTGCTGGCTTCGCTTACGGGACGGGACCACTTCGTCGCCGCGGTTCTCCCCTTGATCGTCGCGACAGCCCGGACTGATAGACCCGCAGATTCCGCGTCGAGGGTGTGGGTACGGCCGCGGCCAATTCTTTCGGGGGAGGGGCAGAAGTTGCTGGTCACGGCGACTGGGCAGCGCTGCCACTTCACGCGCTTGGGTTTGGCCTTCGTGGACACAACTCTCACAGTGGAACCCACGGTGAGCTCGCCGGAGATCCGGACTTTTGCCTTCGCTGTAGCCGGAGACGTTCCAAGCCCAAGGGCGACGGCGGTAGTCGTGAGCACGATCAAGAAGCGGCGCATTGACGGACACTACAGCGCTTCTCCAGCCCGGACACATTATGCGACATTCGCCGGCCTTCAGGGTGCGACCACCGGTTCCTGGGAGGCGTCGATCCCCTCGACGGACAACGCCGCCTCCACTGGAACGGAACGCTTGATCACCGCGAGTCCGATGGGTCCGAGTTCGTGGTGCTGTGCCACGGAACCGACCGTGCCCACGATCCGATCCCCGGCAAGAACCTCGGCGCCGGGGTCGGGCAGGGCGCCGTCGAAATGCAGCAGCACGAGTCGGCGGGGTGGGCGGCCCATGTTGTGCAGCCGGGCCACCGTCTCCTGTCCGCGATAGCAGCCCTTGGCCAAGTGGACGGCTGGCCCGATCAGTCCGAGTTCGTGGGGCAGCGACTTGTGATCGGTGTCGGCGCCCACCTCGGGCACCCCGGCGGCGATGCGAAGGGCGCGTAGAGCCCACGTCCCGCATTCGGGGCCGGCCGGGCGTTCCCCTCGAGGGAAGACCACCTCAGCGCCGATCAGCAGGCCGGGTCGGGAGGGAACGTACTTGTCGGCAGTGCCGCCGCGGTCCTCGCCGGACTCCGTGGTGCCCACGCCCGCGTATTCGGCCGGCACGAGCCACGTCGGCAGGCCCGGGTATTGTTCCCGGCGCGGCACCCATACCACGTCGTGGGTGTCGCTCACATCCGTGACAAGAACGTCGGCCAGGAAGCGCATGCGGTCCAGATACATGTGCAGGGCATCGACGGTCGCGGCATCGACGATCAGCCATGTGGCATCGCCGGTATCGATGACATGCAGGTCGTATTCGACGTGACCGTTGGGGTCGAGGATGAGTGCCTGCGTCGAGACGCCGGACGCGATCCGGTGGGACGTCAATGAGTCGAGCCATGTGATGCGGTCGGCGCCCGTGAGCTTCAGGACCGCGCGGTCAGGCATCGCCACCCAGCCGTCGCCCGTGGCCAACAGCCTCTGCTCCGCGAATGGATCCCCGAAGTGTGTCATGCCTGGTGCAACATCGGGCGGGCCGGATTCATTCACGGCAGTCGGCGCACAGTCCGGGCAGTGCCATGTAGGCGAGATCCGCCCGGAATCCGTGGTCCCGATCGAGCGCGGCCAGGAGGCCGTCGGCCAGCCTCATGTCCGCGCTGGACTGCGCGCCGCAGCGCTGGCACACCAGGTGCAGATGGGGGGTGGGATCGACCGCGTGGTACACCGGCGGTCCGTGCCCGATGTGCGTGTGGCTGATCAAGCCGACCTCCACGAGCACGTCGAGCGCGCGGTACACCGTTGAGTGGTCCACGTCGGGAACCTCGGCGACGATCTGGTCCGGCGTGGCGTGGCGCAGTCGCTCGACCGTTTCCCACACCTCCCGCCGTTGGGGGGTGAGGCGATAGCCGTGTTCCCGAAGAAGGGATTCGAAACGCTGGCTCACACGCGCTTCAACTTGGCCGCCAGATGGTTGCCCAATGGTTCTCCGACAGCGGCCATGTCGAACGTCCATGCGAGATCGCCGTCGGGAGCCAGGCCATAGAGTCTTTGCCCGCCGAGATACTCCTTGGCGCTCGCCGTGCGCATCACCGAGTCCGTGGTCATTTCCAAGCTTGCGCGGGTGATCGTCGCATCGAGGATCTCGGAGACCGTCACCTTCCCGTGCCACACCTCGGTGTAGCCGGTGGGGTGCGCGAAGAGCGCCTCGAACTCGTTGTCGGGACGAGGACGGAAGTAGGCCGATTCCGTCGCACCCGGGCGCTGCCGATTCCCGTCGTCATCCAGGATCCAGGATCGGGAGTGCATCGCGATGAAGGGACGGCCATCGCAGGTGAACGACAACTCCTGGCCGAAACGGAAATCGTCGATCGTGGGGTATTGGCCGGTACCTACGCCGACCCACTGGCCGAGGAGCCAGGACAGCGGCAGTACCTCCTCGGGAAGGTCCACTACTCGCTCTTGAAGAGGCGGTAGACGACGTACACGGAGAACCACACGATGACCACGCTGACCAGCACGAGCAGAGATGTGAAGAAGATCTCGGTCATGGTGCCAGACTAGTCGGTGCCGGCAGGACCGTCTTTGCCAGTCGGGGTTCGGGGTGTCGGGAAGCGGTGCGTGGGGTTCGTGCGGCGCTGAACCCCACCGGTCTACCTGAACCCCATCGGTCGTCCTGGGCGCGGGGCCGGACCCAGCCGCCGTTGGGTGGGGTTCGTCGGTCCCTGAACCCCATCGGACGGCCTGCCGCGCCGTCAGTACACAACCGCCTGCGCGCCATCTGCGAGCAGCGCTTCCACCAGGCTTGCAGCGCCGGCGATGTCGGCCCCGGGGCGCAGGTGACCGGCGGTGACCCCACGCCTGGCAGCGCACTGGCTGCAGACATGTACCTCGGACACGCTGGACAGCGCCGTGTCGAGGTCGGGGGCGTACTCGAGGTCGTACGGGGGCTCCTTGCCGGGCACGGCGAACATCGTGGCCGGGCCGGACAACCACAGGGCGACCTGCGCGCCGGCCGCTGCGGCCGTCATCGCCACAGTCAACGCAGCCGCTACCTTCTCCGGGTCGTCGGTGGTCAGCTTCACCACCAGAGAGCGCACGTCAGACCCGCGAGTGCGTGTCGTCGGTCAGATCGAGGATCGAATCGCGGGCAGGTGCCGGGATTGCGGCGACGGGGATGAACTTGCGGATACGCAGGTAGATCTCGCACCCAAGGCAGAAGCCGAACAGTGCGTTCAGCGCCGCGGCGAAGAGCGCGAAACCGGCGAAGATGTACACGCCGAGGGTCCAAGCCAGCAGCATGCTGACGCTCGCGGCGAGTGCGAAGCCGAGCCCCACGGCCTGGGCGAACTGCGGTGGCAGCGGCTCCTCCATGTGGCTCGGCGCCTTGAGCCGAGGACGGACGAGTTTCTTGAACAGCCAGCCGTAGGGCTGGTGGCTGGGCCCGAGGATCGCGCCGAACGCGAAGACCAATGTCTGCAGACTCAACAGCGCGGTGGCGATGCCGCCGGGCGCTGTGAGGATGACCAGGGCCAGCACAATGACGGTGATGGCGGCGGAGAACCGGGTGCCGCGGGGATCTATCACTGGTACCTCTCGGGAAGTGGGGGGAGTATGGTGGAGAACCTGAATTGCACCTCAGGCATTCCCACGGAGATGATCACTGGTTCCAGAGTACGTGGCCGGTGGGGAATGTCGTGGTAGCGGGAGGTGTTGAGCCCAACATGTCGGGAATCATGATCCTGGCCGCCATCGCGGTCTTGCTGGGCGTTTTCGGTGTCTGGCGGCGTGCTGCTGACGGTCGGATGAGATCGAGTGCGCGCGCTGACACGTCGCGCCTGTCCGCCGCGCAGATCGGTGACCGTCTCGGGGAGCAGGCGACCCTGGTCCAGTTCACGTCGGCGTTCTGCGCCCCCTGCCGAGCAACCCGCCGCATCCTCGATGAGGTCGCGCAGATGGTGCCCGGCGTCAAACATGTGGATCTCGATGTCGAGCAGCACCTCGACCTTGCCCGTGAGTTGAACATCTCCCGCACGCCGACCGTCCTCGTGCTCGACGCGGGGGGCGCCATCGTGCGACGTGCCTCCGGCCAGCCGCGCAAGGCCGATGTCATCGCGGCCCTCGGCGAGGCGATGCCTGCCTGAGGTTCGTCCAGAACCCGACCGCCCGCGATGCCCCGCGCCCCTTCTGCAATATCGTGGGAGAGGTCCGGAGGTGGCCGATGAGCAGTGTTCTGCTGATGACCGATGCGGTCGAGCCCAGCGATCATGTGCTGCCCGCGCTCGGACTGCTCAGCCACCAGGTGCGGGTTCTGCCCGCCGAAGCCGCCGCCCTGATCGATGCGCCGGCCGGTGACCTGCTGCTGGTCGATGGCCGCCGGGATCTACCCGGTGCCCGCTCGTTGTGCCGGGTTCTTCGGGCTACGGGGTCCGACCTGCCCGTGATCCTCATCATCAGCGAGGGCGGACTGGCTGCGGTCTCGCCCGACTGGGGGGTGGACGACATACTGCTCGAGGCCGCCGGTCCTGGCGAGGTGGAAGCCCGCTTCCGGCTCGCGCTCGGGCGCCTCGCCGACGCCGAGCAGGCGGACGAGCCGGAGATCCGGCACGGGGAACTGCTCATCGATGAGGGCAGCTACACCGCGACCGTCCGTGGCCGCGTGCTCGACCTGACGTACAAGGAGTTCGAGCTGCTCAAGTACCTTTCGCAGCACCCCGGCCGGGTCTTCACCCGCCAGCAGTTGTTGCAGGAGGTCTGGGGTTACGACTACTTCGGTGGCACGCGTACAGTCGACGTCCACGTCCGTCGCCTGCGCGCCAAACTGGGCCCGGAGCACGAGGCCCTGATCGGTACCGTACGCAACGTCGGATACCGGCTGGTGCCGCCCCGCTCGGAGCGTGAGCCCGAGTTCAGCGAATGACGCCGGCCATCGAGTGGCTGGACGGCGTCCGCCCGCAGGACATCGCGGCCATCGACGCGATGCTCGACCGCGTCAGCGCCGCGGACGGGGTCTCTTCGCTGAGCGAGCACACGTACCTGCATCTCCTCGCCGGCGGCAGCGGGGAGGATCGGCACGGCGTGGTCCGGGAGGACGGGCGGATCGTCGGCTATGCCTTCGTCTCGGCGGGCGAGGAACCCGTCGCGGAGTTCCTGGTCGACCCGGCCGCACGCGGTCGGGGCCTGGGGTCGCGCATGCTCGCCGAGATCCTTGAGGCCGGGGGATCCCGCGTGCGGATCTGGGCCCACGGCCAACTGCCAGCCGCGGAGTCCATCGCGACGCACGCCGGCATGCGTCCGGTGCGCAGACTGTGTCGCTACACCCGGTCCCTGACGGATATCCCGCAGGTGCGCATGCCGGAGGGGGTCAGCGTGAGACGTTTCGAGCCCGACGATGCTCCGGCATGGCTGGCACTGAACGCGGAGGCCTTCGTGGATCTACCGGACCAGGGCTCCTGGGCCGCCGCCGATCTGTCGGAGCGACTGGCCCAATCGTGGTTCGACCCGGAGGGTTTCCTGCTGGCCTTCGACGACCACGGGCTCGTCGGATTCCACTGGACGAAGGTCCATGGTGGCGCCGCCCACGCACATGAGCGCACCGGCGAGGTCTACGTGCTGGCGGTGGCGCGTCGTGCCCGCGGAACCGGACTGGGCTCGGCACTCACGATGCAGGGCCTGCACTACCTGCGGGGTCTGGGGCTGCGGACGGTCATGCTGTACGTCGACCTGCGCAACGCCGGTGCCGTGGCGATGTACGAACGGCTCGGATTCGCGTGCGCCGACTGCGACGTGCAATTCGCGCTGCCGGCTCGGCAGGCGGAGCAGACCGATTAGCCGCGATTCGCGGCTTTCTGGCAACCTTGGGGCATGACCGCCGCCGCTTCCGAGTCCGCCAGTGTGGCCGACGATCTGCCCCAGCATCGATTCATCGACCGGGAGCTCAGTTGGCTGGCCTTCAATCAGCGCGTTCTCGAGTTGGCCGAAGACCCCGAGTTGCCGCTGCTCGAGCGCGCCAAGTTCCTGGCGATCTTCGCCTCGAACCTCGACGAGTTCTTCATGGTCCGGGTCGCCGGTCTCAAGCGCCGCATCGCGGCCGGCATCGCGGTCAAGGCGGCTTCCGGGTTGTTGCCGCGGGAAGTGCATGACGCGGTCCTGGTGCACTCGCACGACCTCATGCGCCGTCAGGCCACGTGCTGGAGCGATCACGTGCGGCCCGCGCTGGCGGCAGAGGGGATCAGCCTGGTCCGTTGGGGCGAGTTGTCCGACGACGAGCGCAAACGGCTCGCCGAACTCTTCCGGGAGAAGATCTACCCGGTCCTCACCCCACTGGCCGTCGATCCCGCGCACCCCTTCCCGTACATCTCAGGGCTCTCCCTGAACCTCGCCGTCGTGGTGCGCAATCCGGCGACCGGCACCGAATTGTTCGCCCGGGTGAAGGTCCCGCCGAGCCTCGACCGCTTCCTCGCCATCGGCGACTCGCGCTTCGTGCCGCTCGAGGACCTGATCGCCCAGCACCTCGACATGCTGTTCCCCGGGATGGACATTCTTGAGCACCATCTGTTCCGGGTCACCCGCAATGAGGACCTGGAGGTCGAAGAGGACGATGCCGAGAACCTTCTGAAGGCTCTCGAGCGGGAGTTGAGCCGGCGCCGGTTCGGTCCGCCCGTGCGGCTGGAGGTCGAGGACTCCATCGCGCCGCACGTGCTGGATCTGCTTGTCCGTGAACTCGGGATGGCCGAGAACGAGGTCTTCATGCTCCCCGGCCCGCTGGACCTTCGCGGGCTGTGGGCCTTCGTGGGGCTCAACCGTGAGGACCTCTCCGACCCGGCCTTCCTGCCCAAGACCAACCGCAACCTCGCGGAGAACAAGGAGAGCGCCAGCGCACCGAACGTGCTGGAGGCGATGCGGCGCGGCGACGTCCTGCTGCACCACCCGTACGACTCCTTCTCGACCAGTGTGCAGCGCTTCCTGGAACAGGCAGCGGCTGATCCGAAGGTCCTGGCGATCAAGCAGACGTTGTACCGCACCTCCGGTGACTCGCCGATCATCGATGCGCTGATCGACGCTGCCGAATCCGGCAAGCAGGTGCTGGCGCTCGTGGAGATCAAGGCCAGGTTCGACGAGAGCGCGAACATCAAATGGGCACGCAAGTTGGAGCGGGCCGGTGTGCATGTGGTCTACGGGCTGGTCGGGCTGAAGACCCACTGCAAGTTGTCGATGGTGGTGCGCGACGACGGCGACCGGCTGCGCCGCTACTGCCATCTCGGGACCGGCAACTACCACCCGAAGACAGCCCGGCTCTACGAGGACCTCGGGTTGCTCACGGTGGACGATCAGGTCGGGCAGGACGTCGCCAACCTGTTCAACCAGTTGTCCGGGTACTCGATGCACACCGAGTACAACCGCCTGCTCGTGGCACCGCACTCCATCCGCTCCGGCCTGGTGGAGCGCATCGAGCGGGAGGTGGCCAACCTCGACGCGGGCCGGCCCGCCCGGATCCGTTTCAAGTGCAACTCGATCGTCGACGAGGAGGTCATCGACGCGCTCTACCGTGCGGCGATGGCTGGGGTGCCGGTCGATGTCCTGGTGCGCGGTATCTGTGCGATCCGGCCGCAGGTCCCCGGCTTGAGCGAGAATCTGCGCGTGCGCAGCATCCTCGGCCGGTTCCTCGAGCACTCCCGGGCGTATGAGTTCCGCAACGGCGGCGAACCGGAGGTCTGGATCGGTTCTGCGGACCTGATGCACCGCAACCTCGACCGCCGCGTCGAGACCCTCGTGTCCCTTCAGTCGCGCGACCAGATCGCATACGTCGGCGAGATTCTCGACAAGGCGTTCGACGAGGGGACCGCTGCGTGGGATCTTGGACCTGACGGACAATGGGTACACAACGAGGCGTCGGACGACCAGCCCCTGGAGGACTTCCAGGCGTACATGATCCGGCGCAAGCATCTGCGTGGAGGCTGAGATGGATCAGGCGGGCGGCGACTTCGAGGATCCGACCCCACCTGACACCCGCGCCGCACAGTTGCCCGACGATCCCGAGGACGACATCTTCCCGCCGCCGGAGGACGCCGTGGAAGTGACCCCGCCCGTGGACGTGGTGACTATCGACCATGCCGAAGCCGGCCTCGAGCCTCCCCAGGTGTATGAGGTCGACGTGCCCGACGAACCGGTCACGGTGCTGGAAGTGGAGCGCAAACTGCGTGTACACGGGTTGTTCCGCCTTCCCGATCTCACACTGACCTCCGCGGGTGTCTCCCGGGCCAAACGACAGATCACGCGGACGATGACGGCGGTCTACCACGACACCGACGATCTGCGGCTGGCCCGCTGGGGGGTCACCCTGCGCCGGCGTGAGGGCGGCGACGACGAGGGCTGGCATCTCAAACTGCCGGTCGAGGGTCATGAAGGTGCCCGAGAAGAGGTGCGGCTGCCGCTCAGCGCAGGTGCCCCCGGTGACGTGCCGCGGGAGCTCGCCGAGTTGGTGACGGCCTTCACTCGCAACGCACCTCTGCGGGAGGTGGCGGCCTTGCGCACCGAGCGCACCCCCTACGTGCTGTACGGTCCCGACGGACAGGCCTTCGCGGAACTCGTCGACGACACCGTGTCGGTGCTCGACGGCGAGCACATCGCCGCGCGTTTCCGCGAACTCGAGGTGGAGGCATTGGTCCCGGGTGCGGCGTTGGCGCCGATCGTCGAGGCGCTCGAGGCGGTGGGTGCGGTGGCCGGGTCCACCCCGAAGGCGATGACTGCGCTTGGTCCGGTCACCCAGGAACCGCCGGATGTGCCGGAGCCGCAGATCGTGGCACCTGAGGACCCTGCGGGGGCTGCCGTCACGGCCCACATCCGCCGGCACACCCGCGCCTTCTTGATGCAGGACGTGCGGGTGCGTCGCGACCTGCCTGACAGCGTGCACCAGATGCGGGTGGCCGCACGCCGGCTGCGTAGCGGACTGAAGGCCTTCGAGCCCATGCTGGACGTCGAGTGGGCCGAGGCGTTGCGCACGGAGCTCGGGTGGATCGCCGGAGAGCTCGGTGTCAGCCGGGATACCGAGGTCCTGCAGGCCCGCATCGACTTGCATGCCGATGAGGTCGGTGAGGAGTTCTCCGGCCTGATCCGGGCCGTGGTGGACCCGGCACTGTCGAGCCAATGGCGCGATGCGCGCGACCACGCGTTGGCGGCCATGGTGTCCCAGCGCTACCGGGACTTCCTGGACCGGCTTGTGGACGGCGCCCGCAACCCTCGCCTCAACGAGGTGGCCGACGCCCCGTCCGAGGACGTGCTGCCGGGCCTGGTCGACAAGGCGTGGAAGAAGCTGAAGAAGGAAGTCGACCTCTTGCGCCTCGACGGGCCGTCGGACGACTGGCACGAGGCGCGTATCCGCGCCAAGAAGGCCAGGTACGCGGCCGAGGCGGTGGCCCCGGTGATGGGCGATCACGTCAAGCGCTTCGCGAAGGCCCTGTCGCAGGTGACCGAGGTGCTCGGTGACCACCAAGACGCCTGGGTCGCGCAGCAGACACTGAAGACATTGGCCGCCGGTGACGGGATCGACGGTCTGTCGGGTTTCAGCCTGGGGCTGCTGCACGAATTCGAATTCGAGCAGGAACTGTTCTGTCGCAACGATTTCGTGGAGATCTGGCCGGGTGTCCGCAAGGCCCACAAGAAGGCCCGGCTGCGCTGATGGCCAAGGCGAGCTCACCCATCCGGGCTGCGGGCGTCGTGCTACTGCGGGAGGAGTCCGGTCGGCCACTGGTGTGTGTGCTGCACCGGCCGCGGCAGAACGACTGGTCGCTGCCCAAGGGGAAGCTCGACCCGGGTGAGAACGAGATCATCGCTGCGCGCCGCGAGACGATCGAGGAGACCGGCAGCGACGTGGCGCTCGGTGTGCCGCTGACCACTCAGCAGTACAAGGTGGACAGCCGCCCCAAGACGGTGCACTACTGGGTCGGCTGGGAGCGACCCGGCGGGCCCGGTTTCGTCCCCAACCGCGAGATCGACGAACTGCGGTGGCTGCCGGTCGAACCGGCGATCGACATGCTCAGCTACCCCCGCGACGGTGATCTGGTGCGGGAGGCGCTCATACAGCCGGTGACGACACCCTTCATCCTCCTGCGCCACGCCGATGCCATGCGGCGCAGCGACTTCAAGGGCCCGGTCGACGCCGAGCGGCCGTTGACCGCCGACGGTGCGGCCCACGCGGCCCGGCTCGTGGATGTCCTGGCAGCCTTCGGCGTCCGGAAGGTGTACTCGTCGGACTCGTTGCGCTGCCTGGACACGGTCCGGCCCTTCGCGCACAAGATGCACGCCACGATCGCGCACGAACCCCTGCTCAGTGAGGAGGGGTTCGCCTCGTCGCCGACGGCTGCCCTGAAACGTGTCGACCAGATCCTCGGCGACGGCGCTCCGGCCGTGGTGTGCACCCACCGTCCCGTTCTGCCGACCCTTGTGGCGCACATCGCACAGCGCCTGGGACTCGAGTCGTCGCCGGACGCTGAACTCGCCCCCGGCGCCGCGGTCGTCTTCCACCGGGGGTCGGCCGCGGTGGAACACATCGACGCCTTCTGAACCGTGCGCGCCGTTGATTGTTGCGCGGTAACGGGTTTCGGGCCCTGAAATCCGTAACCGCGCAGCAATGAACGATCGCCATAGTGTGGAGCCCGCATCCTGCCACTTTTCATCACGGAACGCTCACGCTGCCGGGGCCTGGCGGTGAACTGTCGGTGACACCCGAGATCTTTCCCGTGCGCGTCGTTGTCTGTTCACCTTCGCGTCACCGCTGACTCAGTGTCGCGTCACGCGCGATCCCTAGCGTCACAAATGTCAGACATGACTACAGATAGGGAGAAAAGGGGTGAAGATCGCCCGTTCTACGAAGGTCGCTGCGTTCGCGGCGGCAGGTGCCCTGGCACTGGTCGGCTGCTCCAGCGACTCGGGCAGCAGTTCGGAGTCCCCGGCCGCTGGCGGCGGTCAGATCGGCGGCGCTGACTGCGCCACCGGCACCATCAAGGCCTCCGGCTCCAGTGCCCAGAAGAATGCGATGACCGAATGGATCAACGCGTACCAGACCGCCTGTGAGGGCGCCACGATCGAGTACTCGCCGTCGGGTTCGAGCGCTGGCCGCGCCGACTTCATCAACAACCAGGTCGCCTTCGCCGGGTCGGACTCGGCGATGGAGGGTGACGAGTTGAAGCAGGCCGCCGCCCGCTGCAACGCCGCCCCGCCGATCAACATCCCGATGGTGGGTGGCGCGATCGCGCTGACCTACAACCTGGAGGGTGTCGACAACCTGGTGCTCACCCCGGAGGTCTCCGCCAAGATCTTCAACAACGAGATCACCAGCTGGAACGACCCGGCGATCGCCGCGGCCAACCCCGAGGTCACGCTGCCAGATGCCCCCATCGCGCAGTTCCACCGCTCGGACGGCTCCGGCACCACCGACAACTTCACCCAGTGGCTCAAGGCCGCCGCACCTGACGCCTGGCCGTACGAGCCCGGCTCGGACTGGGCAGCCAAGGGCGGCCAGGGCGCCAAGGGTTCCGATGGTGTCGCCTCCTCGGTGAAGTCGACCCCGAACTCGATCGGGTACGTGGAGCTCTCCTTCGTGGAGACCCAGGGCCTGAAGGCCGCGTCCGTGGACAACGGTGGTGGCGCTGTGGCGCCGAGCGCCGAGACCGCGACCGCCGGTCTGGCAAGCGCCAAGGTCACGCCGAACGCCGACGCCGGCAAGGGCGACCTGACCATGGAGATCGACTACACGGTGCAGGACCCCAGCGCCTACCCGGTGCTCCTGCTCACGTACGAGATCGCCTGTGAGAGCGGGAACGCCGCCGACACGCTCGACCTCACCAAGAGCTTCCTGACCTACACCGCCTCGAGCGAAGGCCAGGGAATCCTGTCCGGCATCGGCTACGTGCCGCTGCCCTCGGAGCTCAACACCCAGGTGTCCACGTCCGTCTCCTCGCTGTCCTGAGGACGCTGACACGACATGAGCACTGACCTGAAGCCCCTGGACGCGCCTACCCCTCGCGTCCAGGGGTCTTCGGTCAGGATGGGTGACCGGGTCTTCACCAACCTCACTCGCCTGGCCGGCATCTTCGTTCTGGTCCTGATGGCCGCCATCGGGGCGTTCCTGGTCTGGAAGGCCATCCCGGCGTTCCGTGACAACACGGGGAACTTCTTCACGACCCAGGAGTGGTTCCCCGACGCGAGCCCGCCCTTCTTCGGTATCGCGGCGCTGGCCTTCGGCACTGCCATCTCGTCGGTCGTCGCGATGGTGATCGCGGTTCCGGTCGCCATTGGAACGGCGCTGTTCATCGGCTTCTACGCCTCGCGTCGCATCGCCACCTCGCTGGGATTCATCATCGACGTGCTCGCCGCGGTGCCGTCGATCATCTACGGCCTGTGGGGCCTACAGGTGTTGATGCTGCACATGGACGGCATCACGAAGTGGCTCAACGACTATCTGGGCTTCATACCGTTGTTCCGCAACGAGATCGGGATCTACACCAAGTCGATCTTCATCGCCTCTGTGGTCCTGGCGATCATGATCCTGCCCACCATCTCGGCGTTGTCGCGTGAGGTCTTCCTGCAGGTACCCCGCTCACATCGCGAAGCCAGCCTGGCCCTCGGTGCGACCCGGTGGGAGATGATCCGGATGGCGGTCATCCCGTTCGGTCGCCCGGGTGTCATCTCGGCGACGATGCTCGGTCTGGGCCGCGCCCTCGGTGAGACCATCGCCGTCGCGTTGATCCTCTCCGCGGCGTTCGAGATCAACTGGCACATCACCGAGCCGAGCGGCAACACCTTTGCCGCCAACATCGCCCTGAAGTGGAACGAGGCCGGCCCGATCGGCCTGTCCGCGCTGATCGCGAGCGGTCTGATCCTGTTCATCATCACGCTGGTGGTCAACATGATCGCCCGGGCGATCATCGCCAAGCACAAAGAGTTCTCAGGAGCCAACGGATGAGCGTCACTGACAGGGACGACGCGGAGGTCCTGGAGGGCCTGAGTTCCCAACTCGCGATGAAGACGCTGCCGCGGTTCGCGGCGGGCTACTCCGCACTGATCGCTGCGGCACTGACGGCTGTGATCGTGGCGCTCACCCCGGCACAGGGGATCGCCGGCTCGCTGGTGATCCTGTTCCTTCTGTACATGGTTGTGCAGACCGGCTGGAGTTTCGCCGTGGAGGGCCGCCGGTTCGCCGTGGACCGCCTGGCGACGACATTGGTCACGACGATGTTCATGATCGCGCTGGCGGCCCTGGTGTGGATCATCACCTCGGTCGTGATCCGGGGTCTCTCCTCGTTCTCGGTGGACTTCCTGACCAGCACGATGCGCAACGTCTCGCCGCTGCGCGAGGGTGGCGGTCTTCTCCACGCACTGGTCGGGACGCTGGAACAAGTCGGGATGGCGGCGCTCATCGCGGTGCCGATCTCGATCCTCGTCGCCATCTACCTGGTGGAGTACGGCCGCGGGAAACTCTCGACCTGGGTGACGTTCTTCGTGGACGTCATGACCGGTGTGCCGTCCATCGTCGCCGGTCTGTTCATCTACACGTTCTGGGTGCTGACCTTCGGGTTCGAGCGCTCCGGTTTCGCGGCGTCGTTGGCGTTGACGATCCTGATGATCCCGGTCATCGTGCGTTCGACCGAGGAGATGCTCAAGATCGTCCCGAACGATCTGCGGGAGGCGTCCTATGCGCTTGGGGTGCCGAAGTGGAAGACGATCCTGCGGATCGTGATCCCAACGGCCTTCGGCGGAATCGTCACCGGAATCATGCTGTCGATCGCTCGCGTCGCCGGTGAGACCGCGCCCCTGTTGCTCACCACGTTCCTGTCGCAGTCCATGAACGGGAACCTGATGGCCGGGCCGCAGGCGTCCATCCCGACCTTCGTGTGGGATCAGATCTCGTCGGGCACTCCGGCATCCATCGACCGGGCATGGGCAGGCGCACTTGTGCTGATCCTGGTTGTCGTCATCTTCTACGGACTCGCGCGGCTGGTGGCCAAGCTCACCGCGCCTGCGTCGGAATAGGAAAGGAAAGCAATGGCCAAGCGGATAGACATCGAGGATCTCGATATCTACTACGGCGACTTCAAGGCGGTCGAGGGGGTCAACCTCGCGATCGAGCCCAAGTCGGTCACGGCCTTCATCGGTCCGTCCGGATGCGGCAAGTCCACCGTGCTGCGCAGCATCAACCGCCTGCACGAGGTGATCCCCGGCGCCTACACCGAGGGCAAAGTCCTACTTGAGGGCGACGACATCTATGCCCCCGACGTGGATCCGGTGAACATCCGGGGCCTGATCGGCATGGTCTTCCAGCGGCCGAACCCCTTCCCCACGATGTCGATCTACGACAACGTGGTGGCGGGCCTGAAACTCGACAGGTCGAAGGCCAAGGGCAAGAGCCTCGACGACGTCGTGGAGAAGTCGCTGCGCGGTGCCAACCTGTGGGAAGAGGTGAAGGACCGGTTGGCGAAGCCGGGGGCCGGTCTGTCCGGTGGTCAGCAGCAGCGGTTGTGCATCGCCCGGGCGATCGCCGTGGAGCCGCAGGTCTTGCTCATGGATGAGCCGGCGTCTGCGCTGGACCCGATCTCCACTCTGGCGATCGAGGATCTGGTGCACGAGTTGAAGCGCAACTACACGATCGTGATCGTCACGCACAACATGCAGCAGGCGGCCCGGGTGTCCGACACCACCGCGTTCTTCAACCTCGCTGGGATCGGGCAGCCGGGCAAACTGGTGGAGTCCGGACCAACCGAGACGATCTTCACCTCGCCCAAGGAGCGGGCCACTGAGGACTACATCTCGGGTCGCTTCGGCTGATCGTTGTCGTCTGGGCACCCAGTCCGGTCCGACCCGCAGGTTGGGTGTCTGACGGTCAAGTCAGGTGTCGTCTGGGCACCCAGTCCGGTCCGACCCGCAGGTTGGGTGTCTGACGGTCAACTCAGGTGTCGTCTGGGCACCCGGTCCGGTCCGGCCCGCGGGTTGGGTGTCTGACGGTCAACGGCGGCGATTGTGACGAAGGTGCGGACCTTCTCATCTGGTTTGTCACGAAGTTGCTGGGTCGAGACCCGGCGCGGCCAGCACCTTCGTGACAAACCGGGGGGATGGGGTGGCAACTTCGTCACAATGGCGCAGGGGACCGCGTCTACGATCGAATCGTGATCACCCACGTCGTCATGATGAAGATGCACGATTCCGCCGATCGGCTCGAGGCCGCCACCCGTCTACGCGACATGGCGGGGAAGATCCCGGAATTGCTGTCGGTGGAGGTGCTGATCGACGACCTCGGCCGGCCTGGTGCGTTCGATCTCGTCCTGCGCTCGACGCACACCGATGAGGCCGGACTGCACGCCTACGTCGAGCATCCCGTCCACCAGGAACTGCTCGAGTGGTTGGGTCCTCGCCTCGCCGATCGCGCTGTGGTGGACGCGCGATGACCATCACCATCGTCGAGGTGGGTCCGCGCGACGGCCTGCAGAACGAGGCAGTTGTGGTGGACACCCACACCAAGGTCGAGTTCATCAACCGCTGCGTGGCCGCCGGCGTGCAGCGCATCGAGGCGGCGAGTTTCGTCAACCCCAAGCGGGTGCCGCAGATGGCCGACGGTGAGGCGGTGCTCGAGCGACTCACACCCGACGCGGCGTCGTACATCGGGCTGGTGCTCAACGAGCGGGGCTTCGACCGGGCTGTGAACACCCAGGTGGACGAGGTCAACCTGGTCGTGATGGTGACCGACACCTTCTCGCAGAAGAACCAGGGGATGACCACGCAGGAGGCCATGGCGGCAGTGGCTGCCATCGCTCCGCGCGCCAAGCAAGCCGGCCTGCCCGTGAGTGTCACGCTGTCCGCGTCGTTCGGCTGTCCCTACGAAGGCGAGGTGGCGGTTTCCCGGCTGGTGGATGTGGCCACGCAGGTCGCCGATGCGGGCATCGACGAACTCGCGATCGCCGACACGATCGGCGTGGCCGTGCCGCGTGATGTGCAGCGACGACTGTCCGCGGTGGCCGACGCGGTGGATGTCCCACTGCGCGTTCATGTGCACAACACCCGCAACACCGGTTACGCCAGCGCCTTGGCCGCCGCGGACGCCGGGGTGACGGTGCTCGACGCGTCCCTCGGCGGCATCGGTGGGTGCCCGTTCGCCCCCCGCGCCACGGGCAACATCGCCACCGAAGACCTCGTGTTCGCGCTGGAGCGCTCCGGCTACGACACCGGCCTGGACCTCGACGCGCTGTGTCTGGCCAGCGAGTGGCTCGGCGAGCGGTTGGGGCGGCCCACCCCAGGACTCGTGGCCAAGGCCGGGGGTTTCCCGCCAGCGTGACCGACCCGCGCCAGAGTGCGGCGGTGAATGACCGCGTCTACGTCCTGGAACTGGATGGGATGGAGCAGTCGGCGGTCGATCTGGACGATCCGACCCATCTGGTGTTCGACTACATGCGACGGATCGGCGATCTCATCGACGCCCTCCGGCCTTCACCACCGGCGTCCATCCGCGCCCTGCACGTCGGCGGCGCCGCGATGAGCCTCCCGCGCTATGTGGCAGCGACCCGGCCGGGGTCGGCGCAGATCGTGCTCGAGCCGGACGAGATCCTCATCGCGCAGGTCAGGGTCGAGGCACCCCTGCCGCGGCGCAGCGGCATCAAGGTCCGTGCCACCGATGGCGCCGCCGGCATCCGCCAGGTCCGGGACGCCAGCCAGGATCTTGTGGTCCTGGACGCTTTCGACAACGCACAAGTGCCCACGGAGCTCACCTCGGCCGCCTTCGTGGGCGAGGTGAGCAGGGTGCTTGTGCCCGGCGGGGCTTTCGTGGCCAACCTGGTCGACCGGGCGCCCTTCGCCCGGGTCCGTTCCCTGGTGGCCGCCGGCCGCAGCCTGGGCCGCGTGGTGGTGGGCGCCGAGCCGCCCACCGTGAAGGGACGCCGGCCGGGCAACATCGTGGTGGCCTGCGGCGGCGTGCCGCGCGCCGCCTTCGGGTCGCCGTCCCCGCTGGAGTACCGCATCTTCGAAGGGAAGGCCGTCCGCGACACCTTCGGCGCATGAGTGGTGCCTCGCGGAGGTCAGCGCTCGATCTTCGCGCCCTTGCCGATGACGACCACCCCGCCGGCACTCACGGTGAAGCGCTCCTTGTCCCGTTCGAGGTCCACCCCGATCTGGGCGCCGTCCGGGATCTCCACGTACTTGTCGATGACCGCGCGCCGCAGGACCGCGTTCTTGCCCACGCGGACCCCGGGCATCAGCACCGAGCCCTCGACGAAGGCGCCTTCGGCCACCCGCACGTCGAAGGACAGCACGGACTGCCGCACGTGGCCCCCCGAGATGATCGAACCGGCGCCGACCATCGACTCGTGGGCGTTGCCGCCGAGGGCGAACTTCGCCGGTGGCAGGGGTGGGAGGTAGGTCAGGATCGGCCACTTGCGGTTGTAGAGGTTGAAGACCGGGTGCACGCTCACGAGGTCCATGTGGGCGTCGTGGTAGGCGTCCAGACTCCCCACGCCGCGCCAGTAGCCGCGGTCGCGATCTGTGACGCCGGGGACCTCGTTGTCGGAGAAGTCATAGACGTGGGCCAAGCCCTGCGCGGTGAGCATCGGGATGATGTTCCCACCCATGTCGTGCACGGAACCCTCGTCGCCCGCGTCGATCTTCAGCGCTTCGACCAGCACGTCGGTGGTGAAGATGTAGTTGCCCATCGACACGTACGACTCGTTGGGGCTGTCGGGGATGCCGGGCGGATCCGCTGGCTTCTCATGGAACGCCGTGATCCGCTGGCCTGTGACATCGGTCTCGATCACGCCGAACGGTGACGCTTCGGCGCGGGGCATCCGGATCCCGGCCACGGTCACGCCGGCGCCGGAGTCCATGTGCTGGTCGAGCATCTGCCACGGGTCCATGCGGTAGATGTGGTCGGCGCCGAACACCGCGACGTAGTCGGGCCGTTCGTCGTACACGAGGTTCAGGGACTGGTAGATGGCATCGGCCGACCCCATGTACCAGCGCGGGCCGAGTCGCTGCTGGGCCGGGACCGGCGTCACGTAGTCACCCATCAGGTTCGACATCCGCCACGTGGTCGTGATGTGCCGGTCCAGGGAGTGGGACTTGTACTGCGTCAGCACACAGATGCGGGAGAAACCGCCGTTGACCAGGTTCGAGAGGACGAAGTCGATCATCCGGTAGGCGCCGCCGAAGGGGACGGCCGGTTTCGCCCGGTCCGCGGTCAGAGGCATCAACCTCTTACCTTCGCCGCCGGCCAGGACAATACCGAGAACGCTTGGACCTTCTCTCACATGCATCACGTTAGACAATCCCCATAGCCTTAGGCCGTGCGAACCGCGATTCTTACCAGGGAATGGCCCCCCTACATCTACGGCGGCGCAGGCGTTCATGTGGAGCACCTGGTCCCGGAACTGCGCAAGATCATCGACGTCGACGTCCATTGCTTCGGAAAACCCCGCTCCGACGCCGAGGCCCACCCGGTGCCGGACTACCTTCGTGATGCCAACGCGGCCCTACAGACCCTGGGTGTGGACCTCGGCATGGCCGAGACCGTCGCCGGCTGCGACGTCGCCCACTCCCACACCTGGTACGCCAATCTCGGGGGCCACCTGTCGGGCCTGCTGCACGACATCCCGCACGTGATCACGGCGCACTCGTTGGAGCCCCGCCGGCCGTGGAAGCGCGAGCAGCTCGGGGGCGGCTACGCCATCTCCTCCTGGGTGGAGAACACCGCGTACGCCAACGCCGACGCCATCATCGCCGTGAGTGCGGGTATGCGTGAGGACGTCCTCGACTGCTATCCGTTCGTGGACCCCGAACGCGTGCACGTGGTGCACAACGGCATCGACACGCAGGCCTACCGCAAGGTGGAAGAGGTCGACGCGCTGGTGAACCACGGAGTGGATCCGGACCGGCCCTACGTGTTGTTCGTCGGGCGGATCACGCGGCAGAAGGGCATCGCACACCTGTTGAGGGCCGCCCAGCAGTTCGACGACTCCGTTCCGTTGGTGTTGTGCGCGGCCTCGCCGGACACCCCGGAACTCGGCGCGGAGGTGTCCGCGGCCATCGATGCCCTGCGCGAACAGCGCCCGGACGTGCATTGGCTCAATGGTCACCTCGATCGTTCGGATGTCCGGCAGTTGCTCAGCCACGCCTTGGTTTTCGCATGCCCGAGCGTGTACGAGCCGCTGGGGATCGTCAATCTCGAGGCCATGGGGTGTGAGGCGCCGGTGGTGGCAAGTGACGTGGGGGGTATCCCGGAGGTGGTCGTGGACGGCCAGACGGGCCTGCTCGTCCACTACGACGCCGATGACACCGTGCAGTTCGAGGCCGACTTCGCCACTGCCATCAACGAGGTCGTTGCGGACCCGTCGCGCGCACAGGCGATGGGCCGGGCCGGCCGCGAACGCGCCATCGAGGACTTCGGCTGGGACGCGATCGCCGCCAAGACCGTGGAGGTCTACCGCACCGCACAGGCGGTGCACGGGGGCTGAGTCTCAGCCGCGCAACCCCGGGAGGCTGAACCCGGACTGGATGATCAGGCACCAGGCCTCGTCCGGAGGCACCTGCGGGCTCGTGCGCACCGTGACCTCTGGGAGGTCCGCGAACTCCTGCCCGTGTTCCTCTGCGACCAGCACATATCGTCGCGCCGTCGGGGCCGATGCCGACCAGGACCTCGGGACCCGCTCGAAGTCGGGCTGCACGGGCAGTTGCACCTCGAGAGCAGCGCTCTGCACGTGCTCATGTGTCAGCGCTGAGGCGTCCCGGGCGGCGGTGGTCCGGCTGCGTTCAAACTCTTCGCTGTGCCGGGCGGCGATGACTTCCCGAAGGCGGTCCGCCGCGACGCTCTTCGCCGCTTCTGTCAGATCCGCTTGGCTCTGCGCGCGGGCCTTCGCCCCCCGCCAGCGACCGAAACCGGAGCGCTGCACCTGACGCAGGTGCTCAGCCACGATCGCGTCGAATTCCGGGGTCTGTCCGGACGGCGGCAGGTTCGCCAGGCCGTTCAGATCTCCGATCGCCGTGCGGAAGTTCTCGACGGACCGCAGGACGAGGTCGGCGGAGTCGCCGCCGATGCGATCGATCGCCTTGCCGAGGTTCTGGATCTCGGGTAGGTCGTCCAACTGTGAGCGGATCCCGGCTTCATCCACGGCGACGTCGGCAGGCGCGGTCAGCGGCACCACGTCGACCGCCAGGACCGACCAGCGCAGGCAGCGTTCGTTGTTGTCCGTGAGGTCGCTCAGCGGTGTCGTGGGGGTCTGGCTGCGCAGCACCCACCATGCGGCGGCGGTGGCCACGACGTCCTGGTCCGGGCCGATCCACAGGGCTCCGGCCAGGGTCTGCGGTGCGACGTGCTGGTCCCATTCGTCGATCGCGTCGCTGAGCTGACCGGTCACGATCACGTGACTGGTGCGGGAGGCGGGGATGCCGCTCACCAGCGCGATATCGGCCTCGCCGGAAGTGACCTCCGCGCCGAGTCGGCCGGCGAGCACCTCGGCCGAGGCGCTGTTCGCGGTGTCCGCGCAGATGCGCACGTTCGACATGGGCGCCAGATTATCGGCTGGCTCGGTGCCTGCGCCCGCGGTTCAGCGGCGACGGTGCGGCGAAGGATTGAGGCCGCCGAGTTGTGACAGTTCGCGCAGGAGGTCCGCCGGGTCGTCGAACTCGTCATCTGCCGCAGGGGTGGTCGCAGGCGGTGGCGGTACGGGGGCTGGAGCGGTCGTCGGCTCGTGGTGTTCTGCCGGTGGCCACGGGGCCGGACGCGCAGTGGCCGGCGGCAGGTGGGTCTCGGGTACCGCGACGAGTCCGGCCGCGAGCAGACCTTCGAGGATCGAGGCCGCCTCCAGCAGCGAGAACCCCGCCTGGTCCGCGATGGACCGCAGGCTGCGGTGGCCGTCGACGCGGCACAGGACGGCCCAATCCGTCGGCCGCAGGGCTGTGTCCCGCGCGCCGAGGCAGTCATCGCACAGGCTCGGCACACAGTCCGGGCCGCCGATGCGGCGCACGACCCGCTGCCACTGGTTCACGCGGTCGGCGGCGGCGGACAGAACATCCTCGACGTGGGGTCCGGCTGGGGGCAGGCTGTCCTCGGCGGCAGGCGTGAACGTGCATTCCGCGTCACTCCACCTGAGCATCGATGCCACGTCGTCACACAACTGACCCCACGCCACGGCCTCGACATCCTGACGCTGCACCATGCCCATGCGGACCAGTACGTCGCCGAGTCGCATGTGGGGGTGCTGCTGCTGGGCGGCCAGTGCGGCGCCGAGGTGGGTCAGGCTCAACGCCCCGCCGCTGACCAGGCGCATGCCCAGCGCGGGGCGGGAGGCAGAGTGTTCAACGGTGCAGATCCGGCCGTCACGGAACAGGATGTGCCCGGTCGCGCCCGGACCGGCGATGCGCAGCGAACCCGTGGCCCGGTTGGCGGCCAGAGAGCGCAGTTCGACGGCGACATCCATACCGTCCTTTCGGCGTCCTGGACCCGCGAGTTGAGTCCGGCACCCCGGAGGCCGTAGAGATGGTGCCCATTGCCGGCGCGGGCGTACAGTGATCAGGTGTCTTTGGCCAAACCGCAGGGAAAGCGGGCACTCGACCGGATCCTCGATGAACGCTACGTGGCGGATCTGACCGAGATCCCCTTGTCGGATCTGCGGGAGCGCCGTGTGCGCGCCGACCACGAGGAGGCCTGGCTGTCCTACATTCGCCGGATGTTGCATGGCCGTATGGACATCCTCGAGGCCAACCGCGCGATGCGCCGGGAGGGCGGAGAATCCGGTGGCGGTCTGGACATCGACGCCCTGGTCGCCTCGCTGACGACCAAGATGGGCCCTGGTACCCAGGCCCCGGGGCCGGATGTGGTCGATTCACCCGGCGGTGGACGCCGCGCTGTGGAGCGGTTGATCGCCCGGGCCGGGCTCGAGGAGTACACCACGATGTCCGACGAGGAACTCGACGCCCGCATAGAGGAACTGCAGGAGACCGAGCGTGAGGTGTCCGCGGTCAGACAGCGTGTCCACGAGGTTCAGGGCATGCTGACCGCCGAGTTGGCCCGCAGGTACCGCGAAGGCGAGGCGACTGCCGAGGACGCGCTCAAAGGGACCCGGTGAGCCCAGCCCCGGTGCTCGTCGAGGTACGGCGGGCGGGGATGGTCGAGTCCGTGCACCGTGGCCACGTCGTGGTGGTCGATGCGTCCGGCGAGATCGTTGCGTCGCTCGGAGATCCCGACGAGGTCATATACCCACGGTCGGCGGTCAAGCCGCTACAGGCGGCGGCCATGCTGGAGGCCGGGCTGGACCTGCACGGTTCGGACGTCGCGCTGGCGGCGGCGTCCCACTCGGGAGAGTCGTTCCATGTGGCAGGGGTACGCGACGTCCTGGCCGGGTGCGGTCTGGGTGAAGGCGACCTGCTCTGCCCCCCGGACCTGCCCTACGGGGAGGAGGCCAGGATTGCGCACCTGGCCGCGGGTGGCGGGCCCGAACGTGTGCTGATGAACTGCTCGGGCAAGCATGCAGCGATGTTGCGCACCTGTGTGCGCAACCACTGGCCCCTGCAGTCCTACCTCGATCCGGAGCACCCGCTGCAGGCGCACATCCACGACCGTGTGTCGCAGTGGGCGGGCGTCGGCGCCGGCCCGACCAGCGTCGATGGCTGTGGCGCGCCACTGTGGGGGTTGCCGATCGCGGCGCTGGCCAGGGCGATGGTGGCCCTGCCGCGCGCGGAGTCCGGGCAGCAGGTCATGGCGGCGATGCGGCATTTCCCGGAGTACAGCGGTGGCACGACCCGGGACGTGACACACCTGATGCGGGGGGTTCCGGGATTGGTGGCCAAGGACGGCGCGGAGGCCGTGCAGGCCATGGTGGTGCAGGCTCCGGTCGGCACGTTCGGAATCGCGGTGAAGATCGTCGACGGCGGACAGCGTGCGCGGCCGATGGTGGCGGCATCGGTCCTATCCGCCCTCGGCATGCGGTCGCCGGTGATCACCGAGCACATGTCGACGGCTGTGCTCGGGGGAGGACGCCCGGTCGGGGAGATGGTGCCGGCCCCGGTGCTTGCTGACCTGGCTGTGTGATCTGCGCCGCATTAGGGCGCAGCGCTTGCTGAGTGCTTGCAATTGCAAGCACAACGTGTGCACCCTAGATGTATGGCTCGGATCGACATGGCGAGTGTGGGTGAATACATCCGCGAGCAGCGATCTGCGGCGCAGTTGTCCCTGCGACAGCTGTCCCAGGCTGCCGGGGTGTCCAACCCCTACCTCAGTCAGGTCGAACGGGGTCTTCGCAAACCCAGCGCCGAGATACTGGCGCAGATTGCGAAGGCACTTCAGATCTCCGCGGAGTCCCTGTACGTACGTGCGGGAATCCTCGAGCCTCGGCAAGGGGATCCGTCGGTGACGGCGGCTCTGGCCAGTGACCCGACGCTGACCGATCGACAGCGTCAGTCGCTCCTGGAGATCTACGCGGCGTTCCAATCCGAGAACGACGCACACCGCGGGACGGACGCGCAGCGTCCGGCTGCCGAAACCCGGCGATCCGCACCTTCCCGAAAGGACAACTGATGGCTACCACAGCCAAGACCACCGCGAAGAAGACGCCGGCCAAGAAGGCTCCGGCGAAGACCACCGCCAAGAAGGCTCCGGCGAAGAAGGCTCCGGCGAAGACGACCGCCAAGAAGGTCTCCACTGCTGCCAAGAAGGCTCCGGCGAAGGCCGCTGCCGCCGTGAAGCCGACCAAGGCCCAGACCCCGGTTGCCAAGGCGACCGAGGCCGTGAAGCCGGCCATCGAGCGCGCCACCGAGGCCGTGAAGCCGGCCGTCGAGCGTGCCACTGAGGCCAAGGACCAGTTCGTGGCGCTGCTGCCGTTCGAGCTGCCCAAGTTCGAGCTGCCGTTCGAGCTGCCCAAGATCGAGCTGCCCACCCTCTCCGAGGTGCAGGAGCGCGCCGAGCACATCGTCGTCGACCTGCGTGAGCGCTACGACGCCTCTTCGGCCGACCTGCGCAAGCAGTACGAGACCGCCGTCGAGAAGGTGCGCGCCACCATCGGCCGGTAACGACCTGCAGCGAAGGGCCCTCCGGGAACGGGGGGCCCTTTCGCGTGTACGAAACTGGTTGGCGCAGGGTCGCCCGCAACCAGTTTCGGACGGATTAATGCCCCAGAAGTGCCCAAAGCGGGCGGCAGAGCGTACGCAACTGGTTGGGTGATCCACGGTGCCAACCAGTTCCGTACGCCGAGTCAGCCCACCCGTCCCCACGGCACGGTGAACTCGCCCAGCCGCCATCGGGTCCTGCCGTCGCGGACACCCCAGTCGTCGCGCAGTGCGTCGGCCATGGCGATCCACCGCTGTCGGGCTCCCCACCGGGGTGCTGCGTCCCATGCTCGGTCCATGTCCGTGAGCAGCCTGTGGATCGGTTGTCCCGGGACGTTGCTGTGGATCAGGGCTTTGGGTAGTCGAGCGGCCACCTGGCTGGGCCGCTCCAGATCGGCCAGGCGGCACGAGACCGTGAGCCATTGTGGGCCGCTCTCGTCGATGCTGATGAGCGCGGCGAGTCGGCCCTGTTCATCGCAGGTGCCGTCGATCAGCCAGCCGCCGGGCGCCAACCGTGACCGCATGCGGTCCCAGGCGTGCTCGACGTCATTGAGCGGGTACTGACGCAAGACGTTGGCCGCGCGGATGAGCAGCGGGCGCCGGTCGGTCGGGATCTCGAAGCCCCCGTGGATCGCCGTGATGGTGCCCTGGGCCGCCTCCACGCGGGTGCGGTCGATCTCCACTCCGACCACCTCGACGTGCGGGTTGATCGCGGCGAGGCTGCCTCGCCACTGGACCGTGGTGGCCGGATGTGCACCGAAACCGAGGTCCACGGCCAAGGGCACGCGGGCACCTCGTACCTCTCGACCAGCCAGATGTGCGATCCAGCGATCGAAGCGGCGTAGCCGGTTCGGAGCCGTCGTGCCGCGGGTGACCTGACCGACTGCGCGGCTCATCGACTCCCGGTGATCTCGCGGACCTTCGGCCGCACGTCCACCAAGTAGAACATCGCGACGATGACACCGACGATGCCCAGGAAGTGCACGGCGCCGAAGACGAAGATCACCCCTGCGGCGATGGCCAGGAAGATCAGCCAGGCCGTCTTCGACTGCCGCTCGACGGCCGGGAAGGCTGCGGTCGGGCGGCGCACGGCGTCCACGAGGGCGAACAGGGTCATACCCAGGAAGAAGATGTTGGCGACCCAGGTCACGAACGCAATCACATCTCCAGGGTACGGTCTGATCGCCATCGGCGCCGATGCGCCACACCTGCGCGCTCGTGGGCGATCCAGCGTGCAACCATCCGCACAGCCAGCAGGACCTCCCCGATGACGGTGAATGCGCGGGCCGTCACGTCCACCTCCAGCACCGACGCGATGGCGTTGATGACGTACCCGGCGCCGGCCAGCACCACCAGTGTCCCGATGGGACTGGGAGCCACCCGGAGCCCTTCACGGGGACCCCAGGGCGATCAGGGAGGCGATTGTCGGGTTGGCGCTTCGGTCAGGTCGATGGTGCTCATCGGTCCTCCTGCGGGATCGAAACGACGACTTTGCCGCGCGCCCGGCCGGACGCGACGTGGTCCACGGCCAGGGGAGCCTCGGGAAGGTCGAAGGTCCGCTCGACGGCCGGGGACACCTCGCCGGTGCCGGTCATGTCCACCAGTCGCTGCAGGTCGTCACCGCTCTCGGTCGCGATCATCATGCGGAGGCGTTGCGACACGAAGGGCGACAACGCCGCGGCCCTGAGGTGCTGTCCGAACCCGCCGGTGACGGCACCGCCACCTTCGCCGCCGATCATCACTGCGGTCCCGTTGGGGGCGGTCATCTCGCGCAGGCGGGCGATCGACGGCCGGCCTGCGATGTTGATCACGACGTCGTAGCGGGTCGTGTCCCGTGCGAGATCGTCGCTGCGGTAGTCGAGCACCCGGTCGGCACCGAGGGACGTCACCAGGTCGGCCTTCGATGCGCTGCACACGCCGGTGACGTGCGCGCCCGCGGCTCGGGCCATCTGCACGGCGAACGATCCGACGCCGCCGGAGGCGCCCAGGATCAGGACCCGTTGACCCCTCTCGACCTTGGCGACGTCGTGAACGGCCTGCATGGCGGTCAGCCCCGACGTGGGTAGGGCGGCCGCCTTCTCGACACTGAGGCCATCGGGCCGATGGACGAGCTTGGACGGTTTCGCGATCGCATACTGCGCGAACGCGCTGGCCCCGATCCCGAGGACCTCGTCACCGACGCCGAAGCCGGTCACCTCGTCGCCGATGGCGACCACGACTCCCGCCAGATCCCGGCCGGGAGTCGCACGCCGTGGCCGACGCAATCCGGTACCGAGGCGCATGACGTACGGTTCGCCGACCATCAGGTGCCAGGTGCCGCGATCCACACCTGCCGCCGATACGGAGACCAGGACCTCGTCGGCTGCCATCCGGGGTACCGGGACGGTTGCGATCCGACTCACCCCGACCGTTCCGTACCCGTCCTGCACAATCGCCTGCATGGCCGCCGGAAGAACCATCCTCGTCTGACTCATCTGTCCACCTCCCGAACTGTACTTAGTACAACGTACTTAGTACAGTAACCAGGTACGCTGAAATCCGACAACCCCCGGGAGGAGGCGCCATGGCCAAGCGGTCCCCGCTGACCCGGGCACGGATCCTCGCCGCCGCGACGGCGGTCGCCGACGCCAAGGGGTTGTCCGCGCTGACCATGCGGGCGTTGGCCGACGATCTGGGTACCGCGCCGATGGCGGTGTATCACCACCTGGCCGGCAAGGAGGAGATCCTCGACGGACTGGTCGAGAAGATCTTCGAGGAGATCGACGATCCGGTCCCTGGCGGTCCCTGGCGCGAGGAGATCACTCGACGGTGTACATCGGCGCGGGCAGTCCTGCACGAACACCCGTGGGCCGTGAGTGTCATGGAGTCGCGGGTGAGTCCGGGGCCGAACAACCTGCGTCATCACGACGCGGTCATCGGAACCTTCCGGCGCGCCGGATTCTCCGTCACCTTGACCGCACATGCCTACGCCCTCATCGACAGCTACGTGTACGGGTTCGCGGTGCAGGAGGCGATGCTCCCGGTCGACGGGGGCGGTATCGGTGAGCTGGCGTCGGACATCATGGGCACCCTCCCAGCCGACGAGTACCCCCACTTCGCCGAACTAGTCGTGGAACACGTGGTGCGGCCGGGATACGACTTCGGCGATGAGTTCGACTTCGGACTCAACCTGGTCCTCGACGGGTTGGAGGCCGCCCTGGATCGGCAGGGCTTGAGCCCGGGCATGACAAAGGGCCGGGAGGTTTCCCACCCGGCCCCTTGAACTGAGGTCGTCGATCAGGACAACGGCACGACGGTGTCCGCCTGCGCGCCCTTCGGTCCCTGCACGATCGTGAACTCGACTCGCTGGCCTTCCTGAAGCGACTTGTAGCCATCGGTCTGGATGGCGCTCCAGTGGACGAAGACGTCGCCTTCCTGGTCGTCCAGGGAGAGGAAGCCGTAGCCCTTCTCGGCGTTGAACCACTTCACGGTTCCGCTGACACTGCTCATGTGTTGTGTTG
>Ga0116151_10000860_pt1 | contig 28219 bp, 30 predicted proteins | sample AD_UKC117_MetaG_FD_89893 | JGI IMG/M metagenome (GOLD analysis project Ga0116151, IMG submission 89893) | Active sludge microbial communities of municipal wastewater-treating anaerobic digesters from Hong Kong - AD_UKC117_MetaG | ecosystem: Engineered > Bioreactor > Anaerobic > Digestate... | reverse complement strand
GTGACTTTAATGGATGATTCAGGCCTGGACTCACCTCTTGAAAGTTCAACATAATTCCTCAGGAAAATTTTATTTCCCTTCGTCTCCGAAAGCCATTTCATTTTGTACAGGTCTTCTTCAGCCCGTTCTTTATTTTCGTGTTTTGCAGTGATGGTAAGCTCCAGCACGATGCTGTTTTGGGCATGCGTTGTGCAAATTATATCCGCATGTTCGGCATTGATTATCAAACTTTGGCCATCAGCCCAGGCCAGGTTTTTTGTAACCTTTTTACTCAATACCTGCACTTTTACCTGTGCTTTTACTGCTATTCCAAACAGCAGAAGCACTAAGATGATCCATGGTATTTTTATTGTTCTTTTCATGGCTTAATTCACAAGGGTTATCATTTGAGTGATGATGTCGGTCCGTTCCAATTCGATTTTTGTAAGCATCACCGCCAGGTCGGGGTCATCATCATAAGGGTTCATGCGCTTTAAAATATCCTCTTTCGACTGCTCCAGGAAATTAAGTTCCTGCTCCATCTTTTTAAACTCAGGGGATTCACAAGCTGCCGGTTTTTCACGACAAATCACAGCCAGGGCTTCTGATACCAATCCATCATCCTGCTGCCACTGATCCAAATCCTGTGTTTCTGTCCATTCTTCCGAATAGGTTATTTGAGCTGTCTTGCGCCAATTGGAAAAATAAACAATCAATCCGATCAATAGAATTGATGCGGCAGCTAAAGATAATCGGGTCCAGAGATGCAAAACCCTGGATTTTGATTTTTGGTTTAGTTGTTTTTCAATGCTGTTCCAAATCCTTTCAGGTGGGTTAAATTCCTGAAGTTTACCGGATGTTTCACTTATATCTAATTGTTGTTCAATCTGATCCCAGATAAATTCAGGAGGTTCAATTTCACCAAGTTTGCCGGCCAGGACTTTTTTATTCATCGTTTCCTCCAGTTGCTCCCAGCTACTTTCATCCGGTGAATAAATTCTTAAACGCCCCAGTGCTTTTTGCAATATGCCGCGGTTTATCTCCATTAGCTCTTAATTTTAAGTTTAGCTATAAGCATTCGTTTGGCTTTAAAAAGCTGAGTCTTGGAGGTGTTTACCGAAATATCCAGCATTGTTGCAATTTCATTGTGCTTAAAACCTTCAATTTCATACAAGGTGAAAATGGAGCGGTAACCATCAGGCAGGTTGGAAATGGCGGTTTCCAGCCTTTGTGCGTCTATTTCCGCTCCCCAGTCGATAACCACGGCTTGCTGGGTTTCAGGTATCTCATCAAAGGAAATGCGATTTTTGATCTTTCGTAATGCTGCCCGCGCCATGATGGTATGTACCCAGGTTCCCAGTTTCGATTCGCCGTTAAATGAGGGGAGGCTTTCAAATACTTGTAAAAAACCTTCCTGCAGCACATCGTTGGCATCTTCAAAATTGTTGGTGATCCGGTAGGCAAGGGTATACATTTTCGTTTTATATTGATCATACAAAGCCTTCTGTGCAATCCTGTCGTTTTTCAGACAGCCATTTATTATTTGTTCTTCGGATAAACTGGGCATCATTTCGGCCTTGTCTTTTTTAGGTTAGTGATCAATCATTGAAATATGGTTGTCCGGACCGTCTGTTTTTTTTGAAATTATTTTAAAATAGAGAATTAGCTAATTTATTAAATTAGCCGTATGCGATCCTAATTATAAACTCTAATTTGCATTTTTTTATCTTTACAAGCTCAGATTTGAAGTTGTGATAAATATGTCATTATGCGCATCCTCCTAACCGGTGGTACCGGGTATATTGCCAAACGACTGTTGCCTGTTTTGTTAAAAGAGGGCCATGAAGTTATTTGTTGCGTGCGCGATAGCCGGCGTTATCACACCAATGGCATATATACTGAAAGTTGCTGCATGATCGAAGTGGATTTTCTGAAGGAAGAGGAGCTTTACAAAATTCCTGAGGACATTGATGTGGCGTATTATTTTATCCATTCGATGACAGGGACTATACGCGATTTTGATGTACTTGAGGAATGGGCTGCAACAAATTTTAAAAACCGGATGGATCAGACCAACGTGAAACAGGTTATTTATTTAAGTGGAATAGCAAACGAAAAAGTATTGTCAAAACATCTCCGGTCGCGATTGCATGTTGAAAATATACTTTCTTTGGGTAAATATCATCTAACAACTTTACGTGCTGGTATTATTGTGGGCTCGGGCAGTGCCTCCTTTGAAATCATCCGCGACCTGGTGGAAAAGTTGCCTTTAATGATTGCACCCCGCTGGCTCGAAACACGATCGCAGCCAATCTCAATAAGAAATGTAATCCAGTTTTTAAATAAGGTTTTGCTCAATCCCAAAACCTTTGATCAAAGTTTTGATATAGGAGGCCCGGAAATACTCACATACAAAGAAATGTTGCTTCAATATGCGAAGGTGAGACGCTTGAAACGGTTTATAATTACCGTTCCGTTACTTCCTCCGAGACTTTCTTCATACTGGCTTTATTTTGTTACTTCAACTTCCTATAAACTTGCCCGAAATCTTGTTGACAGCATGAAAGTGGAGGTAATATGCAAACCTAATAATTTGAATAATTGGCTAAATATTGAGCTATTAACCTATGAGCAATCTATTTTGCTGGCATTTGACACGATCGCCCAGCATCATGTTTTATCCAGCTGGACCGATGCTATGTCGAGCGAAATACTTAAAGAGGGTTTATCCCGCAGAATAGATGTTCCGGTTTATGGTTGTTTGAAAGATGAGCGACAACGGCGGGTAAAAGATGAGCCTGAAACTTTACGGCGGATATGGTCGCTGGGAGGTGAAAAGGGCTGGTTATATGCCAACTGGCTGTGGGAACTCCGCGGAATGATGGATAAAATGGTTGGTGGGGTTGGCCTGCGGCGTGGCCGTCGTGATTCGGATGACCTTGAAGTAGGGGAGTCACTTGATTTTTGGCGGGTTGTTTATGCCAATAAAGAGCGAAAACGATTGCTCCTTTATGCCGAAATGAAGATACCTGGTGAAGCCTGGCTCGAATTTAAAATTGAAGATGGTATTTTGTATCAAACTGCTACGTTACGGCCATTGGGCATCTGGGGCCGGTTATACTGGTTTATGGTTTTGCCTTTTCATGGAATTGTTTTTAATGGGTTGATAAAAAGATTAAGCCAATAGTGTGAATATTGATAAATAAAATTGTTGATTAATCCTGGATCTCAAATTTCACATACATCGTAGCCTCAATTTCAATTTTTGTAAACTGAACATTTTTATTACCAATCATGGTTTTGTTTTGGTTATAATAAAGTATTTCATTGGCATCATATTCACTTTCCATTAAATAAATTGATTTGTTACGGTAGAAATCATCATATCCGTAAAATCTGTTTTCCTTGGGAATAATAGCATTAACCTTCAGGGCAGTTCCCGGTTGTTGTCCGATGGCTGCAAGCAGATACTGCGCCTTTTCATGAGCTGCTTTAATTGCTTCTATTTCAACTTCCTTTTTAAAGTCTACTATTTTTGAGTGAGTCACTTTTGAAATGAAAGCGTTATCTACATTCAGTTCGTCCAGTTTGTTGAACACCTTCACTACCTCCTCAGCGTTTTTAACTTTAAGGGTATATTCACTTTGGGCTACCACATCTTTTTTATTCCATTTAATCCGGATATAATCAGCTGTTGCATTGCTCACGTCAAGATCATCAAGCGGTATTTGAATTTCGGTGAGTGCTTTTTGAAGATCATTAAGTTGCATTTCAATAGTGTATTTTTCACGGCCCTGATCCCTTTCTTTCAAAATAATGGTAATATAAATTTCGTCGGGCACAACTTTTTTGATTGCATGTCCGGTTACTTCAATGTAAGGCTTTTCATTGGTAGATTCAGGTGTTTGCGAAAGTGCGAAAAGGGGGAAAATAATGGCAAGCAAAATAATAGGGTACTTTTTCATGGGTATTGATATTAATTAATGAATTATTGAGAAAGGATAACGAAAGAATGATAAATTTCTGATTTGATATAAATAAAAAAGTCACTGATGATCCGGAAATAAATAAGGCCGGGCATTCGCCCGGCCTTAACTTATAATTTGATTTTTACAATTAAATCCTAGTTATGTCCTGTTCCCCTTGCTACAAACACTGCCAGCAGTGGGATGATCGAAATAAGCAGTAGCTCAATTCTGATAAACATCAATGTTCCTTTTACCATTTTTTCGCTGATTTCGGGTGTTTGGCCATTCTTTACTTGTTTGCGCCACTTTAAAAAACGAATGGTGGGCCAAATTGACAGGATAGCCATGATCGCAAATAAGGTTAGTTTAGTATGGAAAAAAGGATTGCTCAGGTAGTATTCCGATCCTTTTCCGTAAACAAACCATCGCAGCAGTCCGGTTGCCAAAACAAGGATGGCGGCCAGGCCATAGATCATATCAATGGTTGCAAGTTGTTTGATCCGTGAACCATCAATTCCGGGTTTCAGTATTAAATGTTCAGATATGAGTGAGCCCATCAGGGTCATTATTCCAAGGAAATGCAAATAGGGAACTAAAATCTCCATTGTTTTTGTTTTGTCAGAACAACAATTCTATCGGGCCTTTGTTGAAACACCAACCAAATATTTTAAAGTATACCAAAATCACCTGATCATCGTTTGCCTTTTAACTTCCAAAATCATATATATGAAAAAACGAATTTTTTTTCTTGCTGTAATTGTAATTGTTTTTATTGGTTTTTTAATCCCGCAAAAATTTGTGATCCCTGTTAAGGGGGCTACTTCGGGCGACTGGAACCCGCAAAGTTACTGGGCATATCCCTGGGGGAAATCCATTACACACAAGGGTGTTGATATTTTTGCCCCGGAAGGTAAACCGGTTTTGTCAAGCACCAGGGGCCTTGTTGTATTTGCCGGTGAAAATGGGAGAGGTGGCAATTCAATTATGGTTTTAGGTCCCAAATGGCGAATTCATTATTATGCGCATCTTAGCAAATTTCATACGCATGTGGGAAGTATTGTGGCTTCAGGAGATATAATCGGGGAGGTTGGCAAAACCGGGAATGCTGCCAATACCCCGGCACATTTGCATTACTCTATCTTGACCCTGGTGCCTTATCCCTGGCGTGCCGACCGCGACCATCAGGGTTGGCGGAAGATGTTTTATCTGAATCCTATCACCTATTTGGATCAATATGGCTGTGTTGAAGTTGCCGAAGGGGATTAATGAAAAAACCGGTGTTCTGAATTCTCAAAACACCGGTCCTGAATTAAATGATCACCTTATTGTTTGAGGATTTTATGCGTAATAACCGATCCGTTTGAATGGATCCTGGCCATGTAAATCCCTTTATTCAGATTTGACAATTCAATTGTTTGGTTTGCAAGCCCATTCCCCTTAACTTGCAAAATTAGCCTGCCACTCATATCCAATATTTCAATGAATTTAATTGCAGCATTATTTGACGTTTCAATGGTACAATTCTCCAATACCGGATTGGGGTAAATATTTAACTTCTCGGCCCTGTTTGATGCAATTCCGGTATACAAAAATTCCATACATGCTGATGTATCAACGCAAGCGTGCTGTGTAACAACAACTGCATAATTGCCACTTGCAGATGGCGTAAACCAGGAGTTGGTTTCGCCGGTAATGGGCTCAAAATTGTCATCACAATCCACCCATTGGAAGGTCCCGTTATCAAAATTGCAATACAAGGTACCTTCCACTTCCATTACTTCCATATCCAGTTCACAATCCACAATATAGTGGCAAAGGAATGACTCGTCTCCAAATCCAGGGGCCTGCATGGGGGCACTACCGGTTGTAAAGTCGAAATTGGATTGACCGGCAAAGCTGCCACCCAGGATAATTCCATCATCATTTGCTTCCAGCGCGAGCCCTTCGCTCATGAGACTTCCGGTAAACGACCCGGCCCAGTAATATTCGCCCATCGGGGTGTATTTGGCGATGAACAGATCGTTGTTCATGGGTGTGGGAAGGTAAGCTGTATCCGGCCCCGGATCCATATCGCATGAATAGGAATTGATGGCTCCGGTTAGGAAAATGTTATTCTCATAATCCACCGTAATTCTTTCTGCTACTTCAGTCCCTGATCCGCCCATACTGCCAGCAAAAATAAGGTTTCCGGCCGGGTTAAATTTTACCAGGAACATGTCGACATGTTGGCTTACAGGCGCAAGCTGGTGTACCCCTGTTCCCGGATCGAAATCAATGATACCGTTAAAAATTCCGGTTAATATAACATTGCCATCGTGATCAAACTGAACATCCGTCCCTTTTTCACTGGCATTGGCCGAACCAAATCCAAAAGCGTACTGCAGGTTTGCATCGGTATCATAACGTGCCACAAAAATATCGTCATAACCATTGGAAACTAGCGAGGCAAACCCTATACCGGGATCAAAATCGGCAGTATTACTAAAGTAGCCGGTGATGCAAACATCGCCTGAAACTGGCTCAACCGAAAGCCCAAGTCCTTCATCAGTTATGTCCCCTCCAAAGTTATAGGCCCAAACTATTTCATTATTGGCATTATATTTTGCCATAAATGCATCAATATAGGTTGCTTGCACCAGGTACTCTCCAACCGGATCGGGATCAAAATCGATGATGCCTGCAAAGCGGCCAACCACATAACGATTTCCGGCATTGTCGATGGCCATATCTGTGATCAGGTCGGTACCGGTACTTCCAAATGAAATGGCAGATAAAAAGTTGCCTTGTGTATCGTAATTTGCAATAAAGCAGTCTTCACTACCATTTGAACCCAGGTAAAAACTCCCCGTTCCGGGATCAAAATCAGCGTTGCCGGTGAATACGCCGGCTACACAAATGCTTCCGTTTGGCGCCATTTCGATGGCAGTTCCGTAGTCGATATAGGAGGGGTTTCCGGCTTTGAATGCCCACTGAAGTAATCCGTTGGAAGCATATTTGGCAACATATATATCACCGTAGCTATCCGCCGAAAGATTAAAAACAGCGCCGGTTGGATCAAAGTCGGCCGGGGCAGAGTTAAACTTGCCGGTGGCATAAACAGGGCCATCCGGATCAACTGCGATATCGTTTACATATTCGTATTGGTTACCACCAAAATGCATGGCCCAGTCGAAATGTACCTGCGCGTGCAAAATGTTAATGAGCATGATGAGTGCTAATAAAGTAAAGGTGTTTTTTGTTTTCATAATTATCAGGATTAGTGATTGAATTAAAAATTTTGTTGGTTGTCGAGAAGCAAAATTAAGGGTCGGAACTGGTTTCCTTTTCAGGGGTTTGGGTGATTTTAAGTTCCCTGAAAACAATGATTTTACATGAATTGGATTTGGACGAAAATTCATGGAAAACCATGAAAGAACCTTTTGATTTATCTTTGATCTTTGCAATTGATGAAAAACAAGATCAGTCGAAATACCATTTTCATTTTTCTGTTTGGCCTGCTTAATTCATTTGCCAACGGGCAAACAGGCAGCCAGCGCATTGATAGTATCATGGGTCAAATGGCGGAGATCGAAAACGATAGTATCCGAATCCGAAACCTGTCGGATGTGGCATATTCATTTGAGAGTACTGAGCCCAACATCGCCATGAAACTTTATGATATAGCGATCGATCAAAGTCAAAAAAAGCAATTTGGTTTACTTGAAGGCCTGAATTACCGGTATAAAGGCTTGGTATATAAGGATCAATCAAATTACGATTCTGCTTTGCTGTATTTTAAGTTGGCTGATGAAAAAATGGATCATGGCCCGATAATCAACGAAAAAGCAAAGTTATACTTTGACATCGCGACAGTGTATCAACTTAAAGGAGATTTTGAGTCGGCAGCTTCCTATTATATCCAATCAATCCGGTTATTTGAAGAAACAGCTGGCCGCTTAGGAATCTCGCGGGCATCATCAAACCTGGGAGCTTTGTACCTGGAAATGGGGCTCGTGACCAATGCTATCTATTATGATTCTACTGCAGTTGCAATGGCAAAACAAATTCAGGATAGCAGTGGCCTGGCTTCGTCGCTTGTTAACCTTGGTATCGCAAAAGGAGCCGCCGGACAAAACACACAAGTGTTACCTCAATTTATGGAGGCCATGACCATTGCAGAGTCGCTTAATGATCAGTTCATCCTTTCGTATGTTTATTCAAATCTGGCTGATTATTACGGTAAGCAAAAAAACTTCAGCAAGGCCCTTGATTTCTCATCCCTCGCCCTGGAAATTGCAAGAACCCAAAACAACCTGGCCGAAATGAGTACTTTCCGGCATTTCAAGGGTTACTACCAAATGAAAACCGGGGATATATATGAAGGTATTGGGAATATGGAAGCAGCGCTGAAATCGAACCGTGAGCTCGGATTGGAAGAAGAGCGAATTGATTTGCTGATACACCTGGCTGAAGCTTATGAGGCTGTTGGAAATATTAAGAAAGCCCTGGACCTTACCCGTTCGGCTCATTTTTTAAACGATAGTATTTATAACCATAAAATGCAACAAACCGTGAATGAGCTGCGATTGAAATATGAAACTGAAAATAAGGAGCGCAGGATCATGCGGTTGGAGTTTAATCAGCAATTGCAGGAGCGAAGGAACAGGAACCTGGTATATTTCCTGGCAGGATTGGGACTTTTATTGATCCTCCTGGGATTCCTGGTTGTTTTTTATCGTCAAAAACTGAGGATAAGCAGGCTTTTAGCCAAACAAAATGAAGAAATAAACCAACGGAAAATTCAGGCATTGGAACAGGAAAAGACGATTCACTCAATGGATGCAATGATCAGAGGGCAGGAAGAGGAAAGAGCCCGAATTGCCAACGACCTGCACGATGGGTTAGGAAGTTTACTATCGACCATTCAAATGCATTTTAATAAAATTCAGGAGGAACTTAACAGCCTGCAAAAACTAAATGCACATTTAAAAGCATTCGAGATGCTGGATGATGCCTGCGTGGAGGTTCGGAAAATTTCGCATGATATGATGCCCGGTGCACTTGAAAAACTGGGACTTATGCCGGCATTGAACGACCTGGTAAACAATTTGAAATCAACCGGGAAAATGAATGTAGTGATGCAGGAATTTGGCGATAAGCAAAAGTTGGATAAAACGCAGGAGATGATGCTCTATCGCATTGTTCAGGAACTGATGAATAATGTTTCAAAGCATGCGCAAGCCAATGAACTGATCGTTCAATTTACCTGGCATGAAAACATGCTCAACCTGATTGTGGAAGATGACGGCAAGGGCTTTGATCAGGATAAAATTGAGGCTGGTCTTGGGTTGGAAAGCATTCAAAGGCGGGTTGATTACCTGAGAGGAAAACTTTATGTTGAGTCGGCTGTTGGAAAAGGAAGTACTTTCACCATGGATATTCCAATCAATAATTAAGAAGAGGTATGATCAGGGTTTATATAGCAGACGACCATCAACTTTTCATCGAAGGTATCAGTTCTATGCTGGATGGGCACCCGGCCGTTAAAATAATTGGTTCGGCTGCTAATGGAGATGAACTGATCCAGTTGGTCGAAAATAAAGCACCTGATGTAGTTTTGCTGGATGTGAACATGCCGGGCCGTGATGGGATTGCTACTTGTAAACACCTTTCAACTAATTTCCCCCACGTCCGCATTTTGGCCCTGAGCATGTATTCCGAAGCGAGTATTATCGCCAGCATGGTTGAGAACGGTGCTTTGGGATATATTCTTAAAAATGCTAAAAAAGATGAACTACTGCATGCCATTCAGGAGGTAAATAATGGAAATACCTATTACAGCACCGAAGCTTCACGCAACCTGATTGCTCATTGGATGAACGACCGAGGAATTGAAAAACCGGCAAAGAAAGAGCCCGATAAACCCAGGCTTACCCGCCGCGAAAAAGATGTACTTTACTGGATCATCCAGGAATTTACCAGCTCCGAAATAGCGGAAAAGCTTTTTGTGAGCCTGGCAACCGTGGAGACCCACCGAAAAAACCTGCTTGAAAAACTGGGTGTAAGGAATTCTGTTGGACTTGTTAAATCAGCCTTTGATTTGGATCTGCTGGAAGGGTATCAGCCGGAATAGATTTTTATGCAATGATAATGGTATTAAATTAAATCGGGGATGAGCATTGGTTTCAGAAACCACTTGAAAACAAATTTCTCGCTCCTTTTATCCCACACTTTTGATACTTATGATATGCCTGGGCAGCCCGTTCTTTTATCTGTTCCCCTGATTCATTTTCGATCCAGCCATCAATTGCAGCCTTTAAAGTGTAAGCTTCCGGAGCCATAAGGTGTGTTGTCCATAATAGCGGAATTGCTCCGGCTTGTTTTAATTCATTTGAAAAGAATCTTTTACTGAAACAGGCTAAAATTATAACTTCTTTTGGTTGAGAAGGAACTGGTTCATATTTAATATCAACGGAAAAATCCATCAATCCATCGTGGCCCGAATACGCGATAAGATCGGATAGCCCTCCAAATGATAAGCTGAGAGAATCTACTTCAATGATCAGTGGTAATTGTCCGTTACTTGTCTTTAAAAAGTCTTCAGTACATGCTTTTATTTCTTCTCCATCCCAGGCATCAGCCAGTAAATAAACATCTTCGGTGTTATGCTTAAATAACAATCTTTCAAGTATTTTGGGATTATCCGGATCAAGCGTAGAAATTAATTTCCATTCGTCTGTTTTATTGATAAAATAAGTTTTCACACCATAAGCTGCGCCCCAATACAGATTGCTTTTCGTATCTTTTCCGTTTCCAAGTTTTTCCGGAACAGGTACAATGCCCTGATATTCATTATCACACAGGGCCACAAATACATGGATGGTGCGGGTTTGCGCAAAAATGTTTACTGAAAGAGTTAAACAAAAAAGGAGGTGAAGTAATCTTTCCATAGCGATTAGTTAACGGGGAAATTGCCGTAATCGTATGAGCTATCCATAAAAGAGATATTTACAAACAGATTGGGAAAAGATCACAAAAAGGATGGAATAAACATACCTAATCCACGATCATCATTTTCCCAGAGTAGTTCTTTGTGCCATCCTTCGATCGAATGATATACATATAAATACCGGTGGGGTAGGAGAGGTTTTCGAGTTCAAACAATGACTCGCTGCTGCTGATACTCCCCAGGTTGCGGCCTGTGAGGTCGTAAAGGTTTAATGTATGCTCCATCCTGCTTTCATTGCTAAAGTAAATCTTAGCATTGTTTTTAACAGGGTTTGGACGAATTTGTATGGCAAAACCATTCAGGTCAATCAGCTCGGTTTTTACAGTGTCGGTAAAAGCTCCCTGGCCCAGCTCCAGCCGGTAATAAAGGGTTGTATTAAGAGGTGGCGTTTCATCAATAAAGCTGTATGAAATGGGCTTGGTAATGTCGCCGCATATTCCTCCGATCTTTCCGACCTGTTCAAATGATTTACCATCCTCACTTCGCTGAATTTCCATACCTAAACAGGTGGCGCCTGCATTCAACTGCCAGCTTAAAAATACCTGTTTGCTTCCAGCGGTTATGTTAAAATAAGATAAGGTAGGAACCTCTTGTGAAAACAGGCTTGTCCCTAACATCACGAACCATAGAACGGGTATGTATATATTTGTTTTGAGCATAAAAAACCGGGTTGTAACCAACTCTTGACATGATAACACCTTTATTGGATGTTTTGTTTGAAGAATCCTTACAACCCGGATCTGATCTTTTATTAGAAGGTAGCCCTGACTGAAATAATGAAATTCCGTCCGGGAGCTACAATTCCTGAACTATAGGGCCTGTAGCGCTGATCGGTGATGTTTTCAAGTCCGGCACTCAATGAGATCAGGTCGGTTAGCTGGTACATCGCTTTAAAATTAAGGGTGTACCACGATGGCGACCAGGGATTCCCATTGTCATCAATAGCATACAGATAGTCTTTTCCCTTCTCTTCTTCGGGTAGATCATCATATTTTACCGAAGCGTTGTAAACGGCATAAAACTGCATATTCAGTTTCTGGTAATTGTACATCAATCGAGTGATGCCAAATGCCGGGGCGGCATGCCTCGACGGGCTTGTGGTTCCGTCGTCCAGTTCCTCTTCACCTTTCTGATAATTGTATTTGGTTGAAAAGCCAAACCCGGAAGGCAGTTTAACTTCAATTTCTGCCTGAACACCATAAACCGTTGCGCTCGCCGCATTCTGAATTGCCTGTACTTTGCTCATTTCACCTTCATACACAATGCTGTCCTGCCCGATTAGTGTATAATCACGGCGAACCATGGCATTATCGAGCATGGTATAAAATGCGCTTATATCAATTTTAACAACCTCGCCAAAAACTTTGGCAATGTCGATTTCACCGTTGTAGGCGTATTCGGCTTTCAGGTCGGGATTGGGGACAACCACCGATCCTGGTTCCGAGTCAAACACTTTTCCAATATCATCAACATTGGGCGAACGGAAGCCAGTTGATCCGTTTAAACTCACTGTCCAGGTGTCATCAGGGTTAAATGAAAATCCGAGGCTCCCGGTCATTGCTCCGTCATTGATATTAACGGTGTTGAAAGGGAATGGATAATAATCCAGGTTGTTGGTGAAATCGGCATCCAGTCCGAACTGATTATAACGGGCTCCTGCTTGCACCATGAATTTTTCACCAAAATGATATTGCCCGGTGATATAAGCTGCATAACTGCTCCAGGTTGATTGAGGATAGCGGGAAGGCCCTTCAATGGTACTTCCGGTTATAATATTTTCGTCATTTCCTGTTGAGGTTACATCATTTATTACTGCCTCAAGGCCATAAAAAAGACTTAGATTTTCACTGGTACGTTTTTGAAAATCAATGTTTGCGGAATATGCATCCACTTTTTCCGTCCGGTTACTCCGTGTTTCTCCGTTAAAATCGCGATCGTGGCGACTTTCCTCGAAATATTGTTGTGCCAGCCGGATGGTCATTTCATCATATAAACCATTGTTGCCATGATGCGTAATGCTCAGGTTATTCATTGTCCAAACCTGCGGACCGTAATACCATTCAGCGCTTCTGGGCAACCCTTTCCTGGTGCGTATAAGCCTGTCGTATCGCGAATAATCAGAAGTGGTCGAATAATGGAATCCATATTGGAAATCCCAGTTTTTATTCGGACTAAAACGTACTTTTTGCATCATATTTATTTGAGAATACCCGGTTGGGTTCTGAACCTGAGGGTCGTCGTTGGTAATAACGATATCGGTGCTATCGGCACGTTGCACATAAAATGGCTTTAAATATTCATCGGGACCGTTTGTACCCATTCGTAAATCCCCATAATTGTAGCTGGTGAAACTGGTGAGCAAAGCCCATTTTTTCCAGCCTACGTTCACATTAAAATGCCCGGTGACCTCATTATTGGCAGTGGCATGCCTCGCTTCGGCCATACCAGTTACCAATGGTCTTTCAGAAAGTGAAAGACGCGGAGTGAGTGTTTGAAAACTCATTACGGCACCAATGGCATCACTTCCGTAGATGATGGAGCCGGGTCCGAAATACACTTCTGTGTTTTCAATGGCAAAAGGATCGAGCGAAATCACGTTTTGCAGGTTCCCACTTCGGAAAATGGCGGTATTCATCCGAATGCCATCCACTGTATAAAGCAGCCGGTTGGTTGAAAATCCCCTGATCATTGGACTGCCGCCACCCTGCTGACTTTTCTGAATAAACACCTCACCTGATACTGCAAGCAGATCAGCCGCCGTTTGCGGATTTTGAAGGTTTGCCTCTTTTGGAGTGATGGTGGTTATTTTAGCCGGAATATCACGTTTGGGCTGGCTCCAGCGGGTTGCCGAAACTACCACCTGATCAAGGGAGATCATGGATGGTTGCAACATGAGTATGAAGTTAAATGATTCGATCTCTGTCCACGACATTTTCACGGTTTTATATCCCATAAGGCGGATTTCGATGACTGCTGATCCTTTAAATTCGCTAATATCAGCCTGCCCTTCAGGATTGGTCAGCGCGAATGCCCTGGGTGATTGACTGGCAAAAGTTACTAAGTCGAGTGGTTGTGCCGTTTCATTATCAGTTACGGTTACGATCTGGGAATATCCAAAATTGATAAACCCCATGAGTAACCAAAAAAGTATGATTTTTTTCATTACAATTATTATTGGTTAAACGAATTAAAAATTGATGGCTCAAAAAAAAGCCGGTAGTATACATCGAATTAACCAAATTGTGGGGGAGGAACTAACGGACAGGGCGCAATTGACATTAAATAATTATGAATGGAATTTGAATATTTAATGCTCGAATCTTTGGGACGTGTCAATTGATTTTTATGAAAATCATGGGTGTAAAACAGCTTGAACAAATTTTGAAGTTCTTGCTGATTTTTTTTGTCCTTATTGTTTTTGCCCAGTGCTTGTGAAATTAATTTATCAATTTCTTTTTGCAATTGTGATTCTTTATCGTCAGGGAAGCAATGAAAAATTACTTTTGATCCAGAGATTTCTGTTTTTACTACATCATAAAATTTCCCCTGATATTCAAATTCATGTTCGTGAATCCACCTGAATTTTGATTTGATTTCCTTCACATCCAATGTGAATGTCACTAAATTATCCAGTTCTATTCCACCCAGGATTTCGGCTTTTATGTTTTCTCTAACTAATTGTTTTTGAATGTTTAAATAAATAAAATATCCCAGAATAGGGCCTATGAAAAGAATAAGCAATATGATTGGGTAAATTTTTTTCAACCTGTGGTTTACTAAGTCAGTGTTTTGAGAGGCGAAATTAATAAAAGTTAATTGATTTTTAAACTTAACACAGCGATTTACAATTTTATTTTTAATTAGAAAAACATTAAAAAGCTGATGCCTAAAGAACAACAGATTCAAAATGGCCGATGTAAAAAGTAATAAAAGTCTTTTGTACCTTTGCACCCAATTAAATTATTCAAAACTATTATTATGAAAAAATCACCATTTAAATGGGTTGTATTGCTCTCCGCTATAGTATTGCTGGGAGGGTGCTATCCCGGAGGCGCTGAGTATATAAGTGATACGGACCTCGTTTATACTAACTACGACGAAAACTATAATTTCGGCGCTATTCAAACCTATTACCTCGCTGATTCGATAAACCATATTGTTGATAAGGGTGAAAAGCCAAATTACGATTTTGATGCTTATATCCTGAGCGAACTTGAACGTAACTTTGATGCCCTTGGGTATACACGACTTGACTCAACAAATGCCAGTGGTCCTCAGCCCGATGTTGCGGTTGTGGTAACCGTTATTGAAACCACCAATTATTATGCTTACTCATCACCCTGGTATCCCGGATGGGGCTGGGGCTGGTACTGGAAAGACTCCAATTACTGGGGTTATCCTGGTTATGGATGGGGCTATCCCTGGTATGGTTATACCTATGTGTCTTCATACTCAGTGGGTACTGTCCTTTGGGATATGTTTGATCCGGATAATGTTGATGAAGAAAATGAAGTGATTAATATTGAATGGACCGGTGCTTTGAATGGCATGCTGGGTACATCAGGATCAACTACAGAGAACCGGATTACAAAAGGGATTCGTCAGGCATTTGATCAGTCACCATATCTCAATGGCAACTAATTACTAACCAGAAAAATTGATAAAATGAAATACATTATAACTATTGTTGCAGCACTTTTTATTAGTGCATTAAGTTATGCACAATCGCTGTATAGTTTTGATTATACAATGTCATTCGGAACCGGGAAAACAGGTGATTATATTCAAAATCCAAGTTTCCGGGGAATTACATTTGAAGGACGTGGATTTATTGATGATAATGTTTCCTTAGGCGGATTGTTTACATGGTCAACCTTTTACGAGTCACTTTCTGGCGAAACCTATACGCAGGGAACAGCAACACTTACCGGAAATCAATACCGTTATATCAATGCTTATCCGATGTTATTTCAGGCTCATTATTACATGGGAAATGATGATTTGGAACCCCGTTTATACCTCGGAGGTGGAACAGGAGCATACAGGATCAATCAGCGGGTTGATTTTGGAGTTTATTCAGTGGAAGAGCGAAACTGGCATTTTGGTTTTTCACCGGAAGTAGGATTGTTGGTTCCTGTTTCATTTGACTCTTACCTGAATGTTAGTTTCCGGTATCATTATGTTTTAAAGGCCAAAGATACCATTGATCACAGTTGGTTTGGACTCAGTATCGGTATGGCCTGGGGAAGTTAATTTTGTTAAACTTTAAATGATTCTAACAATGAAAAGAAATTTAATATTTGCCGGAATACTCGTTTTGATGGTCCTTTTGGATCCTTTACAAATCCTTGCCCAGTCGCGCATCGAAATCAGCCCTTACGGAGGTTACATGTTTGGTGGTAAATTGCGTTTTTACGAAGGTGATTTGAAAATTGATGATGAAGTTAATTACGGTCTGGCAATGGATTTTGCGGTGGCAACTGACACTAAAATTGAGATCAGTTGGTCACAAATGAGTACAACCGCCCGTTTCAAACCCTATTTTGGGTACGATTACCTGAATGCTGATCCGTTCGACGTAAATGTTGGTTATATACAGGTTGGGTCGATCCGTGAACTGGATTTGGATAATAACATAGTGCCCTATGGTGGTATGACCTTAGGCGCTGCTTATTTTGCGCCGCAAAACTCAGTTTATTCCGATTCATGGAAGTTTGCTGCAGGTTTGGGGCTGGGAACGAAAATTTGGATTACCGATAAAGTTGGACTAAGACTGCAAGGCAGGTTACTTTTACCCTTCTTTTGGGCTGGAGCAGGTTTTACAGTCGGAACCGGTGGGTCAGGATTTTCTGTTGGTGCCGGAACCTCTATGCTTCAAGGTGATTTTACCGGAGGTCTTGTAATTGGTCTTGGAGATTAATTTCATATTGAACTGAAAAGCTTAAAGCCTGTTCTTATATAAGTTCAGGCTTTTTTAATTCAAAAAACTTTACAATGAGCGAAGAAATAAAAAAAGGAAAAGTGACAGGTTTGGGTGGTGTTTTTTTCAAATCAAACGACCCCGAAGCCCTTAAAAAATGGTACGAAGAGCACCTTGGATTGCCCTGTGATCAATACGGACATTTATTTACATGGCGTAAAGATGATTCGCCAGAGCAAAAAGGCTATACTCAATTTAGTGTATTTAATTCAGATTCTGAATATTTAAAACCTTCTGAAAAGCCATATATGCTTAATTTTATTGTGGATGATGTGAAACTGATGGTGGAGCGATTGCAAAAGTCAGGTATGCAGGTAATTGGTGAAATTACCGAATATGAATATGGTAAATTTGCCTGGGTTATGGATCCTGATGGTAATAAAATTGAATTATGGGAACCCGTTGATCAGGCTTTTGGTTAATCGAGACTTTTGATCAAGGTGGAAAATCTCTTTTAATTTTAATTATTTTAGCCAAAAATTCAACAACTGCAATATGAAATTAAATAACATTATTCTTGTTCCTACTGATTTTTCAGATGTTTGCCACAATGCCATTGATTATGCTGTGAAAATGGCCGGGAAAATCAATTTTAAAGTGATCATTTATCATGTGATAAATAAAACTACTCAGGCTTATTTTAAAGTTGAGGAAGGATTAAATGAGAAAGTTGCCGAAAAATTGCAAAGTATCATCGATGGTTTTAAAATGCAATCCGAAATTGAAATGTCATATGCTTACGAAGAGGGAAGTATTTTTGACCTTATCCATAAAAAAGCAGATGAAGTGGGTGCCAATTTTATTGTTTTAGGAACGCATGGAAAAGTTGGATTTCAGAAAATATTCGGAAGCCATGCATTAAAGGTTATTACACAATCAAAAGCTGCAACCATAGTTGTTCAAAAAAAGAAATTTCGTGATTTGAATAATGTTTTGTTTCCGGTAAATTCATTTACTGAAGCCAGGCAGAAGGTGCAATATGCCATTGCCATGCACCAGCGGTTTAATTCACATATTCATATTTATAAGGAACAAGTTGATAACTCCATTGATCAGAGCAGAATAGATGTTATTACAAAGCAAATTGTTGAGGAATTTAAAAAAGAAAAGATTCCGTACACGGTTCACATTTCACAAATTGATGGAGAAACAGCCAGAGAGCTTGTTGACTTTTCAGTAGCAAATGAGATTGATGCAATTATGATCGTTACTGAAACAAAATTGGGTTCCGGAATTTTTAGTCTTGGACCATGGAATGAAAAAATAATGTTTAATGAAGCACAAATACCTGCAATTTGTATCAATCCGGTGCAGCATGGTTTTGTGTATTTTGACTTATAAAAAAACCGGAGCATTGCTCCGGATTTTTTATAGGTTCAGTGCTTTTATCACCTCCTCTGTAAGGTTCAGGGCCGGATTGGTATAAATCCACGACGACTCGGCTGACTTTTCAAAAACATAGTCATAACCATTTTCGGCAGCTATTTCCTCTGTTTTGTTATAGATTTGATCATAGATGGGTTTTAGTTTTTGTTCCTGCAATTGCATTAATTCACCTTCATTACCGAATTTTGAATCTTTGAGTTCATTGGCTTGTTTTTCAGCATCAAATATCTCATCCTGCTTTTGTTTCTTTTGTTCATCAGTCATTTGAGATTCATTTACAACATAAGCCTGGTAAAGCTCCTCAATTTTATCAAATTTTTTGTCGATTTCATCATCCCAGAGTTTGATTTGTGCATCAATTTCGTTGTTTGCCTTTTCAAATGCTGGCATCTTGTCAAGAATTTTATCAACTTCAATATAGGCTATCTTTTGGGCAAACCCCATTTGAAATCCGATTAACATCAATACTAACAATACATTTTTCATCTTGTGTTTATTTTGGTTTAACTGATCAAATGTTTACATATATCCTGCCAAAGATCGTAACTTATTTGATCTTAAATTTAGTTATAAATTATTCTATACGCTGTTACCCGGTTATCGCCAAATGTTGGAACCAACAGAAGATTTTTGTCCATAACGTATTCAATGTCGGCAGCATTGATACCGTTTTCGCTGGTGTTAAACAATACAATTGGTTCGTTTTCAGCACTCACTAACTGAACCTTTCCCATCCAGTCCGAAATTAAATAGTTGCCATTGCCATCAGCTTCTAATCCGTCTATGCCTCCTGTATCAGCAATGAGGTGCCATATACGTTTGTCGTCGTACCTAACGGAATAAATGCCGTTTTTCGTTCCGATAAGCAGTTCCTTTTCTTCGCAATACAAACCATTTGGATTCACCAGTGATTCATCTTCAAGCCAGGTGCTAACTATGCCCTTCTCAAGTTTATGAATCTTATTGGTCGACATGTCGCTGAAAAAGACATTGCCGTTTTTGCTCACTGCAATATCGTTCAGGAATTTGGCCCCTTCCACAGGGTATGTTCTTGTAATTTTTCCCGTTTCGAGCGAAATTTCAACCAGTCGGTCAATATCCGTTACATATAATGAGTTGTTCAAAATACCCATGCCTTTGGGAGCATTTAAGCCAGTAGCCCATTTTTGGGTTATAATTTCTCCGGTAAGATCTACTATTGCAATAAATCCGTTGTCGTCCTTTTCGAGGGGATTGCCATTGATGCAGGATACATAAAAAAACGGACCATCGGGATTATAACAAACAGATTCGCTGGTAGTTAATATGTCGGCTGTCGACCAAAGTTTTTCAGCGGAAATGCTTTGTGCATGAACTTGCAGGTTTAAAAAGCCTGAGAAAAATATGGCTGTAAAGATGATAATTGTACTTTTCATTTTATGGCAGATTTAATTAATTGTTTAGAGATAATAAAATTATAAAATTTTACCGAAAGAATTAATTCCGGACTGATTTACTTTTTTAAATTGTTTACTTTTGCTTTGTAAACAAAGGTTAACTTGTTTAGTTTGGCAATATTTTTATAAAGTAATGAAGTTAAATTCTTAATTTAATGAAAAACAAATACTTTGACCTTATCGATCAAACCTTTGAGTTTCCACAGGAGGAATTTAAAGTTATCGACAATGAACTTTATTTTAATGACATTCCGCTTATGGAAGTTATTAAACAATATGGTACTCCGTTAAAGATTACCTATCTGCCTAAAATTAGCAAACAGATTCAGAAAGCGAGGAAATGGTTTAATGTTGCAATGGCTAAATCAGATTACAACGGAAATTACTATTATAGTTACTGTACCAAGAGTTCACACTTTTCATTCGTTTTGGATGAGGTTTTAAAGAATGATGTTTTTATTGAAACATCCTCCGCATTTGACCTGGATATTGTAGAAAAACTTCACGAAGAAGGGAAGTATAACAAAGATAAATACATCATTTGTAATGGGTTTAAAAGACCTCAGTATATTGAAAATATTTTGAAACTAAATGAGTTGGGATTCCAAAACATTGTACCTATTTGTGATAACATATACGAGGTAGATAAACTAAAAAATGGACTTAAGAAAAATCAAAAGATAAAATTGGGGATTAGAATTGCATCTGAAGAAGAGCCCAAATTTGAATTTTATACCTCAAGACTTGGCGTTCGTTATGTGGATGTGGTTCCTCTTTATCTTGATAAGATCAAGAACCAGCCCAACCTTGAGTTAAAAATGCTCCATTTCTTTATAAATACCGGCATAAAGGATTCAGCATATTATTGGAACGAACTAGTAAAGAGTGTGAATGTTTATTGTGAATTGAAAAAAGTTTGTCCAACGCTGGATTCACTTAATATCGGCGGTGGTTTCCCGATTAAAAATTCACTTGGATTTGATTTTGATTATGAATATATGGCCGAAGAAATCATTCAGCAAATTAAAAATATTTGCAATTTGAATGGTGTTGAAGAGCCTGATATTTATACTGAATTTGGATCGTTTACGGTAGGTGAAAGCGGAGCTGTTTTGTATTCTATATTGGACCAGAAAAGGCAAAATGACCGGGAATCGTGGAATATGATCGATAGTTCATTTATGACTACACTGCCTGATACCTGGGCCATTAACAGAAGGTTTGTATTGTTGGCCGTAAATAATTGGGATCATGAGTATGAACGTGTTTTCCTTGGCGGACTTACCTGCGACAGTGAAGATTTCTATAATTCAGAAGCGCATGCCAACGCGGTGTTTTTACCAAAATTGAATGGCCCTGAAACTCCTCAATACATTGGATTATTCCATACAGGTGCCTACCAGGAGTCGATAGGTGGATATGGAGGCATTCAGCATTGTCTTATCCCGGCTCCAAAACATGTTATAATTGATGTTGACGAAAATGGTGATTATACCACCAAGTTATTTGCAAAAGAGCAAAGTTATAAGTCAATGTTGAAAATTCTCGGTTACTAAATTCTTATATTTGCAGCTATGAATTACGGAGGTATAGATAATGAATTCACTGATTTTGTGGATTCGAAAATTGCTGTTTTACCAGTACCCTATGATGGAACAAGTACCTGGATAAAAGGCGCTGATAAAGGCCCTGATGCTATTTTGGAAGCTTCAGCTAATATGGAGCTTTACGATATTGAAACAAATTCAGAAGTATATAAGCTGGGTATTTTTACTGCTGATCCTGTGACAGAAAACAGTAGCCCTGAAAAAATGTCGGAAGCTGTTTACGAAGAGGTTACCCGCCTGATCCGCCATAATAAATTTGTAGTTACCCTTGGTGGTGAACATTCGATTAGTATTGGAGCAATTCTGTCGCATGTGGAACATTTTAAAGATGTTACGGTTTTGCAGATTGATGCCCATACCGATCTCAGGCCTGAATATGAAGGCAGTAAGTACAATCATGCATGTGTTATGGCTCGTACACGTGATATTGCGCCGTATGTGCAGGTTGGGATTCGGAGTATGGATACGGTGGAATTACCCTATATAGTTCCCGGAAATATTTTCTACGCTGAAGATATCAGAAAAGGTATTGACTGGATGGATGCCGCCATTGCAAAGCTATCTTCAAATGTATACCTGACCTTTGATTTGGACGGGTTGGATCCTTCCATCATGGCCTCAACAGGTACTCCTGAACCTGGTGGCTTATATTGGAACGAAACCATACAATTTCTTAAAAAAGTGATTGATCAAAAAAACCTGATCGGGTTTGATGTGGTTGAACTTTGCCCTAACAAGGTAAATAAGGCCCCAAATTTCCTGGCCAGCAAACTGATTTATAAATTATTGAGTTACCAATTTCAAAAATAGAAACCATGGATAAAAGTGAATTAAAGAAAAATATTGTTAAGCATATAGATATCAAATCGTTTGATAGCACCCCTATCATAAATGCCATGCGCGACATGTCTTTTACGTCCCGTGATACTGCATCGGCAGCGGATATTTACAGCCGGATGTTGAAAGAAGAAGGATGTACTGTTTTTCTTACTTTGGCAGGTAGTACAAGTGCCGGAGGTTGCATGCAGGTATATGTGGATATGGTGAAAAATAAAATGGTGGATGCCATTGTTGCAACAGGGGCCTCCATTGTGGATATGGACTTTTTTGAAGCGCTGGGATTTAAACATTATAAAGGATCGCCATATGCCAATGATAAGGACCTGAGAGACCATTATATTGATCGTATCTACGATACCTATATCGATGAGGAAGAGCTCCAGAACTGCGATATGACCGTAAAAGAAATTGCCGATGGCCTTGAGCCGCGCCCCTATTCTTCCAGGGAGTTCATCAGGGAAATGGGAAAATACCTGGTGAAAAATTCTAAAAAGAAAGATTCGCTGGTTCAGGTTTGTTATGAAAACAATGTCCCGATTTTTTGCCCGGCGTTTACTGACAGTAGTGCAGGTTTCGGACTTGTTAAACACCAGTGGGAAAATCCAGGCAAACATGTTTCCATCGACTCAGTAAAAGATTTTTTGGAGCTTACCAAAATAAAAATGGAAGCCAAAACCTCGGGTTTATTCATGATCGGTGGGGGAGTGCCCAAAAATTTTGTTCAGGATACGGTTATTTGTGCTGAAATATTGGGCAAAGATGTTCCGATGCACCAATACGCAATCCAAATTACAGTTGCTGATGTTCGTGATGGCGCCTGTTCAAGCTCAACACTTAAGGAAGCTTCCTCATGGGGAAAGGTGGATACTGTTTATGAACAAATGGTTTATGCCGAAGCTACTTCTGTGGTGCCGTTAATTATGAGCTACCTGTATCATCAGGGCGACTGGAAAAACCGGCCAAAAACAGAATGGGCAAAAATGCTTGATGCGTAATTATTCTGTTTTTTTCAAAAATCTTGAAAAGAAACTACTTCCTTTTGGAATATGCAATTACCTTATAAAGAATAAAGACAATATCTTATATTCTTTGAAGATTTATGGATTACAAAGTTTCTTTAGAATTATTCAAGGATTGTCAATTCATCAATCAACGATTTGTACTGAGGATACCTGGTGATAAGTTCACTTCTTTTCCCAAGTTCAAAATCTTCAAAATCAAATCCCGGGGCAACAGTGCAGCCCATTAATGCATATGATCCGGGGGACTCAACTTTTGCGGCAAACCAATACCCGCGTGGGATTGTAAATTGCAGATTCGAATCTCCGGGTTGATTTCCCAATACCAGTTTTCTCATTTTTCCGCTGTGGTCGATAATGTATAAAACCAGTGAGGAACCGAGGTAGAAATGCCAGGTTTCATCCGATTTCAATCGGTGAAAAGCAGAGAATTCGTCGCTTTTTAAAAGGAAATAAATAGAGGTGGAGATATTTCGAAAACTGGTGTACCGATCGGGCAAACCCTTGATGTTAATCACTTCGTTTGATCGGTATACTTCCTTGAAATAGCCGCCTTCAGGGTGTTTCTTTAGTTTTAAATGCTGAATCCAGTATTCGGCTGATTGCGTCATTAAACGATTTTATGATCCATTAAATGCTGCTCCATTTGCTGCTGAAGTTCCAAGGCATTTTGTCTTGCAGTTTCTGCAAAATCTGATTCACCGGAAGCATAAATAATTCCCCTTGATGAATTAACAATTAAACCGCAAGTTTCATTCATACCATATTTAACTACTTCGTCGAGGCTGCCACCCTGTGCCCCAACTCCGGGAACCAATAAAAAATGATCCGGAATAATTTTACGGATATCTGCCAGCATTTCTGCTTTGGTTGCTCCCACCACATACATCATATTCTCACTGTTGCCCCAATTGCCGGAGGTTTCCAGGACCTCCTCGAAAAGCTGTCTGTTTGTTTCTTTATTTTTGATCAATTGAAAATCAAAAGCTCCTTTATTAGAGGTAAGTGCCAGCAGAATGACCCATTTATTTTCATATCCTAAAAATGGCGATACCGAGTCGGAACCCATATAGGGAGCAACAGTAACGGCATCAAAACTGAGGTTTTCAAAAAAGGCACGTGCATATAAAGCGGACGTATTGCCGATATCACCGCGTTTGGCGTCGGCAATTGTAAAAACATTAAACTGGCTGAGATAATTGATTGTTTTTTCCAGCGAAATCCAGCCTTTAGCACCAAGGCTTTCATAAAAAGCGATGTTGGGTTTGTAGGCAAGTGTTATATCGTGGGTAGCATCGATTATTGCTTTATTAAAAGCGAAAATAGGGTCCTCTTCATTTAATAAATGCTGTGGGATTTTTTTGAGATCTGTATCTAAACCGATACATAAAAATGATCGTTTTTGCTGAATAAGCTTAAAAAGCTCCTTTTTTGTCATTTTCAGGTTATTGTTTTATTTCTTCTTTCAAACGCTCTGCATTTTCAGCTAATTGCAATTGATCAATTAACTCCTGAATATCACCGTCAATGATCGATTGCAGGTTGTAAAGTGTCAGGCCGATCCGGTGATCCGTTACACGGCCCTGCGGCCAGTTATAGGTGCGGATTTTCGCTGAACGATCGCCTGTCGAAACCATGGTTTTTCGTTTCGAAGAAACTTCATCCAGGTATTTCTGATATTCAATTTCGTAGAGTCTTGTCCTTAGCACTGAAAGGGCTTTTTCGTAATTTTTAATCTGTGACTTTTCATCCTGACAGGTTGCCACAATCCCGGTTGGAATATGCGTTAATCGTATGGCTGAGTAGGTCGTATTTACCGATTGTCCGCCCGGGCCTGAAGAACAGAATGTATCTTTTCGGATATCGCTCATATTTAGTTCAATGTCGAATTCTTCAGCTTCGGGTAATACCACTATAGAGGCGGCAGAGGTATGAACCCGGCCCTGGGTTTCTGTTTTTGGAACTCGCTGTACCCTGTGAACGCCTGATTCATATTTCATTTGACCATAAACATCTTCCCCTTTCACCTCAAAGATCACTTCTTTAAATCCACCCACCGTTCCTTCCATCATATCAATCACTTCCACCTTCCAGTTTTTGGTTTCGCAGAATTTGATATACATGCGGTAAAGGTCACCCGCAAAAATACTTGCTTCGTCCACCTGTTCCGGCACGGATCTCAACAATGGCATTTTTAGCATCTTGTGGGTCTTTCGGAATTAACATAACCCTGATCTCTTCTTCCAGGGTTTCTTTTTTATCAACCAGTTCGGCAAGTTCCGATTTGGCCATATCCCTGAACTCTTCATCCTTTTCCGTTTTTAATATCTCCCTGGTAGAAGCAATGTTGTCGACTACATTTTTGTATATTTTGTAGGCATTAACGATTGGTTCCAATTCCTTGTAATCCTTGTTCAACTGGATAAATCTTTTCATGTCGGCAATTACTTCGGGTTTGGTCATATCCTCCCCGATGTGGATAAATCGCTGATTTATAGCCTCTAATTTGTCTAGCATTCTACTCGAATTTTGTGGGTGCAAAAATACAATAAATTGTTGTTAACAAAAGCAGTGTGACATCGTAGGAAATACCTGATCATTCATATTTTTTTTAATTTTGATGTTTTGGAGGAAAATGATCGGGTTTGAATATTTGATAAATTACATGAAGAATCTATTACGCATTTTTTTAATGGTATTTTGGCTGTCGGCTTCCATGCAGTTGCTTGCGCAAATGAATGAGGGAGGAGTTCCTCTGAGCTTTAACGGGTTGGTTGAGTCAACCGTTTTTCAGGAATACGATGCAGGGAAACCTGATTTTGATAAAATCATTACCGAGGATTTACAGGCTGACCAATTGGGATTACCACCACGGTTTGCTCATTCGATTCCAGTAAACTTAAACCCTGAAAACAGTGGTACCTGGTATTTTGATGATGCCGGCAATGCGATATGGCGACTGGGTATTCGGGCAGAAGGGGCCTTAGCTTTAGGACTTCAGTTTATTGATTTTGATCTTCCGGAAAATGCAAGCCTGTTTATTTACAGCATAGATCATCAGCAGGTAATTGGTGCATTTACTCAGCATAATAATAGAAAAAGCGGTCGGTTTGCAACGGCACTTGTGGATGGCGATCAATGCATTGTTGAGTTGAATCTTAAAAATGGGCAAAATCCAATTTTACCATTTACAATAAAGGAAATCACGTATGCTTACCGTTACGCCGGCGACGATTTAAAAAATGTGGAATCGAGTGACCATTGCGAGGTGAATGTGAATTGTTCACCGGAGGGCGATGAGTGGCAAAATGCCAAAAGAGGGGTTGTACGAATTCAGATAAAAGTAGGTGGCAGCTCGTACTGGTGTTCAGGCAGTTTGTTAAATAATACCAGTTTTGATAAAACACCTTATATTTTAACAGCGGATCATTGTGCATACCAGTTGGGGGGCTATGCTAGCGTAGAAGATCTTGAGAGCTGGCTATTTTATTTTAATTATGAAGGATTGTTTTGTGAGTCTGAGGACCCGTTTCCCATTTATTTTTCAATGTCGGGAGCTACTAAAATTGCACAGGGAGGCAATCGCGGATCAACCGGTTCTGATTTTTACCTGGTTAGGTTAATAGACGATTTTCCCAATGACTCGCATGTTTATTTCAACGGATGGTCGTCAACCGGAAATGTTGAGAATAACGGAGTTACAATTCATCATCCCGATGGAGATATTAAAAAGATCTCGACTTTTGTTGAACCGCTGGTTTCCAGCAGTTGGTCAGGAAGTGGCCTGCCATCGCATTGGAAAGTTGTATGGTCGGAAACATTGAATGGCTGGGGTGTTACCGAAGGTGGTTCATCAGGTTGCCCGATGTTTGACCCCAATGGGAGGATCATCGGAACGCTTACAGGTGGTCTGGCTGCCTGTGATCCTGTTGGAAGCATTGGGCCGGATAAACCCGATTATTATGGAAAGTTTTCGTATCATTGGGAATCAAATGGAACAACAGACACAGCCCAACTTAAACCCTGGCTCGATCCTTTAAATACCGGCGTACTTTTTTTAAACGGTCTTGAGACTGATATTCAGGAAAATCAATTAAATATTAACAGTATAAAATTATTTCCTAATCCGGCAACATCAATAGTGAATGTAGAATTTACTACATTTGTTCCAACAGATATTCAGGTCTCGATTATAGATTTGCCAGGTAAGATTGTATTCGAACAGCAGCAGCGCTTGATTGACAGTAAATTGCAAATTGACTTACAAGGGATGGCCCCCGGCACCTATTTTTTGCGAATTAATTTTAACCAACATACTGAAATCCATAAGCTTTTGATCCGATAATTCGGGATGAAAAACAAACAATATCAATAAGGAAAACAAAAAAAACGAAAATGGTACGACCGGAAACCATCTTTGTGGTAGAGGATGATTTACTTTATCTCACCCTAATCACAAAAGAACTTGAAAAAATGGGCTATACCAATATTATAAGCAATAATACTGGGAAAGAAGCTATCCACAATCTGGATAAAAAACCAGATATCGCTTTGCTTGACTATTTTCTTGAAAAGGACTTCACAGGAATGGATGTACTTAAAAAAATCAAAAAGCGATTTCCTGAAACCCAGGTTATTTTCCTTACGGCATCTGATGACGTAAATATAGCCGTTGATACAATGCGAAACGGAGCTTATGATTATATTGTAAAAGGCGATACGGCTTTTATTCGTATCAGGCACTTACTGAAAAAAATATCTGAAGAAAATGAGCGTAAAGCCAAGAGTCGCTCCATTATTCGTTTCCAGATTTATGTGATCATTGCCATTATTCTGATCTCCTTGTTGGGGATTCTGTATTTTCACTATTTTATTAATTAGGAAAAAATATTTCATTTTCCTTTTGATTATAAAATAAAACATTTACTTTTGCACTCCCAAAAAATTAAAGGTAGTATACAAATGAAAAAAGATATTCATCCGAAAGATTATGGTTTTGTCGTTTTTAAAGACATG